>Ga0209018_1000443_pt1 | contig 38657 bp, 28 predicted proteins | sample YNPBryBLVA2012_FD_185814 | JGI IMG/M metagenome (GOLD analysis project Ga0209018, IMG submission 185814) | Anoxygenic and chlorotrophic microbial mat microbial communities from Yellowstone National Park, USA - YNP Bryant BLVA 2012 (SPAdes)... ...
CATTCGAGCCGAAGGCGAAGAAGGCGTGAGGGGTGGGGTGAGGCTCCACGGGCTTTGCCCGTGGAGCGGGGAGGGAATGGCCCCTCCCCGTTCAAGAGAAAAAGCTTTTCCGTCGTGAAGCACCTGCAGCACCGAAGGCAAGACCAATCCATCGCGGAATTTGGGGGGGAAGGGGCTGAAGATCGTTCCTCTTCACGCCACTCCCGGGCAGCGCACGGAAAGCCCTGCGGGACGGGCGCCGCGCCTCAGGCGCGGCGGCGCATTCCCCTGGAAAACCCATGAACAACGAGATCAGGGAGGTCAGGAGTTTTTCTTTTTACTTTTTTTGCTTTCGCCAAAAGAACGGGGCGGCCCCGAAGGGCCGCCCGGACTTCCGTGCGGGGTCTCCAGCAGGCCTACCTGCCGCCCTTCTTGGCCAGGGGTTCCACCTGCTTGAGGAGGTCCTGAACCGCCTTCTTCTTTCCCTCGTTCTTCGAAATCTCCAGGTAGGACTTGAGAACGGGGACGGCCTCGGCGTAGCGCTTGAGGTTCACCAGGGCGTTGCCCTTTCCGAGGAGGGCCTTTTCCCAGTTGGGGCGGAGCGCGAGGATCCGGTCGTAGGTGGCGAGGGCCCCTTCGTAGTTCTTCTGCTTCTCGTAGGCGATGGCCACCTGGTCCAGGACGGCGGGCTTGTAGGTGTCGTTCTTGGTGACCTCAACGTACTTCAGGAGGGCCGGAATGGCCTTGTCGTACTGCTCGGTCTTGAGGAGGTTCTGGCCCACCGCCAGCAGGACCTGCTCGTCGTTGGGATTGAGGGCCGCGGCCTTTTCGAAGTACGGTCCCGCCTCGGCGTACTGGCCCTGGTTGAAGAGGAGGATGCCGGCGGCGAAGGCCACGTCCTTGAAGTCGGGGTTCTGCTGGTAGATGGCCTTGTACTGCGCCAGGGCGTCCTGGGGGCGGTTGCTCTTCTCGTAGAGTTGGGCGATGTTGTAGCGGACCTCGTTGTTGGTGGGATCCACGTCGATGGCCCGCTGGAAAGCCTCGGCGGCCTTCGCCTCCTGGCCCATGTCGTGGTAGCAGGTGGCCTCGTACAGGAGGGCCTGTGTACCGAAGGGGTTCTGCTCCACGGCCTTTTCGAAGGCCTGGATCGCGGCCTCGTAGTTCTTCAGGTTGTAGTGGGCCACCCCCAGGTCAATGTAGAGGCCTTCGGTCACCTGGCCGGCGGCGATGAACTTCTGGGCGAGGTCCACGGCCTTCTGGTACTCTCCCTTGGTGATGAGGTCCTCGATCTTCTGCGATTCCTTGCTCTTGTCCTGATCCTTGCCCTTGGAGTCCTTGGGCTGGGCGGCGGCCCCGAGGGCCAGCGAGGCGGCGAGAGCCGCCACGCCCAACATTCTGAAAAAGCGGCGCATGGGGATCCTCCCTGCCGGCCTTCCCCGGCCGGCGAAGTTTTTCACCCTACCACCTGGTGGGCCTTGTGTCAAACGGCTTGGCGGCAAGACCAAGGGACGGTATAGTTTTCCTTCGAAAAGGCGGGTGACGGGATGGGAAAGAATCGAGATGACCGGGCCGAGTCCTGGCGGCGCTATCTGGAAGACAGCGCCCAGCGCCTGTCGGAGATGGACCGCCTCCTCTCGGCGTTGCAGGGGGACCGGGCCTCCCGCAAGGGGCTCGAGGAGATCCAGGCGGGATTCCACGACTTCGCGGGATCGGGGGCCCTCTACGCCCTCCCGGAGGTGAGTGCCCTCGGGGGGGAGGGGGAGTACATGTGCTACACGGTGGCCCTCTCGGACCGCCCTCCCACCGACGAGGAGCTGGAGGAGATCGCCGGCCTCGTCCGCCGCCTCCGGGTGATCTTCCAGGGCGTCATGGACACGCAGGCGGCGGCCCCGAGCCGCTTCCAGGTCCGCTCCATCCCCCTTCTGCTCCTCGTGGCGCCCTCGACGCCGGAAAGCGCCGCCCTTTCGGACTTCATGACCAAGCGGGGACTGCAGGTGGACCGGGCGGAAAACGCGGCGGCCGGCCTACAGAAGGCCCGTGCCTCCCTACCGGACATGGCGGCGGTGGCCGTCTCCCTTCCCGACGGATCGGGCTACGACTTCGTCCGCCGCTTCCGGGAGATCGAGGGGGAACGGGCCATTCCCGTGGTTCTCCTGGGCGCCCCCGAACTCTTCCACGACAAGGTGGAGGCCATCGTCTGCGGGGCCGACGGCTTTCTGCCTCCTCCCGTGGACCCCGGGAGCCTCTTCCGCAAGTTCCGGACCCTCCTGGGCCGGCGGCGGGCCTCCGCCGCCCGGATCCTGGCCGTGGAGGACGATCCCCACCAGGCGGAGTTCTTGGAGAGGACCCTCTCCCAGGGAGGCTACCAGGCGCGGGTCCTCACCGACCCTATGGCCTTCGAAAAGGAGCTCCACGCCTTCCGCCCGGACCTGGTGCTGATGGACGTCCTCCTGCCCGGCGTCTCGGGCTACGACCTCGTGAGGTACCTGCGCCAGGAGGAGGGCTTCTCCGCGGTGCCGGTGGTTTTCCTCACCACCGAAGGCCGCCGCAAGGCCCAGATCAAGGGGGCCGAGGCCGGGGGGGATGACTACCTCATCAAGCCGGTGACGCCGGAGGACCTTTTGACCACCGTCCGATCGAGGCTCATCCGCTACCGCTCCCTGCAGGAGATGATGGACCACGACGAGCTGACGGGCCTCCTGGCCCACACGCCGTTCCTCCAGCAGGCCCGCCTCTGCCTCTCCCGCTTCAGCCGCCGCCAGATTCCCTACGCCATGGTCCTCGTGGAGGTGGATCCCCCCAAGTCCCTTCCCTTTCCTCCGCCGAGGGTCCAGGCGGCCCTGCTGGAGGGCCTGGCGCGGTACCTCCAGCGGAAGGTCCGCCAGACGGACATCATGGGCCGTTATGGCGAGAATCTGCTGGCCATCGTCCTCGAACACCTCACCCCCGGCGACGCGGTGAAGCTCCTGGAGCGGCTCCTGTGGGAGTACTCCCAGATCGAGTGGCCGGTGGAGGAGCTGAAGCTCCGCACCACCTTCACCGCCGGGGCCGCCATGGCCCATCCCTCCATGAAGACGCTGAAGGCGTGGCTGGACGCCGCCTCTTCGGCCCTGGAGACGGCCCGGAAACAGGGGGGAGGCCGGGTCGCCCTGGCTCCCCCGCCCTGAGGCTCAGGGAGGAGCCGGCACCGTCTCCTTCAGGATGCGGAGGAGGTGCCGTTCCACGTGGCCCCAGTCGTCCCGGACACCGCCCTTCAGGGAGAGGTCCAGGTCGTAGAGGACGCCCAGGGCCCGGCGAATCTTCTCCTCGGGCCACCGCTCCAGGTTCTCCAGAAGGCGCCGAACCGGGGCGGGGTGGGAGAAACCCAGCTCCCGGGGCTCCACATCCCGGAAGCTCCTGCCCGAGGCCTTGGCCGAACGGAGGTAGAGGAGCGACCGGACCTGCTTGGCCACCATCCCCAGGAAGGCCAGGGGGACGGCGTCGGGGTCGCGCCGGATGGCCGCCAGCGTGGCGGCGAGGGTCCGGGCGTCGCCCCGGACGAAGGCGTCCACCGCGTCCCACTGCCGGGGGGTGCCCCCGGCCCCCAGGAGGGCCGGCAGGTCCGGGCCGTCCACCACCTTCTCGTCGGCCTTGTAGAGAAAGAGGAGGTCCAGAGCCCGGGCCGCCAGGGCCGGGTCGCCCTGGGACCACTCGTCCAGACCCTCCAGGGCTTCGGGAGTGAGGCGGAAGCCCTCCGCTTGGGCCCGGGTCTCGGCGTAGGCTCTCACCGACCGTACCCGCAAATCCCGGCTCGGCACCTTGCCAAGGAGGCTCTTCCAGACGCCGGCCGGCTTGGAGAGGTCCGCCGCCACCTCGATCAGGAGGGCCGAGGAGGGGGAGGGGCGATCCAGGTAGGCGTCCAGGGCCGCCAGCAGGTCGGCTTCGGCGCCCTCGGCGTGGCGGAGGCGAACCGGCTGGACCTCCCGGAACATGGGGACGGAACGGAGCTCGCGGAGGAGGTCGGCGGCGGTGGTGTCGGGGCCGCTCAGGCTCAGCACCCCATCCTCACCTCCCCAGGCACGGCACCAGGCCGCCGCCTCCCGCTCGGTCATGCGGGGGTCGGTGGCCCAGAGGATCCAGTTTTTCGGCCATTGGGTGCGTTCCGCCATTACCTTCTCCGCCCGGCCTCTTCCGGCCCCGGCGCCCCCGCCCCCAGGCGTCCCTCCAGCGCCTCGCCGAGGCGATTGTACGCCATCACCGTGAGGAAGAGGGCCGCGCCGGGGAAGAGTCCCAGCCACCAGTCGTTCCAGTGGCGGACCACCAGGCTCATGACGTTGCCCCAGGAGGGTTCGGGGGGCTGGATGCCGACCCCCAGGAAGGAGAGGGCCGCCTCCGAAAGGACCGCCCCGGCGGCGCCGAAGGCGGCGTTCACCACCAGGGGGCCCGAGGCGTTGGGAAGGATGTGGCGCAGGGCCTGCCGGAAGGGACCGGCCCCCAGGGCCCGGGCGGCCTCCACGTAGGGAGCGGACTTCAGGCGCAGGAACTCCGCCCGGGCGAAGCGGGCCAGCGGGGCCCAGGAGGTGAGCCCGATGACGAGGATGACGCTCCAGAGGTTGAGGTACCGGGGGTCGGTCACGGCGGTGACGGTGAGGATGAAGAAGAAGGTGGGAAAGCAGAGCATGACCTCGATGGCCGGGGAGACCAAAAGCCGGTCCACGGCGCCGCCGGCGAAGCCCCCCAGGGCGCCCAGGGAGACCCCCACCAGCAAGGCCAACGCCATGGAGAGAACCCCCGTGAGGAGGGTGACCTTGGTGCCGTGGACGAGCCTCGCCGCCACGTCGCGGCCCACGTCGTCGCAACCCAGGGGGTGATCCCGGCCGGGAGGTTCGTGGATCCGTTCCAGGCTCGTCTCGTAGGGGGAGTAGGGGAGGGGAGGCAGGAGAAGCCAGCGGGCCCGCCTGCGGCCCTCCCCGCTGGGCCCGAACCACCGTGGATCCCGTTCCAGCGCCAAGGCCGCCCCGTCGGGACGGAGGAAGAGCCGGAAGGGAAGCAGATCCCGGAAGGCGGGGAAGCGGAGGTGGCCGTCCAGGTCCACCGCCAGGGGTTTGTTGTTGGCGAGGAGGGGCGCGAGGAGGGACACGGCGGCCAGAAGACCGAGGAAAACCGCCGGAAACCGAAGGCCCGATGGGCGGGTCCGCCGCTTCGGAAAAGAAAGGACGCGCCGGAGGAGGGACAGGGTCGGGGCCACGGCCGTCACTCCAGCCGGACGCGGGGGTCCGCCGCCCCGTACAGGAGGTCCGCCAGCAGGGTGCTTCCGAGGACCACCACCGCCCCCAGGACCGATTCGGCCAGGATCACCGGGTAGTCCCGGGAGTAGACCGCCTTCATGAAGAGCTGGCCCATCCCCGGCCAGGCGAAGAGGCTCTCCACGATCACCGACCCGGAGACCAGACCGGGGAGGAGGAGGCCCAAGAGGGTAATCATGGGGAGGAGGGCATTCCTCGCCGCGTGGCCCCAGAGGACCCGGCCCTCGGGGAGGCCCCGCGCCCGGGCGGCCCGGACGAAGTCGCTCCCCAGGCTCTCCAGCAGAGCCCGGCGGGTGAAGCGGGCCACGTAGGCCATCCCGCCGTAGGCCAGGCAGAGGGCCGGAAGGGCGGCGTGGCGGAGGACGTCCACCGCCCTCTCCCAGAAGCCCAGCGAGGCAAAGGCCTCGGAGCGCATCCCGATGAAGGGCAGGATCCGGAAGTGGACCCCCACCACCAGAATGAGGAGCACCGCCACCCAGAAGTTGGGGAGGGAGTAGAGGGCGTAGAGGAAGCCGGAGGCCAGCCGGTCGGCGGCGCCGCCGGGCTTCAAGGCGGCCGAGAAGCCGATGGGGAGGGCCACCGCCAGCATCAGGAGGGTGGCCAGCAGGTTGAGCAGGAGCGTCGCACCGAGGGGGCTTGAGAGAAAGCCTCCGCCGGGGAAGGCTTCACCGAAGAGGACCTGGCTCACCGGCCGGCGCTGGCTGTAGGAGATCCCCAGGGACCCGGAGGCCAGCGTCGCCAGCCACCGCCCGTACTGGACGTACCAAGGCCGGTCCAGGCCGTACCGGTGGAGAAGGTCCTGGTAGTCGGCGGGGTTCATCTGGCGAACCGCCCCCTCCCCGGCGGTCCGCGCGGCGGAGAAGGGGTTCCCCGGCGCCAGCTTCACCGCCGCGAAGACCACGGCGGTGATGAGCAGAAAGGTGGGCCCCATGAGGAGGAGGCGCCTCAGGGCGTAGGCCGCCATGGCGGGGGTCCTCCTACTGGAGTTCCCTGGGCACCCACCACTCCAGGAGGGAAGGGTACCAGGTGAAGAGGCCGTACCCCGCCCGGCTCGCCTTGACGTTCTGGAAACGGTTTCGCACGGCGGCCATCTGGGTGGAGGCGAAGAGGTAGGCGTGGGGCTGGTCCTCGGCGACGATCTCGTGGATTCGCCAGAGGGCCCGGCGGCGGGCCTCCCGGTCGAAGGTCCTCTGCTGTTCCTCGATGAGGCGGTCCACCTCGGGGTTGGAATAGGCGCCGTCGTTCTGGCCGGCCCCCACCCCCGACGGGAGCAGCTTTCCCTGGGAGGAGTGGAGGAGCTGGAAGGGGTCGGGGTCGTCCCCCAGGGACCAGCCCGAGAGGCAGGCCTCGAAGCGATGGCGGTGGGTGCGGTCCAGGAAGACGCCCCATTCGAGCTTCCGGACCCGCATGTCCACCCCCACCTTGCGGAGGTCCTGCTGGAAGACCTCCAGCCACCGGGAGAACATCTCCGCCTCGGCGGGGACCAGGCACTCGAAGGCGCAGGGCTTTCCGCCGCGGTCCCGGAGGCCGTCTCCGTCGGTGTCCTTCCAGCCGGCCTCGTCGAGCAGGCGTGCGGCTTCCGCCGGATCGTAGGGGAGGGGGGCCACCGCGGGGTTGTACTCCCATCCGCCGGGGTAGAAGGGCCCGGAGAGGAGGGTCCCGTGGCCCCCCAGGATCCTGTCCACCACCCCCTTCCGGTTCAGCGCCAGGGCCAGGGCCTTGCGTACCTTCCGATCGCCGAGGAAGGGGACCGATCCGTCCAGGTTCCAGCCGATGTAAAAGAACTGGCGGGCGGGGTATTCGAAGACCGACGATCCCTCCAGGAAGGCCCGGTCCTTCCGGACCTCCTCCCACTGCTCGGAGGAGAGGGTGGTCATGTCCAGCGTCCCGGTGCGGTAGGCGGCGAGCTGGGTCTCCGCCTGGGGAAGGATCCGAAAGACCAGCCGGTCCAGGTGGGGCCGGCCCCGGAAGTAAGCGGGGTTGGCCTCCAGGACCACCGCCTCGCCCCGCCTCCACTCCACGAAGCGGAAGGGGCCCGTTCCCACGGGGCGGGCGTTCAGGGGGTTCTGGTTGAAGGCGGCGCCCTTCCCCGGAGGATAGTCGTAGAGGTGCCGGGGGAGGATGTGGAGGTTCCAGGCCGCCAGGCCCGGGGCGTAGGGGACCTTCCACGTGACGACGACGGTGTGGGGGTCGGGGGCCTGGACCGACTGGACTTCGGCGAAGGTGGGCCGTTTGTTGACGGCGTCCACGGTGGGGTCCATGCAGGCGCGGTAGGTGAAGAGAACGTCCTCGGCGGTGAAGGGTTTTCCGTCGTGCCAGGAGACATCCTCCCGGAGGTGAAAGGTGAGGTTCCGGCCGTCGGGGGAGACCTCCCAGGAGCGGGCCAGGACCCCCGTGGGCTCCATCTTCTCGTCCATGTCAATCAGGGGGTCGAAGATCCACTTGTAGACCAGGAAGGAGACCTGATCGCTGGCGACGACGGGGTTCAGCGTCACCGGCTCCACGGGGATGGGCCGGGTGAAGGTGCCGCCGTTTACCGGAGCACGCTTCTCGTACGCGGGCAGGAAGGCCGCCTCGCCGGGGGCTTTTGATACGGCCGCCGGAGGCGGAGCCGGGGGGGCCTTCTCCCCCGATCCCCCGCAAGAGGCCAGAAGGGTGAGCCCGAAAAGACAGAGGCCGAACAGGCACCGCCTTCGGTTCATGGGGTCCTCCCGCTTGGAAAAAGTCTATCGCCGCGCCCGGACGGGGCGCAAGGCCCCGGCCGTCCCCTCGGGCGCCTGCCCTTGAGAAGAAAAGTAAAAAGCGAAAAGTAAAAAGAGAAAACCTCTCTGATCTCCCGGATCTCCTTGTTCAAAGGGTTGGTTTCTTCCTCCTCACCTCATCCCCTCATCACGTCTTTTCTGCGGTCCATCGCCGCGCCCGCCCGGCGCGTTGCAGGGGGGGAGAAGAGGACTTATAATAGAAATCAAGGCCGCCCCACGGCCGGCGGTGGGAGGGAGACCATGTACCGAAGGGCGTTGGCTCTGGTGTTGCCGTTTCTTACGGCGGCTTTCCCCTCGTTCGCTTTAGGTCCGGCCTCTCCGCCGCCGGAGAGGGCCTCCAGCCTCTGGGCGGCCTTCGAGGCCAACCTGGGGCAGGCTCCTGGGGAGGCGGTCTTCGTTGCCCGCTCCCCCCGGGCCTTCGCCCTCCTCGGCCCCTCGGGTCTCGACGTCTACCTCTCGCCTCCTTTCCATCGGTGGGAGGAGGACCCCTCCTGCCCGGAGGATTCCCGGCCCCTGGCCGCCTTCCGGCTGCGGATCGAAGGGGCCGCGGCGGGGACCTTCCGGCCTCTGGAGCCCCTGCCGGGCGCCGTCCACATTTACCACGGCGCGGACCCCTCCCGGTGGATCACCGGAATCCCCCGCTACGGCCGCGTTCTCTGGGAATCCCCACTGCCCGGCGTGGAGGTGGAGTTCCTGCCCCTGGAGGAGGGGATCCGCTTCGACCTCCGCCTCTCTTCCTTCGCCGACCCCGGGGCCGTGAGGCTGGCGGTGGAGTCCCTCGACGGGAACCCCGTGGCCTTCCGAGTCGCTTTGGGGGGTGAGGCTTGGGTGGAGACGGCGGCGGGCCCCTTTCCCCTCCGCCTGCCCGCCGTGTGGGCCGAAGAAAGCCCGGTGAGGCGTCCCCTGAAGGGGGTCTTCGTCTCCCAGGGGCCCAAGTCCCTGGGCTTCCGGATCGAAGGCCGCTCTCCGGGGGAGGCCATCGTCGTGGACCCCACCCTCGTGTACTCCTCGTACCTGGGAGGCTCTTCCTACGACATGGCCCGTTCTTTCCAAGAGGACGCTTCGGGAAACCTCGTGGTGGCGGGCCAAACCTCTTCCCCTGACTTCCCCGGCGGGGGTTCCTTCCACGGAGACTCGGACGCCTTTCTCGCCGTCTTTTCGGGCTCCACCCACGACCCTATCTTCGTGGCGCTGGTCGGGGGAAGCGGCCAGGACCTCGCCAACGGCCTCGGGGAAGACGACGGGGGAAACTTTTACCTCGGGGGAGGGACTTACTCTTTCGACTTTCCCCTCGTGAACGGACTGGACCTCCCCGGCGGTTCGGGCGACGGCTTCCTCGTCCGGATCACCCCCATGGGGACCATCGAGTACGCCACCCTCCTGGGAGGCGCGTTGAATGACACAGCCCGCGCCCTGGCCGTATCCCCCGCCGGTGTGGTGGGCGTCGCGGGCGCGACCGCTTCCATGGACTTTCCCGTCACCGATTCTTCCTTCAACCCCGGCGGGTACGACGGATTCCTTTCGATCCTCGACACCTTCTCCTCCGGCTGGAGCAGCCTCCTCTTTTCCACCCTGCTGGGGGGAGGAGGGAATGACGAATTCCTTGCCGTCCGTTTTTGCCCCGACGACACCGGGGTCCTCTACCTCTGCGGCAAAACCCAATCGCCCGACTTCCCCGTCACCCCCGATGGCTTTCAGACCTCCTTTCAGGGCGGCAGCGAGGACGGCGTCTTCCTGAAGTACCGGTACTCCCCCACCCCCGGCCTTCTCTACTCCACCTACCTGGGGTCGCCTTCCAGCGATGTTCTTTACGGCCTCGAGGCTTACCCCGGCGGTTTCGCCGCCGTCGCCGGCGACACCGATTCCCCCTCCTTCCCCCTCGTCTCTCCCACCCAGCCGGCCTTCGGGGGAGGAGGCACCGACGCGGTGGTGGCCCTCTTCTTCACCGGCCCCTCTCCCGGCCCCGTCTTTTCCAGCTACCTCGGAGGGAGCGGAAACGATTACGCCTACGCCGCCACCCGGTGCGCCGCCACCGCGGACCTCGACCTCCTCGTGGCGGGCGCCACCTCCTCCCCCGACCTGCCGCTCCTGGACCCCCTCCCCGGCCAGGAGTCCCTCAAGGGCCCGGAGGACGCCTTCCTCGCCGCCTGGACCTTCCCGGTCATGGGCCCGCGGCGGCCGGGGGAGCCGGCCAGCAGCCTTCACCCCTTCCGGACCCTGACCACCTACTTCGGGGGCGGAGGAGACGACTGGGCGGAAGATGTCTTCTGCAAGACCAGTTTTTCCTCGGGCGTCACAACCATCGGCGTCGCCGGAGGGACCGATTCCTTGGACTTTCCCCTGGCGGGCAACTCTTACCAGGGTCTCTACGGGGGTGCCGGCGACGGCTTCTTTTCCCTGACCTCATCCGCTCTCTGCACGCTGACCTGCTCCGCCTCCGTGAACGCCCCCAACGGCGTCGCCCCTCACGCGGCGGCCTTCACCGCCACCGCCACCGCCTCCAACTGTTCCCAGAGCCCCGCCTACTCCTGGGACTTCGGCGACGGTTCCCCCCCTTCCACCGAGCAGAATCCGGCCCACACCTACCTCTCCGGGGGCACCTACACCTGGACGCTGACGGTGACGGCCGACGCGGAGACCTGCACCCAGACCGGGACCGTCCAGGTCTGCGAACTGACTTGCTCCGCCGCCGCCTCCGAGGAGAGCGGCTTCGCGCCGCTCCCCGTCTCCTTCTCCAGTGGAGCGGCCCTGTTGGGAAGCTGCAACATCGACATCTTCACCCCCACCTTCTCCTGGAGCTTCGGGGACGGGGGGACCTCCGCCGAGCAGAACCCCACCCACACCTACAATTCGCCGGGAACCTACACCTGGACGCTGACGGTCTCCTTCGACCAGGCCACCTGCACGCGGACGGGAACGGTGGAGGTCTGCGAGCTGACCTGCACGGCCTCGGCCAGCCCTTTCGCCGGTCCCCCCCCGCTGGCCGTCTCCTTTTCCGGCGCGGCCTCCACTCCGGGATCCTGCATGATGGATCCCGTCGTCTCCTGGGACTTCGGGGACGGCGGGACCTCCACCGAATGGTCCCCGACCCACACCTACGCCACCGCGGGCACCTACACGTGGACGATGACGGTCGTGCAGGGCCAGGCCACCTGCACGCGGACGGGGACGGTGGTCGTCTCCTCGGCGGCCCTGTACGGCCACGTGGGGATCCAGGGGGACGAACTCTTCCCGCTGGACGGCGCGGGCATCGTCTCCGCCACGGTGACGGCCCGGAACGCCAGCACCGGCGCCGCCGAGACCGTTCCCGTCTCCCACGGCTTCTACGCCTTCCCCTCCCTGCCCCCCGGCACCTACACGGTGGAGGCCAAGGTCCGTTACCGGGACTTCATCTTCGTGGACGCCGAATACCGCGGCTTCGGCTGTCCCGCCCCCGCCTCCGGCTACGTGGAGAAGGAGGTGACCCGCCTCCGGCCGGGGACGGTGACCGTCCCGTCCGGCGGGGGGGTGGAGGCCGACGTGGCCTTCCCGCCCCCTCTGGTGTTCCTCCACGGCGCCCTGGGGTGTTACCGCAAGTGGTACTCCGACGGTCCCTCGCCGGATGCCTTCTGGGAGAACCGGGCGAGGGCCGAGGGGTATCTGACCTTCACTCCAAACTACCGGTGGTGGGGGGACGGCGTTTCCTGGGACCTCCGGGCCGGCCAGGTCTACCAGCAGGTCCAGGCGGACCTCCATGGCCTCGACGGGCGGTCGGGGGCGGTCCTGGGCGTACGGCCCTACCCGCCGTGGAACCTGGTGGCCTACGACCTGGGCGGCCTGGTGGCCCGGGTCCTCACCTCCGGCAACTTCGGGGCTTTGCCGGTGGTGGAGTCCCTCCGGAACCTCTTCCTCCTCGGCGTTCCCAACAGCGGAAGCGACTTCTTCTTCGGGGGCCTGGGCAACGGCCTTCTGGACACCGAGACCGTGGTCCGGCGCTTCAACGAGATCTACCCCGACTTCGGCCGCTGGACCGACCGGGTCTACGCCATCGCCGGCAACCGGGGATGGTGGGGGACCGGCGCTTCCGACGGGAGGGTGCCGCTCTTCTCCGCCTTCGCCATCGTCCGCCTCCTCTGCCGGGAGGGCGACCCCTCGGGGCCCCTCTGCCGCCCCTACGCCTCGCGGGTCTTTGACAGCGGTTCGGGCCACATCTTCCCCTACACCCACGACGAACTGGGTTCTCCGCTCTCCACGGCGGACCTCCTTACGGGGACGATCCTGCCGCGGGCCGGGACGGCGGCACCCACTCCCGTCCCGCGCCGGGTGGAGCCGCTCTCGGCGGAGGACGATGACCCCCTGAGCCCCGTGGGAGCTTCCATCTGGGGCACCGGCGCCCGCTCCACGGGGACCAAGGGGGGGGTCATCAACGCCTTCGCCAACGGCCCCCTGGCGGCGCAGACCTTCGACTTCCCCGTGGGCTCCACCGACGGGATGGCCCTGGCCGTCTTCGTCCTCGACGGCGCCGCCTCCTTCACCCTCCGCGATCCCCAGGGGACCGCCGTGGCCTCGGCCTCGGGGGAGAACGACCTCCTCTTCCAGGTGCTGGACCCCGCGCCGGGCACCTGGACCCTCACCGTCGCGGTCTCCTCGGGAAGCGTCACCTTCCGGGCCACCTCCTTCGAGAACAGCCCGGCGGGGATCGAGGCCCACGTGACGCGGGACCGGTACGCCCCCGGCGAACCGGTCCACTACCGCCTGGACCTCACGGGAGACCCGGGAGACCTCTCCTTCTCCTCCGTCACCGCCGCCCTTCTCTCCGGCGGCTCCCTCTTGGAGACGGTGACCCTCTACGACGACGGCGACCACGGCGACGGCCTGGCGGGAGACGGCTCCTTCGGGGGGGAGGGGACGGCCCCCGCCCTCGCCGGCGCCTACGACGTCCTCTTCACCGCCCGGGGAACCTACGACGGGGAGGCCGTGACCCGCGTCGCCAGGGACACCCTCGTCGTCCTCCCGGCGGTCCACGCCTTCACCGGCGCCTTCTCCGACGCCGGGACCGATACGGACGGCGACGGCCTCTTCGAGGGCCTCGTCTTCACCGCCGCCCTGGACCTTCCCGCCGCCGGATCCTACGCCCTCTCCGGCGACCTCTACGACGGCGCGGGGTACTTCCTGGCCCACGGCTCCTCGGCCTTCTCCGCCGCCGCTCCCGGCCCCTCCAGCCGCTCCCTCCTCTTCGACCTCTCGGAGGCCCCCTGCGCCTCCTTCGGAAGCCCCCTCTCGGTCCGCAACCTCCGGCTTCTGGAGGGGGCCGGGCTGAGGCCGCTGGACGCCTGGGAGGCGAACGTCCCCACCGCCGCTTACCCCTCTTCCGCCTTTGACTGCCAGCCTTCGGCCCCCGGCCCGCGGATCCTCTCGCTGAACCCCGACGAGGGCATCCAGGGGCGGCCGATGACCCTCCAGGTCTCGGGGGAGAACTTCGCCGACGGCGCCGCCGCCGACCTGGGGGCGGGCGTCCGGGTGGAGGGGGTCTCCTTCCTCTCGCCGAGCCTGCTGGAGCTCCGGGTCTCGGTGGACCCCTCCGCCGCCCCCGGTATGAGGACCCTCACCGTCACCAACCCCGGCGGGGCCTCCCAAGCCCGGCCCGAGGCCTTCCTGGTGAAGGCCGACGCCCCGCCCGCCGTGGCCCTCCTCTCTCCCGGCGAGAGCTACGTGGTGCTGGGAAGCACCCCCCTCGCCGTCGCCGCCGCCGCCTCCGACGACGGCGCCGTCACCCAGGTGGCCTTCCTCGTGGACGGGCAGGTGCGGAAAGAGGACCTCCACCACCCCTTCACCTTCAGCTTGGACCCCGCGACCCTGGCCTCCGGCGCCCACACGATCACGGCCCGGGCCTACGACGACCGGGGCCAGACGGCGGAGGTCTCCTTCCTCGCCGTGAAGGACCCGCCGGAGGTCACCGCCGTTGCCAAGTTGACCGCCCCCTTCCGGATCAAGATCACGGGAAAGAACTTCCAGAACGGGGTCCGCGTGTACATCGGCTCCGACGCCCAGCCCTGGCCCCAGACCGCCTTCAAGAACGACACGAAAATCATCCTAAAGGGCGGTTCGGCCCTGAAGGCCCGATTCCCGAAGGGACAGGCGGTGAACCTGCGGCTCGTCAACCCCGACGGAGGCTTCTGCACGGCCACCTACACGCGGCCCTAGTCGCGGGCGGGAAATCGGAGGGGGCCCTCAACTCCCGAGGGCCCTTTCCACCTCGGGGAGGGCCCGGACGGCAGAGGCCAGGGGCCCCTCCCCTTGAAGGGAAAGGAGACCCTCGGCGATGGCCCGAGCCGCCCGGGCGTGGCCCGAGGCGGCGCGGCGGCTCCCTCCGGCGGCGGCCACCTCCGCCTTGAGGAGGTGGTACCGCAGGCCGGGAAGTCCGCGGTCCAGGCGGGCGCGCCATCGGTCCAGGCGCCCCAGGAGGTCCCGGAGCGCCCCTTTCCTTCCCGTGCGGTGCAGGGCCTCCCCCAGGGCCAGGAGGAAGGCGCCGGTCTTCAGGGGGCTGTCCTGCCGGAGGGCGTGGGGGTAGAGGGCGAGGCCGGCCACCGCCGCCTCCTCGGGCTTTCCCGCCTCCAGGAGCAGGCGGACGAGGGCCTCCCCCGCCTCGGTGAGGAGCCAGAGATACTCCTCCCGTCCCGCCTTCCGGGCCACCTCTTCGAGGCGGAGCCACGCCTCCGAGAGGCTCGCCTCTCCCCCCCGCCACTGCCTCAGCGTCCGCTGAGCAAGGACCGCAAGGCCGTGGGGCCCTTGGGGGACGGGCCTCTTCTCGAAGGCTTCGGCCTCCTTTCCGGCAACCTCTTCGAGGGAAGTCAGGCGAAGGGCGTTGGTGAGGGCCAGGAGCTCCGCGTGGACCCCCCAGGCCGCCTCCTCCCGGTGGCAGGCGAGGAAGAGGGCCTGGGCCTCCCCCTGCCGCCGGAAGGCGCGTTCGAAGCGGCCCTCGGCGGCGTCCAGGATCCCGGCGGCGTGGAGGGAAAGGGCTTCTCCGAAGGAGAGGCCGAGGGAATGTGCCTGCCGGCGGGCCCTCTCGCCCGCCTCCCGGGCCTCCTCCCACCTGCCCAGAAGGACCCGGTAGAGGGCGAGGTTGGTGGAAAGGAGAATCTCCATGTTCCGGTAGCCGAATTGCCGGGCCGCGGGGAGAACCTCCTCCGTCGTCCGGAGGGCGGCGCGGTAACGCCCCCGCTCCGAGAGAACCTGGGCCAGGTTGGCGCCGGCGCTCACCGACTGGGGTTTGAGGGCGTGGCGCCGGGCCAGGGCGAGGGTGCGCCGGAAGAGGGCCTCCGCCTCCTTCAGCGCCGAGAAGCCGTACTGGTGGCAGAGGCCCTGGTTCATGAGGGCGACGGCCTGCCAGGAGACCGCCCCCGCCTTTCGCGCCAGCCCCTCCGCGCGCTGGAAGCGCTTCATGGCCTCCTCGAAGCGTCCGGCCATGGCGTGGGAGACCCCCGAATCCAGGTGAATCCGGCAGTTCAGAACGGGGTCGGAGAGGAAGCCGCATCGGGCCATCGCCTCTTCGTCCAGTTCCAGGGAGCGCTCCAGGTTTCCCCTCCTCCGCTCGATGTCGGCCAGGCGCATGAGGGAGACGACGGTCTCCTCGCAAGGTTCGGAGACGGCGTCCAGGATCTTCCGGCTGAGGGCCTCGGCCTCCTCCAGCCGTCCCAGCTCCTTGGCCGACTCGGCGAGGTGGAGGAGGGCCTTCCGGTAGTCCAGGTCCAGGGCGGGGGCGCTTCCCGCCGCCTCCTTCAAGGCCACTAGCCGTTCCAGGTACCCGAAGGCGGCGGTGTTGTCGTAGCGGGCCCGGGCCTCCCCGGCGCAGAGGCCCAGGTAGCGGGAGGCGGGCCCGGTCTCCGAGGCGGCCTCGAAGTGCCGGGCCAGGGCCGGCCAGAGCCTCGGTTCCCGCTCTCCCCCTCCCTCCTCGAGGAAATGGGCGGCGGCGCGGTGGAGCCCCCTTCGCGTTTCGAAGTTGAGGGACTCGTAGAGGGCGTCCCTCAGGAGGGGGTCGGTGAAGACCGCGTAGGGCCTCACGCCCCAGGAGTCCATGCGGACGAACCCCGCCTCTGCCAGCCGGCGCACCTCCGCGAGGAGCGCCTCGGCGGACCGCCCCAGCAGGTGGGCGAGGAGGTTCACCGAGAAGGAGGCGCCGAGGACCGCCGCCGTCTTGAGGAGGAGGCGGTCGCCCTCGGGTAGGCGCTCCAGCCGGGCGAGGAGGAGGCCTTCCAGGGTGTCGGGAAAGCGGGCGGAGGCCAGGCGGTCCTCGTCCACCTCCCACAGGTCGTCGGCCCCGGGCCTCAAGAGGCCCTGCTCCTTGAGGGTCCTCACCAGCTGGTCCAGGAAGTGGGCGATGCCCTGCGTCTTCTGGAGGAGAAAGGCGACGAAGGCGTCGGAGGGAGGGGCCAGGCCGGCCGCCCGAACGAGGAAATCCTGGACCTCGCCGGCCGTGAACGGGGAAAGGCGCCGGACCCGTTCGGGAGCCAGGAGGCCCTCCGCCGCCGGGGCGCCTTCCCGGAAGGCGAGGAGGACCTTCAGGGGCTCGGGGGGCGGAGCCTCGAGGAAGGCCTTCAGGAAGTCGAGGGAGGCGCCGTCGGCGTTTTCGAGGCCGTCCACCACCCAGAGGTAGGGGCCCGAGGCCGCCTGGCGGCGGAGAAGCCGCTGGAGGAGGGCGAAGAGGAGGTCCTTCCGCTCCTTGGGGCTCAGGGCGCGGACCTCCTCGGTCTCTTGGAGATCGAGGCCAAGGAGGGGACCCAGGAGGGGAAAGTACCCCCGGTCCTCGGGGGCGAAGGCCGCCTCCAGGGCGGAAACCTTGATGGCGGCGGGTGCCAGGCGGGAAACGCCGAGGCCGGCGAAGAGGACCGGCCGGACGGCGGAGAGGTACCCGTGGGTGCTGTGGGCGGAAAGGGGAACGGTGAGGTGCCTCACCCCCTCTCCTTCGAGGAGCAGCCCCAGCCGGTGGAGGAAGGCGCTCTTGCCGACCCCCGGGGGGCCGGTGACGGCGAGGGCGAAGGGGCCGTCCGGGGCGCGAAGGAGGCTCCCCATCTCGCCCAGGAGGTCTTCCCGGCCGACGAAGGCCCGCTCCTCCTCCGAAGTCTCCTCCCGGTCCCCCTCGGGCCGGAAGACCGGCACCTTCTCCTCCTTTCCCTTGACGAAGATGGGGTCGAGGATCCGGAAGGCGAGCCGGTCGCCCGCCTTTCGCCGGACCTCGCCGTCGCAGAGGACCCGCCAGGAAAAGGCGTTGGCCATGAGCCGGGCGGCCATGTTGATGCCGTCCCCCATGACGGTGAACTCCCGCCGCTCCTCGGAACCCACCCATCCGGCGAAGAGGGGGGCCGAGGTGATCCCCGCCCGCATCCCCGTGAGGGAGGCGCGCAGCGCCGGGTCCTCCAGGATCTCCAGCGCGGCGCGGCAGGCCGCCTCTTCGGCCCTCTCCAGCGCCCTGGGCGCGCCGAAGAGGGCGATGGCCTTGCTCCCCTTGTCCCCCATGTCCACCTTGTTCACCGTCCCCCCGTGCCGGCCCACCAGGGAGGCGATCCGGGAGTAGACGGCGTCCAGTTTGGGAAGGACCCGCGGGTCCCCGTCGTAATCCAGGCCGGAGAAGGCGAGGAAGAGCACCGTCGTCCGGCGGTGCTCGGCGGCCCAGAGGCCCTCCTCGAGGCGGGCCTTCTCCACGGCGAAGGGAGGCAGAAAGGCCTCCAGGGCCGAGAGGGGGGGCGGCTCCGGGGCTTCCCCGCGGTCCCCGGGAGGCCCGTTCGGAGCGGAGCCCTCGAGAAGGCCGAAGCCCCCCTCCATGGCCGCCACGGGCAAGCCCCACCCCCTGGCCTCGCCGGCCAACGGCGGGGAGAGGGCCACCTGGCCCTTCACGGCCCGGTGCTCCGCCTCGGCGGCCTCGTCGAGGGCCCTACCCGCGGCGAAGTAGTCCCGGCCGCTTTCATCATTGCCCAGAAGCCCGAAGAGAACCGGCCCCCGGGCCACCCCGATCTTCATGGCCAGCGAGAAGACGCCCCCCCGGGTGGCCACCTCCCGGAAGGCCCCCGCCGCCTCCTGCATGGCGAGGGCGGCCCCCAGGGCCGACTCGGGCCTCCCCCCGAAGAAGACCGTCACGGCGTCCCCTCCGAAGCGGAGGACGTCGCCCCCGGCGCGGTGGACCACGCCGACCTGGGCGGAGAAGAAGGCGTTGAGGATTCGGGTCAGCTCCTCGGCCCCCTCCTTCCCCATCCGGGCCAGGTTTTCGGTGAGGGCGGTGAAGCCCGCCAGGTCGGCGAAGAGGACCGTTCCCTCGGCCCTCCGCCCTTCCCCCCGGCCCGCCACCAGGGGCCACACGGAGCGGGGAAGGAGGGCCGCCAGCCTTCGGCGAAGCCGGGCCTCGTCCATGGGACCTCCGCCCCTCCTGTGTACCACGGTTCTCCGGGAAAGAAAACGCCGACGCCTGGACACCCCGGGCGGTGGCCGTGTAGAATGGAGCCACCGTTCCGCACGGAGGGCCGCTGCCCCGCGGGGGGGAAGCGGAAGTGCCTCCGAAACGCCGAGGAGGGAGCCATGGCGCTCGAAGGGTTTCCGCAGGAAGTGGTCCTGAAGGACGGCACCCCCGTCATCGTCCGCCCCATGACCGCCGAGGACGGCCCTCGGCTCCTCGCCTTCTTCCGGAGCCTGCCCGAGGAGGACCGCCTCTTCCTCAAGGAAGACGTCACCCGGGAGGAGACCATCGGCCGCTTCGTCCGAAACTTGGATTTCAACCAGGTGATCCCTCTTCTGGCCCTCAAGGGCGAGGAGGTCATCGGCGACGGGACCCTCCACCGGCGGGGAGGATGGTCGAAGCACGTGGGGGAGATCCGCGTCGTGGTGGCCCGTCCCTACCAGAAGAAAGGGCTGGGGGCGGCGCTGGCCAAGGCCCTGGTGGGCCTGGCCATGAACCTGGGCCTGGACAAGCTGGTGGCGGAGGTCACCGACCAGCAGGTGGGCGCCCGGAAGGCCTTCGAGAAGATCGGCTTCCGGCAGGAGGCGGTCCTCAAGGACCACGTCAAGGACATCCTGGGCAACAAGCGGGACCTCGTCCTCCTCACCAACGACGTCTCCCACATTTGGGAATCCCTCCAGGCCCTGGCCGAGGAGTACCTCCCGTCGGTGGAATGACGGCCGCCGTCCTGAACAGGGAGGTCAGGGAGAACGGGGAGAGATAGAAACCAAAGCCCGGAACAGGGAGATCAGGGAGATCGGGGAGGAGTTCTTCTTTTTACTTTTCACTTTTAGCTTTTTACTTTTCACTTTTCGCTTCTCTTCACCTGGAGCCGCGGGCCACCCTTCGGAGGCCCGTCCCGCAAGGTTTTGATCACGTTGACAGGATGGCCCCGATGTGCCATACTCTGGCCCTTTTTGGGGGGAGGACCATGGGAAAGAACCGGTCTAGGAAAGGGGTGCGACCGTGAAAGTCCACGAGTATCAAGCCAAGGAGATCCTGGGACGGTACGGCGTGGCCGTGCCACGCGGCAAGGTGGCTCTGTCCGCCGAGCAGGCCTACGCCGCGGCGAAGGAGATCGGCGGGACGGTGGTGGTGAAGGCCCAGATCCACGCCGGTGGGCGCGGGAAGGGCACCTTCACCGACGGCTTCAAGGGAGGCGTCAAGCTCGCCCAGACCGCCGACGAGGCCGCGGAGTTCGCCAAGAAGATGCTCGGCAACGTTCTGGTGACCCACCAGACGGGGCCTTCCGGCAAGGAGGTCCAGAAGGTCTACGTCACCGAGGCCAGCGACATCGCCAAGGAGTACTACCTCGGCATCGTCCTGGACCGGGCGCGGCAGATGAACGTCATCATGTCCTCCACCGAGGGGGGCGTGGAGATCGAAAAGGTGGCCGCCGAGACGCCGGAGAAGATCCTCAAGACCTGGATCGACCCCCTCGTCGGCATCCAGCCCTTCCACGCCCGCCGGATCGCCTTCGGCCTGGGCTTCAAGGGCGAGGCCTTCAAGGAGTGCGTGAAGCTCGTCACGGCCCTCTACCGGGCCCACGAGGAGACCGACGCCACCCTCACGGAGATCAACCCCCTCATCCTCACCAAGGACGGCCACGTCCTGGCCCTGGACGCCAAGATGAACTTCGACGACAACGCCCTCTTCCGGCACCCCGACATCGTGGAGATGCGGGACCTCTCGGAGGAGGAGCCGCTGGAGATCGAGGCGAGCAAGTACGACCTCAACTACATCCGCCTCGACGGGAACATCGGCTGCATGGTGAACGGCGCCGGACTGGCCATGGCCACCATGGACGTCATCAAGCTGGAAGGCGGGGAGCCGGCCAACTTCCTGGACGTGGGCGGCGGCGCCACCACCGAGCGGGTGAAGAACGCCTTCAAGATTCTCCTTTCGGACAAGAACGTGAAGGCGGTCCTCATCAACATCTTCGGCGGGATCGTCCGCTGCGACGTCATCGCCGAGGGGGTCATCGCCGCCGCCAAGGAGATTGGCGTTTCCCTCCCGGTGGTGGTGCGGCTCCAGGGGACCAACGTGGACAAGGGCAAGGCGATGCTGGCGGCTTCCGGCCTCAAGTTCGCCGTGGCCGACAACCTCAAGCAGGCGGCCCAGATGGCCGTCGCCTCGGTGAAGTGAGGGGGGCGCCATGAGCATTCTCGTCAACAAGGAGACCCGCGTCGTCGTCCAGGGCATCACCGGCAAGGAAGGCTCCTTCCACGCCCGGCAGTGCCTGGAGTATGGAACGAAGGTCGTGGCCGGCGTCACCCCCGGCAAGGGCGGCACCCGCTGGGAGGAGAAGGTCCCCATCTTCGATACGGTGGCCGACGCCGTGAAAGAGACCGGCGCCGACGCCTCGTTGATCTTCGTTCCGCCGGCCTTCGCCGCCGACGCCGTCCTGGAGTCCGCCGACGCCGGCGTGAAGGTCATCGTCTGCATCACCGAGGGCATCCCCGCCCGGGACGAGGCCCGCATGAAGGCGGCCATTCGGAACTCCGGGGCCCGCCTCATCGGGCCCAACTGCCCCGGCGTCATCACCCCCGGCGAGTGCAAGATGGGCATCATGCCCGGCTACATCCACAAGCCCGGCCGCGTGGGGGTCATCTCGAGGTCGGGCACCCTCACCTACGAGGCGGTGTGGCAGCTGACGGAGACGGGCCTGGGGGAGAGCACCTGCGTGGGCATCGGCGGCGACCCCGTTCCCGGGACCTCCCACGTGGAGGCCCTCCAGCTCTTCAACGAGGACCCGGCCACCGAGGGCGTCGTGCTCATCGGCGAGATCGGGGGCACCTCGGAGGAGGAGGCGGCGGCGTACATCCAGGCCCACATGAAGAAGCCGGTGGTGGCCTTCATCGCGGGCCAGACGGCGCCCCCCGGCCGGCGCATGGGCCACGCCGGAGCCATCATCGCCGGCGGCAAGGGCACGGCGGCGGAGAAGATGAAGGCCCTTGCCGAAGCGGGGGCCGTGGTGGTCAAGAGCCCAACCGAAATCGGCGAGGCCATGGTGCGCGCCCTCTCGGGAAAACGGTAGCGTGGGCGGGGGGCCTGGCCCCCCGCGCCGCTTTGGGCGGGGCGGGAGCGCTCCGCCGAGGAGAAGACGAGATGCCGATGACGCTTCAGCGGACCAGCGGCGAACTCCAGGAAGGCCGGGACGTGGGCTCGCCTCGGCTCCGGGAGGTCCAGAAGGAGAAGTTCGCCGTCTCGGGCCACGGCCGGAAGGTGAAGAAGGACCTCACCATCACCGTGATCCCTTCCCACTGCAAGGGCAACCTCTGCAACATCTGCGTGAACTACTGCCCGGAGAAGGTCCTCGCCATGGGCTTCCGCCACGTGGAGGTGGTGGACGCCGACGCCTGCACCAAGTGCATGCTCTGCGAGATCCGCTGCCCGGACTTCGCCATATTCGTGGACTAGGGGGACAGCCATGGCTTCGGAGAACGTCAAATTCCTCTCCGGCAACGAGGCCTGCGCCGAAGGCGCCGTGGCCGCCGGCTGCCGGTTCTTCGCCGGGTACCCCATCTCCCCCTCCTCGGAGATCGCCGAGAAGATGTCCGGCCGTCTCCCCAAGATCGGGGGGAAGTTCATCCAGATGGAGGACGAGATCGCCTCCATCGGGGCCATCATCGGCGCCCGCCTGGCGGGATTGAAGGCCATGACCGCCACCTCCGGCCCCGGCTTCTCCCTCATGCAGGAGAACATCGGCTACGCCGCCATGGCGGAGGTTCCGGTGGTCATCGTGAACGTGATGCGGGGCGGGCCCTCCACCGGCAACCCCACCGGTCCCTCCCAGTCCGACGTCCAGCAGTGCCGCTGGGGAACCCACGGCGACCACCCGGCGGTGGTCCTCTCCCCGTCCACCATCGCCGAGACCTTCGCGTGCACGGTCCACTGCTTCAACTTCGCCGAGCGCCTGAGGACCCCCACGATCCTGGCCATGGACGAGATCGTGGCCCACATGCGGGAGAAGCTCGTCATCCCCGAGCAGGTGGAAACGGTGTGGGCCAAGGGGCCGGACGAGGAGGGGCGCCAATCCTTCAAGCCCTACCTGGCGGGGGAGGACCTCGTTCCCCCGTGGATGAACTACGGCGAGGGCGCCCGGTACCACGTCACCGGCCTGGACCACGACGAGACCGGCTTCCCCTCCCTGACCGCCGCCAACATGGAGTACCTTCACCGGCGGCTCGTGGACAAGGTGGAGCGGAACAAGAAGGAGATCCTCCTCTACGAGAACTACCGCACCGACGACGCGGAGGTGCTGGTGGTGGCCTACGGCTCCACCGCCCGGTCGGCCAAGCGGGCGGTGAACGAGGCACGGGAGAAGGGGGTGAAGGCCGGCCTCTTCCGCCCGGTGACCCTCTACCCCATCGCCGAGGAGGAGATCGCCGCCGCCGCCGGGAAGGCCCGGAGGGTGGTGGTCCCCGAGATGAACCTGGGACAGTACGTCCTCGAGGTGGAGCGGATCCTGGGCAAGGGCATCCCCATCGCCCGGGTCAACCTCGTGAACGGCGAACCCATCACGCCGGCGAGCATCCTGTCGGCCATCGTGGGAGGCTGAGCCATGTCCATGGACTACTTCCAGTACCTCCGCAAGGAGCGGATGCCGCACATCTGGTGCCCCGGCTGCGGCCATGGCACCATCATGAAGTCCATTCTGCGCGCCATTGACAAGCTCAAGTGGAACAAGGACGACGTGGTGGTGGTCTCGGGCATCGGGTGTTCGAGCCGGACGCCCGGCTACCTGGACTTCAACACCCTCCACACCACCCACGGGCGGGCCCTGGCCTTCGCCACCGGCGTCAAGTTCGCCAATCCCAAGCTCCGCGTGGTCGTGGTCTCCGGCGACGGGGACGCCATGGCCATCGGCGGAAACCACTTCATCCACGCCTGCCGCCGGAACATCGAAATCACCCTGATCGTCTTCAACAACAACATCTACGGCATGACCGGCGGCCAGGCCTCCCCCACGACCTTCACGGGGGCCCGGGGGACCACCGCCCCCTACGGGGCCATCGAGCAGCCCTTCGACGTCTGCGCCCTGGCCCAGGGCTCCGGCGCCACCTTCGTGGCCCGGGCCCTGGACCTGGACGCCGTGGCCATGGACCGGATCATCCTCGCGGCCCTCCAGAACAAGGGCTTCTCCGTGGTGGACGCCTGGTCCCAGTGCACCACGTACTTCGGGCGCCAGAACAAGTGGGGCGACGCCTCCGAGATGATGGACCGGTACAAGGCCCTCACCTACAACGTGAAACTGGCGGACAAGATGACGCCCGAGGAGAAGGCCGGCAAGTACCCGGTGGGGATCCTCCACCAGGTCCAGCGGCCCGAGTTCTGCGAAGAGTACGACAAACTCTGCGCCCGCGTGCAGGGCAAGTGAGGAGCGGACCCATGGGAAAGCGCTTTGAAATCCGGCTTGCGGGCTCGGGGGGGCAGGGTCTCGTCCTGGGGGGCGTGATCCTGGCCGAAGCCGCCATCCTGGAAGGAAAGAACGCCTGCCAGAGCCAGTCCTACGGGCCCGAGTCCCGGGGAGGGGCCAGCAAGAGCGAGGTGATCATCTCCGACGAGGAGATCGACTACCCCAAGGCCACCCACGTGGACCTGCTCCTCTGCATGACCGAGGCCGCCGCCGACAAGTACGTCAAGGAGGCCCCCGACACCTGCCTCATCATCGCCGATTCGGACCTGGTCCCCGGCGAGATTCCCTCCAAGTACCGGCAGGTGAAGGCTCCCATCACGCGGCTGGCCAAGGAGGCGGTGGGGCGGGAGTTCGTGGCCAACATCGTCGCCCTGGGGCTCATCAGCGAGCTGACGGGCATCGTCTCCTCCGAGTCCCTGGAAAAGGCCGTCCTGGCTCGGGTGCCCAAGGGCACGGAGGAACTCAACAAGAAGGCCATCCGGGCGGGGCAGGAGGCGGCCCGCCGGTACGCCGCCGGGGCGGGAGCCTGAGGGATGGTCCAGCGCACCCTCCTGATGATCAAGCCCGACGCCATGGAGAAACGGGTGGCGGGGGCCATCCTCCAGCGCTTGCTGGACGAGGGTTTCGACCTCGTGGCCCTTCGGCTTCACTGCCTCACCCGGAGCGAGGCGGAGGCCTTCTACGCCGTCCACCGGGAGCGGCCCTTCTTTCCCGAGCTGGTGACCTTTATGACCTCTGGCCCCGTCATCGCCGCCTGCCTCCAGGGGGAGAACGCCGTGGCCCGTCTCCGGGCGGTCATGGGGCCCACCGATTCCACCAAGGCCCCCGCCGAAACCCTCCGGGGCCGCTTCGGCACCGATATCCAGCGCAACGCCGTCCACGGATCGGACTCGGAGGAAAACGCCCGGCGGGAGGTCGCCTTTTTCTTCCCGGGCGAGGAGGCCCGGTGAGAAGGGCCGCCGCCTTTCCGCCACCGCACTCTCTCGAGGGGGGACGCCCGGGGCGTCCCCCCCGCGGTTGAAATGGACCGGATTCCGGACCTGAGGCACTTCGAAACGGACCTGGCCCCCGGAGCCGTCCCCTTCGGCGTCTCGGTGGCCGGCCTGACGGTGGGCTTCCTCTTCCCCAGGGAGGTCTCCCTGGATCCGCTCGTGGAGCGTTACCGCCCCTTCCTCACCGGGGAGGAGCCGGCGGTGGCCTTCCGGGTAGCCCCCGGGTGGGAGGCCTACCTGGAGATGGCCGCCGACCGCTTCCTGAGGCTGGAGGAGCGGCCGCTGGGGGAGGGGAGGATCCTTCTCTCCCACGGTTTTGCCGCCTACCGGGCCGGGCGGAGGGGGGTGGTGCGGGTCTCCGCGCCGCCGCCTTCCCCTCCCTTCCTGCAGGCGGTGGAAAACGTCCTCCGCTGGACGGTGGCGGACCTGGCCCTGGAATCGGAAGGGTTTGTCCTCCACAGCGCGGGGATCGTCCGGCAGGGGAAGGCCTGCCTCTTCTTCGGCCCCTCCGGGGCGGGGAAGTCCACGGTGGCCTCCTTGAGTCCCGGATGCCCCCTTCTCTCCGACGACTTGGTTCTCCTCCTGAAGCGGGACGGCCGCTTTCTGGCCGCCACGACCCCCTTCGCCGGCACCCTTCCCCAGGGCGAGAAGCACCCCGGAATTTTCCCTCTCGCCGGTCTGTTCCGGCTGCGGAAGGCGCCGGAGGACCGGCTGGAGGCCCTTCCCCGGCCCCTGGCGGTGGCCAGCCTCGCGGCGGCCTGTCCCTTCGTCACCGCCGCGGCGGACCGGGAAGGCCGTCTCATCCCCCTCCTCGAGGACCTCACTGGCCAGACGCCGGTCTTCGACCTACACTTTACGAAGAGCGCGAGCTTCTGGTCCCTTTTGGAGAGCGAGGTCCTTCATGGTCGAGCAGACGGTCCACCGGCGTAACCCCGACGTCTCCTGGCGGGTCATCGAGGGCCAGGCGGTCCTGGTCTTCAACATCGAGGGGGAGGTGCAGGTCCTCAACGAGGTCGGAACCTACATCTGGGAGCACGTGGAAGATCAGGACGTGGAGACGCTGGCGGGAAATATCGCCAAGACCTTCGCCGTTTCCGAGGAAGAGGCCCGCCGGGATCTGCTGGCTTTCCTGCAGGATCTCCGGAAGAGCGGTGCCCTGCTGTAGGACGGAGACCTTGGCCCGGCGGACCCCCCTCACCCCCTACCAGGACCTGCTCAACCGGGCCATCGAGTCCGCCCACCCCTACAGTGCCTCCCTGGAGCTGACCTACACCTGCAACCTGGCCTGCCGGTACTGCTACAACCCGGTGGCCCGGAAGAACCAGCCCCGGCGGAACCCGCCGCCCCCCCCGCCGGGACCGCCCCTCGCCTTCGAGGAGTACGTGGATCTCCTGGACCAGATGAAGGAGATGGGGATCCTCTACCTCACCTTCACCGGCGGAGAGGCCCTCCTTCATCCGCGCTTCTGGGACCTGGCCGCCGAAGCCAAGAAGCGCGCCTTCGCCCTCCGGATCTTCACCAACGGCGTCGCCATCACCGAGGGGACGGCCCGGAGGCTGAAGGAACTGGCCCCTTTCTGCCTCGAGATGTCCCTGCACGGAGCCGACGCCAAGACGGCCGAGGCCCTCACCCAGGTCCCCGGCTCCTTTGACCGGCAGATGGAGGCCCTTCGGCACCTCCGGGCCCAGGGGCTCCGGGTCTACCTGAAGGTGGTCGTTACCCGGCTGGTGGAGAACCAGTTGCAGGAGATCCGGGAACTGGGCCAACGCTTCGGCTACCCCGTCTACTTCGACCCGGTCCTCACCGTCTCCGACGACGGGGATCCGTATCCGCTGGAGCTCCTGGCCTCCGACGAGGCCATCGCCTCCCTCTACCGCAAGGAGGGGCTCAACGTCGGCAACTCCCCCTTCGAGCGGGAGGGAGGGGAGTACAACTGCACCGTCGGGACGGGAATGCTCCACGTCACCCCCTACGGGGACGTCCAGCCCTGCACCCAGTGGAAACAGGCGGTGGGCAACCTCCGGAAGGCCCGGCTCCGGGAGATCTGGGAGACCTCCCCCCTCCTGAAGAAGGTCCGGGAGGTCAACCGGGCCGTGCCCGGCGAGATCCGGCGGACCGTCCAGGACCACGCCTTCTGTTTCTCCTGCCCCGGCCTCTCCCGGCTCACCACCGGGGACCCGCTTCGGGTGGACGACCAGTACCGAAGGATCGCCCGGATCCGGCGCCGGGTCGCCGAGGAGGAGGGCGAAGGAGGTTCCGTGAACCGGGTTACCATCCGTCCAGAGACAGTGACACGGCCTTGACACCCCGCTCCCCCAACTCTATATTGGAACCCGTGGAAGGGAGGTGGCGATGGAAGCGAAAAAGCCCTACGAGAAGCCCCAGGTGGTTTACCGGGAGAAGATCGAGGTCAAGGCCGGCGCCTGCGGCAAAACCGGTGCCGGTCCTTGCGGTACCGGCCCGTACGTCTCCTGAGATTCCCTTTTCGGCCACCCCGAGGCCGGGCCCCGTTGTCGCGCGGGGTCCGGCCTGTTACTCTAGGCCCATGAAACGGGCTCTTTTCGCCTTGCCGTTCCTCGCCGCCACCCTCCTCTCCGGCCGAACCGCCGCCGGGGAAGGGGGCGCCGTGTCCCTCACCTTTCGGCCCACGCCGGCCCAGATCGCCGCCTGGAGAGCCCCGGGCCCCTCCCGGCCCGTGCCGGTGGTTTCCCTCAAGGCCCCCGTCCCTCCAGGGGCCCGCGGCCTCACGCTCTCGGTGGAGGAGGAGGCCTGGGAGCCGCTGGAGGCGGGACCTTTCCTGCCCGAAGAGAGCCCCGCCTTTCAGCTCGGCGCCCGGGGGACCTTCCGCGGCCGTCCCTACGCGGAGCTCCTCGTCCGGCCGGTCCGGGTCCTTGCCGAGGGAAGGGTCCTCCGGCTGACCTCGGCGACCTTCACCCTCCGGTGGGAAGCGGAGGGCCCGGCGGCGCCGGAGGTCTCCCGCCCGTTGGCCTCCCCGGCCGCCCCCCCCGCCCCCGGCCTCAAGGTGTCGGTCCGGGAAGAAGGCCTCTACCGCCTGACGGCCGCCCAGCTCGCCGCCGCGGGCCTGGACCTTACGGGAACGCCGCTGGAAGCCATCCACCTCTCCTGCCGGGGTTTCGAGGTCCCCATCGCCTTCGAGGGCGCCGCCGGCGGAGTCTTCGCCTCCGGGAGCGCCGTCCTCTTCTTCGGCGAACCGCCCCGCCTGCCCCAGCGGCCCCTCTTCAACGGCGGCGACTTCACCGACGAAAACGTCTACTGGCTGCGGGTGGACCCCTCCACACCCGGCCGCCGCATGGAGACGGTCAACGCCGCCCCGGCCGCCGGTTTCCCCCTGGAGAGCACCTTCGAAGAGCGCCTGCACGTCGAACGGGACGACTTCTTTTTCAACATCTACCACTACCGGCCCAACGGGGACCTCTGGTACATGGGCTCCCCCGTCTACAGGAACCAGTCCCGCTCCTACACCCTGCCCCTCTACGGCCTCGCCTCCGCCTCGGTCTCGGTGGAGGCCCTGATGGCCGCCCTCTCCTCGGGAACCCACACCCTCTCGGCGACCCTCAACGGCTACGGCCCCGCCGCCGGTCCAGACCCCGCCGTCTGGTCGGGTCTCGGCCTCTCCGCCTTCACCTGGACCTTCACCGCCGGGCTGGCCCCCGGAGAGGCCACCCTCGTCCTCTCGGTCCCTTCCTCCGGCGACTACCAGATCCCCGACGCCTTCGACGTGACCTACGAAAGGACCTTCGAGGCGAGGGAGGGCGTCCTGGACTTCACCGTCCCCGCCCGCGACGCGCGTTACGCCGTCACGGGCCTCCCTTCGCCGCCGGTCCTCCTGGACCTCACCGAACGGGACCCCGACTCAGGGCTCCGCCTTCCCCGTCTCCTCGAAAACGCCCTCTTCGCAGGCGGGACCTGCACCTTCGAACTCCCGGCCGGAGCGGGCGCCGAGCGGCGCCTCTACGCCGCCGCCGCCGCCCGAACGCCGGTCTCCCTGGCCTACGCCGCGCCCCGGGACCTCTCCTCTCCCTCCCTGGGGGCCGACCTCCTCGTCCTCACCCACCCCGACTTCCATCCGGCCGGGGCTTCCGGCGCCTTCGAGGCGTACCTCGATCGCCGCCGGAGCCGCTTCGCCGTGGAGGTGGTGGACATCGGGGAGGTCTACGACAACTTCTCGTACGGCCTCTTTGACCCCACGGCCATCAAGGCCTTCCTGCAGGCGGCGGCGGCCTTCTGGAACCCGGCGCCCCGGTACGTCCTCCTCGTGGGGGACGCCACCTACGACTACAAGAACGTGAAGGGGGACCCGACGCTCAAGAACTGGGTCCCCACCATGATGTTCGAGGACCTCACCGACTTCACCTACATGGGGAGGTACCCCTCCGACGCCTGGTTCGCCGACGTGGACTTGGACGGCTACCCCGACATGGCCGTGGGCCGCCTGCCGGTGCGCACCTACGACGAGCTGGCGGGTCTTCTCGAAAAGATCGCCGCCTACGAGGATCAAGCCCTCTCGGGAAGCTGGTACCGGACGGGCCTCTTCGTCGCCGACACCTATTCCTCCTCCTGGGAACAGGAATTCGAGACCTACAACACCTTCCTGCGGTCCACCTACTTCGCTCCCCCGTGGTCGGAGGCCCACCTGTACTTCCACGACCCGCCCTACAACGGCACCTCCACCGACGCCTTCGCCGCCGCCCTTCGGGGGGCGTGGCCCCTGGCGGCCCTCGTCCACTACGCCGGCCACAGCGGGGTGGCCTTCTGGGGGAAGAACTACGCCTTCTTCACCTCCTTCCCCTCCCGGAACTGCGGCGGGGGCACCTGCGCCGCCTCCGACGTGGACCTCCTTCCCCCCCTTTCGGCGGGAAGCGCCCCCCTTCCCTTCGTCCTCAACTCCTCCTGCTACAACTCGGCCTTCGACGAGGTGAACACGGTGGCGCTCATGGAAGACCTGGTGAAGAGGGCCGACCGGGGTGCCATCGGCGCCTCGGGCTTCTCCACCATCGCCTACCCCGACGAGGAGGAGGCCTTCAACACCGCCTTTCTCGAAGAGGCCTTTGGCCGGGACAAGGTCCGGGAAGCGGGCGATCTGGTGGACCGGGGGCGCTTCGCCCTCCCCACCACCGTGGCCCGGGCCACCCTGGGCAACGTCCTCTTAGGAGACCCCACCCTTCGCCTCCGCCTTCCGGCCCCCGACCCGCCTTCGCACCTTCAGGCCGAGGGACGGGACGGAGCCGCCCGTCTCACCTGGACTCCCCCCGCCCAGGGGGCGTCGGCCTTCCGGATCTACCTCTCGGAGGACGGCGGCACCACCTGGGCCTTCGCTTCCCAGACGGGAGGCGGCATTCAGAGCGCCCTCGTCACCGGCCTTCAGAACGGAAGGGAGGTCCTCTTCACGGTGACCTCCCTGGACGCCGAGGGCTTCGAGGGGGCACCCTCGGCGCCGGCGTCGGCCGTCCCCGTTCCCACTCCCTGCACCCTCGACTGCACCGCCGCCGTGCCCGCGGTGGCCACCGCCGGCTCTCCCGCGGCCTTCTCCGCCTCGTACACCGAGGACCACTGCGGCGGCACCGCCTCCCTCCTCTGGGACTTCGGGGACGGGGCCTCCTCCGCCGACCTCTCGCCGAGCCACACCTACGCCGTCCCCGGAAGCTACGGCTGGTCCTTCACCGTGGAGAAGGACGGCGCTTCCTGCCAGCGGAGCGGCACCCTCTCCGTCGTGGCCCCTCCCCAGGTCACCTCCGTCCGGGCCGCGTCGGGGCCCTTCCGGCTCATCCTGCGCGGGGGCAACTTCCACGTGGACGCCCGGGTCTTTCTCAACGGGGCCCTCTGGACCAACACCGCGGTGAAGAGCGCCTCCAAGATCGTCCTCAAGGGAGGGTCTTCCCTCAAGGCGGCCCTGCCGCAGGGGGTTCCCGTCTCCATCCGGGTCGTCAACGGCGACGGGGGAGAAACGACGGTCGTCTTCACGCGGTGAGGGAGGGGGTCCGCCCCGGGAGGTGCCGGTGGGAGAGGCCGAAGGCCCCCAGGAATGGCTCCAGGCCGCCCGTGAGGGCGACGAGGGGGCCTTCGAGCGGCTCCTCCGCCACTACTACCGGCCCCTCTTCCGCCTGGTCTTCCAGATCGTCCCCAACGCCGAGGACACGGAGGAGATCCTCCAGGATGCCTTTTTCCGTTTTTACAAGGCCCTCAGGCGCCTGCGGCCGGGGGAGGACCCCTATCCCTTCCTCAAGGCCGTGGCCGTCCGGCGCGCTTACACCCATCTCCGCCGGAGAAGGACCGCCCCCCTCTTCGAGGAGCTTCCGGAGGAGGCGGTGGACCTCCGCGTGGGGGGAAGGGCCTTCGAGCCGGCCCGTCTCTTCCGCTGGGCCTGGACCCTTCCCCACCGCCAGCGCATCGTCTTTCTCCTCCGGGAGGTGATGGGCCTTCCCGACGGAGAGGTTTCGGCCCTTCTGGGCATCGCGGAGGTCACCGTTCGGCGACACGCCTCCCTGGCCCGGGAGGCCTTCCGGCGGGCGCTGGAGGAGGGCGGGCTCACCGCCCCCTAGCGCGCCCCTTTCTTCAGAGGGGGGAGGGAGGCTCCTTTCTGGAAACCCGCCCGTCGTGGCGGCAGAGCACCCCCCCGCCGGCGTTCTTGCTCCGGTAGAGGTGGCGGTCCGCCCGTTCCATAAGGTCCGCGGCGGTGCGGTCCTTCTCGTCGCGGCAGGCCAGGCCCAGGGAGAAGGAGAGGGGGGGATGGCCGGGAGGGACGAGCCCCTCGAACCACCGGTTCATGTTGCCCTGGATCCGGCCGAGGGTTTCCACCGCCTCCTCGCCGCTGGTGGCGGGGAGGAGAAAGGCGAATTCGTCCCCTCCATACCGGGCGAGGACGTCGCTCCGGCGAAGTTGCCTCATCAGGAAGTCGGCGACGGCCATGAGGATTCGGTCCCCGAAGGGGTGGCCCAGACGGTCGTTGTACTCCTTGAATCGGTCCACGTCCAGGAGCACCAGCGAGAGGGGCTCTTCCCGCACGATGCTGTGGGAGAACTCCACGTCCAAGGCCTCCTCGAAGTAGCGCCGGTTGTGGATGCCGGTGAGGCCGTCCCGCAGGGAGTGCTCCCGGACCCTTCGGGAGTTCCGTACCACGAGGATGGTGAGGGCCGACGCCAGGGAGAGGATCAGAAAGCGCCCCACTTGGTTGGCCCAGCTGAAGGAGCCGTACTCGGTGTCCGAAGCGGCTCCGGGAAGATTCCAGAAAAAGGCCCCGGCCCCGACGAGCGCCAGGTATTCGGCCAGGGTGAGGCCGGCGCCGAAGAAGGCCAGGGAGAGGTCATGGCGGCAGGCGATGACGCCCAGGATCAGGAAATAGACCAGGAAGGTCACTTGGCTGTTGACGGCCATCATGGGCCGGCCCAGGAAGAGGTACCCGGCCAGCAGGGCCGTGACGGTGGTCACGTCCACGAAGGTGACGGCGTAGCGGATCCAGGCCATTTGCCGGGGCTTCTCGAGGTTTTTCAGGGCCAGGACCGAAAGGGCGAGGCTGACTCCGAGGACCGCCATGCTCCACACGTGCTCGGGACGGGACCCTTCCAGAAGGAGGGCGAGCAGGGGGACAAACAGGAGAAGGGCGAGGATCGCCAGCCGCCAGTGCTGGACCCGCCGCTCCAGGAAGAGGTCATCGGCGAGAAGGCGGGAGGTCGCTTCCGGCGCCTCGAAGGGAGGAAAGGGCCGGAAGGTTCCTCTCGAGGGAGACGCCTCTTCTCGGCCTGCCGTCCGGTTCATTTGCCCTCCCTCTGGGGACTCGACCTTCTCAACAGCGAAGGCAAGGACAGAATTGCACCGCCCCTCCCCCTCCCGTATAATCGGACCGTCCTTTGGGGGCCCGCATGGACCTGGCGAAGATCCGAAAGAAGGCCCGCCGTCCTTCCCCGGAGAAGAACCCTCCCGGCGGGGAGGCTCCGCCTCCCCCGCCTTCAACCCCGGAGCCGGCCGCTTTACCGTCCGAGGCCGAAGCGAAGGAACCGGAGCGGGAACGGAAACCGGAGAAGGAGCCCCTCCCTCCGCTGCCTCCCGAAGCCGGAGAGGCCGCCGCGCCGGCCCTTCCCCCGGCGGAGGCGCCTTCGGGCCGCGGGGAGAAGCTCTTGGTTTTCCTGCTGGCGCGGGAGCGGTACGCCATCCCCATCCACGACATCGCCCTCATCATCGAAGAACGGCCCCTGACCCCGGTGCCCAACGCCCCCGACTTCTTCGTGGGCATCCTCACCCTCCGCGGGAAGATCGTGAACGTCATGGACGTGGCGGCGAGGCTGGGCATCCGGCGGGCCTCCCGTCCCGACGGGCGAAAGATCGTCATCCTGGACCTGGGGGCGGACCACTTCGGCCTGCTGGTGGACGGCATCGAACCGCTCGCGGAGGTGGACCTCCAGACCCTGGAGCCGCCCCCCGAGGGCTTCCGTCCCGTGGGCCAGGAGTTCGTGGAGGGGGTCTTCTACCGCGGGGGGCGGGCGGTGGCCTTCCTGAACCTGCCCCTCTTCCTGGCCTTTGCCTCCTGATGCGGGAGTCCCCATGTACGTTTACTGCCCCCACTGCCTCAAGCGCTACAAGGTTCCCGAAGGCCAGGCGCGCCTCCTGAGGGTCCGCTGCCGGGGATGCTCCCGGGAGTTCCTGGTGAACCTGAGCCCCGACGCCCTCCACGACCTGGCCGGCAACGGGCGGCACGCCACCGCGGTGGTGGCCGACATCCAGCGGGACTTCCGGAACGGCCTCATTGACCTCCTCAACCGGCAGGGTTTCGGCCTGACGGTGGCGGAGGACGGGCCCTCGGCCTACGAGGCGGTCAGCCGGCGCCGCCCCGACCTTCTCCTTGTGAATCCCTACCTTCCCGGCCTCATGGGGGTGGAGCTCATCGCCCGGCTCCGGGCCGAGGGCAAGGCCCCCCGGGCCATCCTCCTCCTGGGGGCCATCCACAACTTCCGGCGGTACCACCGGAGGCCCGAGTCGCTCTACGGCGCCGACGACTACCTGGAAGAGGGCTACGCCGACGAGGCGGTCCTCCGGAAGATCTCCTACCACCTCCGCATGCCGATGGAGGCGGGGCCGGCCGAGGACCGGGGGCTGGACGACGAGGCCCACCGGCTGGCCCGGTCGGTCTTCGCCGACCTCCTCGTCTACCACCCCGACCGGATGAAGAAGGTGAGGGACCTCCCGGGCTTCTTCGCGGAGTTCCGCCAGGAGGCCCAGGAGGCGAAGCGGTACCTGGAGGCCCGGCGGCCGGGCTCTTCCAAGGTGTTGGAGGCGGTGGTCAGCCAGTACCTGGAATGGCAGGCCCGGAGGGGAGGTTCCCCATGATGGAAGCCCTGGAGCGGGACGCCCGCTCTCCGGAGGTGGAGACCCGCCGCAAGGCGGCGCTGGCCCTGGGGGAAACGGGGCGGGAGGAGGCCCTGCCCCTCCTGGACACCCTCCTGGGCGACCCCAACTGGCGGGTGCGGAAGGCCGCCGTGGAGTCGCTCCTCCTCTTTCCCATGGAGAAGACCCTGCCCATCCTCTTCGGCGCCCTGTACGATTCGGACAACGCCGGAAAGCGCAACTCCGCCTCCGAGGCGCTGGTGAAGATCGGCCCGCCGGCCCTCCCGAGCATCTACGACCAGTTGGTGCAGAACGACCTGGACGTGAAGCTGGCCCTCATCACCCTCCTGGGGGAGATCCCCTCCCGCTCCAGCGCTCCCCACCTCATCTACTACCTGAGCCACGAAAACAAGAACATCCTCTCCGCCGCCATCACCAGCCTGGGGCAGCTCCGGGACACGGGGAGCCTGCCGGTCCTTTTCGACATCTTCCGGCGGGAGGACGACTGGCTCTGGTTCCACCTCATCGACGCCCTCTCCTGCATCGGAGGCCGGGAGGCCACCGCCAAGCTCATGGAGCTTTACGAAGCCCGGAAGTTCCGGAAGGCCGTCCTCAAGTCCTTCGGCCGTTTGGCGGACCCTTCGGTGGTTCCCTTCCTCCTCGAGAGGGCCTCCCAGTCCGACGCTCCCCTGGGGGACCTCCTGGAATGCCTGGGGCGCATCCACCACGCCCCCATTCCCGCCGCCCTCCTTCCCCGCCACCAGGCGGAGCTCCAGCGGCTGATCCGCAACCACTTCCCGATGGAGAAGGTGGAGGAGCTGGACCGGAGCTGGGGGGAAGCCAAGACCGAGGAACGGCGGGGCATGATCGTCGTCGCCGGCGCCCTCGGCGACCTGACCCTCCTGGACCACGTCCTCGACGAGATGGAGAACGTCTACCTGCAGAAGGACGCCTACGCCGCCGCCTGCTCCTTCGGCCCCGCCGCCACCCAGGCGGTGGTTCAGCGCCTCCACCGCGCCTCCACCCAGGAGCAGCGGGTACTCCTGATCCGCCTCCTGGGCCGCACCGGCGGGCCCGAGTCGGTGGTTCCCCTCCTGAGCCAGGCTCGGGAAGAGGACGACCAGATCCGAATGGAGGCCCTGGCGGCCCTCGGGCAGTCCGACGACCCCCGCGCCCTCGCCGAGCTGGTTTCCGTTCTGAAGGAGGGGGACCCCACCTTCCACCAGACGGCCCTCCAGGGCCTCAAGTCCATGGCCCGGCGGAACCCCGCCCTCCGGGGGCGCATCGCCGCCCTCGGGGAGCAGATGGTGGGGAGTCCGGAGGAGGGCGTCCGGGTGGCCGGATACCTTCTGCTGGCGGAAGGGACGGGGATGGAGACCGCTCCCCTCCTGCCGGGGCTCCGGGACCCCTCCCCGGCAGTCCGGAGGACCGCCGTCCGCCTGGTGGCCGAGCGGGCCGGCGCCGACGCCTTCGATACCCTCCTCCCCCTGCTGGGGGATCCGGACCCCCGGGTCCGGCGGGCGGTGGTGGCGGCCCTGGGGCGGGAACTCCTCACCCGGCAGAGCGAGACCCTCATGGCCCTCCTCACCGACGGCGACGTCTGGGTCCGGGCGGAGGCGGCGGCCCATCTGGCCCAGAGCACCGACGCCGAAGTGGGGGAGGCCCTCCTCAAGGTGCTGGACCAGGAGGTCCTTCCCGTGCAGCTGGGGGCCCTGCGGGGCCTCATGGAGGTGGGGTGCGGCACCCTCTTCCCCCGGGTCCTGGAACTGGCCCGGCGCCCCGACGCCCCTCTGGAGGTGCGCCGGGCGGCCCTGGCGGCCCTAGCCCGGTCCCACCGGCCCGACGCCGCCCGCCTGCTCACCGAAGCCCTGGCCGACCCCCACTGGGAGATCCGCCAGACGGCCATCGAGCTCATGGGAGCGTCGCAGGACCGGCGCTTCCTCGCACCCCTCCTGAAGGAGCTGGAGCGGGACCCCGACCCCCTCGTGAAGCAAGCGGTGATCCAGGCCCTCGTCTCCCTCAAGGCCGTCGAGGCCGTTCCCCGCATGCTGAACTACCTCACCGATCCAGCCCTCAAGGACGCCGCCTTCACCTTCTTCGTCAGCCTCGGCCGGGAGAACCTGCGGCTCATCGAACACGAAGCCCAGTCGGTGGACTTCCAGACCAAGCTGATCCTCATCGAGATCCTCAAGCATTTGGAGGGCCTCTGAACGATGGGCCTCTGGGACGGGATGGAGCCGGAAGGCCAACTCCTCGACGACGAACTCTTCCGGCTCTTCTGCAAACTGGTCCACGACCAGACGGGGCTCTCCTTCGGCCCCAGCAGCCGCTTCTTCTTCGAGAAGCGTCTGCAGAACCGCCTGGAGGCCCTGGGCGGGCTCCCCCCCCGCGACTACTACCACTTCCTCCAGTACGACGCCGACCGGGCCCAAGAGTGGGACGCCCTCATCGCCCTCATCACCACCAACGAGACCTACTTCATGCGGGAGGAGCGCCAGCTCCAGTGCTTCCTCCTGGACATCGTCCCCGCCCTCCGGGCTGCCCGGCCCGGCCAGCGCCTGCGCATCTGGAGCGCCGGATGCTCCAGCGGGGAGGAGCCGTACTCCGTGGCCATCCTTCTGACGGAGGCGGGCCTCTGGACCGAAGGGGCCTTCGATATCCTGGGTACCGACATCAACACCCGCGTGCTCGCCCGGGCCCGGGAGGGGGTCTACGCCGAAAGCTCCTTCCGGGGGGTCCCGCCCGCCTTCAAGGCGCGGTGGTTTGAACCGGAGGGTCCCAACCGGTACCGCCTGAAGGAGGAGATCCGGAAAAAGGTCCAGTTCTCCCGCTTCAACCTCTTCGACATGGACCGCTACGCCTTCTTTTCTCCCTTCGACGTGATTTTCTGCCGCAACGTCATTATCTATTTTGACATGGAGGCCAAGGCGCGGGTCATGGAGAAGTTCCACGAAAAGTTGCGGGCGGGCGGCTTTCTACTGCTGGGCCACTCGGAGAGCCTCATCTCCGTCACCGACCGCTTCCGCCTGGTCCACCTGCCCCACGACCTCGTCTACACCAAGGAGGGGCCGTGAAGAAGATCCGCGTGCTGGTGGTGGACGACTCCTCCTTCAACCGGAAGGTCATCTCCGAGATCCTGGAGTCCTCCGGGAAGGTGGAGGTGGTGGGCCGGGCCTTCGACGGGGAGGACGCCCTCCAGAAGATCCTCAAGCTCCAGCCCGACGCCATGACGCTGGACCTGGAGATGCCCAACATGGACGGCTTCGCCGTCCTGCGCTGGGTCATGGCCAACCGCCCCATGCCGGTCATCGTGGTGTCGGCCCGGGAGTCGGACCGGTCGGTCTTCAAGGCCCTGGACCTGGGGGCCGCCGATTTCGTGGTCAAGCCCACCCGCACGGCATCCCCGGACCTCAAGAACATGGAGGAAGAGCTCCTCTCCAAGGTTTTGGCCATCCCCGCGCTGAAGCTGGACCGGGTCCGCCGGCGGGTGGAAGCCCAGGCCCCCCGGCCTCCCGCCGAGCCCCCGCCCCAGGCCAAGGGAAGCCGCCGGGCGGAGATCGTGGCTCTGGCCGCCTCCACCGGAGGCCCCCCGGCCCTCCAGCGGATCCTCCTGGGCCTTTCCCCCCAGCTCCTCTCCCCCATCCTCATCTGCCAGCACATGCCGCCGGTCTTCACCCGGCTCTTCGCCGAACGGCTGGCGGCCCTCTCGGGCCGGGCGGTGAAGGAGGCGGAGGACGGGGACCTCCTCGCCGCCCGCACCGTCTACGTGGCTCCCGGCGGCAAGCAGACCCGCCTCGAACGCCAGGGAAAGGATCTGGTGGTCCGCACGGGGCCCCGGCAGCCCGAGGACCGCTTCGCCCCGTCCGCCAACCACCTCTTCCGAAGCCTGGCCGCCGTCGCCGGGAAGAACTGCCTGGTGGCGGTGCTGACCGGCATGGGAGACGACGGGACGGAGGGAGCCCGGGCGGTGAACGCCGCCGGTGGGATCGTGGTGGCGGAGAGCGAATCCTCCGCCGTGATCTTCGGCATGCCCCGGGAGGTCATCAAGGCGGGAGCCGCCCACCACGTGGCCGACCTCGACGGCATCGCCGACCTCGTCAACCGCCACGCCCTGCTGGACGCGCCTTCCCCCTGAGGGGACCTCGGGGGCGCAAAGGGGGCGGCGGGAGGGGCGGGGGAAGGCTCCCTCCCCCTCCGAACCGGGGACGGTCCAAATTCCGCGATGGACCTTCGGTGGTGCAGGTGCTTCACGACGGAAAACCTGAACGGGGAGGGGGCTTCTCCCCCGCGTTCCGCTGGCCAAGCCAGCCGGAACGCTTGGCCTGCCCTTCGGGGTCCCTCCCCGCTCCACGGGCCAAGCCCAGGGAGCCTCACCCCACCCCTCACGCCTTCTTCGCCTTCGGCTCGAATGCCCCCAATCCC
>Ga0209018_1000444_pt1 | contig 38637 bp, 32 predicted proteins | sample YNPBryBLVA2012_FD_185814 | JGI IMG/M metagenome (GOLD analysis project Ga0209018, IMG submission 185814) | Anoxygenic and chlorotrophic microbial mat microbial communities from Yellowstone National Park, USA - YNP Bryant BLVA 2012 (SPAdes)... ...
CGCGGGCGGCTTGGCCCCCCGCGCCCCCACGCGTGCCCCGGCAAAGCCGGAGGCACGCTCATGCTCCCCGCCCCCGACCCAGCATCGCGTGTTCGGCTGGCTCGTCACCAACCCGCTGGCGCGCGCCTTGCCCGGAGCCGGCGACCAGCTTTGCTGGCGCCGGCGTGGGGGTTCGGGGGGCAGAGGCCACGGTCGGGCGGTGGAGCGTGGCCGGCCCCCCGCAACAAAAGGCCAATCCGGGCGCGGCACGCCCCAGGCGTCGCCAGGCCTGGTCGGGCGCGTGTTTCTGGTCTCGTGCTCGCACAACCCCATCAGCGGCGGTATACGCCGAGGGGTGGGGCAGGTTCAAGGCTCGCTGAGCTGCTCCGGCGGGTGCCAGAGGTTGCGGCGCTGCAGCTCTTCCTCGGCTTGGGCGAGCCCGGCCCGGAACTGGTCCCAAAGCTCCGGGGTTACCGTGACCCCCTTCTTGGTGGGCTTGAGCTGGCCATCGGCATCGGTGTAGTAAAGCCGGATGTCCACGTACGTCCGCCCCTTGAACGTGGAAACCGCGATTTGCAGGGTTTCCTCGGCGTTCCGGGGAAAGCTGGCCAAAACCTTCTGCTCGTCAGGCACTGCTCCCTCCTCTGGGGCAAGTGTAGCAAGCGGTGGGGCGCGCTATGCTAGCGGGGGGAGGGAGCATGGCCGGGAAAAAAGCCAAGGTGATCCCACCAGCGCAAGCGCAACCGCAACCGGTGGCGCGAGCCCGGGGCGCTTTCATGGCGGTGTTGCTGGGGCCGGAGCAAGGGGCCCCGAACTTCGTCACTCGCCGGTTCATCCTCGAGCCAGGGGGCCGCATTCCCGCCCACCGGCACGACACCATCGAGCACGAGCAGGTGGTGGTGCGCGGGGAGATGGTCATCGGCCTCGAGGGGGAAGAGCACGTGGTGCGGGCCGGGGATGCGGTGTTCATCCCCGCGGGGTGCGCCCACTGGTACGAGAACCGCACCAGCGAGGTGGTGGAGTTTCTCTGCGTGGTGCCCAAGACCGCCAGCTACGCCACCGAGTGGCTGGAGGAACCTCCCCCGGGGGCGTTCGTGCCCGAAGGGTAGGGGAGCAGTCCTCTACAATGGCGCTTGTGGGAGGAAAGGCGGCAGGTCAGATGGAGCTTTTTTTCACCAACACCTTGACCCGAAGGCCGGAGCGGCTCGAGCCGCTTTCTCCGGGGCTCGTGCGCATGTACACCTGCGGGCCCACCGTGTACAACTACGTGCACATCGGCAACTTGCGGACGTTCGTGTTCGAGGACGTGCTGCGGCGCACCTTGAAGGTGGCGGGCTACCAGGTGCAGCAGGTGATGAACCTCACGGACATAGACGACAAGACGATCCGCGGGGCCAACGCCGAGGGGGTGAGCTTGCGGGAGTACACCGACCGCTACATCGCGGCGTTCTTCGAGGATATCGACACGCTGCGCTGCGAGCGGGTGGAGTACTACCCTAGGGCCACGGAGTTCATCCCGCAGATGGTGGAGCTGGTGCGCAAGCTCCGGGAGAAGGGGCACACCTACCAGCTGGAAGGGTCCACCTACTTTCGCATCGCCTCGTTCCCCAGTTACGGCAAGCTTTCCGGCGTGGACCCCAGCCGCATCAAGCCCGGGGCCCGGGTGGATGCGGACGAGTACGAGAAGGAGGACGTGCGGGATTTCGTGCTGTGGAAAGCAGCGCGCCCCGGGGAACCGTTCTGGGAAACCCCTTTCGGGCCCGGCCGACCGGGGTGGCACCTGGAGTGCTCCGCGATGGCTATCGCGCTTTTGGGGGAGAGCATAGACATCCACGCCGGCGGCGTGGACCTGGTTTTCCCGCACCACGAGAACGAGATCGCCCAGTCCGAAGCGGCCACCGGCAAAACGTTCGTGAAGTACTGGCTCCACGGCGAGCACCTCATCGTGGAAGGGCAGAAGATGGCCAAATCCGCGGGGAACTTTTACACGCTCCGGGATCTCCTGGAGCGGGGCCACGACCCGTTGGCCATCCGCTACTTGCTGCTTTCGGTGCCGTACCGCCAGAAGCTCAACTTCACGTTCGAGGCGCTCCAGGCGGCCACCGCCGCGGTGGAGCGCATCGGCAACACCTTGCGCAGGCTGCACTACGCCCCTGCCGCCTCGGGGGAGGGGGACCTTCCCCCCGCTGCGGCGGCGGAGTTCACCCAGGAGTTCCAAGCCGCCCTGGGGGACGATCTCAACACCGCCCGAGCCCTGGCTGCGCTGCACACGTTCCTCACCAAGGTGAACCAAGCGTTGGACGGCGAAGGCCTTTCCCAGGACGCCATGACCGCCACCAAGGCAGCGCTGCGCTTGGCCAACGGCGTCCTGGGGGTTTTTCCGGAGGTAACCAGCGAGCAAACCGACGCCGAGGTGGAGGCTTTGGTGCAACAGCGGGCCGAGGCCCGCTCGCGCCGGGACTTCGCCACCGCCGATGCCATCCGCCAGAAGCTGCTGGAGCGGGGGATCGTGCTGGAAGACACGCCCCACGGCACCATCTGGCGGCGGGTGGGGAGGGGATGATGGCCGCGGACGCGCTGGAGGAGCTTTTGCTGCTGTGCCAGGCGGCGGCGGAAGCGGGCGAGGATTGGCGGCGCAAGCTCGAGCGGGAGTGGCTGCCGCAGCTTTTGGCCCAGCGGGAGCCAGCGCTGCGCCTGGCGCTGGCAAGCTGGAGAGGCTCCGCTCCCAGCGATCGGCAAGCGCTCCGGGCAGCTACCATCGCGGCTATCGAGGAGGCCATGGCCGAGGCTGGTTACCAGTAGCGCCGCGTCGTCGCATTGGGGTTCGAAAACCCGGGGTTCATTGCTTTTCCGCGCCGCTCTATGGCGCCGGGTGGAAGGTGTAAGCTTTTCCAGGTAGGGAGTCCCGTCGCTTCGCTGGAAGCGGCTGCCGCGGCGGCGGTGGTATCTTTGTTCGGTCGGGAGGAGGCGCAGTGGGAAGGACGTTTTACATTACCACGCCGATTTACTACGTGAACGATTTGCCACACATCGGCCACATGTACACCACGGTGGTGGCTGACTGCATCGCCCGCTTCAAGCGAATGCGGGGTTTTTCGGTGTTTTTCCTCACGGGCACCGACGAGCACGGCCAGAAGATCGAAAAGGCGGCCAAGGCCCAGGGGATCGAGCCGCTGGCGCTGGCGGACCAGGTGGTGGCGCGCTACCACGAGCTGTGGCGGAAGCTGGAGATCACCCACGACGATTTCATCCGCACCACCCAGGAGCGGCACAAAGCCGGGGTGCGGGAGCTCATCCGCCGCATGACCCAAGCGGGGGATATCTACAAGGCGAGCTACGAGGGGTGGTACTGCGCCGGCTGCGAGGCGTTCTACCCGGAAACGCAACTGGTGGACGGGCGTTGCCCGGAGTTCGGTCACCCGGTGGAGCGGCTTGCGGAGGAGTCGTACTTTTTCCGCCTCTCCGCGTACCAGGAAAAGCTTTTGGCGTTTTACCGCGACAACCCCGATTTCGTGCGCCCGGCAAGCCGCTACAACGAGGTGGTGCGCTTCGTGGAGGGAGGACTCAAGGACCTGTCCATTTCCCGGGCTTCGCTGCGCTGGGGCATTCCTTGGCCTGGCGATCCGCAGCACGTGGTGTACGTCTGGGTGGACGCGCTTACCAACTACATTTCCGCGCTGGGTTTCGGCAGCGATAATCTGCAGCTGTTCCAAAAGTTTTGGCCCGCGGATGTGCACCTCGTGGGCAAGGATATCCTGCGCTTCCACTGCGTGTACTGGCCTGCTTTTCTCATGTCGGCGTCCTTACCGCTTCCCAAGCAAGTATTCGGCCACGGGTGGTGGCTCAAGGACGAGAAGAAGATGTCCAAGAGCTTGGGGAACGTGGTGCGCCCGGACTACCTGGTGCGCCAGTTCGGCGCCGATCCGCTGCGCTACTTTTTCCTCCGGGAGATGACCTTCGGGCAGGATGCGAGCTTTTCCGACGAAGCTTTCCTTGCCCGCTACAACGCGGATCTTGCCAACGGCCTGGGGAACACCTTCGCTCGGGTGACGGCCATGGCGCGGCGATATTTCGCAGGGAAAACGCCCCCGGAAGCCTGCAACGACAGCGTCTTGCGCACCAAGGCCGAGGAGGTGGTGGCCCGCTACCTGGAGGCCATGGAGGGGTTCGAGTTCAACCGCGCCTTGGAAGCCACTTGGGAGCTCTTGGCGGCAGTGGATGCCTACGTCACCGAAAAGGCCCCTTGGAGCGTTTTCAAGGCGGAGGGGGCTTCGCCGCGGCTTTCCCGCATCGTTTACAACTGCTTGGAGAGCTTGCGCCTGGTGGCGGCCATGGTGTGGCCGGTGATGCCGCAAGCCGCGGAAAAGATCTTCGCAGGGTTAGGTGTGTCCGAGGAGGCACGAAGGCAACTCGCTTGGGGTATGCTGCCGGTGGGCAGTTTCCTCGGAGAGGAAAGCGGCCCGCTTTTCCCCCGGGCGGACGAAAAGGCGTTTTTCGCGGAGGTGACCGTGAGCGAGCAACCCGTACAAGGAGCAGAGCCGAGCCAAAAGCCCAGCGAGCTCGTGAGCATTGAAGAGTTCGCCCGCATCAAGCTGGTGGTGGGCAAGGTGCTGGTGGCGGAACGCGTGCCAAAATCGAAGAAGCTGGTGCGTTTGGAGGTGGACCTGGGGGAACCCACGCCGCGGCAAATCGTGGCGGGGATTGGCGCTTGCTACCAGCCCGAGGAGTTGGTGGGCAAATCCATCGTGGTGGTGGCTAACTTGCAGCCCGCCACGCTCATGGGGGTGGAGTCCCGGGGGATGCTGCTGGCTGCCACGCTCCCGGACGGCTCGCCGGTGCTCATCGCCCCGGAGCGGGAAGTGCCCCCGGGCGCTGGGGTGAAGTAAGCGATGATCGTCAAGCTGCCCTACGGACGGGGGGAGGTGGCCTGCGATGTCCGGGGGCTCGCGGTTTTCGAGCTGCAAGCTCGCTTTCCGAAACCAGCCGGGGAAGTGGCCGAAAAGCTCGCCCAGGCGCTGGCGAACCCGCTGGGGAGCCCGCCTTTGGCTTGCCTCGCCGCGGGCAAAGACCGGGCCGTGATCCTGGTGCCGGACGTCACCCGCAAGGCCGCCCTGCCCTTGGTGCTCCCGGCAGTGCTCGGGGAGTTGGCGCGAGGGGGTGTCCCGGCGCAGCGGGTGACGCTGCTTCTGGCCTGCGGCACCCACCCCCCGGCGCCGGAGCCGCTGCTGGCGGAGCACCTGGGGCCACTGCCCCCGGGGGTGACGGTGGTGCAGCACGATGCCCGGGAGGTGTCGCAGCTCGTGGAGGTGGGCAAGCTGGCGGACGGAACCGTGGTGCGACTTTCGCGAGTTGCAGTGGAAGCGCCGCTTTTGGTGAGCGTTTTCCCGGTGCAGCACCACTACTTCGCGGGGTTCGGGGGTGGGCCGAAGATGGTGTTTCCCGGCGTGGCAGGGTACGAGGAGATCCAGCGCAACCACAGCCGGGTCATCGAGCTTTCCTGGGATCCGCCGCGCCTCGCCCCCCGCTGTCAGCCCGGGGTGCTTTCGGGCAACCCGGTGGCCGAGGAAATCGCTGCCGCAGCGGCGCTGCGACCGGTGGACTTTGCCGTGGGGATGGTGCTGGATGGCAGCGGGCAGCTGGCTTGGGTGGGGGCTGGGGACGGGGGAGCGGTGTGGCGGGAGGCCATTGCCCGGGTGCGGGAATGGTGCGAGATCCAGGCGGGGCCTTTTTCCAAGGTCATCGCCAGCGCTGGGGGGTTCCCCACGGACCACACGTTGATCCAGGCGCACAAGGCCTTGGACGCGGCGAGCCGTTTTCTGGCCGAAGGGGGGGAAATGCTGTTTTTGGCGGAGATGGCGGGGGGGGCGGGCTCTCCCGCCATGGAGCCGTTCTTGGCGGACCCCCGGCCCGAGGCGCTGGCGGCGAAGCTTCGGGAGAGCTACGTGCAGTACGGGCACACCACCTGGCGCATCGTGGACAAGACCCGAAGGTTCAGGATCTCGCTGAAAAGCCAGCTGCCAACAGCGCTCGCTCCAAAGCTAGGCTTTTTCCCCGTGGAAAAGCCCCAGGAGGTCCTGGACGCTTGGCGGCAGGCTAGTCCCCGGGAGACCGTGGGGCTTTTGCTCCACGGGCCGGTGTACCCCAAAAGCCAGGAGCTGCCATGAACCGGGGCTTCCGCCAGGTCTTGATTTGTCCGCAGCTTGCGTGTACCTTCCGCACGCCTCGCCGCTGGCGAGCGCTGCGGTGAAAGGAGGCGCCCATGCCGAATAGCCTGGTTCCCACGAAGCTTTTCTTCACCCGCGGGGTCGGTAGCCACCGGGAGAAGCTCCAGTCGTTCGAGCTGGCCCTGCGGGATGCAGGGATCGCGGCACTGAACTTGGTTTCCGTGTCCTCGATTTACCCGCCGGGTTGCAAGATCATCTCCCGGCGCAAAGGGGAGACTTTGCTGCAGCCCGGGCAAATTGCCTTCGTGGTCATGAGCCGGGCGGAATCCAACGAACCCCACCGGATGATCGCCGCTTCTATCGGCGTGGCGGTGCCCCGGGACAAGCGCATGTATGGCTACCTCTCGGAGCACCACGCCTTCGGGCAAACCGCCAAAGAAGCCGGGGATTACGCCGAAGACCTGGCTGCTTCCATGCTGGCTTCCACGCTGGGGGTGGAGTTCGACGAGGACCAGTCCTGGGACGAGAAGCGGCAAATCTGGCGCATTTCCGGCAAGATCGTGGTCACCCGCAACGTCACCCAGTCGGCAGTGGTGAAGCCCGACGGCCGCTGGACCACGGTGATCGCCGCGGCGGTGTTGCAGTTCGACTAGGGGGCTTCGGTGAGCGAGCTGCGTTACGCGCCGTACCTGAGCTTTTTGGGGCTTCCACCCGAATGCCGCGCCCAGCAGGGGCCACGAGTGGGGCTCTTGCCGATCCCCTACGACCTCACCACCTCCTACCAACCCGGCGCCCGCCGCGGGCCCATCGCGCTGCTGGAGGCCTCCACCCACCTGGAAACGTACGACGAGGAGCTGGGGATGGATCCCAGCAGCGCCTTGCAGCTGGAAACCTTGGCGCCGCTGGTGCCGGACACCGCGGGCCCGGCGGGCACCATGGAGCGCATCGAGCAAGCAGCGCGGCAAGCGCTCGAGGAGGGGTTTTTCCTCGTGGGGCTGGGGGGGGAGCACTCGGTGACGGCACCGCTGGTAAAAGCGCACCTCGGGCGTTACCCCAGGCTGGGGGTGCTGCAGCTGGACGCCCACGCGGATCTTCGCGCCAGCTTCGAGGGCTCGCCGCACAACCATGCTTGCGTGATGCACCGGGTGCTGGGGATGGGGGTGCCCATCGTCCAGGTGGGGATCCGCTCGCTCACCGCCGAGGAGCACGGCTTGATCCGCAGCGGCAAGGTCACCACGATCTTCGCCCCCGAGGCGGTGGAAGCACCGTTGGAGCAGTTCCTGCCGCGCTTGCTGCAAGCGCTTCCCGAGGAGGTTTACGTGACGGTGGACCTGGACGCCTTCGATCCGGCGATCATGCCCGCCACCGGGACCCCCGAGCCGGGGGGGCTTTCCTGGTACCGCGCCCTGGCGATTCTCCGAGCCGTGGCCGAACGCAAGCGCATCGTAGGGTTCGACGTGGTGGAGCTGGCACCGTTGCCGGGGCTCGTTGCTTGCGATTTCCTGGCGGCCAAGCTGGTGTACAAGCTTTTGGCGTACACGTTTTTCCTGCAGCGCTGAAAACGCCGAGAAAGTCTTCCCCTTTTTTCCGCAAAAAGTCGCGGCAAAACCAGGTGCTAAGAGTGTGATGGAATCAAGTCACGCTTCGTCGCCAAACACCTTTTCCTCGGAAAACTGCGCGCCAGCGGCATCGGCTTCCACATCCCGGGTGGTGGCGGGCTGAGCGAGGAAATCCCGGTAGAACTCGTGCTGGATCACCGCCCGCATGATCTCGTTGGTGCCGGTCCAAATGGTAATGAGCCGCACGTCCCGCAGCAGGCGCTCCACGGGGTAGATGTTGGTGTAGCCGATCCCCCCGAGGATCTGCATGGCGTGGTTCACCACGGTCCACGCGGTTTCCGTGGCGAACATCTTGGCTTCGGAGACCAGCCGGCGCACCGTGGAGGGGGCTTCGCCGGCATCCACCGCTTGGGCCACCGCCAGGTTGAGGGCGCGGGCAGCATCCAGGACCGTGAGGCTTTCGGCGATCTTGAACGAAACCCCTTGGAAGCTGCGGATCTTCTGTCCGAAAGCGCGGCGGCGATCGGCGTAGCGTGCGGCGATCTCGATGGCTGCCCGCCCCATGCCCACCGCGCCCCCCGCCGAGGTGAGCCGCTCGGGGATCATCATGCGGTGGAAAACCTCGGTGCCGCGGCCGATCCCCGCCTCGCCCCCCACTACCTGGTCCACGCTCACCCGGCAGTTCTTGAACACCAGGCGGCCGGTGCCGCCCCCCCGGGTGCCCATGAGCCCGTAAACGTGGTGCACCTCCACCCCCGGCCCCCGCTCCACCAGGAACGCGGTCATGCCTTTCTTCGGGTCGGGCTCCTCCGCGAGCCGGGCGTAAACCAAAAACAGGTCCGCCCCTTGCGCCCCCACCACGAAGCGCTTCTGGCCGTTCAACACGAACTCCCGACCCTCCCGCCGGGCCACGGTGGTGGCGGCGAAGAAATCCGAGCCTCCCCGGGGCTCGGTGAGCGCCTCCGCCACCGCCAGATCCCCGGAGGTCATCGGCACCAGGTAGCGGCGCTTCTGCTCCTCGGTGCCGAAGACCGCGATGGCCTCCCCCACGATGGAAACCAAAGACCAGAGGCAAGCCAGGGAGGTGCCCAGGACCCCTACCTCCTCCAGGGCCACCATCTCCCCGGTCCATGGCAGGCCCCGCCCGCCGTACGCTTCGGGAAGTCGCAGCCCCAAGAGCCGGCGACGCCCCGCCTCCTGAAGGAACTCCCGGGGAAACACCACCTTTTCCGCGTCCATGTCCAAAAGCAGCTGCCGGGGCACGCTGGCCACGAACGCCGCCATCTCTTCCTTGATGCGCTTTTGCTCGGCGGTGAGCGTGAGCTGGGTGAGCATGCAACCCTCCTTGCAACCCGGCAGTATGCTCTTTCCGAAAAGCCTCTGCAATCCGGCGCGACCGCGTCTTTGCCTCGTGCTGCCCCAGGGAAAAGCGTGCCTGGCGCAGCTTCCCAGCGGCGCGGCCGTCTAGGGTGCCGGTTGTTTTTCCGCCCGCTCTCCGCTACCCTGCACCCCCGCATGCGGTACACGACCCTTTCGAAAGGCGGCAGCCCAGTGCGCGCCTTGCTGGCCTTGGCGGATGGTGCGGTGTTTGCCGGGTTCATGCCGCGGGCAGGTTTCGCCAGCGGGGAGGTGGTGTTCAACACCTCGATGTTCGGCTACCAGGAGATGCTCACCGACCCTTCCTACCGGGGCCAGATCCTGGTGCTCACCACGCCCCACGTGGGGGTAGTTGGGAGCAACCCCGAGGACCAGGAAAGCAGCCGGGTCTGGGCGGCGGGGTTGGTGGTCCAGGACCTGGAGCTCGTCCCTTCCAACTGGCGCTCCCGCCAGGGGCTTGGGGAGTTTTTGCGGGAAAACGAGCTCCCGGTGGGGTTTGGCTTCGACACCCGGGCCATCGTGCTGCACCTGCGGCGCTTCGGTGCCTTGCCCGGAGCGCTGGTGGCCACCGAGGATCCTCGGGAGGCTTTGCGTCTCGCGCAGCAGGCCCTGGCCACCGATGGGCAGGACCTCACTAGGGAGGTGGCCTGTGAAAGCGCTGCCGTTTGGTCCGCCGCACCTTGGGGAAGACCGGCGGCGGCAGCGCGGGTGAGGGTGGGCGTGCTGGATTTTGGGGCCAAGCACTCGATCCTCCGGGAGCTGGTGGCAGCCGGGGCGGAAGTGCAGCTGCTGCCGGGGCGCTGGGAGGCGGAGGCGATCCTCGAGGCAGGCCTCCACGGGTTGGTGGTTTCCAATGGTCCCGGCGATCCGGCGGCGGTGTTGGGCGGGGTGCGCACGCTGCGAAAGCTCGTGGGGCGGCTGCCGATCCTCGGCATTTGCTTGGGGCACCAGCTCCTGGCCCTGGCGTTGGGAGGGCGGACCTACAAGCTCCCCTTTGGGCACCACGGCGCGAACCACCCGGTGCGCCACGTGGCCACAGGGGAGGCTTGGATCACCGCGCAAAACCACAACTACGCGGTGGACGGCGAGAGCTTGCCCCCAGGGCTGGAGGTGAGCCTTATCAACCTCACCGACGGCTCGGTGGAGGGGATCGTGGCTGCCGAGCTGCAGGCGCAGGGGGTGCAGTTTCACCCCGAGGCAGGGCCCGGCCCCCACGACGCCTTGGGGGTTTTTCGGGGGTTCGTGGCTCGCTGCCAGAACAGGGAGGGGCGCTGATGGGCCGGCGGGTGGAGGTGGGCAACGTGCTCATCGTGGGCGCGGGTCCCATCCGCATCGGCCAGGCCTGCGAGTTCGATTACTCCGGGGTGCAGGGGGTCAAAGCCTTGAAGGAGGAGGGGCTGCGGGTGGTGCTGGTGAACTCCAACCCCGCCACGATCATGACCGATCCGGAGCGGGCGGACGCCACCTACATCGAGCCCATCACCCCGGAAGTGGTGGCGGCGATCCTGGAGCAGGAGCGGTGCGACGGGCTGCTCCCCACCTTGGGTGGGCAAACCGCCTTGAACGTGGCGGTGGAGCTGGCGCGTTCCGGCGAGCTGGACCGGCTGGGGGTGCGGCTTCTGGGGGCCAGCCTCCCGGCCATCGAGACCGCGGAAGACCGGGAGCGGTTCCGGGAGGCCATGCGGCGGGCGGGGCTGCCGGTGCTGCCTTCGGTGACCGTGCGCTCGGTCCAGGAAGGGGAGAAGGCGCTGGAGCTGGTGGGGCTGCCCGCCATTCTCCGTCCCTCGTTCACCCTGGGTGGCGAAGGGGCGGCGGTGGTGTACAACCGGGAGGAGTTCGCGCCGCTTTTGCAACGAGCTTTGGCCCTTTCCCCGGTGCGCGAGGTGCTGGTGGAGCGCTCGGTGGAAGGGTGGAAGGAGTTCGAGCTGGAAGTGGTGCGGGACTGGGCGGATACGGTGGTGGTGGTGTGCTCCATCGAAAACCTCGACCCCATGGGGGTGCACACCGGCGATTCCATCACCGTGGCCCCGGCCCTCACGCTCACCGACAAGGAGTACCAGCGGTTGCGGGACGCGGCGGCCACCTGCTTGCGCACCGTGGGGGTGGAAACCGGGGGCGCCAACGTGCAGTTCGCGGTGCACCCGGAAACCGGCGAGTGGGTGGTGATCGAGATGAACCCCAGGGTTTCCCGCTCCTCGGCTCTGGCTTCCAAGGCCACCGGCTTTCCCATCGCCCGCATCGCCGCCAAGCTGGCGCTGGGGTACCGCTTGGACGAGATCACCAACCAAATCACCGGCACCACCCCAGCTGCTTTCGAGCCTGCGCTGGACTACGTGGTGGTGAAGCTGCCACGCTTCGCTTTCGAAAAGTTCCCCGGTGTGAGCGACACCCTGGGCACCTCGATGAAATCGGTGGGGGAGGCCATGGCCATCGGCAGGAGCTTCGAGGAGGCGCTCCTCAAAGCCGTGCGCTCCCTGGAGCGAGGCTGGGAGGACCTCCTCGCCCCTCCGGCGGTGGCGGAGCTGGACGAGGAAGGGCTGGAGCAGCGTCTGGTGCTGCCCAACCCCGACCGCCTCTGGGCCATCGCCGAGGCGTTCCGCCGGGGGAAGGGCCTGGAGGAGGTGCAGCGCCTCACCCGCTGGGATGCGTTTTTCCTCCGCCGCATCAAGCGGCTGGTGGAGGCGGAAAAGGCTCTCGGCGATGGGGTGTTGGAGGATCCCCAGCGGCTGCGGGCAGCCAAGCAGCTGGGGTTCGCGGACGCGACCCTGGGCAAGCTTTCCGGCGCAAGCGGCGAGGAGGTGCGCCGCGCCAGGGAGGCGCTGGGGGTGGCGCGGGTTTTCCGCAAGGTAGACACCTGTGCCGGGGAGTTCGCCGCCTCCACCCCGTACTTTTACGGAAGCTTCGGGGAGGCGGACGAGTACCGACCGGCCAGCAAGCCCTGCGCGGTGATCCTCGGCTCGGGGCCAGTGCGCATCGGCCAGGGGATCGAGTTCGACGCGTGCTGCGTGCAAGCCGTGGCCGGGCTGCGGGAGGAGGGGCTCGAAGCGGTGATGGTGAACTGCAACCCGGAAACCGTTTCCACCGATTGGGATACCTCAGACCGGCTGTACTTCGAGCCGCTGCACCTGGAGGACGTGCTGGCCATCTGCCAGCGGGAAAAGCCCAAAGGCGTGCTCATGCAGTTCGGCGGCCAGACCCCGTTGAAGCTCGCCGGCGAGCTGGAAAAGCTGGGGGTGCCGATCCTTGGCACCTCTCCGGCGGCCATCCACCTGGCCGAAGACCGGGAACACTTTGCCGCCTTGGTGCGGCGGCTGGGGCTGCGCCAGCCCGAGGGGGACACGGTCACCACCTTGGAGGAAGCGCAGCGGGTGGCGAGCCGCCTGGGGTTTCCGGTGCTTGTCCGCCCCTCCTACGTACTGGGCGGCCGGGGGATGCAGGTGGTGTACACCCCGCGCCAGTTGACGGAGTACTGGCAGCGGGAGCTGCGCGCCGACCCCGAGCACCCGGTGCTGGTGGATCGCTTCCTGGAGCGAGCTTTGGAGCTGGACGTGGACCTGGTGGCGGACGGGGACCAGGTGGTGATTTGCGGGGTCATGGAGCACGTGGAGGAAGCCGGGGTGCACTCCGGGGACTCCTCCTGCGTCCTCGGCGCCCCTTCCTTGAGCTTGGAGCTTTTGGCGGAGGTGCGGCGGCTTTCCCGAAAGCTTGCCCTGGAGCTGGGGGTGGTCGGGCTTGCCAACCTGCAGCTGGCGGTGAAAGACGGGGAAGTTTGGGTGCTGGAAGCCAACCCCCGGGCCTCCCGCACCGTGCCGTTCGTCTCGAAAGCCACCGGTGTCCCCTGGGCTAGTTTGGCGGCGCGGATTTGCTGCGGTGCCAAGCTCCGGGATCTGGGGGTCGGCGACGGGCGCCCGGTGGGGGTGGCGGTGAAGATGCCGGTCTTCCCCTTCGACCGATTCCCCGGGGCCGACCCGGTGCTGGGGCCGGAGATGCGTTCCACCGGGGAGGTCATGGGGCTGGGCACGTCGTTCGGCGAGGCGTTCGCCAAAGCGGCCCTGGCTTCAGGGCTGCGGCTGCCGCGTTCGGGCAACGTGTTTTGCTCCTTAGCGGATCCCGACAAGCCCAGGGCCAAAGCGCTGGCCTCCCGCTTCCAGGAGCTGGGGTTCGGGCTCCTGGCCACCCGGGGGACCGCCGCGGTGCTCCGGGAGGCGGGTTTTCCGGCGAAGCTCGTGAAGAAGGTTTCCGAAGGCCGCCCCCATGCGGTGGACCTCATGGTGAACGGGGAAATCCAGCTGGTGGTAAACACCGCCGCCGGGGGCACCGCCCACCGGGACGGCCAGCTCATCCGCCGGGGCAGCCTGGAGCACCGCATCCCCTACGTGGCCACCATCCCCGGGGCGTTCGCGGTGGCCGAAGCCATTGCTGCCTCCAGCCTCACGCTGCAGCCGCTCCAGGCGTGGATCGCCTCCCAGGGCCTTCCCAACGCCGCCAAAGTGCGCTAAACTTGCGGCGCTTCCCGGAAAGGAAAGGAAGCAGAAGCGAAGGAGCAACGTATGACGGCAAAACTCGAACACGAATGGGAGCTGGAGCTGCCTGGCAGCACCGCCGAGGAGCTGTTGGCGGGCCTCGCCGCCCGGGACCGCATCTTCGGTCAGAACGTCACCCTGGAGCCCGAGGACGATCCGGAAGGCACCGTGGAGGCTTGGATCGGTTCCACCGACGCCCTGGAGGGCAAGACCTACCGGCTGGGGGTGTACGCCGATCTGGAGGGGCCGGAGGAGTACCTGGAGGCCGCCCGGGACGCCCTCATGGACCTGGTGGACGAGCAGGTGGAGCAGGGGAAGGAGGACGCCGCCAAGGCCACGCTCCTGGACCGCAAGCCCAAGGGCGATATCGCCTTCGAGCTGGTGAGCGAGGAAGAGGAAAAGCCGCAGCTCATCCTCCCGGAGTGGCTCGCCCCCGAGGAAGCGGACCTCCCCTGGGGGTTCCGCCCGGTGACCAAGAAAGGCGAGCCCTGGCCCGGCGAGGAGGTGCTGGCGGCCCACGAGCGGTTGGTGGTGGTGCCGTTTGCGGGCGAGTACCTGCTCTACGCGCTGCCGCCCCTGGAGTAACCCCGGACACAAAGCCCGAGCAGCTCGGCGCGGCTCGCCCGCCCACAAGCGTCTGTTCGCCTTTCCGCCCTCAGGCGTCGCTTTGCTTCTTTTGCCACGAGCTGCCCTGGACGGCGCAAGGCAAGAAGATGATTTGCAGTGCGCGCCGGGTGTGCCGGAGGCGGGACTCGAACCCGCACGTCCCAGGAGGGACAGAGGATTTTAAGTCCTCGGCGTCTGCCATTCCGCCACTCCGGCAGCCGCGGAGAGTGTAACCCAGGGCTCCCCCGAAGCTCGGTGGCCCCCCGGGAGGCTGGGGCGGGAGCGCTCGAGCGAACAAAAAGGCGCTGGGGGTTCCCCAGCGCCGCTTGCTGGCTTTCGCGGCAAGCTCAGCCGCGCACGAAAGCGGCGATTTCCCCCACCTGGCGCAAGGTTTCCGCGGCGGGCCCGCTCACCACCTCCACGCTCCCGCCGGCGTCCAGCACCCGGTGGCTCAATCGGTCCACGAAGTCCTTCACCTGGTGGAGCGTGTTGCCGCAGTGCGGGCACTTTTCCTCGGCGGGGGTGAACAGACCGTGGCATTCGCCGCACTCCTGCCCCTCCAGCGCGAGGCCCCGCACGTAGACGAGCTTCCAAACTCGCTTTTCGTTCACCGCATCCAGCACCCCGGGCAAGCCGGCTACCCCCTTGCCTCCCTTGCGCACCTCCCGGAGCAGGTCCCGCACCACCTCCAGCTCCGCCACCCGCTCCAGGCGCTCCTGCACCTCGGCGGTGCGCTGGAGGATCTCCTCGTGGGAGGCGTTCACCGGGATCGGGAGGAACTCCACCAGCCGGCCCTGGAGCCGCTTGGGGAGCGCCCGGGCCAGGGCGTTGGCCAGCTCGCTGTTGCCTCCCAGCACCAGCCGGTCCACCTCCAGCTCGTCCACCAAGCGCGTGAGCTCCTTAGCCACGTTCTTCACGTGGCTGGCAACTACCTCGTCGTGGTGCCGCTCCAGCCGGGACTGGGAGCGGATCTTGTCCGCGGGCGGGGTCTCGGGGCGGGGCGGCGCGAAAGCCACGAAGTCCTTGTGCTCCTCCACCTCCCCGAGGAACACCGTGAAAAGCCTGGCCTTCTGCGAATCCAGAAGGACCACCGCGTACCGCTCGTAGTCGTCCAGCGCCTCCACCAGGGGCCGGAGCACCGCCCCGTGGGTCCAGTACGCCGCCGAGGGAAGCGCGAGGCGCAGCACGTGGCGGAAGGTGAAGCCCAGCCGCCGGTGGCGGAACAGCACCAAGGTCTTGCCGTTGGGCTCCACGCGCTTGACGATGTCCTCCACCTCGGCGGCGGTGCGCGCCAGCTCCTCGTCGCCGGGGTGCTGGGCCATGAGCTGCTTGAGCATGTCCTTGAGGTGGGTTTCGAACCCCCGCTTGCGGTTGGCGGGCTTGGTTTGGTCTACGTCCAGGTAAACCGTGAGGGTGTTGCCTGGGGCCTGAGAAAGTTGTTGCAGCTGTTCAATATCCCGGTGTCGGATCATGGCTTCCTCCCTCTGCTTCCAGTATAGGGCCCGGCGCAAGCCCCCGGAGGCGGGCCAGGAGGATCCCGCAAGCCACCGCCACGTTGAGCGATTCCACCCCGCGCTGCAGGGGGATCGTGACCAGGCGATCCACCGCATCGCGGATTTGCGGATCGAGCCCCTGCCCCTCGTTACCCAACACCAGGACCATGGGCAAAGCGGGCTGCCAGGTGAAGGCATCGCACCCCCCCGCTGCGGTGGCGGCCACCACGCTGTGGCCCGCTGCCACCCTCTGCCTGAACCTTTGCCAATCCATGCGGCGCAGCACCGGGAGCGTGAGGGCGTGTCCCGCCGAGGCGCGGATGGCTTTGGGGGAAAAAGGCTCGGCGGTGCCGGGGGAGCATGCCACGCCAGCAGCGCCGAACGCCGCAGCGACGCGCACGATGGCCCCCACGTTGGCCGGGTCCTGGACCCGGTCCAGGTACAGCAGCAGCTGGCCCGCGATGGTCCGGTGGTTGGGCACGGGAAAGACCGCCAAAAGGCCTTGGGTGTGCTTGGTGGGGGCGAGCTGCGCCAGCACCTCTTCCGCCAGGACGAAGCAGCTGGCCCGTTGGGCGAGGCGGGCCCAGGAAGGCTCGGCAGCCAGCGCCTCGGCGAGCTTGGTGGCAGCGAAAACCGCCACCGGAAAAACGCCCCGGGCCAGGAGGTCCTCCACCAGCTTGCGCCCGTCAACCAGCGTGAGCTCCTCCCGGGCGCCGCGGGCGATGGCGCGCAGCTCGGCAACCTTGGGGTTGTGACGGCCCAGAGGGGTCCAGCCCATGGGGCAAGTTTGCCACGGGCCGGGGGCTGTTGCGGTCCAAGGCAAGGTGTGGGAAGATCGCTTCATGGGCGAGCGAGGGTGGGCCGGATGGCCGGCTCCCGCGGGGGAGGAGGCGCCGCGCCGGGTAAGCGGCTCGCTGTCCGTGTTGCCGCCGATGGTTTTGCTGCAAGCGGCCCGGGCGGCGCGCAAGGACCTGCGCCTTTCGTTGCGGGAGCACGCCAGCGGCCAAGTGGTGGTGCTGGTGTTCCGCCGGGGCGAGCCCACCATGGTGTTTTCCCCGGGGGACGGCCGCTCCGTGGGGGAGATGCTGGTGGCCGCGGAGCTTTTGGATCAGCTGCAGCTTGCCCGTCTTTTGGAGGAGCGCCGTCTTTCGGGGGCTTCCCTGGAGCGCTTGCTCACCGAGCGCACCTCCCTCACCCACGCGGAGATCCAGCGCTTTTTCGATTTTCAGGCACGCATGCGGCTTTTGGATGCGCTGGCCTGGCAGCAGGGGTACTTCGAGCTGGTGGAGTACGTGGGGGGAGGGGAGACCACGTACCGCCTGCAGCTGCCGAGCCTCGAAGCGCTGGCGGGTCGGGCGAAGAGCCGGGCCGCGCAGCTTCCGGGTCTTCTGGGAAGGCTCCCGGCGCCTCCTGCCCACGTGGTGGTGCGCCGTCGCCGGGGCGCGGAGCCTCCGGCGGCACCGCTGGCTCGGGACATCTTCGAGCTTTTGCACAAGCCTCTGCTTTTGCCGCAGATCATCGCCAAGCTTTTGGTGGACGACGACCTGGTCCTGGAGGCGGTGCTGGCCATGGCCGCGGCCAAAACCGTGGCCATCTACCCCCGCCTGGAGCTGGTGACGACTCAGGGAAGCCGGAAGCACACCGGGGACTTGCAAGCCGAGGGGCTGGCGGAGGAGTTCCTCCGCCGCTTCCGCCGTGCCGAGCTGGGAAGCCTGGTGCAAGGGATCTGGCTGGTGGTGGTGGCGGTGCGGGGGGACGAGGCGGCGCGCCTCGTGGCGCACCTGGGTGGCGAGAAGGAGGAGGTGGTGTTCCACAACTCGGACTTGCCCCTCACGCTGCTCGCCCGCTCGGTACCGGTGGGACCCACGGCGCGCTTGCACCTTTTGGCCATCCAACCGGACATCCTCTCCCCGGCAGCGCTGGCGGGGATCCTCGGGCGCTGCGATGCGGTGGTGCTGCTGCGCCAATCCGCAAGCCCCGAAGAGGAGACCAAGCTCGCGGCGCTGCGCCGGGCCGCCCTGGGTGGGGGGTTCGGCTGGCAGCCGCTGGTGGTGGGGCTGGATCTCGGGGCCTCTTTCCGCCCCTGGCAGGAGTACCCCGATGCGGTGCTGGCGCTTCCTTCCCTGGGCGACTGCACCCCCCAAGCGCTGGCCAAGAGCCTCCTCGAGGCCCTGCTGGCAGCCACGGCCAGCCGGAGGAAGGAAGAGGGAAGCTGAGCTGGCCTGGGGCAGGTGTACCATCCCTCCCGTGAGCAAGCTGGTCCCGGCGCGTTGGGTAGCCACCAGGGAGCTTTTGGCAGCAGTGTGCCAGCGAGCGAGGAACGCAGCTTTTCTGGCGGTGGATACCGAGGCCGATGCTTTTCACTCCTACAACGCCAAGGTTTGCTTGATCCAGCTCTCCTTCGATGGGGAGCACGCGCTGGTGGACCCCCTGTCTCTCTCCAAGGAGGATCTGGCGCCGCTGGGGGAGATCCTCGCGGATCCCGGGCTGCAAAAGATCTTCCACGGCGCCGATTACGACCTGCGGATGCTGCAGAAGAACTTCGGCTTTGCCGTGCGCGGCCTGGCGGACACCCAGGCCGCTGCCCAGGTTCTGGGGGAAAAGCAAACCTCGCTGGCGGCGCTGCTCGCGAAGGAGCTGGGCGTGGTGCTGGACAAACGCCAGCAACGCGCGGACTGGGCTTTGCGCCCGCTGCCGCAGGAAATGCTCGCTTACGCCGTGGACGACACTCGCTACCTGCAGCCGCTCCTGGAGCTCCTCCTGCCGCGGCTTTCCGCCCTGGGGCGGCGCAGCTGGTGGGAGGAGGAGTGCCAGGCGCTGGAGCGCATCGTCTACGAGCCACCGCCGGAAGACCCTTGGGCTTTCCTGCGGGTGAAAGGGGCCCGGAAGCTGCCGCCTGAAGCGCTGGGTCGGCTGGCAGCGCTTTGGCACCTGCGGGAGGAGCTGGCCAAGGAGCTGGACGTGCCGCCGTTCCGCATCCTTTCCGCGGAAATGCTTTTGGCCCTGGCTGCCCAGCCACCGGCCGACTGGGAAGCCCTCGCCAGCACGCCCGGGCTGCCCCCCCGGGTGGCGCGGAAGTGGGGGCGACGGGTTCTCCAGGCGCTGCATCGGGCATCGCCGCTGGCGCTTCCCGCCGCCCCGTCCCGGGAGGAGGATCGGGAGCTGGAAAGGCTGGTGCAAAAGCTGCGGCAGCGCCGCGACCGGGTGGCCCAGGAGCTGGGCCTGGATCCTGGTTTTCTCGCCCCCAGGTGGGCCCTGGAAGCGCTGGCGGCAACCAAACCCCAGGACCCCGAGGGGTGGGTGGCGTGCTTGGGACGGCGCTGGCGGGCGGAGGTTCTCCGGGAGCCCCTGGGCGAGGTGTTGGCCCAGGAGGGGTAGGCGAGCGGTGCCGCTGGTGGTGGAGGAAGCCATCGTGCTCGCCCGCTACCCGTTCAAGGAGCGGTCCGCGGTGGTGGCGCTGCTCACCCGGGGGCGGGGAGCGGTGCGGGCGGTGGCGCGGCGCGCCCAGGGAAGGGGAGGGGGGGCGCTGGAGCCCCTCTCCCAGGTCACGGTGACGCTTTTCACTAGCCCGCGGCGCGAGCTGGCCACGCTGGATGAGGTGGCAGTGCGCCGCTCGTTCCTGGAGTTGGCGCAAAGACCGCTGGCGTGGGCTGCTGCGCTGGTGAGCGCCGAGCTGGCTTTGGAGCTCTGCCCCCCGGGGACGGTGCAGGAGGGGTTTTACCGCTTGCTGGAAAAGATGCCCGTCTGGCTTGAAGGTGGGGTTGACCCTGGCCAGGCGGTGCTTTACGGGCAGCTTTGGGCTGCCAAGCTCGCCGGGGTGCTCCCGGACCCCACCACCTGCGCTGCTTGCGGGCTTGCCTTGCGCGGTGGCGCGGCGTACGTGGCTGGGAGCGGCTTCTGCTGCCCGGAGCACGGCGGCGCGGGGGTGGCGTTGGGGTCGGCAACCGTTGCCTTTGTCCACCAGGCACTGCGCAACCCCCTGGACCGGGTCGCTGCTACCCCCGGGGAGGAGCTTTCCCGGGTGCTCGAGGGGCTTTTCCGGCAGTTTCTGGAAAAGGAGCTGCGCTCCCTGCAGGTGTTCCGAGCGTTGCGGGAGGCGTTGCCCCGGGGCTGGTAGACTTGCCCGCGGGGTACAGGGTTATGGCTCGCACCGTGCGAATCGGCAACGGGCAAGGGTTCTGGGGGGACTCCCCTGACGCTGCCTACGAGCTCCTCACCCGGGGTCCGGTGGATTACATCGGCATGGACTACCTGGCCGAGGTGACGCTTTCCATCATGATGCGCCAAAAGCTCAAGGACCCCAGCAAAGGGTACGCCACGGACTTCATCGCGTTCCTGGAGCGGGCGCTTCCCGAGCTCGTGGCGCGCAACGTGAAGGTGGTCACCAACGCCGGTGGTCTCAACCCTAGGGCGTGCCGGGAGGAGGTGTTCCGCCTGGCGCGGCGCCTGGGGATCCGCGAGCTGAAGGTGGGGGTGGTGGAGGGGGACGACATCCTCCCCCGGGTGGGGGAGCTTTGCAAAAAAGGCGTGCACCTGCGCCACATGGAAACCGGCCAGTGCGTGTGCTCCTTGCCGGAAGGCCAGCTGCTTTCCGCCAACGCCTACCTGGGGGCGTGGCCCGTGGCCCGGGCGCTGCAACAAGGGGCGCAGATCGTGCTCGCGGGGCGCATCACCGACACGGCGCTGGTCCTGGGGCCGCTTTTGGCGGAGTTCGGCTGGGGCCCGGAAGACTGGGATCTCCTTGCCGCTGGGACCGTGGCGGGGCACATCGTGGAGTGCGGCGCCCAGTGCACCGGCGGGAACTTCACCCGCTGGTGGGAGGTCCCGGACCTTTGGGACGTGGGTTACCCGGTGTTGGAATGCTTCGAGGACGGCAGCTTCGTGGTCACCAAGCACCCGGGGACCGGGGGGCTGGTTAGCGTGGACACGGTAGCCGAGCAGCTGGTGTACGAGATGGGGGACCCCCGCTCCTACATCACCCCGGACTGCATAGCGGATTTCACCACGATTCAGCTTGCCCAGGAGGGGGAAAACCGCGTGCGGGTTTCGGGGATCAAAGGCAGGCCCAAGACCGCTTTTTACAAGGTTTCCGCCTCGGTTTTCGCTGGTTGGAAAGCTACGGGACAGCTGGTGGTTTCTGGCCCCCGGGCCGTGGAGAAAGCCAAGCTCGCCGCGGAGATCGTCTGGAAGCGCTTGGAAAAAGCCGGCGTGCGTTTTGCGCCGGAGGAAAAGCTCGTGGAGCTTTTAGGCACCGGCGTTTGCCACCCGGGTTTGGCAGCAACCTCTCCGGAGCCCCCGGAGGTGGTGCTGCGGCTCGGGGTGAAGAGCCAGGACCGCAAGGCCGTGGAGCGCTTCGGCATGGAGCTGGCGCCGTTGGTGACCTCGGGTCCCCCAGGGGTGACCGGGTTTGCCGGTGGGCGGCCCAAACCCCAGGAGGTGGTGGCGTTTTGGCCCGCCCTGGTCCCCCGGGAAGAGGTGGAGCCCTTCGTGCAGGTCACGGTGGAAGTCTCGAGCTGAGCTTGCCTTGCAGCAAGGCACGATCTAAAATTTTTTTGTGAGCGCTGTGGTTGCCGACTGGCCTGATCTGTTGCGGCTTTTGGCCGAGCACCCGGAGTGGCAGGCGGAGCTGCGCCGCCTGGTGCTTTCCGAGGAGCTCTTGCGTTTGCCGGAGTCCGTGGCGGCGTTCGACCGCAAGCTCGAGGCAATGGCAGAGCAGATGGACCGCCTGCTGGCCACGGTCCGGGAGCTGGCGGAAGCGCAGAAGCGCACCGATGCGCAAATCGCCAAGCTTTCAGCCCGGGTGGACGAGCTCGCGGAGGCGCAGAAGCGAACCGACCAGCTGGTGAGGGAGCTAGCGGAAGCGCAGAAGCGCACCGATGCGCAAATCGCCCAGCTTTCTGCCCGGGTGGACGAGCTGGCGGAAGCCCAGAAGCGTACCGAGCAAAGGGTGGAAGAGCTCGCAGAAGCGCAGAAGCGCACCGATGCGCAAATCGCCCAGCTTTCCGCCCGGGTGGACAAGCTCGCGGAAGCCCAGAAGCGCACCGATGCGCAGATCGCCCAGCTTTCCGCCCGGGTGGACGAGCTCGCGGAAGCCCAGAGGCGCACCGATGCACAGATAGCCAAGCTTTCAGCCCGGGTGGACGAGCTCGCGGAGGCGCAGAAGCGCACCGAGGCGCGGTTGGAGGCGCTGGCCGCCAGGGTCCAGGAGCTCACCGAAGCGCAAAAGGGCATGGAGGAGCGGCTCCAAAAGCTCGAGGCCATCGTGGCCGAGCTGGTGGAGCAAACCAAGGAGTTGCGCCTCATCTCGGTGCAACTGGTCTCCCGCACCGATGCGCTGGCGGACCGCACCGATTGGCTTCTGGGGGACGCCTTGGAGCGCCGCTTCCGGGAGCGGGCCCCCTCCTACTTCCAGCGCTTGCTGCGCCGCCTGCGGGTGTTTTCCCAGGAACGGCTCGCCAACCTCCTGGACGACGCGGCGGAGGAAGGGCGCATCACCGAGGAGGAGCGGGAGGCACTGCTGCGGGCGGACCTGGTGGCGGAAGGCAAGCGCGACGGCGAACCCGTGGCGCTTTTGGCGGAGGTTTCCTTCAAGGTGGACCGCTACGACGTGGAGCGGGCGGCGGAGCGGGCGAAGATGCTGGAAAAAGTCCTGGGGGTGGCGGTGATCCCAGCGGTGGGCGGGGCGTTCGTGGACGACCGGGTCTGGCCCGTGGCCCAGGAGCTGGGCGTGGAGGTGATCCAGGACCAGTGGAGCGCCGAGCGCTTCAAGCGCTCGGGGGACATCAAGCCCATCGTCATCCCCTGGCAGGAGTGAGGAGCGCAGCTGGGCGCAGCGATCAGCGCAAGCAGGTTTGGGATCGCCCGCCATCCACCGGCAAACTCACCCCGGTGATCCACCCCGCCCGGGGCGAAGCCAGGAACGCGATGGCTTCTGCCACCTCCTCCGGTTGCCCCACCCGGCCCAGGGGGTGGGTGGTCAGCGAGCGCTCCAAGAACGCTTGGTAGGCCTCCTCGTCCATCCCGCCCCGGCGGTGCAGCTCGGTGACCACCACCCCAGGGTTCACGGCGTTCACCCGCACCCCGAGAGGGCCAAGCTCCAGCGCCAGGCAGTGGGTGAGCTGGTCCACCGCTGCCTTGGAAACCGCGTAGGGGGCGATCCCCGGAAAAGCGCGGATCCCCGCCACCGAGGAAACGTTGATCACGCACCCCCGGGTCTTCTCGAGGGCGGGGAGCGCCTGGCGGGTGAGGTCCACGACCGCCAGGAGGTTGATTTCCAGGAACTGCTCCCACACCTCGAGCTCGGTTTCCTCGAAAGCCCCCGAGCCGATGATCCCGGCGTTGTTCACCAGGATGTCGAGCCTTTCGAACCGCTCCACCACCTTGCCCACCAGCTCCTGCCGCGCCTGCCGGTGGGTGAGGTCGCAGGGGAAGATTGCCGCTTGCGGGAGCTCCCGGGCCACCGCCGCCAGACGCTCCCGGTCTCGGGCCACCAGGGCCACCGCAGCCCCTGCTCGGCCCAGCCGCAGGGCGGTGGCCCTGCCGATGCCGCTGGATGCCCCGGTGACCAGCGCCACCTTGCCGGCAAACTCCGCGTCGTGAAGACTTGCTCCGCTCATGGCACAACCCCTCCCCACTGCTGCAGCACCTGCTCCCACAACCCCTTGGCTTGGAGCACGAAAACCACCAGCTCCCGGACCGCCCCAGCGCCTCCCGGCGCTCCCGTGACCAGCTGACAGGCCCGCTTCACCTCCTCCGGCGCATCGGCAGGGGCACAGGCGAGCCCCGCGAGATGCAGCGGTGCCAGGTCCGGGATGTCGTCCCCCATGTACGCTACCTGTGCTGGCGGGAGGCCCAAGCGCTGGCAGAGCTGGACGAAGTCCGCGCCCTTGTCCCGGCTTTCCTCCACCACGAGCTCGCTGGGGATCCCCAGCTCCTTCAGGCGCCGCTGCAGCACCGGTCCCCCTCGCCCCGAGAGGATCGCCACGCGAATGCCCCGGCTTTGCGCCAGCTTGATGGCGAAACCGTCCCGGGAGTGGAAAACCTTGCGGGACTCCCCCCGGGCGGTGTAGTGCAGCTTGCCATCGGTGAGCACCCCGTCCACGTCCAGCACCAACGCCTCCACTTGCCGTGCCCGTTCCACTGGATCGCAAGCCACCCCAGCCGGCACCTCCGCTGGCCATGGTAGCAGGGAGCAGCGCCCCGGCGTATAGAATGGCCCGGATGCCGTGGATCGAGGTGCGGGAGCTGGCCATCGCTTTCCCTCGCCCCGGGGGGTGGTCCCGGGTGGTGGACGGCGTGACCTTCGCCTTAGAGGAGCACGGCAGTCTGGGGATCGTGGGCCCTTCCGGCAGCGGCAAGTCGCTTTCCCTCGGAAGCCTCCTGGGTCTCCTGCCCCCAGGTGGCAGGAAGGTGGCCGGCAGCTTGCAGGTGGGGGGCGTGGAGGTGTTCGAGGCCGGCGCCAGCACACTGCAAGCGCTCCGGGGCGGGGTGGTGGGGCTCGTATTCCAAGCACCCGGCGCTGCCTTCAACCCGGTGCTCTCGGTGGGGCGCCAGGTGGCGGAGGGCGCGTTGCTCCATGGCAAAACCTGGCCCGAGGCCCGGCGCCAGGCGTTGGCGCTTTTGGAAGAGGTGGGGCTCGCTCCCCCGGAGGCGTTTTTCCGCGCGTTCCCCCACGAGCTTTCCGGTGGCCAGCTGCAGCGGGCGCTTTTTGCCGCAGCCCTCGCCGGCAACCCCCGAGGGCTGGTGTTGGACGAGCCCACCTCGGCCCTGGACCCCTTGGCGCAAAACGCCTTCCTCGCCCTTTTGGAGCGCGCACGGCACCAGCGGCGCCTTGCCACGATCCTCGCTTCCCACGACCTGCAGCTGGTGGCCGCCGCCTGCCAGGAGCTGGCGGTGCTCGCGGAAGGGGAAACCGTGGAGCTGGGGGCGGCCCGGGAGGTGCTGCTGGAGCCGCTGCACCCGGCGACCCGCGCCCTCTACCAGAGCGCGGAAGCGTCTCTGCCCCGCACGCCTCGCCAGCCCAGCGGTTGTCGCCTGGTGCACAGCTGCCCCTGGGCCATGGCGCGATGCGCCCAGCACCGGCCAGCCTTGGCGCAGGTGGGGGAGGGGCGGTGGGTGCGGTGCTTCCTCCACCACCAGGAGGCCGCCGATGGGTGAGGCGGTGCTGGTGGGCCGCGAGCTGGCCCTGGCCTTCCCCGGGCGGGGGAGGGGGCGCGGGGGTTGCGGGGCAGTGGTGGCTTTGGGTGGGGTTTCCCTGGCGCTCGAGGAAGGCGAGGTGCTGGGGGTGGTGGGGGCCTCGGGGTCCGGAAAGAGCACGTTGCTGCGGGTGCTGGCGTGCCTGCAGCCCGCGGATTCCGGCGAGGTTTGGTGGGCAGGGGAGCGGGTGGACACCATGCCGGAGCGCCGCAGGCGTCGGCTTCGGCACCTGGTCCAGCTGGTGTTCCAGGACCCGGGTGCCTCGTTCAACCCCCGCCACGGGGTGGGGTTCGCCCTCCGGGAAGCGGCGCGCGTGGCCCAGGGGCTTCCAAGGGACGAGGCGGAGCACGCCATCGCCCGAGCACTGGAAGCGGTGGGGCTACCGCTGGCCGGGCAAGAGCTTACCCGGCGCATCGGCGAGTTTTCCGGGGGGCAGCGCCAGCGGCTCGCTTTGGCGCGAGCGCTGCTCACCGAGCCCAAGGCGCTTCTTTTGGACGAGCCCGTGGCCTCGCTGGATGCGCCGCTGCGCCGCCACTTCCTGGCTTGGCTCCGGGACCTGGTGGAGCGCGCCCGCCTGGCGGCGCTGGTGGTGACCCACGACTTTCGGGTGCTCCAGGGGCTCGCGCATCGGGTGCTGGTGCTTCTGGGAGGCAAGGTGGTGGAGGAGGCCCCCTGGGAGGTGATGCGCAGCACCCCTCGCCACCCCTACACCCTGGCGCTGCTGCAAGCCGCTGCCGGACCGCGCCCCGGCGGGGTGTTCCTGGAGCTGGCGCCCTCGGGCTGCCCGTACCGCTCGGTGTGCAGCAGGGCTTCCGCCGCCTGTGGGGTGTTCCCGCCCATCGGGCAGCTGGGCCCCTCCTGGGTTGCCTGCCACCACCCCCTGGAGGAAAACCTTGAAGCGCAAAATCTCGTACAACGGCAACGAGAGGGAGGTTGACGTGGTGCGCAAACTCTTGGCTTCGGCCCTGGTGCTATTTGCCCTGCCGCCGGCGTACGCGGAAAAACAAAAGGTAGAAACGGCTTCTGGAACCCAAGTTCGGGGGCAGCGCCTCGCCCCCCAGCGGGAGCTGGCTTTGAGCTTGCGGGAAGCCACGCTCATGGCGCTGCAGCACAACATCAACCTGGAGGTGGCGCGGCTGAACCTGGCCTCCGCCTCCCAAGGTGTGCTGGCCGCCAGCGGCGTCTTCGACCCGTTCCTGCGCTTGGAGGCCACCGAGTCTTCCTCGGAATCGCCGGCTACCAACCAGCTGGTGGGGGCCCAGGTGAACAAGCAGGATCGGCGCGCCTTCAACCTGAACCTGGGAGCGCTGCTGCCCACCGGCGGCCAAGCAGCGGTGGGTTGGACCAACAGCCGCACCAAGACCAACTCCACGTTCTTCTTCCTCAACCCCTCCTACTCCTCGGGGCTCACGTTTTCCCTCACCCAGCCGCTGCTGCGCTCCTTCGGGACCGACGTGAACCGCGCGCGCATCGAGATTGCCCGCAAGAGTCGCAAGCTGTCGCTTTTGGATTTCGAGCGCTTGGTGATCACCACGCTCCAGCAGGTGGAAAGCGCCTACTGGAACCTGGTTTACGCCCGGGAAAACCTCAAGGTCAAGCAGCAGTCGCTGAAGCTGGCCCAGGATCTTTTGGAGCAAACCCGCATCCGCGTGCGGGTGGGCACCTCGGCACCGATTGACATCGTGCAGTCGGAAGCCACCGTGGCCGCCCGGGAGCAGGACATCATCCTCGCGGAAAACGCCGTACAAGCGGCGGCGGACAGGCTCAAGATCCTCCTGGGGTTCGAAGACCCCCTGGACTTTCTCGCGGAAATCGTACCTACTGATAGCCTGCAAGCGCTTGTGGAAACCGTGGACTTCGAGCGCTCGGTGCAGCTGGCTTTGGAGCGAAGGCCAGAGCTCAAAGCCAAGGAGGTGCAGAGCGCGATCACCGAGCAGAACCTGCTGGCAGCCCGCAGCGCGCTTTTGCCGCAGCTGGATTTCGGCGTCAACTACGGTTTCGCGGGCGTGGGGGGAACCTACACCCAGCGGGATCCCCGCACGGGGCAGATCATCAGCGTGGTGCCAGGCAACTGGGACGATGCGTTGCGGCAAATCAAAGACACCGATTACCCGCAGTGGTCGGCAAGCCTGACGTTCAACTATTCCCTGGGTAACCACCAAGCCAAGGCGCAGCTGGCGCAGCGTCGCTTCGAGCTGGCTGCCGCCCGGCAAGCGCTGGCTTTGGAGCGGCAGGCGGTAATTGCCGAGGTGCGGGAGGCGGTGCGCAACCTGGAAGCTTCCGCCAAGGCCATCAACGCCGCGGTGAAGGCCAGGGAGCTGGCGGAGAGGAACCTGGAAGCGGAGCTCAAGAAGTTCGAAAACGGCATGTCCACGAACTTCCAGGTGCTGAAGATCCAGGAGGACTTGGCCGCGGCCCAAGTGGCGGAGTTGCAAGCCCGGGTGGCGTACCGCCAGTCTATGGTGGCTTACCAGGTGGCGGTGGGCACACTGCTGGATGCCATGGGGATCGAGCTTGCGGACAACGTCCCCGAGCCTGAGGTGCACACCTATTGGAAGGACGTGCCGTTCCTGCAGCTTTCCCACTGGCAAAAGGAGGCACTATGAGCGGTCAGGAAAGCGGGTTTCCCCAAACCGAAAACCAGTACGCTTCGAGGGTGGGCGAGTTTTCCCTCGGGGCGTTGCTCCGCCCGCTGCGGGCGTTCTGGGAGCCGGCCAAGGTGTTTGAGGAAATCGCTGGAAAACCCACGCTTTTCTGGGTGTTGCTGCTGCAGGCAGCCATGGTTTTGGGTGTGCAGTGGGTGGTCGCGCCGCGGCTGGACATGGAAGCCACGATCCTCCAGAGCATGGAGCAGCGTGGGCAGCAAATCTCCCCCGAGCGGCTGGCGGAGGCTGTCCAGGGGGCCCAGCGTTTTTCCAAAGTGCGGCTGGTGCTCTCACCGCTGGCATCGGTGGCGATCATGGCGCTGCTTGCTGGTCTGTATTTCCTGGCGGCGAAAGCCGCTGGTTCCGATGCGGAATACAAGCCGCTTTTTTCCGCCATTGCCCATGCGTCTTTTCCCCCGTCTCTCGTGGCTTCAGCGGTTTTTGCCGTGGTGGCTTCCACGCGCCGTTCCTTTGCCGCCCAGGAAATCCCGCGGCTCGTGAAATCCAGCCTCGCGGCGTGGCTTCCTGAAGGCGTGCCGGCGTTTTTCCGGGGCCTCGCTGGGGTGGTGGACGTGTTCAACGTCTGGTACTGGGTGCTGCTGGTGATGGCGCTGGTCACGGTGGGCGGGCTGCGGCGCTCCCAAGCGGTGGGGATCGTGGCGCTTTTCTGGGGGATCTGGGCGGTTTTGCAGGGGATCGCAGCGGGGCTTTGGGGATGAGCATGAAAAAGCTTTTCTTCGGCGTGCTGGTGGTTTTGGCAGTCGCTTTGGTGGTTTGGGCTTCGCTGCGCAACTCCAACGGCAGTGCCTCCCAGGTGGAAGTTGCCGAGGTGAGCCGCCGGACGGTGGTGGCCAGGGTGAAGGCCTCCGGCAACATCACCCCGCGGAAAAAGGTGGAGATCCAGTCGAAGGTCATCGGCGAGATCGTGGCGCTGCCTTTTAAGGAAGGGGACGCGGTGAAAGCCGGGCAGGTGGTGGTGGAAATCGAGAAAAAGCTGTACCAAGCCGCTTGCGATCAGGCTAGGGCAGCGTTGGAGCAGGCCAAGGTACAGCTGGCCCGGGCTCAGGCGGAGCTGGCCAACGCCGAGCTCCAAGCGGCGCGAACCGAGCGCCTGGCAGCCGAGGGGGTGGTCTCCGAGCAGGCCCGGGATCAAGCCCGGCTTGCCCTGGAGCAGGCGCGGGTGGCGGTCCGCGCCCAGGAGCGGGCCATCGAGCAGGCGCGCTTTGCCTACCAGCGGGCGCTGGAGGACCTGGAGCGCACCACGATTCGCTCCCCCATGGACGGGGTGGTGATCTCCCGCCGGGTGGAGGTGGGGGAAACCGCGATCATGGGCACCACCAACTTCCCGGGCTCGGTGCTCATGGTGATCGGTGACCTTTCAGAGCTGGTAGCGGAGGTGGAAATCCCCGAGCGGGACGTGGTGCACGTGGCCCTGGGCCAGGAGGCGCAGGTAAAGGTGGACGCGATTTTTGGAGAGGTTTTCCCTGGGAAAGTCGTGGAAATTGCCTCCTCGGGAACCAAGCTGGGGGACGTGGTGAAGTTCAAGGTGAAGGTAGCCTTGGATCAGGCAGACCCGCGCCTCAAGCCCGAGATGACCGCCAAGGTGGAGATCGTCACCCGCAAGGCGGAAAACGTGGTGGCGGTGCCGCTCCAGGCGGTGCAAACGCGGTTTTTGGACGAGGCCGGCAAGGAAGTTTTCGGCAAGACAACCCCCCGCGAAGTGCAGGTGGTGTACCTCCTCCAGGCAAGCAAGGCAAGGATGCGGGAGGTGAAGACCGGGGTCCAGGACGAGCTATACGCGGAAATCCTCGCAGGGCTTTCCGGTGGGGAAAAGGTGATCGTCGGCCCCTACAAGGTGCTCCGCACCCTCAAGGACGGGGACCAGGTCCAGGAGGCCAAGGCCAAGCGGGCAAAAGAGGAGGGCGATAAGGGTGCTCATTGAACTTTCGGACGTGGTGAAGGTGTACGACATGGGGGCGGTGGCGGTGCGCGCTTTGGACGGCGTGACGCTTGAGGTGGAAAAAGGCGAGTACGTGGCGATCATGGGACCCTCGGGTTCGGGCAAATCCACGCTCATGAACATCATCGGCTGCCTCGACACCCCCACCTCGGGAACCTACCGCTTGGCCGGGGAGCTGGTGAACCAGCTTTCCGACGACGAGCTGGCGCGGATCCGCAACCAGGAAATCGGCTTCGTTTTCCAGACCTTCAACTTGCTGCCCCGGGCCACGGCGTTGGAAAACGTGGAGGTTCCCCTGATTTACGCCGGAGTTCCCCGCAAGGAGCGGCACAGGAGAGCCAAGGAAATGCTGGAGCGGGTGGGGCTCGGCGATCGCCTCCACCACCAGCCCAACGAGCTCTCCGGTGGCCAGCGCCAGAGGGTAGCCATCGCTCGGGCTTTGGTGAACAACCCCTCGCTGCTTCTTGCCGACGAACCCACGGGCAACTTGGACTCCCGCACTGGGGCGGAAATCATGGAGCTTTTCGACAAGCTCAACGCCGAAGGCCACACCATCGTGCTCGTCACCCACGAGGAGGACATCGCCGCCCACGCCAAGCGCATCGTGCGCCTGCGGGACGGGAAAATCCTCGAGGACAGGCGGAAGAGCTGATGCTTTTCGAAGCTTTGCGCATGGCTTTGCGCTCGATCGCCGCGCACAAGCTGCGCTCGATTCTCACCACGCTGGGCATCATCATTGGCGTGGCTGCCGTCATCGGCGTGGTTTCCATCGTCCAGGGCCTCAATTTCTGGATCGCCGGGCAGCTGGAAGGGGTCGGGGCGACGTACATCACGGTGTTCCCCGAGCGCGACCCGAACAACCCGGACGTGGCTGGGCGCGATGTGAAGCTCACCTTCGAGGACGGGCAAGCGATCCTCGAGCGAATCCCGGAAATCGTGGCGTTCACGCCGATTTACTTCCAGGGGGAGCGGGCGCGCTACGGCAAGCGCACCTCCACCCCGTTTCTTTTGGGAGTGGGCCCAGATTACCAGGAAGTCGTGAACCACTGGGTGGCTTCGGGCAGGTTTTTCTCCCCGTTGGATTTTGCCAATCAAGCCCGGGTGTGCTTGGTGGGGAAAAAGCTCGTGGAGGATCTGGCGCTGGGCGACGATCCCCTTGGCGTGGATATCCAAGTGGGGAACGTGCTGTTCACGATCATCGGCGTGATGGAAGAAAAGGGGCAGTTTCTCGGGCAGGACCGGGATAGGCTCGTGATCATCCCGTTTTCCACTGCCCGGGAAATCTACGGCGAAAACGCCATGAAACAGATCCGCTTGGACTTCAAGGCCCGCTCCCCGGAAGACGTGGATCGCGCCAAGGATCTCATGACCGAGCTGTTGCGCCGGCGGCACGGGCTTTCCGGCGAGCAGGGGAACGACTTCCGCATCATGCTCCAGGAGGAGCTGCGGAAAACCACCTCCACGATCCTCGGCGGCATCACTCAGGTGGTGGCTGCGGTGGTGGGGATCGCGCTTTTGGTGGGTGGCATCGGCATCATGAACATCATGCTGGTTTCGGTCACCGAGCGCACCAGGGAAATCGGCGTCCGCAAAGCTGTGGGGGCGCGGCGCCGGGACATCCTAGCGCAGTTTCTCATTGAAGCTGTGCTGCTTTCGGCCATCGGTGGGGTCATCGGCATTGGCTTTGGCTACCTTCTGGGCGTTCTGGGTGCCAAAGCCATCCCGGGCTTTCCTGCGGCGCACGTGCCGTTGTGGGCCGTTTTCCTCGGCCTGGGCTTTTCCTCGGCGGTGGGGATCTTTTTCGGCATCTACCCCGCCGCCAAAGCCGCTTCCCTCAACCCCATCGAGGCCCTCCGCTACGAGTAGCGGAAGCCTGCGGGCGCCGAGGCTCGATGGTCAGAGGCGATGTCCCTGGCCTTCGCCGGGGTGGCAGTATCTTGCTTCGAAGCTCCAGCGCTGCCCCTTGCCACCGGGGCGCTGCGGACCTACCTTGAAGAGCAGGAGGTGCGCCATGGGGGAAAGGAACAACGTCGTGGAGCTTGGTCACCCGCTTTTGGCCATCGCCGAGGAGGCCCGTAGGGACCGGCGGTTCCTCAGGGCGGCGGTGGGCGTCGCGGTGATGTTCCACTTGGTGCTCTTCGCGCTACGGCTTCCCAGCGCCAAAGCCGCGCCCCCACCCCCGAAGCCCTCGGCGGTAGTCTACGTGTTGGCGCCCTACGAGCCGCCGAAGCCGGAGCACCCACCTGTACTTCCGCAGCCAAAACGGGTTCGCGTGGCCGTCCCCGATCCCACCCCCGACGAGCCGGAGCCGGTACCCGAGGCGGAGCCGGTAGTGGAGGAGCTGCCTCTGCCCCCTGCGGAGGTGGTGTTCGAGCTCCCCGCTCCACCCCCGCCGGTGGAGGAGGAAGCACCGGTTCGAGTGGGGGAGCGGATCCGCGAGCCCAGGAAAATCCACTACGTGGAGCCCGTTTACCCGGAAGTGGCCCGCAGGGCGGGGGTGCAGGGGACGGTGATCCTCGAGGTGGTGGTGGGCAAGGATGGCAGCGTGAAGGACATCCGCGTGCTGCGCCCCGCGCCCATGGGGCTCACCGAGGCAGCGGTGGCAGCGGTGCGGCAGTGGCGCTACGAGCCCTCCACCCTGGCAGGCCAGCCGGTGGAGGTGGTCATGTCGGTCACCGTGCGCTTCACGCTCACCCGCTAGCCATCGCGATCGGCGTGCCGCAGCTTCTCAGTCTAGGCCGCGGAGCGACGCTGGGTTCCCTGGTCCGTCGCTTAGGCTTTCGAGACGTCAACCACTTCCGGAGCTGGTGAGGCGCGGGGGCGGTGGGGACCGTGGTCACCACGGTAAGGGAGTTGTTGCTCAGCGACGATGACGGGTGCCCCCAGATGGTTGGCGGTTTGGTCAAGAGCTCTCGAACACTGGGCCAAATGGTGAGGTCCTGAGCTGGTTCGATGGGATCGTCGAAGGGCGCGCCCGCCGGAATCTTGGCGAGCAGGTGCTGTGCATTCGGGTGTCCGAAGCGTGTCTTCGCGACAAGGTGCATCCTCTATATCACCGCGATGGCCCGATGGTAAGGGTGCAAGCGTTTAGCGGCGAAGGTTTTTTGCCACAAATCTGCACCCCCCGACGCGTTCCGCTGCCGTTAGGCTTGCCTGCGGATGGGAACGCAGCCGATAGCCCAACGTACCTGCCGGGCAGCTGGGGGCTGTAACTCGGGGAGCTGGTCCAGAGGTTCTCCCAGCCGGTGCCCATTAGCCTTTCGCAAAAGATTTCCCACCTCCACGGTCCGCGAAGCGAACAACGGCAAGATCGGGCTTAGCAGCCAGCCATCCAAGCCCTATAACCTCGGCGGGAACGTCACCACGCCCACCGCGTGGCAAGCTTCCCGGGCTTCCCGTAACCGCTCTTGTACCCTCCCGCCCCCTTCGACTTCCACCCGACGCTAGTAGCGCGCCAGCCCCTGAAGCCCCGGCACCTCCGTCTCCAAAATCCACTCCACCGACCGTGGGATCTGCGCCGAAGCCACTCGTGCAGCGTTTTCCAGCTGGGGATTGACAGCCGCTTGTTACCTATGGTCCGCTCTTTCCAAAGCGATGCCCTTCCTCTTCGCGCCTGTAGCCTGCCTTTGGTGATCGGTTACAATCCTCCAGGAGCTCTTTTGGAGGAGGTTTCAACGGAGCTGATGAAGGTGGCTGAGGTGGTGGCAAGCGAGGAAGCTGCGTTGACGCTCCAGGTCGCCGGCGCGCGCTCTCGCCATAGCGAACGGCGCGAATCGAGAAAAACGGCGCTCCAGGCTGCTTCTTACCCGAGAGAATCGGGAATTCGATCCAGTCCGAGTCCAACATACCGTAGTGCCGTGCCGTTCTGCCTCGCTAGGCGAGTGCGACATGGCGGGGTCGGCGGTGGTCTTGGCAGTTGACTCAATCCGCATGCCACGCATGCCACGCTTAGTGCAACGCAGGTCGGGGACTTGGACCCGCTTTCGCTTCACATCGCGCTAGATCCGGGTCGCGGGAGAGCCGCCCTCCGGCACGACCACGTTGTGGCTAAGCGCGTTTAGCTACTGCTGAACCGCCTGTGCACCGACAGCACCAACGGCCAGCATCCGGAAAATGCTGGAGTCGAACTTGAACGCATTACGCTGAGCCAATTCGTGTCCTTTTGGGAATCGTTCTCACCTCAGAGTCATGGCGCCTAACGCTCGCGTTCACCTGCGGGCTGCGCAGCGGACCGTCCGCTGCAACCGGTTGTTAGCCGGCGAACGCGTGTAGCAATTGATTGCATCCGGTCACCTGAGGAGGTCACTGTCAGGTCGAGCCTTCGGTTTTTCCCTTCCCCAATTGCGCGATGGCAGGGATTACGGTCACAGCCAACCCTTTTGCCGCCTCGGCGATTCTGCTGAACACTTCACCCTCGTTCTCATCCCCGTTCGCGCCCTGATTCGTCCCTTCGGGGCCCTCACGTCTTGACTGCCGGTATTGGTAAAGCATTCCAAGGGTCAAGAGACAAAGTCCGTATTTAAACCAATATCTCAAAAGGTCTGGGTCCAGGGTTCGACGGCGCGCGATTTCGTTGCGAAGATGCAGGTTGTCCATGTTGATGTACATATCGATCGTGTCGTCCTCACCGGACTTCAGTTCCAGGGCTGTTGTCTCGTCGAATCCATGTAATGCCCACTGGTCCTGCCTAACTTCGATGATGTTCGGCAAGCCGGTCAGTGAAGCACCCGGGGCCGGCGATGGCGGACCAGGTGGTGCAGGGGGTGCCTCTGGCTCGACCTCGATCACGAAGCGGGACTCGAACGGTTCGGGTCGCGAGACATCTGACACGCAAACTGTAACCTGAAGCCGATCACCCGGATTACAGCCCGGCGGGGGAGCAAACCGCAACACGGCTTTGCCGTTCCAGAGATGGACAGAGCCGACGCGCCTGGGTGCGCCACGGATCTCGAGCCGACCGGGGTCCGTTGACCTAGAAAAGTAATCGTTGGCGGCGTCGGTTTCGAACTCAACTCGGCACGTAAGGTTCAATGGACAGGATTTTACCAAGCCACCTCTGGGTTCATGGGCAATCCTGAAAAAGGTCGGAAACTGCTTCCCCACGTATGGTTCCGGCCTGGGCACGGGCCCCCTCGGAACCTTAATCTTCTCGCCCTTGCCGAAAAGAGCCGCGAGGCTCGGATCCGCACGGATCAAGGCCTGAATTACCGCCGAGGTTTCTTCTTCGGCTTCGGACTTGAGCCTAGCCTGACGTCGCCGCGCGTTTAGCTCTCGCAGACCTTGGTGACCCCTCAGGTACTCAACGATTTCATCCTGAAGAGCGTCGCGTTCCTGACATTGACGCATTCGATCTCGGGACGCGAGAAAGAGATCTTCGCGCACCCTCTGAGGAAGGTCAGTGCAGTCGACGATAACTATCATGTCTTTTGCGATGTAGTCGAATTTTGTCCGTCGTGCGATGAAGTCGCTCCCGAGTTCACTGTGCAGCTGCCCATTCACATTGAAGAATATCCCCCCAGCGTTTCTTTCCCAGCCAGCGCTCCCTGGTTCGTCAGACTCTTTCAGCACAACCAGGCGCACATTGACCGGTCCGACTCCCGGCACATCCACGGGCCCACCAGTGTCGAACCCGGGCTCGATCCGGTCCTTATGATCTGCCAACACCGAACAAAGTCCTGCCATTGTGGTGTCGTAGGAGTGCGCACGGTATCCTGACCTTCGCTCCTGGATCCTGATCGGAAGGGCCGGCTCCTGAAGGTACCGCTCCAGTTCATATCTGAGGTCAAGAGTGGCCAGAGTCTTCAGCCGCCCTGGAAATTTGTAGTTCCATAGCTTGATACAAGTACCGGCAGTGAGTTTCTCAGCATAGCGCTCCGGGTAGCTTCCCGGAAGCACCTGCAGCGCGTCGCTCTCAAAGGAAGGGACCTGGCCTTCTGGGGCCAAGTAGACATACATCGTCTGAGGCTGGGACGGTCCGGGGTCAAGGCGGCGTATTAGCGTAAAGCCCCAGTGATGACGTCGCGGCGACGGTTTCGCGGGAAGATCGGGCTGTCGTTTTGAGATCACGAGTTGGAAGCTGTGCATGCCCGCAAACTGAAGAACACCCGTGCCACCCATGTTGAACTTGCCTTGAACAAATGGGATCGCGGTCTTGTTCTCCTTAAGCAGTGAGAGTAGCGTGCCGGGAAAGTCATCGGGAGCCTGGCCCTCTCCGTCGTCAATGATCATATAGGCCGGCTGGTCTTTTGTCCCGCACGCCACTAGTCGTATGCGCGCCGCATATCGGGTACGAGAACCAGCATCGAGGTTTTGGACTCGGCCATCGCGGATTCCAAGGAAGCGAGCTACCGCTGCTTGCATACTCTGCGGAGCGTCCGGACCCGTCGGATCGACACCCGCTCGGAAACACTCGGCAACCAAGACGGCGTCAATCGAATTGACCAACTTCTCGACCAGTGCTGCAACGGGTGAGCTCTGCTGGTTGCCAACTACACCTCGGTTGTTGGGAATATCTCCGTATGGCCTCCACGCGGCGCGGTTGTCCCAAAAGCCGGCGCTTTGTAGTACGGAGACCACTTCCTCTTCAGTCTCTGCCTTCAACAAGCGAACACAAAGCTCCAGGTTCTTTCCCTTCATTGTGCTTGTCCTCCTTCCTTCAGGGAGACAGAGGACCCAAAGCCGGTCACAACGCCCCAGGAAGACCCGTCCTCACGAAGCCGATGCAACAGTAGAACTTCATGACGGTCTCCTTGAAGTTCGGCATACCACCGGCGGTGCGGGATGATTCTCCGGATTACCTTCTCCGGCAAGTCAGGGTTGGCTATTTCCTCGAAGCCCGCTGCCTCCATGGCCTCTCGGAATCGTCGCAGGTGGCGAGCTGGGTCAGCGAAGCCGACCACTTGCGCAACGATAGTTGAACTTGTGGTGATGCGTCGAAGGGATGCAAACACTTTTGTAAGCTTCTCAAAGTACACAACGTCGGCTCTTTTTCTGGATCCAAAAGTATAGTAGCTCTCGAAGGCGCCGTCGTTCAGACCCAGCAGGTGATAAGGCAGTGCAGTCTCTTTGCGCCCGTAGAGTTGCCATCGGTGGTACAGCACGTGGACCCCTGGGTATGGGGGTGACGTAAGTATTAGGGATGCCGGTTGGATTTGAGCTGAGACAAGGTGAGAGACAAGCTCTTCTGCATCGCAGTGGATAACGCGAAAGTTCCGTCGGAGTCCGCCTGGCCATTCATAGCGCCGACAAGCCTCAGCATACGAGGCCATTCTATCCGCGATCAGCCCCGCAACCTCTCGCAGCTTTTCTACTAACTTCCATGGCGTCGGAGGTACACTGCGGCAGTCGAAACATAGTTGACCAACACGCAGGACCGTAAGAAAGGCCAACCTGCGAGCTCCTGCGTCCTTCACAGCCTGTGCGGTGGATCTCAAGTGCAGCAGTAATGCGTGGGTTCGTGGTGCGTACTTCGTTCCATCTCGAGCGAGAAGCGGTACTTTGTACGGCGGGGCGCTCAGGATGGCCGAGACTGCCGATGCAGCCCAGGTCCGGTAGGCTCGTAGTGAGCGGGTGCCCACAGGCCATGCTTTGGCGCGCGTCACGAAACAGGCCAGGGAGTTCAGGTCTGCGCAGATTGCAGCTCTTCCGTTTGAGAGAGCCTCGATTGCGGTGGTACCGCCTCCAGAAAACGGGTCGAGCACAAGGTCGCCCGGACGCGTAAGACCAACAATCAGGGAGCGAGCTAGCTGGGGTGATAATCGAGCAGGATACGGATACAGCGGATGAGTCAGATCGGAAGCGTACTCCTGCGATTCAGCATGGGCCAGAAACGAGTGCCACGGTAGTTCGGCGCACTTGACGACTTGCTCGTGTCCACTCGCCCGCGCTATCGATACCCTCCGGACTTTTGTGTCCTTACTCATGTCCCTGCCGTGGAAGATTCCAGATCCCACCACTTTCTTTGTCGCCAGCTAACGTGAATTATCCCGCGCGGCCTAATCCAGTGACGTCGCCGATCGGCGCGACTCTCGCAGCCTGTTTCGCCGCCACGCCTCGCGCTCCCTCCACGGGATAGCCGCGCCGCTGCGAATCGCCTCGCAAGCTTATTCCCCTCGTCGCCCCGCGTCACCTCTCCCGCGATGGACAGACCGGGGTAAACCGGGCGGGAAGGCTTCCGCAACAGGTTGGGCAGGCGGTCAAGGGGGCGCCTCGCGCCGAGCGGCCCCCGGTTCAGCACGTGGGGGTAGATCGTTGTGATCGAGACCTCCGCGTGCCCCAGCAGCTCCTGCAGGGTGCGGGTGTCCGTGCCGTCCTCGAGCAGCTGCGTCGGAAAGGAGTCCCGAAAGGTAGGGCAGGTGGCACGCTGGGAGGTGCCCGACGCCCGCACCGCCTCCCTGACTGCCCGCTGCACGACCGTCTCCTGCAGGGGGTGGCGTCGCCCCTGGCCGCTCCCTGCGTGCACGTACGTCCCAGTGACCGGGAACACCCACTGCCAGGGCGACGACCTCCCCTCGCCGGGAAACTTCCGGTCCAGTGCGTGTGGTAGCTCGACCCAGCCAGCACCCTTGTCCAAGTCGGCCCGGTGCTGTGCGCGCACCGCCTCTTGTGTGCGCGGGAGCAGGTGGCGCAGCCGCATCGCCTCCCGGGCCCGCTCGCCGAGCGGGCGGCAGCCTATCGGAAACTTCGCATCGCAACGCATCTGCGAGCGAAGTATCCCAACGGCGCGAGCGGCTGTCAAGTCGTGGATGGGTCCAGTAGCTTTGGCACTCGGGTTGCTGTATGCAATGGGCTTCACTCGCATGGCACTCCTCCTCGATCCTGGGAGTGGCAAAGCTTTCTGAGCTTATGCAGGGGGCGCATATCTAAGCACCCCCGTTTCGGCTGGGGGGAAAGGGTGGTCTTTGGCCTCTGGCCATCTAACAGCGCTGTGCAAGGCAGCTTGGGCTTTAGAACTGGAGTGTTATTTGCAAGCAGCCAACAGGAATCGGCGGGGTCATGACACGGACGGAGTTGGCCGCGAGGGGGTGCGGGAGGAGAGGAAGGGGAGGAGGTGGGCGAGCTGGCGCTGGAGGGAGTCCATGTAGGTGTAGACCACGGGGGTGACGAAGAGCGTGAGGAGCTGGGAGAAGAGCAAGCC
>Ga0209018_1000445_pt1 | contig 38372 bp, 26 predicted proteins | sample YNPBryBLVA2012_FD_185814 | JGI IMG/M metagenome (GOLD analysis project Ga0209018, IMG submission 185814) | Anoxygenic and chlorotrophic microbial mat microbial communities from Yellowstone National Park, USA - YNP Bryant BLVA 2012 (SPAdes)... ...
TGGACGCCATCCAGGCGGGCAAGGACGTCTACTGCGAGAAGCCGCTGACCTACCGCAGCTCCGAGGGGGTCGAGATCGTCCAGGCGGCCCGCGCCGCCGGGCGCATCGTGCAGGTGGGCAGCCAGGGCATGAGCTCGGCCGTGCAGCGCAAGGCCAGGGAAATGATCCAGAGCGGCAAGCTGGGCCGGGTCACCATCATCCGCGCCGCCTACAACCGCAACACCGCCTCGGGCGCCTGGATCTATCCCATCCCGCCGGACGCTTCGCCGGAGACCGTCAACTGGGAGATGTTTTTGGGGCCGGCGCCCAAGCGTCCCTTCTCGCTGGAGCGGTTTTTCCGCTGGCGCTGCTACGAAGACTACTCCGGCGGCATCGCCACGGACCTGTTCGTTCACCTCTGCACCACGATTCACTTCCTGATGGACGCCAAAATGCCCGCCCGCGCGGTGGCCCTGGGCCAGCTCTACCGCTGGAAGGAAAGCCGCGAGGCGCCCGACACGCTGAACGCCGTGCTGGAGTACCCGGAGGGCTTCGTGGTGAACCTCAGCTCGACGTTCAACAACCAGGCGGCCGCCGAGGGGAGTTTCCAGTTTTTGGGGACCGAAGGCACCATCACGCTGGGCGGCGGCGGGATGAGCTTCTACCCGGAGAACGCCGTGGAGGACAACCGCTGGATCGTCGAGAGCTGGCCGCGCGCGCTGGAGGAGGCTTACTATCGCGATCCGAAGGTGCGCCAGAGCGAGCTGCCGGCCAGCCGCAAGCCTAGAGTGATCGAGGGCGCGCAGGAGTTTCGGGAGGAAGGCCTGGAGGCCACCATCGTGCACCTGGGCCACTGGCTGGAGTCCATCCGGACGCGCCGGCCTTACTGGGAGGATGCCGCCGCCGGCCATCATGCCGCGGCCTGCGCTCACATGATCAACCGGGCGGCCAAGGAGCGGCGGATGGTCGAGTGGGACTTCGCACGGGACGACATCAAGGCGTAGGGGCTGCGGCGCGGCTCAGGCCAGCGCCTTCCACAGCCGGTAGACTTTGGCCACGGGCAAGCCGACCACGTTGAAGTAGCAGCCCTCGATGCGCTCGATGAACTTGGAGGCCAGACCCTGGACGGCGTAAGCGCCTGCTTTGTCCAGGGGCTCGCCGCTGGCCACGTACTCTCGAATCTCCGCCTCCTCCAAGGGCGCCAGGCGCACTAGGGTCCGCTCGGAGTCCACCCGCTCGCGGGCGCCGCGCTTCAGGCAGATGCCGGTCCACACCTGATGCTCGCGCCCGGCCAGCCGCCGCAGCATGCGTGCGGCCTCGGCCGCATCGGCCGGCTTGCCCAGGATGTCGCCGTCCACCACCACCACGGTGTCGGCGCCCAGGACGACGTCCTCGGGATCGGCGCTCACGGCGGCGGCCTTGGCGCGCGCCAGCCGTTCGACGTGCGCCCGGGGGTCCTCGCTCTCGCGCCAGCTTTCCTCCACGTCGGCCGGACGGACCAGGAAACGAAAGCCCGCGCGCGCCAGCAGCTCTTGGCGGCGAGGGGATCGCGAGGCCAGGATCAGCATGCTTCCAGGATCGCAGAAGCGCCGGGGCACGCGCCGCCCGGCGTGCTAGAATACGGTGATTCCAGCCGCCATGGACCGGGTTGCCAGGCTGATCGCGCGCATGAGCCTTCCGGGCGGGCCTTCGCGTGAGGAGCTGGCGCGGGCCGCCTGGCCGGCGGCCGTGGGCAAGATCATCGCCCGGCATAGCCGGGTGACAGGGCTGGCGGGCGATCGGCTGCTGGTGGAGGTCGAGGACGAAACCTGGCGCCGGCAACTTCAGGCCCTGGAGCCTCAAATCCGGAGGAAGCTGGGCGAGATTCTGGGGCCGCAGGCGGTCGGCGGGATTCAATTCCGGCGGCGGATCGCGAGGCCCGGGCCGGCGCGGGCCGAGGCCAATACGGCAGCCGGCGACGAGGCGGAGGGGATCCCGGATCCCGTGTTGCGGCGGCTGTATCTGAGACAACGCGCGAGGTCCACGGCGTGAAGATCAGCGAAGCGGAAGTTCGCTATGTGGCCGACCTGGCCAACTTGAAGCTGAGCGAGGAGGAAGTGGCGCGCATGTGCGCCGAGCTGGGCGCCATCCTGGCCTACATGGACAAGCTGAACGAGCTGGAGACCGGTGAGGTGGAGCCCATGGCCCAGGTGCTTTACGAAGCCGAGGAGACGGCCACGCTGCGCGAGGACCGCGAGGGTCCGACCCTGGGCAGCGAAGCGGCGCTGGCCAACGCGCCGCTGGCCGGGGCGGGCCATTTCAAGGTTCCCAAGGTGATCGAGCGATGACGGCGGCCGAGATCCGATCGCTCACCGTGGAGCAGGTGCGGCGCGGACTGAGGGAAGGCCGTTTTTCGGCCGGCGAGCTGGCCCAGGCGGCGCTGGATTTCGCCCAGGCCGAGAATCCCAAGACCAACGCCTATTTGCATTTCTCGCCCGAGCGGGCGCTGGAGGCGGCGCGGCGGGTGGACCAGAAGCTGGCGGCGGGGGAGGATCCCGGGCCGCTGGCCGGCGTGCCGGTGGCGGTCAAAGAGGTGATCCTGACCAAAGGGGTCCGGACCACCTGCTGCTCGCGCCTGCTGGAGCATTACGTTCCGCCGTACGACGCCACGGCGGTGATCCGGCTGGAGCAGGCCGGAGGCGTGATCCTGGGCAAGACCAACTGCGACGAGTTCGCCATGGGGTCCTCCAACGAGAACTCGGCCTTCGGGCCGGTGCGCAATCCGGTGGCGCCGGACCGGGTGCCGGGCGGCTCGAGCGGCGGCTCGGCGGCCGCGGTGGCGCAGGGCACGGCGGTGCTGGCGCTGGGCTCGGATACCGGGGGCTCGATCCGCCAGCCGGCCAGCTTCTGCGGCGTGGTGGGCGTGACGCCCACCTACGGCCGGGTCTCGCGCTACGGGCTGGTGGCCTTCGCCAGCTCGCTGGACCACATCGGGCCGTTCGCGCGCAATGTGCGGGACGCGGCGCTGCTGCTGCGCGTGATTGCCGGGCGCGATCCGATGGATTCCACCTCGGCCTTCGCACCGGTGCCGGATTATCCGGCGCTGCTGGAGGGCGAGGTGCGCGGCGTGCGGGTCGGCCTGCCGCGAGAGTACTTCAAGGATCTCACCAGCGAGTCGGGCGACTGCATCCAGCGGGGCGTGCGCACGCTGGAGCGGCTGGGCTGCCGGATCCGCGAGATCAGCCTGCCGCACACCGAGTACGCCATCGCCTGCTATTACATCATCTGCACTGCCGAAGCCAGCTCGAATCTGGCGCGTTACGACGGCGTGCGGTACACCCGCCGCTCGGAGCGTTCCGAAACGCTCAGCGAGATGTACCGCAACAGCCGGGGGGAGGGCTTCGGGGCGGAGTGCAAGCGGCGCATCATGCTGGGCACCTACGTGCTCAGCGCCGGCTACTACGAAGCGTACTATTTGAAGGCCCAGAAGGTGCGCACCCTGATCGCGCGCGACTTCACCGAGGCCTTCCGCGAGGTGGACGCCATCGTCGCCCCGGTTTCGCCCTTCCCGGCTTTCCGGCTGGGCGAGAAGGTGGACGATCCGCTGGCGATGTACCTCTCCGACATCTACACCATCACCGGCTCGCTGGCCGGCATTCCTTGTATGAGCGTGCCCTGCGGGCGGACGCGCGAGGGGCTGCCGGTCGGCATGCAGATTCTCACCCGTCACTTTGACGAGACGGGCATGTTCCGCCTGGCCTACGCCTTCGAGCAGGCCGGGGGGCCGGAGGGTTGAGGCGCGCGGCGCGGCCAAAGCTTTGCGACCGGCCGAGGGGTTCCCGCATCCAACTTGTAGGCAAGGAGATATCCGAAATGGCACATCAAGTGGTTGCGAAGAACTTCGATCGGATCATGCGGGAGCTGGACGGCATCTCGGCCCGAACGATGACCGAACACTACAAGCTCTACCAGGGCTACGTCAACAAGTACAACGAGATCATGAGCAAGCTGGAGGCTGCCGAGCGCGCCTCGGCCAACCAGGTCTTCAGCGACCTGCGTTCGCTCAAAGTGGATTTGACCTTCGCCATCGGCGGCGTCAAGAATCACGAGCTGTACTTCGGCCACCTGGGCGGGCGCGGGGGCGATCCGCCGGCCGAGTTGCGCCGGCTGCTCGAGCAGCACTTCGGCTCGGTGGAGGCCTGGCGGGCGGACCTGAAGGCCACCGGCATGGCGTCCCGCGGCTGGGCCTGGACCGCCTGGGATCGCGACTGGGGCTATCTGTTCAACTACGCGGGCGACGCCCAGAACACCTTCCCGGTTTGGAACGCGGTCCCCATCATCGCTCTGGACGTCTACGAGCACGCCTACTATTTGGACTACGGCGTGGCGCGCGCTTCCTACATTGACGCCTTCTTCAAGAACCTGGACTGGGACGCCGTGGGCGCCAACCTGGAGCGGGCGCGGAAGGGCTGAGGGTAGCAGGGCCATGGCGGCGCGGCTTTCCCGCCGGCAGTTCCTGGCCGGAGCGAGTCTGGCCGGCGCCGCCCCCCGCCGCCCGCCCAACATCGTCTTCATCCTGGCCGACGATCTGGGCTGGGGCGACCTGGGTTGCTACGGCCAGCGCTGGATCCGGACCCCGAACCTGGATCGGCTGGCCCGGGAGGGCGCCCGCTTCACCGACGCCTACGCCGGCTGCACCGTCTGCGCCCCTTCGCGCAGCGTGCTGATGACCGGCTACCACATGGGGCACACCTCGGTCCGGGCCAACACCGGAGGCATTCCGCTGCGGGCCGAAGACGTCACGGTCGCCGAGGTGCTGCGCCAGGCGGGCTACGCCACCGGCTGTTTCGGCAAGTGGGGTTTGGGGGACATCGGTACGGAGGGCGTCCCCTGGAATCAGGGCTTCGAAGAGTTCTTCGGTTACCTGCACCAGATCCATGCCCACTTTTATTACCCGCCCTATCTTTGGGAGAACGACCGCCGGTTCCCTCTGAAGGGTAACGAAGGCGGCCGGCGCGTAACTTACTCGCACGACGTCATTGCCGGGCGAGCGCTGGACTTCATCCGCCGGCGCCGCGATCGGCCGTTCTTCTGTTACATCCCTTTTACGATCCCCCACTGGGAGTTACTGGTCCCGGAGGATTCGCTGGCCGAGTATCGCGGGAAGATTCCCGAGGCCGGTCCCTACCTGGACCCGCGGCGCCATTACGCCGACCAGGCGACTCCGCGCGCCGCCTACGCCGCCATGATCACGCGCCTGGATCGGGACGTCGGTCGCCTGTTGGCGCTGCTGGCCGAGCTGGGCCTGGAGCGCGACACGGTGGTGTTCTTCTCGAGCGACAACGGCTCGGCGGAACGCCTGCGCAAAGACGAGTTCTTCCGAAGCTGCGGCCCTTTCCGGGGCCACAAGCAAAACCTCTATGAGGGCGGCATCCGCACGCCGATGATCGTGCGCTGGCCCGGGCGGATCCCGGCCGGTCGGGTGAGCGACTTCCCCTGGGCCTTCCAGGATTTCCTGCCCACCGCCGCCGAGCTGGCGGGCACGCCCGCCCCCCAAGGGCTGGACGGCATCTCGGTACTGCCCACGCTGCTGGGGCGCCGCCAGCGCGGGCACGAGTTCCTTTACTGGGAGTTGCCCCGCTACGACGCCAAGAGCGGGACGTTTCCGAACGAGCGTCCCATGCAGGCCCTGCGGATGGGCCGCTGGAAGGCGGTTCGCCCCGCGCCCGAGGCGCCGCTCGAGCTCTACGACCTGGGGCGGGACGCGGGGGAAACCGAGAACCTGGCCGGGCGGCGTCCGGAGCTGGCGCGCCGCCTGGAGTCGTTGATGGCCGGCGCGCGCACCCCGCCGCGCCCGCAAAGCGAGCCCGCCTCCGAGTGGATCATCCCGCTGCCGCGCCCGGCGGGGACGGCCAAACAGTAAGCCGGCCTCCGCGCCGCTCGGCCGAGAGCCTCAACCGACCACGCGGCGGGCGGCGGCATCCCAGCGCAGGCGTTGGCCGCGGCGCAGCGCCTCCATCGCCATGCACAGTACGACGGTGGCGTAGTGGCCCGCCTCCACCGGCGCGCTCGGGTCGCGGCGCGCCCGCACCGCCTCCAGGAAATTGCGGATGTGGGCGCGAGTGGCCGGGCCGAAGGCGCCGGGCAAGCGTTTGGCGGCCGCCGGGACGGGATCCAGCGTCTTGGGATCCTCGGGATACAAGGCGTAGCTCTCGCGGCCCACGTCCAGACGCGCTTTCGAACCGTTGTACTGCACCATCTGGTCGTTGGTCAGCGGATAGCGCATGGCTTTGTAACCGCAGGTGAACACCGCCAGGTAATTCTCGGGATACTCGACGCAGAGGCAGGTGGTTTCGGGCACCTCGGCCCCTTGCAGATTGGCCCGGCCGGCGGCGCAAGTGACGGCCGCCGGATAAGTGGAATTCATGAACCACTGAATGGCGTCTAGGATGTGTGCGCCCTGGCCCACCATCAGCCCGCCGGAATAATCCCAGAAGTAATACCAGTTGAAGAAACGAAGCGGGTCGGGCTCGCGCCGGGACGCGGGCCCCTGCCAGGCTTGCCAGTCCAGCTCGCCCTTCAGTTCGGCGCGGCGCAGGCTCGCCTGATGGTTGTACCACCAGGAGTTGACCAGGCGCACCTCGCCCAGCCGCCCTGAATCCACGATCTGTTTGGCTTCCGCAAACAGATCGAAGCTGCGCCGCTGGGTGCCCACCTGAAGCACGCGCCGCGTGCGCCGCACGGCCTCGACCATCCGGAAGCTCTCCTCGATGGTATGGGCCATGGGCTTCTCGAGGTAGACGTCCTTGCCCGCTTCCACGGCGTCCAGGGCCATCTGCGCGTGCCAGTGGTCGGGAGTGGCGATGATGACCACTTCGAGCGTGCGGTCCTCCAGCAGGCGCCGGTAATCGCGGAAGGCCGCCGCCCCGGTGGAGGCGGCCTTCAGTCCCGCCTCCAGGTGGGGCTGATAGACGTCGCAGACGGCCGCCACCTCGACGCCGATTTCCTTGAACTCGGCCGCCAGCAAGCGCCCGCGGCCGCCGGCGCCGATCAGGCCGGCTCGCAGGCGATCGTTGGCGCCCAGGATGCGCGCGGCCGAGCCGGCTGCGCCGCCGAGAAATGTCCTGCGCTGCATGGCTCCTAGAGTATAGCGGAAGGGGGAGGGGGTGTCGTAAGCTGGAAGAAATGTCTCGGCGATTGGTTCTGTGGTTTCTGGTCGGACTGCTCGCGGCGGCGCAGGCGGCCGAGAAGCTGGTGGGCGGTCCCTTGGCGGTGAACGTCTCGGGCACGCGCGCCACGGTGGTCTGGATCCTCCAGACCCAGGAGGCGCGCCTGGGAGAAGCGCCCGATCAGATGGGCGTCGTGGCGCCCTTGCTGAAGACCGAGCGCGTCAGCTTCACGGGCCTCAAACCCGGCCGCACCTACTACTACGACGTGATGGGACAGGACGAGGGCCGCGGGCGCTTCAAGACGCCGCCCGCCGGCCCGGCCGCCTTTCGCTTCGTGGTCTTCGGCGACACGCGCACGCGCCATGAAGTCCACGCCAAGGTCGTGGAGGCGATCGTCAAGACCGACCCCGACTTCGTGCTCCACACCGGGGATCTGGTGGCCGACGGCGAGGCTCTGGCTCAGTGGCCCGTGTTCTTCTCGATCGAAAAGGAGCTGCTCCGGCGCGCGGTCTTCTTTCCCACGCCCGGCAATCACGAACGCGGCTCGGGCTATTACTACGAGTTCTTCCAGGCCCAGCCGTTTTACAGCTTCGACTGGGGCTCGGTCCACGTCACCGCCGTCAACAGCGATTACTCCAACGCCGCCCCGACCGAAGCCGGCCGGGAGCGCTTCTGGGCCGAGCAGCTTCGCTGGCTGGAGGACGATCTGGCGCGCGCCCAGAAGGCCGACCTGCGCTTCGTCATGACGCATCATCCGCCGTTGACCGCCGTGAAGCGGCGGCAGAGCGACGAGCCCAACCGGATCCTGCGCGACTGGGCCCCGCTGTTCGAGAAGTACAGGGTGCAGGCGGTCTTCTGCGGGCACGACCACAACTACCAGCACCACCTGAAAAACGGCGTGCGCTACATCGTCACGGGGGGCGGAGGCGCGCCCCTGTATCCCGTGGATGCCCCGCTGCCGGGCATCACCTTGAAGGCGGAAACCGTGGAGAACTTCGTGCAGGCCGATGTCAACGGGGCTAAGGTGCGGCTCCAGGCCTTTACCCCGGAGGGCCGGCTGCTGGATTCGATCGAGATCACGGGCGGGGGCCGGGAGTCCTCGCGCTAAAGCCTCCGGAGGGGGCTTCGCTGCCGGGAAGGGCTCGGCGCGGCCGGCCCCGGCGGAGATCCGCGTTTTCAGGCGGAGCACCGGGCCGCTGAGCCCGGCGGGCGAAGCGGACAGGCTACGGGCGGCCGAGCGGACCTACTTGCGCCAGGTCCCTTTCTTGTAAGGGAAGGCGGTCCAATCCTGGGCCGCCCGGCCGTTCAGGTCCCATTCCACCCGTCCGGCCCGGACGGTCAGCTCGGCGACGAGCAACTGAGCGCCGCTCTTGCGCGCCCCGGCCGAGTCCAGGAAGCCGAACTGGCCGCGGTCGAGCCGCAGCACGGTGATATCGGCCTCGGCTCCCGGATCCAGGCACCCCAGTTGCGGGCGGCGGATGGCGCGGGCGGCATTCCAGGTGGCCATGGCGACGACCTGTTCGAGCGGCACGCCGAGGTTGAGCACCTTGGACATGACGTTGGGCAGGTCCTTCATGCCGGCGTTCATGCTGCCGGTGTGCAGGTCGGTGGAAATGGTGTCCGGATAGAACTTCTCCTGGAAGGCCGGCACGGCCACGTACCAGAAGAAGCTGCCGGCGCCGTGCCCCAAGTCGAACAGCACGCCCCGCTGCCGCCCGGCCTGCATGGCGGGGTTGAGCTTTCCGTTCTCGAGCAACTCCTCGCGGTGGCCGGAGTAGGCGTGCGTATAGATGTCCCCGGGGCGGAGCTTCTCGGTCAGGAGGGTTTTCAGGTTCCGTTGGGCGTCCAGATAGCCGAAGTCCACCATGACGGGCAGGTCGGCCAGTTTGCCCGCCTGGACGGCGCGCTCCACCGAGAGCCAGCCGGGGCCGGCGTAATGGGCGGTCTTGAAGCCGACGATGAGGTCGCGGTGGGCGCGGGCCGCCTGGGCGGCGGCCTCGGCGTCGAGCTCCTTGGGATCGTCCTCGCCGCTCGGCCCCATGCCGCCGCCGGCGATGTTCAGGAAAGCCAGCACGCGCGTGCGGGCGCGTTCGATGACCCGCTGGCGGAAATCCGGGAAGTTGCGCCAGCCGGCGCTGCCGGCGTCCACCATGGTGGTGACGCCGCTGCGGAAGCTGAAGCCGTCCGGGTAGACGCTCTGGTCGCCGGCGATGACGCCCTTGACGCCGGCGCCGGCGTAAACGTGGACGTGGATGTCAATGAGGCCGGGGACGACGTAAAGGCCGGAGACGTCGGCCACCCGGCGAGCCTGGGAGGCGGGTATGCCGGCCGCCAGGCGGGCGATTTTGCCCTGGGCGACGGCCACATCGAGCGGGGCATTCAAGCCGCTCTTGGGATCAATGACGTGTCCACCCTTGAGCAGGAGGTCGTAAATCGGCTGGGCGGAGAGCAGACCGGCGCCCAGCAAGGCCAGCCGGAGCGTAGAGGTTGGCGAAGGCATCAGGGAGATGATAGCGCGCCGCGACTGGAACGCGGCGCCGATGCGGACGATATAATCAAGGGGTGCGTTTGGGCTGGGTCGCAGTGCTGGTCACGGCCGGCTTTTGGACGGCCTGCTCGCGAGGGCCGCAGACCACGGAGGCGGTCCGCCAGGGCGTGCTGGACCATCTGGCCTCGCGGCCGGATTTGGATCTGCGTGGCATCGAGGTGCAAGTGAATGCAGTCTCCTTCCGCCAGAACGAAGCGGAGGCCACCGTGTCCATCCGCCCCCGGGCGGCTGAAGCGGGGGGCGCCTTCCAGATGCGCTACACGCTGGAGCGCAAGGGGGGGCGTTGGGTGGTGAAGAGCAAGGCGGAGGCCGGGGGCGGGCACGGCGGCGCGATGGGACTGCCGCCCGGGCATCCGCAGGTCGGCGGCTCGGCCGGAGGGGGAGGGGAGCGGCCCACGCGGTAGTGGTATGAAGCGCGTCGTGGTGGTGGGAGGCGGGCCGGCCGGAGCGTTCGCCGCGGAACGTCTGGCGCGGGCCGGCGTGCCTACGGTCCTGCTGGACGAGAAGCTGGCTTGGGAGAAACCCTGCGGCGGCGGGTTGACCTTCAAGGCGTACCACCGCTACCCCTTCCTGCTGGAGAACGAATTTCCCAAGAAGCTGGTGAGCGAGACGCGGCTGGCCGCTCCGGGCGCGGGCTGGGCGCGGCTGACGCTGAGGCGTCCGCTGCTGATTTATTCGCGCTTGGACCTGAACCGCCTGCTGTTGGAGCGCGCCGAGCAGGCGGGCGCGCGTTTGGAGAAGGGGCGAGTGGTGGAGATCGCTCCGCACAACGGCGGTTGGCGGGTGCAGACCCGGCAGGGGGGGCTGGAGGCCGACTTTTTGATCGTGGCCACCGGGGCGCGCAATAGCTTGCGGAACGTGGGGACCCAGTGGGGCCCCTCCGATATGATGTACGCCCTGGGCTACTACCTGCCCGAGCAGCAGGAGCACATTGACATCCAGTTCCTGCCCATGCTGGAGGGCTACATCTGGATCTTCCCGCGCTGCGGGCATCTCTCGGCGGGGATTTGCGGCAAAGGTCTTCCGGCGCCCTTGCTGCGCGCCAAGTTGGAGGCCTACCTGCAACGGCGCGGCATCGCCTTCCGCCACGGCCAGTTTTTCGGCCACCTGCTTCCCTCGCTGGAGCCGGGGGCGTGGCTGCGCAATCGCGTGGCCGGTCCGGGCTGGATGGCGGTGGGCGACGCGGGCGGCCTGGTGGATCCCATCACGGGCGAGGGACTGTACTACGCCCTGCGTTCGGGGGAGCTGGCCAGCGAGACGCTGCTCTCGGAGGCCCACGAGCCCGCTGAGAAGCCGCGGGCCTACCGCAATCTGTTGCTGCGGGACTTCGTGGCCGATCTGGCCTTCGGGGCGGGACTGGCCAAGCGGCTGTTCCTGGGCAAATTTCTGTTCGGGACCGTGCCCCAGCGGATGGTGCAGTTTCTGCGGCGCAGCCCGCGATTCCACGCCCTGATGGAGGACCTGTTCGCCGGGACCCAATCCTACCAGGACCTCAAGGAACGGCTGCTGAAAAACTTTCACGGCACGATGCTGGAGACCGTCATGAACTTCCTGCTGACGCGCGTGCTGCCCCGGCAGAGCCCGGTATGAAACTGGACCGGTCCGCCGCCTTGCTGGCCCGCGCCGTCCGGGTGATTCCGGGCGGCGTCAACTCGCCGGTGCGGGCCTTCCGGAGCGTGGGAGGAACGCCGCCCTTCATCGTACGCGGCGCAGGCTCCCGGCTGTGGGATGCCGACGGCAACTGCTACCTGGATTACATCGGCGCCTGGGGCCCGTTGCTGCTGGGGCACTGCCATCCGGCGGTGACCGCCGCCCTCGAGCAGGCCCTGGCCGGCGGGGCCAGCTTCGGGCTGCCGACCGAGCGGGAGGTGGAGCTGGCGGAGGCCATCCGGGAGGCCATGCCCGCGCTGGAGATGGTGCGGCTGGTGAATTCGGGGACCGAGGCCACCATGAGCGCTCTGCGAGCGGCGCGCGCCTTCACGGGCCGCGAGCTGGTGGTCAAGTTCGAGGGCTGCTACCACGGCCACGTGGACTCGCTGCTGGTGAAAGCCGGCTCGGGGGTGGCCACCCTGGGCATCCCGGACACGGCGGGAGTTCCGGCGGCCTTCACCGACACCACTCTGGCGCTGCCTTACAATTCGATCCCCGCCCTCGAAGAAGCCTTCCGCCGCCACGGCCACAAGATCGCGGCCGCGATCGTCGAGCCGGTGGCGGGCAACATGGGGTGCGTGCCGCCGGCGCCGGGGTTCCTGGAGGCGCTGCGCGAGCTGACCGCCCGGCATGGCGCTCTGCTGATCTTCGACGAAGTGATGACCGGTTTCCGCCTGGCCTACGGGGGGGCACAGCAGCTTTACGGGATCCGCCCGGATCTGACCACGCTGGGCAAGGTGATCGGAGGGGGCCTGCCGGTCGGCGCCTACGGCGGGCGGGCCGACGTCATGAAGTTGATCGCGCCGGAAGGACCGGTCTATCAGGCCGGAACGCTGAGCGGGAATCCTCTGGCGGTGGCCGCCGGGCTGGCGGCGCTGGCCTGGCTCAAGGCCCATCCGGAGATCTACCGCCTGCTGGAGGAGCGCACAGCCCGCCTGGCCGCGGCCGCGCCCCCCGGCATCACAGTGAATCGCGCCGGTTCGATGATCACGTTCTTCTTCACGCCCGAGCCGGTGAGGGACTACGCCTCGGCCCGCCGCGCCGACACGCGCCGCTTCGCCGCCTTCCACCGCCGGCTGCTGGAGCGCGGCATCTGCCTGCCGCCTTCGCAGTTCGAAGCGGCTTTCGTATCGGCGGCGCACAGCGAGGAGGACATCGCTTTCACGGCGGAGGCGATCCGCGAGTTCTTCGCCGCCGGCTGAGCGCTCAGCGGGCGGGGGCCGCGCGGCTCAAATTCTCGAACAGAAACAAGCCGCTTTTGCCGGGGGTGACCAGGTCCAGGTCGCCGTCGCCGTCCAGGTCGGCCACGGCGATTTGCATGCCGCCGCCGGCGCGCGTGCTGTAGTCCACGATGTGTCGGGTGAACTCGATCCGCCCCTCGGGTGTCCGCCCCCAGCGGTACCAGTAAACGCCCAGCGGTTCGCGCTCGCCGGCATCCTTGCCGTTGTGGGCCATGTAACGCTTGCCGGTGACGAAATCGGGGTGGCCGTCGCCGTCCAGATCGGCCAGGCTGAGGGCATGCGCCTGGGACCAGCTTTCGTCAATCACGTGGCGGAGCCAGCGGCCATCCGCCGCGCGTTCCATCCAGAAGATGCCGTAGTCGTGGGCCAGCGAGGTGAGCAGGTCGTTGCGCCCGTCGCGGTTGAGGTCGAGCACGTGGATGAAACCGACGGCGCCGAGATCGAATTCGGCGTGCAGGATCCACTGACCCGAGCGGGGATCGGGGGGCGCCTCCAGCCAGCCTTTGGGCGTCAGGATGTCGGTGCGGCCGTCGCCGTTGACGTCGCCGGCGCCGATGCCGTGGCCGAAGCTGTTGGGGGCGGCGAGGTGCTTGAGGAAAGCGCCGTTGCGCAGCTCGTACCAGGCCAGGGGCGCCCTCTCACTGCCGAATTGCGGGAGCAACTCGCGAGCCTGCCCGTCGTTGTCCAGATCCGCCAGGAAGCAGAACTCGACCGGGAAGCCGCTGTCAATGGTGTGATCCTTCCACAGGCCCACGCGGCCGCCGGGATTCTCCCACCAAGCCAGGCGGCGGTCGAACCAGGAGCAGCTCACCACGTCCGTGCGCCCGTCCGCGTTAACGTCCAGGGGCAGATCGCTGAAGACATCCACGTAGTTGTTGACGAAAGGGATTTCGCGGAAGCGGTGTTTCACCCAGCGGGGAGCCTGGTACCAGTTCTCGCCCGAAACGATGTCCAGCCGCCCGTCGCCGTTGAGGTCCGCCAGGGCGCAGGTCTCGTTGGCGCCGAGGTCTAGCGTGTGCTTTTGGAAGGCGATCTCGGGCGGCCGGCTGCGCGGCCCGGCCGAGGGGGCGGCCAGGATCAGGATCAGCCAGGGCAGTCGCATGGGGACGATTCTACACCCCGGCGGCGCCGGGGGGCGTCTGAGTGCGGCGCGGCGTGCGGGGAGCCGGAGAACCTGTCGTCCGGGGCCGACTCGCGCATTGCCGCGGGCTGTGCCACAATGAGAGTGCCATTATGGGGCGTAAGCCGGGGCCCTGGCGCAGGGCGCGCACGGCGGCTGCGCGGAACAACTACGTGCTGGTGGTGTTCGATAGCTGCCGGTATGATTCCTTCGTGCGGGCGCGGCCTCGCGTGATGCGGAAGCTGGGGCCGCTCGAACGCCGCTGGTCGTACGCTTCCTGGACCTCGCCCGCTCATTACGCGCTGCTGATGGGTCTGTTCCCGCACGCCAGTCCGCGGCACGTCTTCGCCTCGGAGTATTACAAGCGGGAGTTCCTGAAGTTCAACGAACGGCTGGGCTGCCGGGATTTCGAGTTCAAATCTTTGGTCCCGAAGCTCTATTTGCCGTGCTTCCTCCAGGAGACGCTGGGTTACCGCACGCACGCCATGGTGTCGCTGCCGGTGCTGAACCCGAAGACGATCCTGAACGAAGGCTTCGACAGTTACAAGCTGATGGCGAAGCACAACGACATGCGCGCGATGCTTCGGGAAATGACTTTCTCGGCCGAGGCGCCGTCGTTTTACCTTCTCAACGTGGGGGAGACGCACTATCCCTATGCGCTGCCGGACGAACCGGAGGAGCGGTGGCCGCGGCTGAGCGGCGTTCACGGGGTCTTCCGGGACCTGGACGGGCAGATTGTGGGCGGGGAGCTACGCCGCGGGCCGAAGTTTTTCAAGGCCGCCCAGTTGGAGGCGCTCCGGCAGAGGCAGATCCGGGCCGTGAAGTACCTCGACGGGGTGGTGGAAGAGCTCTTCGATCTGGTTCCGAAGAACACCTACATCACGATCACGGCCGATCACGGCGATCTTTTCGGCGAGGACGGTTACTTCGGTCACGGGCCGATCCAGCACGAGAAAGTGTTCGAGGTGCCGTTTCTCGAGGGGAAGCTGCGGTGAACAGGAGGCCGGGCCTCCGAGGGAAGCCGAGGGTTCGCAAGTTCCCGCTTCGCTATGGGCCGGACTGGCTGGTCCTGGCGGTTCTGCTGCTGGGGGTGGTGGCGGGGCCGGCCCGGCCGCCGGAGGGGGCCGGCCCGGCGCTGGCCTACATCGGCCCCGGCGCCGGCTTCGCCGTTCTGGGCTCCTTTCTGTCGCTGCTGGCGGGATTCCTGCTGAGCGTTGCCTCCCTGCTGCTGTGGCCGTTCCGCATGCTGTGGTGGGGGGTTCGCCGGCGGCGGGGTTTCCGCCGGGCGCGCATCCGCAGATTGATCTTGCTGGGGCTGGACGGGCTGGATCCCCGGCTTACCGAACGATTCCTGGCCGAGGGGAAACTGCCCAACCTGGCCAGGTTGCGCCGGCAGGGCTCGTACCGCCGCCTGCGGACCACTTACCCGTCGCTGTCCCCTGCGGCCTGGTCCACCTTCGCCACCGGCGTCAGCCCGGCACGGCACAACATCTTCGATTTTCTGAGCCGGGATGTGAAATCCTACTTGCCGGAACTTTCCTCGGCGCGCGTCCATGCGCCGCGCCGCATGCTGAAGCTGGGACGGCTACGGATTCCGCTGGCGCGGCCGTACCTGGAGCTGCGGCGCAAGAGCCGGAGCTTTTGGCAGCTTCTGGGGGAGCGGGGCATCGGCTGCACCATCCTGCGTGTGCCCGTCACGTTTCCGCCCGAGAAATTCAACGGCCGGCTGCTGTCGGCCATGTGCACGCCCGACTTGAAGGGCACGCAGGGCACTTTTGCGGAGTTCACCACGCGCCGCCGGACAGATCGCTACGAGGGCGGCAACCGCTATCCGCTCCGGAAGGCGGCAGATTATTGGGAGGGCGCGATCGAGGGTCCCGAGGACGGCTCGGTGGTTCCGGCGAAGCCGCTGCGCATCGGGTTCCGCATTCGCGTGCGGGCGGGATCGGCCGAGGCGGTGCTGGAGCTCGCAGGGCGGGCTTATCCGCTCAGGCGCGGGGAGTATACGCCTTGGATCAAGCTGACCTTCCGGACCGCGCTGGGGGGCAAGATCAGCGGGATGGCCCGATTTCTGCTCAAGGAGACCGAACCGGAGTGCACCCTGTACATGTCGCCGCTGAACCTCGATCCGGATCGCCCGGCCCTGCCGATCAGCCATCCCCGGCATTATGCCGTCTACTTGGCCTGCCGGCTGGGTCCCTATGCCACCCTGGGCATGCCCGAGGACTCCTGGGCCTGCAACGAAGGGGTCCTGGATGAGGGCCAGTTCCTTCAGCAGGTCGAGCTGATCCACCAGGAGCGCGAAGCCATGTTCGTGCAGGCGCTGGAGACCACCCGGCGGGGCGTGGTGGCCTGCGTGTTCGATGCGGCCGACCGGGTGCAACACATGTTCTATCGCTATGTGGATCCAAAGCATCCGGCCTTCGGCGCCGGCGGTCCTCATGCCGCGGCCATCGAGGAAACCTATCGGCGGATGGACCGAGTGGTCGGCACGGCGCTCCGCCATGCCGATTCGAACACCGTATTGTTCGTGCTTTCCGATCATGGCTTCCGCGCCTTTCGCCGCGGCGTCAATTTGAACTCCTGGCTGCGCCAGAACGGCTACCTCACTCTGGAGGACGGCCTCGCCGCCGGCGGCCGCTATTTCCGCGGCGTGGACTGGAGCCGCACGCGAGCCTATGGGCTCGGTCTGGCGGGGGTGTATCTCAACTTGAGAGGCCGGGAGGCGCGGGGCGTTGTGGCGCCCGGTGCGGAGGCCCAAGCGCTCAAGCGGGAGCTGATCGCGAGGCTCTCCGGCCTGCGGGACGAGCAGGAGGGGGAGATCGCCATCCGCCGCGTCTACGCTACCGAGGAACTTTACCGCGGGCCCTACCTGGAGGGCGGGCCCGACCTGATCGTGGGCTTCAACGACGGCTATCGGACGGACTGGGGCGCGGCCCTGGGGCAAGTCACCGACCGCGTCTTCGAGGACAACCGCAAGGTTTGGAGCGGGGATCACGCGGTGGATCCGGAGCTGGTGCCCGGGGTGTTGTTTTGCAATCGCCGCCTGGAGGCTGCCGACCCCGGAATCGAAGACCTGGCTCCGACGGCGCTCGCCCTGTTCGGCCTCGAGCCGCCCGCGTGGATGGAGGGCAAGCCCCTGTCGCTGCTCCCCGAGGAGGCGCCGAAGGCATGAGGGCGGTCCTGCTGGCCGGATTTGCGGCCGCGGGGCTGGCTCTGATCGCCTGCCGGCCTGCCGGGCCGCCCGCTCAAGGCAAGCGCGTGATCGTGCTGGGCATTGACGGGATGGATCCCGGCTTTTTGGAGAGGCACTTCGCAGAGCTCCCTCACCTGGACCGGCTACGCCGGGAGGGTGTCTTCCGCCGCCTGGCGACGAGCATTCCGCCTCAAAGCCCGGTGGCCTGGTCCAGCTTCATCACCGGGGCCGACCCCGGCTTCCACGGCATCTACGATTTTCTGCACCGCGACCCGGCGACGCTGGCGCCCTACTCTTCGATGGCCGAGACCGTGCCGCCCAGGCATGTTCTCCGCTTGGGCGCCTGGCGCCTGCCGCTCTCGGGAGGAGGAGTCCGCAGCTTCCGGCACGGCAAGGCGTTCTGGCAGATCCTGGAGGAACACGGCGTTCCCACCACCGTGCTGCGCATGCCGGTCAACTTTCCTCCCGTGCCCTCGAAGGGGCGGGCGCTCGCGGGAATGGGCACGCCGGATCTGACGGGAACCCTCGGGAGCTTCACGTACTTCACCGACGATCCCGGCCGGCAGACGGGGGTGGTTCCGGGAGGCCGCATCATTCGAGTGAATCTCTCCGGCGGGCGGGCGATGCTTCGGCTGGAGGGCCCGGAAAACACGCTGCTCGAGGGCCGGCCGCGAACCTCGGTGGGGCTCGCGGTGCACGTGGACCCCGCCGAGCCGGTGGCGCGCTTCGACATCGGCGACAGGCAAATCATCCTGCGCCAGGGCGAGTGGTCGGAGTGGATTCGGGTGGAGTTCCCCCTGATCGGCGGCCTCAAGAACGTCTCGGGCATCATCCGCCTTTACGCCCGACAGCTCCACCCGCGATTCGAGCTTTACGTCTCGCCCGTCAACATAGACCCCGCCGCCCCCGCGCTGCCCCTCTCGACGCCGGCCGCTTACAGCCGGGAACTGGCCGAAGCGGTGGGGCCCTACTATACCCAAGGCATCGCCGAAGACACCGCCGCCCTGCGCCAGGGAGTGCTCGACCGGCAGGAGTACCGCCAACAGGCGCGCCTGGTCGCGCGCGAGCAGTTCGCCCTACTCGATTATGCGCTGGAACGCCTCAAGAAAGGGCTGCTGTTCTTCCATTTCATGGGGCTGGATCAGGACTCCCACGTCTTGCTGGGCCGTCACGACGGCGAGCTGCTGGATACCTACCGCTTGGCGGACCGGGTGATCGGCGGGGTCCGCGCACAGGCCCCCGACGCCACGCTCATCGTGATGTCGGATCACGGCTTCACGACCTTCGAGCGCGTGGTTCATCTGAACACATGGCTCTGGCGGGAAGGCTTCCTGGCGCTCGACGACCCCGCCCATGCGGGCGACGAGGAGCTGTTCCCCCATGTGGACTGGTCGCGCACGCAGGCCTACGCCTTGGGCCTGACGTCGCTCTATCTGAACCTGGCCGGCCGGGAACGGTACGGCATTCTCACGCCGGGGGCGGAAAGCGAGGAGGTGCTCGCGCGGCTCAAGCAGCGGCTCCTGGAGTATCGGGACCCCGCCACCGGCCGGGCCGTCATCCAAAGCGTGCACGACCCGCGCGTCGAATTCCGCGGAGGGCTGAGAAACGCCGCGCCGGATCTCATCGTGGGTTACGCCGCCGGCTACCGGGCCTCCTGGCAGACCGCCCTGGGCGCCGTCCCGAAACGGGTCATCGAGGACAACGTGGAGGAATGGGCCGCCGACCATTGCGTCGCGGCCGGCCTGGTGCCCGGGGTTTTCTTGAGCAATCGGCGCACCCGGGTAGCCGATCCGCGTTTACAGGACGTGACCGCAACGATCCTGGCCGAGTTCGGCGTCCCCCGCCCGCCGCAGATGTCTGGAAGGCCGCTGTTCTAGGATTGGCGTATGCTGCGTCCGACCATCAAAGTCAACAGGAACCTCTGGGAGCGCATCCAGCGCTGCGCCCGCGCGGCCGGCTACAGCTCGGTCGAGGAGTTCGTCGAGCACGTTCTGGAAAAGGAGCTGGCTCGGCTGGAAGAGGCTGCCTCCGACGAGGAGATCGTCAAGAAGCTCAAGGGGCTGGGCTACCTGGAGTGAGGGAGTGAATCCGCTGGACGGCCTCCTGGGGGTGACGGCCTGGTGCGCCCGGGGCGCGCTTTCCCTGCTGGAAGACTGGCCGGCGGCGGCGAGCCTGGCGCTCATCGCGGTCCTGACCGCTGGCGGCATGCTGTGGGCGATCCGCCGCTTCTCGGACCAGGCGGCCATGGGCGCTCTCAAGCGGCGGGTGCGAGCTCATCTTTACGAATTGCGGCTGTTCGCCGACGAGCCCGCGCTGATCTGGCGGGCCCAGCGCGAATTGCTGCGCCTCAGCTTGCGGCGCCTTCGGCTGATGCTGCCCCCCGCTCTGGCGCTGGCCCTGCCGACGCTCCTGCTGCTGATCCATCTGGACGCCTTCTATGGGCACGCGCCGCTGGCGCCGGGGGCAGCCGCGGTGGTCACGGTCCAGATGAAGGCCTTCTCGAGCCTGCCGCGGTTGGAGGCGCCTGCGGGCGTCGCCGTGGAAACGCCCCCCGTGCGTGTCCAGAGCGAGCGGCAACTAAGCTGGCGGTTGCGGCCGCTCCGGGAGGTGTCCGGCCGCTTGCGCCTGGTCTCTGCGGAGGGGGTCGTCGAGAAGGAGATTGAAAGCGGGCAGGGGCGGCGCTACGTCTCGGTCCGCCGCGTCAGTTCCGTTGCGCAGCGGCTCCGGCATCCCGGCGAGCCGCGGCTCTCCGGGGGAAGCATTGAATGGATTGAGATCCGTTACCCACCCGCGAAAGTGCGCCTCGGGCGCCTGGAGCTTCCCTGGCTGGTCTGGTTTGCGGCGGTGGCCCTGGCCGCGGCTTGGCTGCTGAAAGACCGACTTGGGGTGTCTGTGTGAGCGCTTTCCTGCCGGCGCCTCCGGCCGGCGCGCAAGGACTTGACAAGGCCCCCGGGTTTCCGATAGGCTGAGGCGGAATTTGCAAGCTTGGCGGCCCGAAGAAGAAAGGAGGTCTCTGGTGCGCCCCAAATCATTCGCCATCCTGATCGCCTTGGCGTGCCTGCTGGCGCTGACGGCCGCGCCGCTGGCGGCGCAGACCGGTTTAGGTGTCGTACGCGGCACGGTACTGGACAGCAGCCGGTCCGCCATCCCGAACGCCCAGGCCACCCTGACGAACACCGCTACGGGAGTAGCGCGGACCACGCGAAGCAACGAAGTGGGCCTGTACTACTTCAGCGCAGTCGCCCCGGGACGCTACACGCTGGCCTTCGAGGCTTCCGGCTTCAAGCGCTGGTCCGGGAGTCTGACCATCGAGGCAGGGCAGACCGCGGTAGTTGACCCCACGCTGGAGGTCGGCACGCTGGAGGCCACCATCGAAGTCAGCGGAGCGGCCCCCATCATTACCACCGAAGGCATGGAGATCGGCGACGTTAAAGACGCGGCGCGGATCGAGCAGTTGCCCTTGAACGGCCGGGCCGTCACCAACCTGTTCAACCTCACGCCGGGGGTGGAGGGGGGCGGTAATCCGCGGATTCACGGCATGAAAGTCGGCTCGGCTGAGATGCTGCTGGACGGCATCTCCCTGGTGGATCGTTTCGGCGGCGGGATTTCGCGCGTGCAGCCGGGCTTGGACATCATCCAGGAGTTCCGCATCGAAACCGTCGGTTCGAGCGCAGCCAGTTCGCGGCCCGCCACGATCTTTCTGGTCACCAAGAGCGGCACCAACGAAGTGCACGGCAGTCTGTTCGAGACCCACCGCAACAACGCCGGGGGCCTGAGGGCGAGGCGCCGGCAGGACGGCAACGTAGCTTCCCATTACATTCGCAATGAATTCGGCGCTTCGGCCGGCGGCCCGTTCATCAAGAATAAGACCTTCTGGTTCGTGGCCTACGAGGGCATGCGCCAGCGCCAGGCCGGCTACGCCCGCACCTCCGCGCCCACCGCCGCCATGTGGGAGGGCGACCTCAGCCAGGCGATGACCGAGAACAGCGAGCAGTTGATTCCGTACGACCCGTTCTCCACCAGGGCCGACGGCACCCGCATTCCCTTTCCCAACCGCCGCGTGCCCGCCAGCCGGATCACGGAATTCTCCCGCATCATGCGCAGCGTCTCGGCCGAACCCACCAAGGATCAGAACCCCTTCCTCGGTCCCAACTTCGAAACCTACTACCCGGACCGCACCAACACCGACAACCTGACCGTCAAGCTGGATCACGTGCTTTCCTCGAAAGACAACCTTTCCGGGCGCTTCACGCGCGCTCCCAACTCCTACAAACTCTACGGCGGTCGCTTCGGCTACCCCAAGCCCGGCAGCACGGACGCGGGCGGCACGGGCCGTAACAACGTCACGCTTTACTCCGCTTTCGGCCGCTGGAACCGCATCTTCCGGCCCACCTTGCTGAATGAGTTGCAGCTTTCCGTGCATCGCACCCCCAAGAGCTCCGGGACCCTGGCCGACTTCACCGACTGGCCCGCCAAGCTCGGCCTGCCCAACCCCTTCGGCGCCCGCGGCTGGCCCACCATCTGCACGGACAGCCCCTTCTATTACTGGGGCTGCTGGGATGCCGACAACCGCAAGGACGAGATGCTCACCGCCCATCAGGCGGAGAACAACGTCACCTGGATCCGGGGCAAGCACTCGATGAAGTTCGGCGGCAAACTGCGTTACGAGTACAACAATATCCGCGAGTTGCAGCAGGCCCACGGCGCGCACGAATTTTACAGCGACTGGACGGCGCTTTACGACGTCAAGAACGACGATTTCACGCCCTTCACCGGCGTCGGCTTCGCCAGCATTCTGATGGGTTTGCCCACCTATCTTTCCAACCAGTACAACCGCGGCTACTTTTACTTCGAGCAGCAGGAAATCGGCCTGTATTTCCACGACAGTTGGAAAGTAAGTCCGCGCCTGACGCTCGAGTTGGGGCTGCGCTGGGATAAGTGGCTGGCCTACGAGGAAAAATACAACCGCATGACCAACGTGGATCTCTCCACGTATGCGACCAAGTTCGAGGTGGTGACGCCCAAGAACAAACGCATGGAGGACCTGCCGGGCATTCCCCCCTCGGTTCTGGCGTCCTGGAAGGCCCGCGGGCTGAGCTGGACCACCGCCAGCTCGATCCCGGGCTTCCCCGCCAACCTGATCAAGGGCGACCATAACAACTTCGGTCCCCGGCTGGGCGCGGCCTTTCGCCTGACACCGCGCTGGATCCTGCGCGGCGGCTACGGCGAGTACTTCTGGACCATGCCCCTGTCCCAGATCCTGCAAAGCGCCCGGACCAATCCGCCCCTCAACCTGCGGTTCTACAACAGCATCGCGGATCAGAACGGGAAGGTGGACTTCTACGCTTTGAAGAACGCGCCCGGAGCGAACGACATGGTGGGCCGGGCCACGGTCCAGACCGAGGGCATCGTCCCGCTGAGCAGCCGGGCCCAGGGCATGATGCCCTGGGAGGCCGAGCGCTGGTCCGACAACCGCATGCAGTCCTGGCACTTCACCCTCGAACACAGCCTGATGAAGGAGACTGCGCTCCGCCTCACTTACACCGGCAACCACGGGCGCGATCTCGAACAGCGCTTCCACATCAACGCCCAGGAGTCCGAATGGAACTACCAGGCGCGCACCGGAAAGGCGCGGCCGGCGAACCCCGACCTGCGGCGCGCCAATCCCAACTGGAACCTCTCGCCTTTGAACCATACCGGTTACTCGAACGCCCACTCCATCGAGGCGGAGGTGGAGCGCCGTTACTCCAACGGCATCGCGTACCAGTGGTTCTACACTTTCTCCCGCTCGCTCACCACCAACGACACGGGCGGCTTCACTTACGGCGGCAACAGCATCAACGCCACCGACGGCCAGTGCGGCGTGCCGGAGAACATCCAGATCATGGGCGCGCCCAATCTCAGCTATGACCAGCGGTTGCGCCTGTGCTATTACAATTCGGGCAACGTGCCCGCCCATCGGATCCGCTGGAACGGCCTGTACGATCTGCCCTTCGGCAGGGGCAAGGCTTTCGGCCGCAACGCCTCCCGCGCCCTGGACGCCGTCATCGGCGGCTGGCAACTGGCCACCATCGGCGAGTGGCGCAGCGGCCTGTGGTCCAGCGTCAGCCCCAGCCGGTATCTGTTCGGCGATCCCACGCTCAAGGCCTCCGAGCGCCTCGAGATGAATATCTTCGGCCGGCGGCAGCGGCTGTGGTTCAAGGGCGATTTCGATCCCCGACAGGCCACCAACGTGGATCAGGCCAAGCTTCAGGCGCTGGTGCCGGTGGACCGCTCCCAGCGGGTGCTGACCGCGGTGGGATCCGATTTCAGCAACCGCATTCCCCAGCGGCTGGCCGAGGGCACCGTCCGGCTGACCAGCATTACCGATATGGTGAACTGGAACGCCCGGAACTTCTTCCGCGGTCCGGGCGCCTGGAACGTGGACCTGTCGGCGTTCAAGCACTTCAGCCTGACCGAGCGGGTGAAGGCCCGCGTCACGGCGGACTTCTTCAACTTCTTCAACCATCCCCTGGACGTGAGTCCGAACGCCACGACCGGTTTGCAAGACCTGAGCGTGCAGTCGAACGAGCCGCGCATCATTCAGTTCTCCTTGCGGCTGACTTGGTAGCGGCCCTCGAGCGAGCGAGTCGCGCGGGCCGCGCGACGGCGGCGGGCGCGCTCCTGCTGCTGTGGGCGCTGCCGGGCTGCCGGCGGCCGGCGCCGCCGGGCGGGGTGCCTGAGCCAGCGGCCATCTACCGTTTCGACGATCGCCTTGCCGAGGCAAGCGTCTCGGCCGCCAACACGCCTTCCGCAGCGCGGGTGACCGACCCCGTCATATGGAAGGATTTCTTCACGGAGCGGGACGTCCCCTGGATTCTCCTGCGCGGCCGCATGGGGCTGCGGCGCGGCGACCTCATCTTGCAGGGAGACGAAGGCACGCCGGTGATCCTCTCTCCCAAGGAAACCCCGATTGATTGGGGCCTTTACGAGAGCGTGTTGATCCGTATGATGGCCGAGGGAGGCGAGGAGGTCAAGATCAGGATCGGCGAGTTGGAGCTGAGGCAGAAACTGGGACCGCCGGGCGAGTATCAGGTCTATCGCTTCGACGTCAACCTCGAAGTCCCCAAGGGCAGCCGGCCGCTGGCCATCATGCCGACCGACAGCCCCACCGCGCTGGTGGCGATTGACTTCATCGAGCTGGTTCCCCGCAAGACCTCGTTCCCTGCGCCGGCAGGTCGGCTCAAGTTGGGTAAGCAGGACGAGTACCGCGAGGCACTGTACGTGCACTGTCCCTCCTCGCTCATCTACGAGGTGCGCGTGCCGCCCGGCGGCCGGCTGCGCTGCGGGCTGGGCGTGGCCGACAAGCGCCAGCCCGTGACCTTCCGCATCACGCTCCACCCGGAAGGCCGCGAGCTGCTCGTGCGCACCCTGAGCGATCCGGCGCAGTGGGAGGACGTGGAGGCGGATCTGGGGGCGTACGCCGGCCGGACCGTGAAGCTCGCTTTTCAAACCAGCGCCGATCAGCCGGGCGCCGTCGGCCTGTGGGCCAACCCGCTGCTGACCGGCAGCGGGCCGAGAAGCCGGCCCAACATCCTGATCTACTTGATATGCAGTCTGCGGCCCGATCACACCAGCCTCCACGGTTACCCGCGCGACACCACGCCCTTCTTGAAGAAGCTCGGGGCCGCAGGTGTGGTTTTCGAAGATGCTCATGCCCAGGCCCCGTGGACGAAAGCTTCGGTCCCCTCCCTGCTGACCTCGCTCGATCCCTATGCGCTCCACATCGTCCAGGACGCCGACACCATCCCCAAAGGCGCCGTGACGATGGCGGAGCGGCTGCGCGCGCAGGGATACGTGACCGCCGGCTTCCTGACCAATCCGTTCGCGGGGCGCGCCAGCGGCTTGGACCGGGGCTTCGACTACCTGATGGAATACCCCGTGATCCACCGGCAGCGCATCGAGGAGACGGACCGGGCTACGGATTCCGCGGCGCTGAATCGCGTCCTTTTCCCCTGGCTTGAGCGCCACCGCGACGAGCCGTTCTTTCTGTACGCCCACGCCACGGACCCGCACGCTCCCTACCGCCCGCCCGCGGAGTTCGAAGCCCGCTTCGCCGATCCGGCTGAGACCGCCCGCTTCAACCGCGATTACGCGCGGCTGCGCGACCGACGCCAATACGGAGGGGGCGCCACCGTCAGCCCGGCACACTGCCGCGCTCTGGGCATTGATCCCGCCCGGTTCATCCGACAGGCGGTGGACCGCTACGACGCCGAGATCGCGCACAACGATCATAGCCTGGAACGGCTGGTGGACAAGCTCGGCCGGCTCGGCATTCTCGACCAAACCCTGCTGGTGGTGGTCTCCGACCACGGCGAGGAGTTCCACGAGCACGGCTTCACGGCCCATGGGCATTCCCTCTACCAGGAGCTCATCCACGTGCTCTGGCTGATGTACAGCCCCAGGCTGCTGCCCGCAGCGCGGCGGGTGGCCGAGCCTGTCCAGTTGCTGGATCTGATGCCTACTGTGCTGGAGCTGGCGGGAATCCCTGCGGAAGGGCTGGTGCAGGGCCAGAGCGTGCTTCCGCCGGCCCGCGGTTTGCCCTTTCAGCGCCGGGGCGCGATCATGGCCTGCCGCTTCCCGCACCCGAGCGCGCGCCCCGGCGGCTTCGTCCCCGAATATCGCACCGGCGCCTTCGCGCGGATTGACTCGCATTGGAAACTGATCTACCGCGACCAGGCGGAGAAGGCGGGCATGAAGCGCATCGAGTTATACGATCGGCGCACCGACCGGCGCGAGGCGCAGGACGTCGCCGCCCGCCATCCCGACGTGGTGGCGAGACTCATGGCCGATCTATCGCAGTGGATCGAAGCACAGAAGCAGGTGCGCAAGCTGCTGGGCCCCGGCGGCAAGGCTACTCTCGACGCGCAGACCCTGGAACGCCTGCGCAGCCTGGGCTACCTGGGCGGCAAGAGCTCGCGCTGAGCTGCGCCGCTCGGACGGAGGCGGTCGCTCCTGGCCCAATCGGGGGCGTCCGATACAACGCCTCCCGGGACCATCCCGCCGCAACCATTCTTGACCCGTCACCCGAGCCATGCAGGGAGGCCCTCTTCGCCGCGACCCTGCCGGTCATCCATGCCTCCGTCGCACGCCGGCGCGTGCAGATTGCGGCCGACGATCCGGCGAAAAATGTCGCTCTTGCGCCGCCCTTTCCCGCGACCCCTCGGCGCACACGCTGGACGCGAGCGTTCAAACCGGAAGTTTGTATGGCGCCCGGTACTCGTAGTGCAGCATCTGGTTGGCCCGGTCATTGTTGGTGAAGCGCTCGGCCTGGCCGTCCCATTGCAGGAACGATCGCAGTCTGTGAGCGATGTTTCCGATGAGAGGGGCGGAGTTGGAAATATGGCCGATTTCCACGTCGGCCCTGCACGGCCGCCGCGCCTTGATGCAGTCGAGGAAATTCCGAACGTGCGACTCGGTGTCGTAGCCGGAAGGACCTTTCCGGGACTGCGGCTCGATTCGGGCCCTGCGCTGAGTCTGGAGTCCGCGTCGGTCCAACGGATTCCCGTAACCCTTGCCTCCCGCGTAGCCGGTCGGTGCGTCGCTGAGCACCTCCGGAACCACCTCCCAGGAGCTGTAGTTCACGTACATCGTGCCGCTCGTACCGCGTATCTCGATCTCGGCGCTTCTCGCGCCGGCCGGCGCGCTGTTAGCGTTTACCTGGAGGAAACTCACCAACATATCGTCATATTCCCATACCACCTCCATCGTGTCCGGGATCTCGCGGTTATCCTGGATGCCGGCGTACCTGCCGCCAAGCGCCGCCACCGCCTTCGGGGCCCCTTTCCCTGTGAGCCAGCGAATGGCGTCAAAGTAATGAACGCCGAAATTTGTGAGCTGGCCGCCGGAGTAATGGTAAAACCATCGAAAGTTATAGTACATCCGATTGGAATCATAAGGCACGTAGGGCGCCGGCCCCAGCCACCGATCCCATTGCTCCTTGGTCGGCGGCGGGTTCAAGGGTACGGCCCCCAAGCCGATAGGCCATTCGTTGCGCAGGTGGAAGCAGCGGGCTAATGTGACCTTTCCGAGGCCTCCCGACTGGACCAGCTCGGCCGCCTCGCTATAGGTCCGCCAGGAGCGCCGGTTTGTGCCCACTTGCGTAATCCGCTTGGTGCGCCGCGCCACCTCGACCATCTTGCGGCCTTCCACAACGGTGAGGGAAAGCGGTTTCTCTACATACACGTCCTTGCCTGCCAGGCAGGCGTCGATAAACATCAGAGCGTGCCAGTGATCGGGCGTCGCGATCACCACCGCCGTGACGTTGTTGTCTTCCAGGAGCTTGCGATAGTCCTGGTACTTCACCGGGCGGGCGCGAGACTTCTTCACGGCGAAGTCCATGTAGTCCTCCCGGAGATCGCACACCGCCACGGTCTCGGCGTCGCTCCATTCCAGGAAGGCATCGTGAACCTGGTCGCCCCGATTGCCTAGGCCGATATAGCCCACGCCAACACGGTCGTTCGCGCCTCGGATGCGCGAGTAACTCAGAGCTGTAGCAACGGCGCTTGCCCGGGAGAAGCGGCGCCTCGTCAGGGTATCAATTGCACGGGTTGAATCGTTCATCGGATAACCTCCGTTGAATTGACCGCCAGCCGGCCGGCCGCTCTGATGGAACCGGCGGTCCGGCCGGGGGCTGCCTTGGGGGCGACGGCGGCAAGAATCGTCGCCAGGTCTCTTCCGAATCGTAGCCGGTCTTGGATCGTCGGGGGACGCCCGAGTTTCGGATTCGAGTCCACCATCAGTTCCATCAAGAAGGCAGGTATCCTCAACTCATGGAATAGCGCTTGGGTGACAGTCATCCGGCCCCTGCCTTCCGTCCGAGAAGGTTGGTCGTGCGGGCCGTTGGGCGAGTAAAAGGAGGTTCGTTCCGCCAGGAGGCGCCAGAACCGCCAGCCGAGCTCGGCTACTGCCGGACCGCCGGCCGTCAGGGGCCCTTCGATGTAATCGGCGGACTCGGTATTGTGAAGGGTGAGGAACAGCTCTACCCGCCCGCCGCTCTCCATCCAATCCTGGATCGCGCGCCACTGGCAGTGGATCTCCGGCATCCGAACGGGATCGCGGACATCCCAGTTCCGATTGAGGTCATAGCCATACTTGTTGAATCTTACGCCCCCACGATAGACGCCGTCAGGATCCGCCATGGGAAAGATCTTGAAGATGCACGTGCGACGGATGGCTGCGGCCTCGGCTTCCTGGGAGAGCAGGAAGCGCAGGAGTCCCTCCATCACCCACGAGGTGCCGGCCTCCCAGGCGTGCTGGCGCGCCATCAGCCAGATCACGCTCCTGCCGCCAAGGCCGCCCCCCGGTTCTGTGACGGTCAGCAGAACGACGGGCCGCTGCTCGGCGCTGCGGCCTACGATCTGCTGTTGCAAACACCGATTGCCCCGGAGCGCGGCCAGCAGCCTGTTCAGATCGCGCGTCGTATAAGGGGGTTGACGGGCGATCCAGACCGACTTGCGCCGGGCCTTCAGTTTGACGCGAAGCCCGCTCGCGGCCGGCACCCATTCCGCGCTCTCGAAGTGGAGCCAGTTCCGATTGTCGTAGCTGTAAACGGGGCGCATATGGCGGTGACCAGAGCCGTCGTGGCGGCGGTAGTTGTACTCTCCGTGGAAGCCCGTGAGTTCGATCAGCAGATCCCGTCCGCGCACGCCGTCCAGCCGAAAGTAAAACCAACTGGGTTGGCGGTTGCGGCCGTCCTGGTCCACTTCCCCTTTGACCTCACACCGCACGCGGCCGGCGCCGTCGAAGACCACCGTTCCGATGCTGCCTGACTCGAAGCGAGCGTCAACCGTCACCCCCGCCAGCAGAATTCCAAGAGCCGGTAAGATCATCGGCACACCCTCAAAATACAACCTTTAATGACAGCCCTGTCATCCTGGGCGACCGAGCCGTGCCGGCGGAGCCCGGGTTCGCGGCAAGCTGCCTGCCCCCGGGTCCAGCCGCCCGGTGCGGAAGAAGCGCCCGATGCGGCCCTGCCCTTGGGGTTCGAAGACCAAGGCGGGCGAGGACTCGAGGAGGCCGAACTCCCGGCTGCACAGGCGCCGGTAGCAGTTTACGGTAATTAACTGCCGCGCCGGCGATGAGTCGGTTTACCATTTGGTGAGAAGTTCGAGTGGCGGCGTGCGATGGCGATGTGGTTGAAACTGTGGATCTCCTCCCTGATCGGGCTGATGGCTTTCGGCAGCGCGCCGACGGTGCGACTGGTCCAAGCCCAACCCGAGGAAACCTCGCCCGGTCGCTTCGTTCGGCTCTGGTGGTTCGAGCCGGGGCTGGACCACGGCAATCCGATGCCCGACCCGCGTTTCCGGGTGAATGCCCTGGAAGTGGTCCTCGACCCCAGGTTCGCCTATCGGAAAGAGGTCCGCAGCAGCGGCATGATGCAAATCCGGATGGAGGAGGATCTGCTGCGGATAGAGGGCGCCGAATTGTACCTGGAGCTCTGGGGCGGCCATCCCGGCACGGTTCGCAAGCGAGTCACCCTCAACGGGCGCACCACTTACGAAATTCCGGAGGTTGGCTCGGCGGCGGGTCACTGTACGCATCAGTACCCTACCTTTCGCCTGAAGCGCACCGATCTGGTGTCGGGCTATAACGCCTTGCAGTTTGCATGCGATCAGGGCGCTTCCTTCTGGGGTCACTTTATCGTCGACAACGCGTGCCTGCGAACCTTGCTGCCCCGCTCTCACCCCGATCTTCAGGCATCCGGCCTGCGCGACTTCGACGCAACCGTGGCGGCGCGGCCGGATCCGCACGCTGAGGCCATCGAGTTGCACCTGCAAGCGACCCCTGAGGCGCTCTCGCGCATCGCCCGGGTGGACTATTACGGCTTTTATGAGGGCTACGACGAAAACGGCAACACGCTCGCGCGCGACTGGCACGGAATGAGCAAGCACCGCCGTCCGTACGGCCACCTCGGCAGCGCCGAAACGCCCCCCTTCGCGATCGACTGGGATACCTCGATGCTTCCGGGTCAGCAGGACATGGCCGTGCGCGCCGCGGTGACCTTCAAGGACGCGCCGCTACTGATCTACGAGACCGGCGCACGGACCGGCCTGGCGATCCCCGCCGGCCGCTCAGCGGCCGTAAAAGTGCTGCCCACCACCGAAAAGCCCACTCCTTTTTGGTCGCGCGCCGGGCGCCAGCGAGTCGCAGCGATCGTGGTTGACGCGGACCCGGCGCGGATCGAGAGGGCCGAACTGCACACGGTCGTCTGGGACGGCGGCCGGGGCAACGTTCGCGAGTATTTCACCTTCAACGGCCGCGCCTTCGAGGTGGCGGGTAACGGACACCACGACGTCATTTACACGCACCTGGAAGTGCCGCCGGGCCTGATTCGCCGGGGACGCAACGAGATCGTTCTGCGGGCGGACACCGACCACCACGGAATCGAAATTCTCGAACCGGGTCCGGCGCTGGTGATTCGGTATCGAACCGAAGGCTCTTCGCGGGAGTAAGCAATGAAGCTTACCTTACGAGGCCACGCTCTTTCTCTGATCAGTTTCCTGCCGGGTTATGCTCTCGCGGCGCAGGGCAGCCTGCCACCCTACCGGGCGCTCATCGAAGTTCAGGCCGGCATTCACGACAGGTTCGACCAGGTCGCTGAACTGAAGGTCCATTTTACCGACTGGCTACGCGCCTTGGGCAGCCGCGCCCCGTTCGCGCCCGAGTCGGTGCGACTGTGCGAGATAGACGGAAACGGAAAGGTTCTGGACTGCGAGGTTCCCTTTCAGTGCGAGCCTGCGTCCCAGTCCGATGCCGCGGGCCGGGCGGAGGGGACTCTGGTTTTCCTGTTGAGGGGCACCCTTCCCGCCGGGCGCACGCGGCGCTACCACCTATACTTTGGCGATGCCCGTCGCAGCTATTCGAGCGTTCGCTTCGACCCGCTGGTTAAGTTCGAGGAAACGGGAGTCTACCAGGGCGACGAGGCTTTCCGAATCAGCACGCCGGTCGCGACTTACTATTACCACAAGCATGGTTCCGGATTCGCGGGCATGATGGACCGTGACGGCAACGACTGGATCAGTTATCGTCCGGAGGGCGGGCCGAAGGGCCATTACCGGGGCATTCCGAACATCGCGCCGGCAGGCTTTCACCCGGGGCCCGGGGAAGGCAATAGGCCCAGCCGCGTCAGCGCGCAAGGGCCGCTCCGGGTCCGGATTTTTTCGGAAACGAAAGACGGGCGCTGGGCGCTGCATTGGGACATTTACCCCTGGTACGCCACCATGACGCTGCTTCGCAAGGGGCCGGAACCGTACTGGATCCTTTACGAAGGCACGCCGGGCGGAGAATTCGATTTGCACGATTATTGGGTGGATTCCAGCGGCCAGCGCTTCGAAATGCCACCTTACCAGGGGGTACAAAACGCCTGGCATGGCGACCTGCCGGATCCCGAGTGGGTATATTTCGGCGACGCCAGGCTGGACCGGGTTCTTTTTCTGCTGCTTCATGAGAAAGAGCCGGTCATTGACGAATTCTGGCATTTCGGCGAAGGCGGCATGACCGTCTTCGGTTTCGGGCGGGGCCCCAAGGCAGAGGGTTGGCAAAGGTTACAACGGGCGCCGGCCCGCTTCACCATGGGCTTCGTGGAAGACACGCGTTTCGAAAACATCGCAGGCGCCGTCAATCGGATCCTCCAGCCGCTTCGCCTTACGTTGGGTGCGCCCGAGCGGGTGCGGTAAGTTCTGTCGGAAGCCTCAGCGCGCGACCGCCCGGTTCTCGTACAGCAAGACGCGGCCGTGGCTCCAGCCAATCGAGATGACATCCAGATCGCCGTCGCCGTCTATGTCCACCACGCGCGCTCCGTCGTGGTGCTCGTCGCCCCTGGCGATGAGATGCATCTTCCACTTGCCACCGCGGCCGTCCAAGTTCTCGAAGATCAGCAGGCGCGCCGAGGCCGGATCCTTGTAGTTGTGTTCGCCCACGATCACGTCCAGATCGCCGTCGCCGTCCATGTCGCGCACGTCCAGGCTCATGGGGCCGGTCACTTCCTGGCTGATGACGTGCTCGATCCACTGCGCGGTGGGGTCGGCGCGCTGCTCGTACCAGGCCAGCTTGCCCGGAACGTTGATCGCTTCGAAACCCACGACGGCGTCGAGCCGCCCGTCGCGGTTGATGTCCGCCAGAACGTTGCGATCGGGATCGCCCGGGGTGGGATGAATCAGGTGGAGGCTCCAGGAATCGCCATCGTTGCGCAGCCAGCGCGTGCCGAGCAACAGATCCATGTCGCCGTCGCGGTCCATGTCGCCCCAGCTCAGCGCTTCGTCCTGGGAGAACTCCGAGATGGTCCGCAGCTTGCCGTCGGGGAAGGTGAGCATTGGAATCCCCAGTCCGGCTTTGTGCCAGGATAGCGCGGCCTCGAGCGGACCACGGAAGCCGAAACGCGTCACCGCGATGCCTTGCAGGAAATCGCCCGCGCCGCGCGCCAGCTCGCGCAACTCGAATTGCCCCTGTCCCAGGTTGCGCGCCAGCATGAACACGGCGTTGCTCTCGGATCCGCGGCCCTGCGTGCCTAGAACATCCAGGCGCCCGTCATCATCGAAGTCGTACAGCGCGGCCATGTTGCGCAGCGGCGCGCCGATCTCCCGGCGCGGCCAGTTTCCCGCCGCATGGCCCGGATTCGGATACCACCAGCCCCCGGTAACGATGTCCGGCCGGGTGTCGCCGTCCAGGTCCCCTGCGCCGATGAAAATGGCGCGCCACGGTTTTTCGGGGTCCACGACGTGCCGCACCCAGCGATCCAACGCCAGCGGCTTGCTGCCCTGGTTGAGCCATACCTCGATCAACGGGTAGTTGTGGCGGAAAGGCTTGCTGACGATGTCCAGGTCGCCGTCGCCATCCAGATCCGCCAGACGCGCCTCGTGCGTGCCCTGGCCGCGGTGCAGCTCCTGTAGGCGGAAGCGGCCCTTGCCATCCCCGTAGAGGACCCACATCCGGGCATCCGGGTGGTCCACGCCCTTGCTGCTCCACTTGGCCATTTCCGCCACGAACAGATCCAGGTTGCCATCGCCGTCAATGTCCCCGGCGCGAAGGCTATGACCGTGATTGACGTCGAAACCCAGCAAATCACGCGCCTCCCATCGCCCGCGGCGGAGTTCGAACATTTTCAGGCGCAGACTGTTGTCGCCGGGGCCAAAGACGATCTCGGGACGAGCGCCGCGGATGAAATCCCCCGCCACCACGCGCGAGAAACGGTAGCCGTCGTCAATCACATGGGCCACGAAGGTGTCGCCGCCCTTGTGCTCGAACCAGCGGCCTCCTCCGATGATGTCCAGCTTGGCGTCGCCGTTGACGTCGGCGGCCGCCAGGCCCTCGTGTTCCTCGCCTTCCGCCCAGCGATAGACGACCACGCCGGGCCACGGTTCGGTGGATTTAGGATCCGCCGGGATACGGAAGAGCAAGAGCGCGCGGGATCCCTGGTTCCAACTGACCAGCTCGGCCTTGCCGTCGCCGTCGAAATCTCCGAACATCTGATCGTGATGCTTGTTGCCGCCCGAGTTCTTGATCAGGCGCCGCTTCCAGGGACGCTCGGGATGGAACTCGGGGTAAGGATTCTCCCACCACCAGATTTTGTTGTCGCCGGCATCCGCCCCGAAGACGAGGTCCAGATCGCCATCGCCGTCTATGTCGTGGAAGGCGCCTCCCGCCTCGATCCGGAGGAATTCCGGATCAACGATGTAACGGGTCCAGCCTGCCGCCCCTCGGCGATACCAGACCACCGAGGGGCCAGCCCGCCGGCCCGCTATGATGATGTCCTCGATGCCGTCCTTGTCCACGTCGACAGTGAGGCAGGCCGTGGGCTCCATTTCGGCAGGAGGCACGGGGAGTTCGCCCCTCGCGCTGGAGAGGTGAGTCCAGAAGACCTGTGCAGCCCCGGGCAGGGCCAGAAGTGCAAGAACGATGATCCGCATGGCTTCCATGACGACTCCGGCATACAGGCTAGCACCGTCCTCGTCGGTCGGTGGGGGCCGCTTGGGAGCGTCCCCCTTTAGATTCGCATGGGGGATCAACGAGCGAAAGTAGTTGCAGGTTAACCCGGTTGTAATTAACCGTAAATAACTTTCGGCCTGGGACAACAGAAGCTATTCTGAAGCGGGGGGAGGGCTCAAAAGCTATGACTCTGAGGCATGGCGCGAGACTGCTGTCTTTGACTGTGTTGGTCTGCATCGTGTCAGCCGCTCAGACGTTCCGGGGCCGGCTCACCGGCGTGATTACGGATCCCACGGGCGCCGTGATCGCCCAGGCGGAGGTGGTGCTGGCCAACCTGGCCACCGGGGTGGCGCAGCGCGCCGTCAGCAATGAGCAGGGCGTGTACCTGCTGCCCAGCGTGGAGCCCGGTCAGTACCGGCTCACGGTATCGCTGGCCGGCTTCAAGACCTTCGTGCAGGAGCCGATCAGCATGCCGGTGGGCGGCAGCCTGACCCTGGACGTGAGGCTGGAAGTCGGCGAGATGGCCGAACGCGTCACGATCACCGCCGAAGCGCCCCTGCTGGAGAGCGAGACGGCCAGCTTCGGCCAGGTGGTGGGGGAGCGCTTCATCCGCGAGATGCCTCTGAACGCGCGCAATCCCATGATCCTGGTGACCCTCACCCCCGGTGTGATCACCCACACGGGCTGGTTCAGCCCCGCGGGCATCGGCACAGGCAACATCGAACAGGGTCGGGATCAGTTCGCGGCCGCCTTCCAGATCGGCGGCGGGCGTCACCTGTCCAATGAAATTTACCTCGATGGCGCCCCCAACACCAGCGTGGACCGCGGCTACATGGCTTACATCCCGCCGGTGGATTCCACCCAGGAGTTCAAGATCGAGGCCAATCCATTCTCGGCGGAATTCGATCGCACGACCGGCGGCGTGGTCAACCTTGTGACCAAAGGCGGAACCAATGAGCTGCGCGGCACGGCCTACGAGTTCTACCGCACCAGCCGCCTGGATGCCAATGATTTCTTCTTCAATCGCGCCGGGCGGACGGACAAGCCGGTGTGGCATCGGAACCAGTTCGGCTTCAATCTGGGCGGTCCCATCAGGCGCGATCAAACCTTCTTCTTCGGCAACTACGAAGGCTTGCGGCAACTCGTTCCCTTCAGCTTCCTGACCACCGTGCCTACTCCGGCGCAACGGCGCGGTGATTTCTCGACGACCCGCGCCGCCGACGGCCGCCTCATCGTGATTTACGATCCTTTGACCCTGCAACGCGACCCGACCACGGGCGCCTTGCAGCGTTCGGCCTTCCCGGGCAACGGGATTCCCTCCCAGCGCTTCGATCGCGTGGGCCGCGCCTTGCTCAATTCCTACCCCGAACCCAACCTTGCGGGCGATCCGGTGACCGGAGCTCGCAACCATTTCATGAGCGACAACGGCCGCAGCGACATGAACAGTTATGGAGTGCGGGTTGACCATGCTTTTGGGACGGCAAACCGGCTCTTCGGACGCCTGTCCTTCCGCAAGGACACCCGCACGGCGGCCAATCCCTACGGTCCCCGCCATCCGGCCACCTACGAGGGCGCCCCGACCGATCGCGCCTATAACGCGACCCTGTCCGACATCCACAGCTTTTCACCCACGCTGACCGGCGAACTGCGGACTTCCTTCGCCCGGCATCACACGGCCGAGATCTCGCCCTCGTATGGCTTCGACCTCACCAGGCTGGGTTTTCCCTCCTCGTTCGCCCAGGTCGCGCTGCCCTTCTTCCCCAAGATCAGCGTGGCGGATCTGTCCTCCATGGGTCGGGATCGTTACTACAATCAGGTGCGCGATACGCTGGCCGTGCAGGCAAGCGTGACCAAACTGACCGGCCGACATACGATGAAAAGCGGCGTTGATTTTCGGATCCCGCGTTTCCACCTGAACCGCAACCTGAACTCAACCGGCACATTCACATTCAATCGGGCAATGACGCAAGGCCCGGATCCGCTGCGCGCCACCGCCATCGGCGGCTTCGGCGCCGCGTCCCTGCTGCTCGGCGCCGGCGCCGGAGGCAACGTCACTCACACCGACGTCTTCACCTTGAACCGGCAGTATTACGGTTTTTATTTCCAACAGAACTGGAAACTGACTAATCGCTTTACGCTCAATCTGGGGATACGCTACAGCCTGGAAATCGGGCAAAACGAAAGTCACGATCGCATCGCCTATCTGGATCTGGACTCGCCCAATCCGCTCGGGCAGAAGGTAGGCTTGCCCCTGCGCGGACGGCTCGGCTTCGTCGGCCGGGGCGGAGTCTCGCGCAACATGGTGGATACCGACAAGAACAATTTCGGTCCCCGTGTGGGCTTCGCCTGGCGTCTCGGAGAGAACGCGGTCGTGCGCTCGGGCTACGGCGTCTTCTATGCGCCTCAGTGGATCGAAGCCTACGACGCCAACATGTACGCGAGTTTCAACTCCAACACCGACTGGGTGGCGACGCTCGACGGGCTGACGCCAGAAAATTACATCAGCAACCCGTTTCCGCAGGGCTTCAGTTTGCCCAAGCGCGATCGCGATCCTCTCACCAATCTCGGCGCAACGATTTCGGGCTGGATCCGCAAGGAGCCCGTGGGGTACGTGCAGCAGTGGAACTTCACCATCCAGCGGCAGGTTACCTCCTCCTTGCTGGTGGAAATTGCTTATTGGGGCAACAAGGGGACCAAGTTGCAGCGCTTCGGCGGAGTGCCTGAGAACTGGCTGCCCAACCGGTTCCTGGAGCTCAAGGCTGCGCTCAACGAGCTGGTGCCCAACCCGTTCTTCGGATTTATCGAGAAGGGCGCTCTTTCCGGGCCGCGCGTGGCGCGCCGGCAGCTCCTGTTGCCGTTCCCGCAGTACACGGCCGTCAACCGCACAGGTCCGTCTCTGGGAAATTCGATCCACCATGCTTTTACGCTTCGCGTCGAGAAGCGGTTCACGCGCGATCTCACCATGCTCGGCTCCTATACGGTGGCCAAGCAAATTGACGATTTTGAGGATCCCTTCGGCGCCGCGCCGCTGGACCGCGAAAACCTGCGGATGGAACGATCGGTCTCCAGCTTCGATACGCCCCAGCGGCTGGTGCTCAGCTACGTTTACGAACTCCCCTTTGGCCGCAAGAAGAACCTGGGCCGGGACTGGCACCCTGTACTGGACGGAATCGCGGGCGGCTGGAGCCTGGCGGGCATTACCACGTTCCAGAGCGGGCCGCCCGTAGCCATTTCCCGTCCTTCGGTGAACATCGGGCGCAGCGCCCGCCTGGAGCAGCCCAACGTGGACCGCTGGTTTGACGCTGCGGCCTTCGGCCTGGCGGAGCCGTTCACCTTCGGCAACGTCGGCCGCCGCTTGCCCGACGTCCGGGCGCACGGGGTCAAGAATTTCGACCTGGTGCTGTCCAAGAATTTCTACATCACGGAACGCGTGAACCTGAAGTTCCGGGCCGAGACCTTCAATGCTTTCAACACGCCGCAGTTCGCGGCGCCGTCAGGAAGCGTGGGCGCAGCCGCCTTTGGGCGCGTCTCCTCGCAATTGAACCGGCCTCGTTCGATTCAGTTCGGCTTGCAGTTGTACTGGTGAGCCCGCAGCCTGCGCCGCGGTCCGCTGTGGGATAATAGGCGCGCAGTGGCGGAACGGCGGCCGACGGTGCAGGCCCGGCAACAACTGATCAACCGGATTCTCTCCAGCCGGCAGTTTGCGCACGCGCACATGCTCAAGCGGGTGTTGCTGTTTCTGGTGGAATGTTCGCGCCGAAGCGGGGAGCCGCCCAAGGAGTATGAGATTGCCGTGCGCGCCCTGGGCCGTCCGGAGAGTTTCGACCCCCGCACCGATCCCATCGTCCGGGTCTCGGTGGCGAGCATCCGCAATCGTCTGGCGGCCTACTTCGCCACCGAGGGACGGCAGGAAGCCTGGCGCTTGTGGATTCCCAAGGGCCAGTACCGCGTGGTTTTCGGGGAGGCGGAAGAGCCGGGCGCCTCGGAGGTATCGCCCGGGGCGCTGGCCCGTTTTTGGGCGCCCTACTTTTCCGGTCGCGCCGCCAACACCATCGTGTACACCGAGCCGCTGTTTTTCCGGGACAACCGCGGTCACTTTTTCCGCGACTGGTACCTGAACGATCCGGCCGCCGTCGAGCGAGTGGAAAAGGTGCTGGGCCCCTGCGGCCTGGGGCCGTTCGAACCCGCGTATCACTACCTTTCCTCGGGGGAGGTCCACTGCCTGCTTTCGCTTTCGCGCCTGTTCCACGAGAGCGGGGTGCCGGTGGAAACCAGGAGCTGCCGGGTCACTTCCTGGAACGAGCTGCGCCATGCCAACCTGATTCTGCTGGGCAGTCCGCGCACCAATCCGTTCCTGAGCTCGCTTCAGGGCGAGGAGCCGTTGGTGGTCCAGCCGGACCGCATCGAGAACCGCGACTGGTTGCCTGGCGGGCCGGCGGCCTACACGGGCAGCCGCCGTTTGGAGGGCAAACTGGCGCGGCGCACCGAGTACGCCGTGGTCACGCGCAGGCCCGGCCTGTCTCCC
>Ga0209018_1000446_pt1 | contig 38224 bp, 40 predicted proteins | sample YNPBryBLVA2012_FD_185814 | JGI IMG/M metagenome (GOLD analysis project Ga0209018, IMG submission 185814) | Anoxygenic and chlorotrophic microbial mat microbial communities from Yellowstone National Park, USA - YNP Bryant BLVA 2012 (SPAdes)... ...
AGTTGTGGTCTCGTAGGCGAGATGATAGTAGGCCTCGCGGGCTTGAGTGGCTTTCTCGCGCGCTGTCTCAAACTGTTTCTTAGCCTCTTGACTGGCTGTTTTTTGAAACTCAAGCAGAGCGGCTTGCATATCTCGCAGAGCCGCTTTCCAGGCCTGATACGCAGGGAGAAGCTGTGAGCAGATGGAGGGCATATTATCTCTCCTCTTCTGCCCGTTGTTTAAGCGCCTCAAACAAGAGCTGCAAAAGGATCGGACGTAGCTGTTCTAATCGGTCCAATCGGCGGCCCTGGTTGCCCCATACTGCCTCAAAGGCGCCGGAAGGATTTACGACCTCCGGGGGCCTAAATTCTTCATCACCCGCTCCTCTTCGAGGAAGAGGCGACGCATCAGCGTGCAAAAGACCAGGTATTTGAATGCCGCGCGCGTACACGCCGGGCATTTTGTTGAGCTTGGTTACCACGGAAGCCGAATCCCCGACCGTCTCCGTTTCGCCATCAGTAATTTCGAATAGCACGGCTACGCGGTCGCCTCGCTCTCGCGCTTCTACCCGATCTGGGTGCGAGACCTCTTTCTCCACTGCTTGCAAAGCCGGCGCGTCCACTGTTCCGCCCAAATCCTTTGATCCGATCGCCAAAATGGCGCGCCAAAGCCGAATATCAAGCTCCGAAGTATCTTCGTCTCGCACTGTTCCGGATGTAGTTTCATCGGGGAAACGCTCAAAGAGCTCTTGGTGCGAACTGCCAAAACCTATTAGATTGAGATTAATTTCTATGAGCGGATCGCTTTCTCGGGCCAGCACTTTCTGGTTGCGCTTAAACTGGACGAGGCTTCTCGCGAGCGCGTACGCCGCCTCCTGCGTGGCCTTTCGCTTGTTGGCATCCATGCTTCCGGAAAGATCCAAAACCAGATGCAATTCGATCGATTTCGGACGGAATGACTCCTGCATCGGCTCAATAAAGCGGCGCGAAAAAAGTTTCAACTGATCCGGTTGTGTTTCTAGTTGAGGGATTTGTCGGATGAATTCATCCACTTCAACCTGATGGCCGCTTCTGAATCCTTTTTGCTCCACGAGTTCCGCCACCTTCGCAACCTGTAAAAAGAGCCCCCACAAATCAACGATGGTTTGATAGACGTCGTTCGTTCGTTCCTGTATCTCCAGCATTCTTTTGATCTGCGCTTCTGAAAACCCCCGGCCGGCCATCCGCTCCTTGAAATCGGCCGTCGCCTTGTCCTGCGCCCGCTCTTTACCGCTTTTATTCGCTTCTTTGATGCCCTTGACAATCTTTTTTGCTTGCTCAGCGTCAAGGTCATTCCCCTCCAAATCCACTGGTTGTTTTAACGGCTCCTTAATTTTTCCGGAGGCAAGATCATCTTGCAGGAACCGTTCAAAGAGCGGACAAGCCGTTCTTTCAAGCGCGGAGAGAAGCGTCGCCAGGGAAAGTTCGGGATCAAAAAATTTACGGCGCGCGAAGTCAAAGAATGAAGCATATCGCCGACCAAGGTAGGTATAAGGCTTTTCTAGTTCTTGCTGAACGTCTGGGTCAAGCGTGAGCGCGGCCTCCGGACCAAGCATGGCCCGACGCAAAACACCGAACAAAAACTGTTCGGCCTTCGCGCCGCCGCTCATATTCTCTTGAGTCATTTTGTGACGATAGAGAGAATCGCGCGGATGCTCGGTGCCAGCTAAGCGCTGGGTCCACATGCTTCGCCGATCCACAATGGCGTTGTCATTAATGTCCAAAAAAACGTTATAGAACCTGCCCCAAGCCCGCTTGACATGATCCTGCATCTCCTCTGGAGCTTGGGAAGCCCGCTCCTCGGCTAACTCAAACGTGCGCAGATACGAATCCGGATTCCGAGCCATTTGCACAAAGTGGGCGATCTCATGCCCAAAGACGTAACGCTTTTCTGCGGCATTCAATCCTTTCAATTCGATGGCGTCCGGATTGATGAGCACTGTGCGAGTCTCATGAGCAAAGGCCATAACAGCCGGCAAGGAGCGATCGAGGCGAAGATTGAACCCGGAACCGCCGAGGATGAGTTCACCATCCACGCGAAGCTGTTCGTAAAATGCCAACACCTCCGCATTCTTCTCAACATGGCCGCCTTCATCGGGCGGCCGAGATGCGGTCGCGTACCTCGCTTCTCTGTTTGGCATATAGAAAAAATGTCATGCGAGTTTATGAAGCGGTTTGGCAGTAGACTTCAAGATCTGGTTGTTTTTCAAATTCCTGGCGAAAAGTATACACAGCGCGCTCCATGTCAGCCATGGCACTTTCGTTTTTTTCCTCCTCTGTTTTTGAGGCCCCCTCCACTTCGGACTCAACAAAGGGCGGCAGATCCATTCCTGAAACCGCCCGCACAACCTCGGAAGGAAGGAAGTGCTTAAGCGACATCTTTTTCGGCTTGATTTCCGGCACCTTATCCGCGCCATAAATTTTCCATGTTGCGGAATCCACTTGAATGTTCTTCCAGGCATCACCAACAAACATCCCTCCCCAGTTTCCAAACAAATAGTAGAGTTCGGCCGCCTCTTTGGGTGAGATCACCGCAGCTGGTCGAATCACGTTGGCAAAGACGTACCAATCGAGCGGCTTGGTAAACCCATCCTGTTTCCACTCGCGCACGATTTGATTCAGATTCCTGAAGGAGAGAAAAATCTGCTCAAACTTCATGGCCGTAACCGCTTGTGTCCCGGGGATATTGAGTCCGAGGTCGCGAAAATCTTTCCCGGCGCTGATCTGCTGAGCCAAGGAGACAATCCGAGTTAAATCCCAGACCTGCCTAAGCGCTTGCTCTGGAGCCAGCAGGTTACCTCTTTTATCGAGCAATTGCGTGACGGCGATTTGATACAGATCCCGCTTAAGCGGGACTTCTCCGGACGCCAACTCTTCATTACTCTTAATGGACTCATCCAAGGCCGCATTCAGTTCTTGCGGCGGAAAGGCGTATTCAACCGTTCCGGAAAGGATGCGGTTCACAAAGGCGGGATCGAGCGGCTGGCGTTTGAGATACTCCTTACCGATGTTGCCGGTAAAAATGACGCCAAACCCCTTTTTGACTTTGACGCCCGGCTTAGCCGAAAGCAAATCGTTCAGCGCGGCAAGCGTGTCTGGCGGAAGATAGTTGAATTCATCAATCACGACAATCTTACCCTCCGCGGCCGCTCGTCCGACCGCCTCTAAGATTTTCTTGGATTCCAAGACCTTTTGCTTTTCCCGGCCGGAGACAATGTCGGCAATCAAGTCTAGTTGCGTTTTTAATTCTTCCCCAGAAAGTTCGGGGTGTTCCGCTCGGAACCGTTCTTGAGCCAAGGCGATGAATTCAGGGACTTTTTCCGGCGGAGTGCTGGCCACCGTAATGCCTAAACGCTCAATCAAATCTTCCGCCGTCATTTTTGGGTGTCCACTCACAAATTCATACTCGCCGTGCGGCGAAAACGCGGCAGCCAGCTTACGCGCCAGCACGGTTTTACCTGAACCGGTCGGCCCAAGCAAAGCCACCACGCCGTTAGTTCCCTCAAGTTTTCGGCGAGTGTCGCTCATTAACTTTTCTGTTTGTTGCCGAATGGCAGGAGTTTCAATGATGCCGGATTCCTCGAATTGCCGCTTATGCTCACGCAGTCGGAGCAACCAGTGCGCTTGAAAAGCCACCGGATTTTTTCGTGCCAGTTCTTCGATCATTTCGTCCGTCTTGGCGATCTCCGCTTCATATCGAGAAATCTCCCGCCAAACCAGTGCCGATTCTTTTTCCGCAGAGGCATGCACCGCGCGAATGAGTTCTTTGACTTCTGTATCAAGCTTTTCTCGGATGTTTAGCAATTCGCGGCGTTGCCGCATGAATTGCCAAAGCGCGGCGCGCGCCTCCCGCGCCAACGTCTTCACTTCCTCTTCCCCGCCCAATTCTTGCCGCAGATCAGCTATCAGCTGATCGAGTTCATCCTCTTTTTGTTCAGCCTCAGACCGCTCTTCTCCTTTTTTCTGAACCAGCCGGTTTCGCTGCTCGAGCAGTGCATCTAATTTACTTTTATAAGCAACGGCCTCCTCCGAGAAAGCGTGTTTCTCAGCTTCTTGATGACGCTCAAGACCTCGAAGTTGTTGGTAAGACTCGGCTCGACTACTCATATATTTTTCTGACGATTTAATTATGGTTAAATAAAAATATATATTCGCCTTTCTAAGGTAGACTTCTTGAAAGAAATTATCATAGAATTGCTAATAAAACAAACTACTGTATCAGAAACGTAACCGTCAGCCGGCACGCTATACCAGGCTGCGCAGAGCCAAGCGGACTTTATAGCGGAAAAGGTTTTTTTCGAGGCGTTTGGAGCAGATGACCGTAATGCCGGCCACAATCGATTCGGTCGAACCTAAAGTCGCCAGGATCCAGCCGTTTTTGGAGAGATTCGGCGCTAGGCTAAAGACCAGGGCGGCCAGGCACGGGGCGCAGAACGCGCCAATGAACAGGCCGAGCCGCGCCGGGTTGTAGAAATCCTGGCGCAAGGCCATGCCGGTCAGCGTCTTGCCCGCCGGCAGCCGCAGCTTGTTCTCCTTGGCCAAATCCACATACGACTTGCGGTACATGAAGACGGATTGGATGGCGGTCGTGATCGACAGGGCGACGGCGGACAGGCCAAAGACCACGCCGGCCGAAACGACGTGTCCGGAATGAATGAGCGGCTCGACCTGGAACGCACCAAAAGTTGCCAGGATGAACACCGGGACAAGGATGCGCGAGCGCTTCGCCAGCTGGCGCCAGGTGAACCCGGACCCGCGCAGGGCAAACAATTCGGCGACCTCGGCCAAAACATCGTCGATGCTGGCCGCGAACACCTTGCCCAAGCCGGTCAGCAGGTGCTCGAGCACGTGGGCGACCGGGCCGATGAAAATCAGGGCCTTGACGATGGACTGGGCGATCTCGGTGCGGGTATGAGCGTTGTCGTAGATGACGCGATGCACGATGGCGTCGATGGCCAATGGATACAGATCCTCGTTCACCTCGCGCATCAGCTGCTGGATGTCCGATCCGATACAGCGGTTCTGGAGGTCGATGGCGATTATCTTCCGGAACTCGAACCGCTGGGCCAAAATCGTCTTGGTTTCCTCGTAGATGTTGACCCCCTGCGCCTCGGCCTCGCGCAGCTCCTCTTCGGTGAAAACCGGCAGTTCTTCGCGCCGCAAAAGATCCGGCAACCACGGGATGATGGTGTTGTGTTGAGTCAACCGCGAGACGCGGTCGACCGCCTGCAAAACGCGCTCCGGCGTCTTCGCGACCCTTCTGACGCCGATACCGTAGCCATCCTCGAGTAGCTTGCGGAAGGCCTCGATCCGCGACGGCCTGACGGCCAACACGTAGCGGATTTCCATCGGCAGATATTCCTGGATCGCCAGCTCGGCCGGCGCGGTCACTTCGTCAATCTCGTAACGGTCGATGGGCGACGGCCGTCTAAACGGCAATATTTTCTTCCACAAGGATTCGACGGATGCCATATACACCATGATACCGTGTCCAACTATCCAAAACCAGAGTTTTAGCTGACCAAGAACTCTTTACGCAAATTAGAATGGATTAATGGCTAACACCTAAAGTAGTAGACTGGATTACCCGCCTCGGCGACACCGAAAGCGCACCTGCCTGCCGGTAGACAGTTCGCGTCCCCGGAACTTTTGCTATATTTGTTCCAAAAGCAGAATGGAGGTCTCCTTAATTAAAAATCCCCGCATCCATCCTCATCTTTATCTCCGCCTGAAGCTGTTCCGCGTGTTTCTTCTCCGTCTCGAGCATCTGCTTGAGGAACGGCAGGCTGTGGCATTTGGCCGCTTCCGCGTCGTTGATGTAGTACTTCTCCAGCCGCCAGACATTATCCAGCGTCATATGGAGCGTCTTAAGCAGGTCGTAATTGATGTTCTGCATAACAAATTAATGAAGAATAAGTTGGCCAAAGTATATCAAAAATATAAAATCGGTGCATGCGCTTAACTTTCCTCGGCACCGGCCCGGACAAAGCCATCCCCCGCCCTGGACACCGCGACGCCGCTTGCCAAGACGCCCGGCGCGGCGGCCAGAGCCGGCGTTCGCGTTCCGCCGCGCTTATCCGCATTTCCGGCCGCAACATCCTGATCGATGCCGGCCCGGATATCACGGCTCAGCTCGGCCGCGAGGGAATCGGCATCGTCGATGCCGTTTTCCTAACGCATGCCCACGCCGACGCCGCTGGCGGATTGACGCTCCTAGATCGGTATCTTCGGAAACGATCTGACCATAAGCGCGTCCCGGTCTTCACGGATAAGTTGACTACTGGAAGACTGGCCAAGAAATTCCCGAACCTGGGATGCTTGTGGTTCTGTCCGATCGAGAACTTCTTGCCCGTGACCTTCGACAATATCTCATTCCATCCGTTCCCGGTCGCCCACTCTATCCAGCCCAGCTTCCCGACGCGCGGCTATCTGCTCAAACGGGACGGGAAAAGGCTGCTCGCCTACGCCAGTGACGTCGCCAGCTTGCCCTGGACTACCCGGCGGTTCTTGCGCGGGACGCCGCTTCTCATCTTGGACGGCGCGATGTATCTCAAGACTAAGATGGCTACCCATCTTTCGGTCGAACAGGCGATCGCGACGGCCGCCGCGCTCAAAACCAAAAAACTCATCCTGACCCAAATCGGCCACTCATATCCGCCCCACAGCCTGGCCGAAAAAGAAATCAAAAAATATCTGCGCGGCAAAAAACTTACCTTCCCCGGTTCCGTCCGCCTTGCCTATGATGGATTGGAGATCGGCGCCTGATCGATGCCGCGCCATTCCTTGACGGCCTTTTCCCAACGCTCCATCGTCCCACAGTCATACCAGGGACCGTCGAGTTGGCAACCGGCCAGCCTCCCCTGCTCCGCCAGCTTGGGGAACAGGTCTTGCTCGAACATCAGGAAACGCTTCGATTTGTCGGCCTCGTCCAGGACCCGCGGTTCGATGACGTATAAACCCGAGGAAATCAACGTCGAGGGCGGGATTTCGGGTTTTTCGTGAAAACGCACGATGCGGTGCCCATCCATCTCGACCACGCCGTATTCAGACGGATTTGGCACGCGGACCAAAGCGATGGTCACGACATGGTTCGGGTCTTCTGATTTCCTTTCTTCGTGGAATGCCGCAAGCTGCGACAGATCCAAACCCTTGAGTTCGTCGCCGTTGGTCACGAACAGCGGTCCCTCTCCCCTCTCGACCTCATGGACCAGCGCGCCCATGGTCCCCATCGCTTCTTTTTCTTCGAACAGTTTGACTTTGACCGGTGCGCCTGACGACTCACGACTATCGACCGAATCCGCCCACTCCTCGAACTTCGCTTTCCAAGCCATCGGATAGATGACGGTCACGTCCTCGACGCCGTGCCGCGCGAAAAGCTTGATGAGCCAGGTCGCGATAGGCGTGCCCTGAACCGTGACGAGCGGCTTCGGCGTCTCGAGCGTCACCGGCCTAAGCCGCGTTCCCTGCCCGCCGGCCAGGATGACGGCGCGTTTTATCATAGTTTGTCCGTGTTATGGTATCTCGCCTTGTAGGCTTCGACGATGAGCGGCATGACCGAGATGGCGATGATGGCCAGGATTACGAAGAAGAAATTCTTGCGCACCTGCGGGATGTTGCCGAAGAAATATCCGGCCGGCACGAACAACCCAATCCAGACCACGGCGCCCAAGACGTTGTAGTACAGGAATTTGAAGTAGTGCATCTTGCCGACGCCGGCCACGAACGGCGCGAACGTACGCATGATGGGGATGAAACGCGCCAGGAAAATGGTCTTGCCGCCGTGCTTCCCGTAGAACCTCTGGGCCTTGTCGATGTGCTTTTGGTTTATCGGGACCTTGGGGCTGGCGATGATTTTCTTGCCGAAGAAGCGCCCGATCCAGTAATTCGCGGTGTCGCCCAGGAACGCGGCCAGCCACAACACGAAGAGCAGGGCCGTCAGGTTGAACGAACCGACAGCCGCGAATGCCCCTGACGCGAAAAGCAACGAGTCGCCGGGCAAAAATGGCGTGAAGACCAAGCCCGTCTCGGCGAAGATGATGGCGAACAGGATGCCGTAGGTCAACGCGCCGTAGCGCACGATGAGCTCGCCCAGGTGGACGTCGATGTGGAGGATGAAGTCGACCAAGTATAAGACGATGTCCATAAGCCAACCAATGATAGCAGTAAAGTCGGCGTCCGTGTCCAGCCTAGACAAAACCCGCCGGAAGGCGAGTTTTGCGGTGGTGGACGTTGCAGGATTCGAACCTGCGACCTTTCGAATGTGAATCGAACGCTCTAACCAACTGAGCTAAACGTCCTCAGCCATTTAGTGCCGAAAGCTTAGCGAAAAGACGCGGAATAATCAAGAGTCCGGCCGATTCGGCCGGTTCAAGGTCAACGGCAAGTAATCCCGATTGTGGTAGTATGTCGCCATGACCATCTCCGAAGCCTTGCGCGAAGCCGCACAAAAACTCCAGCCGAAGAGAATCGTCTGCGATCTGGACCGTGATGTCGGCCGCCTCGAAGCCGAAGTCCTTCTGGCGCACGTCTTGAAGCGCGACCGCGCTTGGCTCCTCGCCCATCCGGAGTACGAAGTACGAGGTACGAAGTACGCCTTATTCTCCCAACTTGTCTCCCGCCGCGCCAACCACGAACCGGTCGCCTATATCCTCGGCCGCAAGGAATTCTATGGCCGCGATTTTAAAGTGACGCCCGACGTCCTAATCCCCCGCCCCGAGACAGAACTTATCGTTGACCTCGTCAAACGAAGTACGAAGCACGAGGTACGAAGTACGAAGCACGAGGTACGAAGTACGCCGTTCATACTCGACCTCGGCACCGGCTCTGGCGCGCTCGCTGTCACGCTCGCCAAGGAAATCGACGGCGTGACCGTTCTCGCCACCGACATCTCGCCCAAAGCGCTCGCCGTCGCCCGCCGCAACGCGCAAAACTACAACGCGAAAAACATCTCTTTCCTCGTAGCCGACTTGTTGGATGTAAAAGTCCTGACGCGACTCCGTCAGGCGTCAAAAAAATCTCCCATGCTCATCATCGCGGCCAATCTTCCCTATCTCCCGACATCGGACAAAAAAATCCTCGATGCCGACGTCGTCGAATTTGAACCTTCAGACGCTCTCTTCGCCGGCCAGGACGGACTCGCGCTCATCAAAACATTCCTGACGCAGCTTGCACGACATCAAGGCTCGCTAGGCTTTGAGACAACCCGTGCCTATCTCGAATTCGACCCGCCGCAAGCTGCGGACTTAAAGCGTATCGCACAGAAACTCTTGCCTAAAGCCAAAATCCTAATCCACAAGGACTTGGCGAATCGAAATCGAATTCTTGAAATCTCAATTAAATAACTTTTATTCCCGCCCCGAGCTTCTTGAGCTTCCCGAAGATGTTTTCGTAACCGCGCTCGATAATCTCGATACCCGTAATCTTGGATTGACCTTTAGCTACCAGGGCGGCGATGAGGTAGCTAAAACCGGCGCGCAGGTCAGGGATGCGGATGTCGGCAGCTTGAAGCGGCGTCGGCCCGACGATGATGGCGCTGTGGCGGTAGTCGCGGTTCTGGTAGCGGCACGGTTTAGAACCCAAGCATTCGTGGTGCAGCTGAATGTTGGCGCCCATCTGGCGCAAGGCGTCGGTGTAGCCAAAGCGGTTCTCGTAGACCGTCTCATGCACAATAGACACGCCCTTAGCTTGGGTCAAAAGCATGACGAACGGTTGCTGCCAGTCGGTCATGAAACCCGGATGTACGTCGGTCTCGACAACTATAGGTTGGAGATTGTCCGTTGAGCCGAAAAGGATGCCATCGTCGCGCACTTCGTACGGCACGCCGATACGCCGCATGGCGTTTAGATATGCCAGCATATCGACCTGGCGTGCGTCTTCGACAAAAATCTCGCCGCCGGTCAGCGCTGCGGCTGCAGCGAACGAGGCGGCCTCAATCCTGTCCGGGATAACGTGGTGCGACGCGCCGTGCAATCCGCCAACCCCTTCGATGACCCAGGTGCGGTTGACTTCGAGCTTGATGAGCGCACCCATAGATTGCAGCAGCATGGCGAGGTCCACTATCTCCGGCTCCATGGCCGCGTTGCGGATGATGGTCGTGCCCTCAGCCAGGACCGCGGACAGCATCACATTCTCGGTCGCGCCGACCGACGGGAACGGCAACTCGATGACCGCGCCCTTGAGCTTCTTGGCGCGGGCGGTATATGTCTTGCCTTCGCAGGCGATGGCCACACCCATCTTCTGTAGGGCTTCGATATGGAAATCCACGGTCCGGCCGCCGATACTGCAACCACCGAGCGACGGGATGACGGCTTCGCCAAAACGATGGAGTAAGGGTCCGAGGAATAATATCGGGATGCGGTTCTTACCGCTGAACGCTTCCGAGACCTTGGAGCTCTTGAGCCTGGAGGCGTCAACCGTCACCTGGTCGCCGCGGCGCGAGACCTTGGCGCCGATGTCGGTCAGCATCTCGGCCGTCACGTCCACGTCGCCGATGTTCGGCACGTTGCGCAGGATGACTTTTTCGTCAGTCAGTAATGCAGCCACGAGCTCTTTCGTCGCCGCGTTCTTGGCGCCCGCGACCTTGACCCGCCCTTTCAGCGGCTTGCCGCCCTGGATGAGGTACGCGTGTTCCTTTGGTTGTTTGGTTGGCATGCGTTGATGGTAGCGCAGGGATACATAAAACGCCAAATTCCTCCCTCTCTTGTCGTTCTGAGCAGAGCAAAGGACCCTTATAAAGATCCTTCACTTCGCTGTGCTCCGTTCAGGACGACAATCTAGTGGAATAAAGAGCGCTGCGTTCAGGACGACAAAGATATTCACGGTTTGGTCGTCGTCGCCGTCTGGACGGTCGAGGTCGAATAATCAAATGTCCCGGAATCGAGCGTGACCTCTATCCAAGTCGTGCCGCGGTTGAAGAGGATATCGGAACCGTCCGTTGATTCGAAGTGAAAATATTCCCCGGGATTGCGGCGCCATTGCGCCTCGTAGCTCTTGCCGTCGCGGTAGACGACCGCTTTGCCGCGGCCAGTCGTACGAATCTTGAGCCGGCCGTAACTGTCGATGACCGCGCCATCTGTATTGATGACGACCACATTCTTGGCTGTAACCGTCGTCCCGTCTGCATCTTTCTGGATCTCCCCAGCCTCGTGCCGGACATAGGCGTTGGCCGCGCGGTCGTATTCCCACGATGTGTTATACGAACCGCCGTATTTGATGGTCGGACCGGTCTCCGTGCCGCGCGCTACGCCTGTCGTCGACTCGAGTGGATAGTCGTCCTTGTAGCGCCAACCGAGGAAATGGCCTTCGCTCATCTTCTTCGCCGCCGCGGCTTCGTGTAGCAGATCGGTTTTGGTGTAAACGTTATGCGGCGGACTGCGTTTGGCCGTGCGCCAAAAGTACTTGCTGTTCCAGAACTCATTCAGGTCGCGCAGGCTCGTGTTGTTCTTGATCTGATCGAGCGCTTCCGGACTACCACCAACATGGACAAAAACAGCATTCAGAGCATCGGCCAGGTCCACGAAATACGGCCGCGCGCTCCTAATCGGGCCGATCATATTCGCCGTAGTTGTGGCGTCGAACACCAACATGTAGCGTGTGATGCCGCCCTCCACCGGGAACTCGAAGGCGAGGTTCGCCTTGGCCGGACCGGACATAGGCCGCGCCTCGGTGTGGTTCTCGACCATGACTGCATAAGCTTGGAGGCGCGATTCGGCCGGTGTCACGAGTACGCCGTCCAAGATACGCGGCACCAGGTCACTGGTCGTAGTCGCTACGTCATACGCGGTTGAGGTCGCGGCAGTCGGCGGAGTAGCGGCATGCTTCCGGCCAACGCCCGAGACCGCATACCAAACCAAGATGACAACGGTCAGTAAAATCAAAACGGCCCCGAAGGCCAATATCGGCCAGGACCGTTTGATAAAAATCTCTAAAGGTATTTTGACGCGGCGCGTATTTTGCTCCATGTCACCCATTCTACCGCACTTACTCGACTTTGGTCTTGTCGGCGGCCTTGGCTTCTTCCGCCGCCTTCTTCTCTTCGGCTTCGGTCTTGATGGCCGAAACGTCATGGGTTTCGCCTTCCTCGAGCTTCTTAAGCTGCTCTTCGGTGAGCGGCGCGACCACGGTCGCGACCGTCTGGTTGGCATCATCTTCAACGGTCACGCCCGCCGGCAGCTTGAGGTCCGAGATCTTGATGATGTCGTCGAAAGTCGCGAGTCCGCTGATGTCGACTTCTATTTCATGCGGCAGATTCGCCGGCAGACAGCGAACCGTCACAGAATCCATGCTCTCGACCAGGGTGCCGGCCAAATGTTTGACCGCGACCGACTCGCCCACAAACTTAAGCGGGACCTCAGCAGTCATCTCCTCGTCCATCCGAATCTGATGGAAGTCAACGTGGACCAGATCCAGACTGACAGGATTATATTGGACGTCCTTGACCACAACCTTGAAAGCCGGACCGCCATCGACGGTCAAATCGATAAGCGAAGAACTGCCGGCTTGGCGGTAGAGCTTGCGGAAATCCGAGGCGCTGACCTGGATCGAACGAGGGTCGACGCCGTAGCCGTAGATCACAGCCGGAACAAAATTTTCTTTAAGTACCTTATGGGCGCGGCGTCCGAGGGCGGTACGAGTCATGGCCGAAAGGGTGTATGGCATAGCGAAAACTAGGGCAGTTTATGTGGCCGAAGGATAAAGTTTTCAGGCTTTCTTGTCAAGTAGACGGCCGCACAGCCGGCGACTCCCCTCTTCTAAGGCTTTATGGGCCGAAATGCATTCGTCGGATGAGATCGGCGGCAGATTGGCGAAACGGACCGCATCCTGAACTTCCAAGTCGGTCACGAGGCCGATCGAGCTAATGCCCCCGGCAACTTCGATGACCACGGCCAAGACCGCATGCCCGCAAGTGGCACAAGTGCAATGAAAAAGCCGCGCTGACCCCTTTTCGCCGACCAGGCGAACGGCGTTTTCGGAATAGGCGGCCTGGCACAGCGGGCAATGTGCCATCATCTTCTGCGGGTTCGGATTATCCATATATCAATCCTATCCTCAAAGGATTGACTGCGCAATAGTCCGCAAGGTTATCCGCAAGGTTGTCGCTTCGGCTAATGCGTCTTCCGGCTGTGGACCGCAACCGACTGCGCCAAACCCACGGCCAAAAACATGCAGATGACAGACGAGGCTGCGGCCGACAAAAAGGGCAGCGGGATACCGGTAACCGGCATGATACCGAGATTCATCCCAACGTTGACCAGGAGATGGAAAGCTATCATCCCCAGGAGCGATACGAGCAGGATGCCGGCGAACGCGTCGTCCGATTCCATGCCGATGCGCACAAAGCGCCACATCAGGAGTCCGAAGAAGCCGAGTACGAGCGCTACGCCGACGAAACCCAGCTCTTCGCCGAGCACGGCGAACATGAAATCGGTCGAGGCTTCGGGCAAAAAGCGGAGGCGTGCCTGCGAGCCTTCACCTATGCCCTTGCCGAACACGCCGCCGGAACCGACCGCGATGCGGGCCTGAGTGACGTTGTAGGATGCGCCGTAAGGATCGAACGACGGATTGATGAACGAGGCTATGCGGTCTCGCTGATACGGCCTGAGGCCGAAATTCCACAACAGATAAGACGCCGTGACAATCGACAGGATGAGTATCCACCAGGCATGCCGCGGCAAGCCGCAAAACAGCGTCGCCGCCAGCCATATGGCCATGAGCACCATAGCCGAACCGAAATCAGGCTGAAGCAAGGTCAACCCGACATACACACCCGTGGCCACGCCGCTGCCGACGAACGCCGTCCAGCTGAGGCGCTGATGCGCCATCCGGGCGAGGTAGCTCGCCAGGAAAATCGCCAGAGCGATCTTGGCCAGTTCGACCGGCTGAAAAGACAGCGCGCCGATGATAAACCAGCGGCCGCCGCCATGGCTGGCCCGGCCGACGACGAGCGACGCGACGAGCATCAAAAAGCCGCCGCCATAAATGAAGAGTGCCGCGGTCCGAAACTGGCGATAATCGAATCGGGCGATGAGGAGCGCCGCGGCCAGGCCGATAGCCACCGCCAAAAATTGCTTCTTAAACTGAAAAAAATCACCACCGCGCGAGATGTTGATACCGTAGATAGCCAATAGCCCGATCGCAGTCAGGGTCAGGACCGAAAACATGAGCAGCCAATCGAGCCGTAGGAAATATCCGATCCAGCGTTGCATAACGTTAGCTTGCCATAAACGCAAAAAAGTCGATAATTGATTAGTCGGTTAGTCGCGGGCGAGAGACGCTCAAATGACTAACTACCGACTTACGACTCACCGACTTACGACTCCTCTATTTGAAATACTGCGTCTTGAGGTATGAATTCGGGTCGAGCAGGTTGACCTGCGGGATGATTTCGATGTCGGTCACACCGGATGGGTTGTCCGGCCAGACAATCTGCATCAAGCGTGTCTCACCCGGGCTCAAATTCGTCACTCTGATCTGCTGGATGCCAAGCGTATTGCCAGCGCGCAACAGACGGATCACCAAATCGACACCCCAAAAACCGTAAGCGCCGTCGTTAATCAAGTCGAAGCTCGTCTGCCCGACTTTCTTGTTGCCGACGGTCAGGCTGCTATCGTATTTGATGTTGTCGAAACGGAGCCGCAAACGATTGTTAGCGAAAGCCTTGTAGTCGGGCCCAACGACGTTTGGATCGAGCCGGTGCCAGCGAACGTTATCAACCACCAAGGTCGCACTCGCTCCGCCGCGCGTCTGCGGCTTGAAACCTAGCTCAGTGATATGTTGTTCGCTTTGCGGTAAGACATAACCGGAACGCAACGGCGTCACTTCGCCGGAGACGTCGAACCGATAATTGAACTCGACCCACCATTGCGGATTAGGATTGGAGACAACAACTTCCATGTCGAGACGATTGTCCGTATTACTCCAAACATTGACATCCGAAGTCCCAACCGGTTGCGGCCGGTCAGTCTCAAGGCCGGACAGGAGCTGCTGGTTTAAGGCGATTTCACGCGTAATCCGGGATTCCCGCGGATACGAAATGGCGTAGGCGTCCAAAAACCCCCAAATGGCATACGCCCAAAGCACGGCGCAGAATGCGCTGAGCAGGCCGTAACCCAGCTTACGCAACATGAGGCGATTCCGCACCCACCAGCTAGCTATCTTTAACTCGCCGGAAGACATCCCGCCTATCAAATTTTCGTCTGCCATATTGGCAACAGTTTAGCACGGATACAATGTCGTCGCCCATTCACTGCGTCCCGATCGGGACATGTTCCATCTGCTCCATCCTATTTCGTAAACTTAATCGACATCACCATGGGCTCGAAATACTGCGGCACATCCCGTTGAACTTTGGTACGGATTTTTTCGTACTCCGGAGAGCCGTCGGAATGAGTTTCGAAGGCGTACTCAAGATCATAACAGACGCCGTCTCTAAACGTCCGGTAAATAAATCCCTCCCACAAACCTCCGGCTCCGGCATCATGCCAATAACCAGTCCTGAAATCGACCCCATTAATGGTCAGCGTCTTAGTCAGGGGGGTTTAGTGGCGTCGATGTGGCATAGCAATCAGTCACGGCATCATCCCCTTTCCAAACCGAGAGCACCAGCGGGCTGTAAATATGGATGTTGGCCGGATCAGTGATGGAGAACAGTCCTTTCGAGATGCCTGGCGCGGCAAATGGGCCGCTTTTGACATCCAAAGTCGCTAAAGTTGCCGACACTTCCGGACAAGACACCTGTACTCCAAATTCGGGATCGGTATAAGTCGAGTTCCGGCGCAGCCGCCGGTGCGGTCGGCACCGGAGAGTCCGACCCGGGGCGCGCGGGCATCCTCTGGGTCCCTGGCGGCGAAGTGAACGGCAACGAACAGCCAGCGCCGAGAAGCATGGCGCAGATTAGGGTGAGGTAGGGGTATTTCATGTCGACAGTATAACCTATCTCCGACTCTATCTCCGACCCTGGACAAACGCGCACTCCGATGTCTGTCGATATGCCTTTTCCTCTTGGCGGAACGCACTGGATACGGTAATATCACTAAGTCAAAAATTTATGGCAAAAGATGAAACGAAGAAGAAATCCGGCAGTTACGGTGCCGAACAGATAGCGGTCCTCGAAGGCCTGGAACCGGTGCGCAAGCGCCCCGGCATGTATATTGGTTCGACCGGATCTGAAGGTCTGCATCATCTAATTTGGGAAGTCGTGGACAATAGCTTCGACGAAGCCATGGCCGGCCACGCCGATGAAATCAACGTCGTCCTGAACTCCGACGGCAGCGTCTCGGTCAAAGACAACGGCCGCGGCATCCCGGTCGACCTACACAAGCAGTACAAGGTATCAGCCCTTGAACTCGTCATGACCAAACTCCACGCTGGCGGCAAATTCGGCGGCGAGTCCTCGGGTTACAAGATCTCCGGCGGACTGCACGGCGTCGGCGTCTCGGTCGTCAACGCGCTCTCCGAATGGGTCGAGGCGCGGGTCGAGCGCGACGGCGGCGAATTCGTCCAGGAATACAAATTCGGCAAGCCGCAGTTCAAGGTCAAGCAGGTCGGCAAATCCAAAAACCACGGCACGACTATCACCTTCAGGCCGGACAAGACCATCTTCACGACCACGGATTTTGATCTCAAAACAATTCTCGATCATCTGCGCCAGCAGTGCTACCTGACAAAAAAAATCAAAGTTTCGGTCGCGGACCAGCGGAACAAGGGACAAAACGATGTCTACGTCTTCTATTTCGAAGGCGGTATCGCTTCCTATATCCGCTATCTCAACCGTGCCAAGGCCCCGAAGCACGAAAACATCTTCTACGTGGCCAAGGAGCTGGACGGCATCGCGGTCGAGGTCGGAGTGCAATATGTCGAGGATTACAAGGAGACGCTCATGGCGTTCGCCAACAACGAGTACAACCAGGAAGGCGGCACGCACGTCATGGGTTTCCGCTCGGCCCTGACCCGCGTCCTCAACAACTACGCGCGCGCCAAAGGCTACCTCAAGGAAAAGGACGACAACCTCTCGGGCGACGACGTGCGCGAAGGCTTAACGGCCGCCATCTCGGTTAAGCTGCGCGAGCCGCAGTTCGAGGGCCAGACCAAGGCCAAGCTCGGCAACCCCGAAGCCCGCGGTGCCGTCGAGACGGTCTTCAATGAAGCGTTCGCAACTTTTCTCGAGGAACATCCGAAGGACGCCGAGGCTATCATCGGCAAGTGCATTTTGGCCCAGCGCGCCCGCGCCGCGGCCCGCGCCGCCCGCGACACCGTGCTGCGTAAAGGTGCGCTCGAGGGCCTGATGCTACCTGGCAAGCTCGCCGACTGCTCGTCGCGCGACCCCTCAATCTCCGAACTCTACATCGTCGAGGGCGAATCGGCCGGCGGCTCGGCCAAACAAGGCCGCGACCGCGAGACCCAGGCCATCCTCCCCTTACGCGGCAAAATCCTGAACGTCGAACGCGCCCGCCTCGACAAGATGCTGGCCAACAACGAAGTCAAGAACTTGGTTATCGCTTTGGGCACCAACATCGGCGAGATGTTCGACATCTCCAAGCTTCGTTACCACCGCATCGTGATCATGACTGATGCCGACGTCGACGGCGCTCACATCCGGACCTTACTACTAACGCTCTTCTACCGCTACTTCCCGCAACTCATCACCAACAAGCACATCTACATCGCCCAGCCTCCCCTCTTCCGCGTTCAGATGGGCAAGAACGTACGCTACTGCTTCTCGGAGGAGGAACGCGACCAAACGGTCGAAGAATTTAAGAAACTTAAGGAAGAACGGACGAAGACCACAGCCAAAAACGGAAAAGGCAAAAAAGGCGATGTAGGGGCGCAAGATCTTGCACCCGAAGATGAAGAGGAAACCGCGCCCGAGGCCGAAAGCGAAGCGGAGGAAGGCGTAACCAAGATCGCCGGCATCACCATTCAGCGCTACAAAGGTCTGGGCGAGATGAATCCCGAACAGCTCTGGGAGACGACCATGAACCCACAAAACCGCGTCATGAAGCTCGTGAACATCGAGGATGCCGAAGAAGCCGACCAGACGTTCGATACCCTGATGGGCACCGAGGTCGCGTCGCGCAAAAAATTCATCCAGACGCATGCGAAGAATGCGGATCTGGACATCTGATGCAATCAACAGAAAATCGTGGGGCAGACTTTGTACTTGTCCTTTCGATCTTCATCCTAATCGAAAAGCTGTATTTAATGCCGCCAGAACTTTTCAAACGCGAACGGAGGATTGAACGGCCGAATAAGCTTCTGCTTCCGGCCATGACCTCCAACCGGGAAAGTTTTGCCGGTTGGCCGCCGAACGTACTTGAGATCGATTGACGACGGGGGTCCGGTTGAACTCTTGACTCAAACCTGAAATCTTCTAAGAAAGACAATTCTACCAGGCTATCCTGCAAGACAAAGCATCATGCTTGGATTTCTGCCGCCGGCCCGATATAAGCGCTCGATACATTCTGCCATCCCGGGTGCCGGCTGGCCGGCAGTTCTTTGGACCAATCGCTTCGAGCGCCGATTCCAGTGCGGTCCCGGCCGCAAAACTCACGACGAACACAACCAGAAGCATCGAGGTCCGGCCCAGGGCAACGCCGGCATTCGTGAGCATATCGGCGACGCTGAACCGGTACCCCAGTGCTCCAACGTCAGGGCAAGGCTGACCATGATGACATGATGAACTGGTCCGCGATGGGCCAGAATCGATGATGCGGATTAATCCTGGTCACGTAAACGACCGTCACATGTGCATTGGCGATGGCGAACATTTTGACCCCGACCGGGATCCAAGGCATGAATGCGGCCTGGAACCGATCAGCGACAAGGAAGAAGTACAGGATGAAAAACAAGACGGCCTTGGCGTATAACGGGGGCCTTATGCGGCCGTCTTGCCAGGACATCCGATTCGTGCTAATCTGCGGCCATCAGCCCTGGGGAAGGGGCTTTTTAAGAAGACTATGATCATCATCCAAAAACTCACCGATTATCTGCGCTCGGCCAAAGCCGAGATGTTCAAGGTCTCCTGGCCATCGCGTCGCGACACCCTGCGCTACAGCGAGCTCATCATCGGCATCAGCATAGTCATCGCCGTCCTCTTCGCCACCCTGGACTTCGGGTTCACCTCATTGTTCGACGCCACCGTCCTACGTTACGCCAATTCCACCAAGCGGGCCGCCCAAGCCCAGGCTCAGCAGGTCCCGACGGTGCCGGTCAATCCGACCGTCGACCAAACCGCAGCTCCTCAGCAGCAGACGACCACCCAGCCGACGATCAACATCCAGAACGCCAAACCGATCGAAACGCCGAAGAAATAAAACATAGGATATGCCTAAACAAACCCTCCAGCTCGGCCGCCGTTGGTACGCCATTCATACCTATTCCGGGTACGAGGATGCTGTAGCCGAGAATCTCAAACGCCGCGTCGAGACCATGGGCATGCAGGACAAGATCTTCAACGTCATGGTGCCTATCGAAAAGAAGATCAAAATCAAAAACGGCAAACGTCGTCTGATCGAAGAAAAGATCTACCCCGGCTACGTCCTGGTCGAGATGATTGTGACCGACGACTCCTGGTACGTGGTACGTAACACCCCGAGCGTCACTGGCTTCCTCGGCACAGGCACCACCCCGAGCCCGATCGACGAAAAGACCATGCAGGACATCATGAAACGGATGAGCGCCGAGGAGGAGACAAGCTTATCTATCGATCTCCAGGAAGGCATGCCGGTCAAGATCGGCGACGGCCCGTTCAAGGGCTTCGAGGGTAAGGTCATCGACGTCGACGGCGCGCGGGGCAAAGTCAAGGTCCTCGTTTCCATGTTCGGCCGCGAGACCCCGCTCGAGCTCGACTTCACCCAGGTCAAGAAGGTGTAATTGCTCCGTTCGCCGGAGCCTCAGGGACGACGCGCTTCTCGCCGTCCCTGAAAGCTCTAACGACCATCATTAACATTATGGCTAAGAAAGTGAAGACCCTCATCAAGCTGCAGATCGTCGGCGGCCAAGCTACCCCGGCCCCTCCAGTCGGCACGGCGCTCGGCCCCCATGGCTTAAACATCGCCGAGTTCTGCAAGCGGTTCAACGACGCTACCGCTCAACGACGTGGTGAGGTTGTTCCGTGCGTTATTACTGTATTCGAGGACCGCACCTACGATTTCATCCTGAAGACCCCGCCGGTCCCCGAGCTGCTCAAAAAAGCCGCCGGCATCCAAAAAGGCTCGGCCAAGGCCCTAACCGAAAAAGTCGGCAAGGTAACCAAGGCCCAAATTCGCGAAATCGCCGAGAAAAAGATGCCGGACCTCAACTGCCATACCATCGAGGCCGCCATTCGCCAAGTCGAAGGCACAGCCCGCAACATGGGTTTAACCATCGAATAAAAAATCGGGGGACAACAGCCTCCCCGCCCATCCGCGGGGAGGTTTTTTGTTTTGTCCGACGCAAAATTCTTGAATGTGCGCCCAAGTGATAAACTCATGGCACTATGGATAACCCCACAAACCAAAACGCCCCGTCCGTCCCGTCCGGCCAAACCGCGCAAAAGTCTCCAGCTGTACGCACCCTGGCAACCGCGGCCGCGATTTTGCTGGCTGGAGGCGTCGCGTTTTTCATCTGGCTCAATTGGCCGAAACTGACGAACGAAAAAATGGTTGTCCCGGCGCCGCCTAGCGGCCAAACCGCGCCGACTCCATCCGCGACTCCGATGGTCCAGGAACAAATTCCCGAAACACCAGCCGCCACCGGCACCGCGCTGATCGCAACCTCGACTTTGGAACTACCGTCCGCCGCCACCGGCACCGCCGCCGAGACGGATAAGCATAAACTCGGGGAAACGGTAAGGTTCTACCAGGGAGATGCCATCTCCATCCTGAACAACAACGGCTTCCCTACCTACTGGATAAGCGCTGTGGAATTCACGGACTCGCGCTGTCCAAACGGCGTCCAGTGCATCTGGGCCGGAGAACGCGGCATCAGGCTCCAAGTGACGCTTACCGGGACCAAAGCTTTACCACAACAAATCATACTGTCCGAAACGACACGCCGTTCCGCCCAAGTCTCCGGGCTGAAGCTAACGCTCGTCGAGATCGGCGATGCAAAAGGCGGCACGTATGCTGAAATCAAATTCGAATAAAAGGGATTTCACGAAAAAAGTCTACGCTGTCGTCAGACGGATCCCGAAGGGCAAAACCCTGACCTACAAACAGGTCGCCGTGCTCGCCGGCCGGCCGCGGGCTTACCGCGCCGTCGGCAACATCCTCAATAAAAATTTCGACCCAACCATTCCCTGCCACCGCGTGATCCGTTCGGACGGCACAGCCGGCGGCTACAACCGCGGAACGAAAAAGAAATGCCGGCTCCTAAAATCAGAAGGAGTTGCGTTTCGCAAGTGACAAGTGATATGGGGGCGCGTGGCGTAGTCCGCGAAAAGGCCTGCGAGGGCGACACCGAGAGCGCACCCGCCTGCCGGTAAGAAAGGCGCAGCCCCCAGGATCTTCGTGCCGTTTTCGGTTAGAAAGTAGATAACAATCCCTTGACTCTGAGGCGGTGGTGTTATAGAGTTCCCGCACTAACAACTAACGTGGGAGTCTGAACAGTCGTCTTGAGCGGAGTGTAGCGCGGTCGAAAGACCCTGATAAAAGTCATTCGACAAGCTCAGGACGACGTCTCTGACGCCTAACCACTACGTCTATGCCGCGTTCCAAACGCTACGTCGAGCTCAAGAAGCTCGTGGATGCCAAGAAACTCTATTCACCTGCCGAAGCCATCGAGCTGGCTAAGAAAACGGCCAAGACCAAATTCGACAGCTCTCTCGAGGTGCACCTACACCTAGGCATTGACATCACGAAGAGCGACCAGCAAGTGCGCACCACTGTCGTCCTGCCGCATTCGACCGGCAAGACAAAGCGCATCGCCGCTTTCGTGACTGCCGACAAGGAGAAGGACGCCAAGGATGCCGGTGCCGAGATCGTCGGCGCCGAGGAGCTCATCGAAGAAATCGCTCAGACCGGCAAGGTCGACTTCGACGTCGCCGTGGCCACGCCGGACATGATGCCTAAGCTCGCCAAGGTAGCGAAGATTCTCGGACCGAAAGGCATCATGCCTAACCCGAAGACCGACACCGTCGGCCCGAACGTCAAGAAGATGGTCGAGGAGCTAAAGCGCGGCAAGGTCACCATCAAAAACGATTCAACCGGGAACATCCACCAGGCGCTCGGCAAGGTCACGCTCGATTCCAAGGATCTGCTCGAGAATTTCGAGGCCGTGCTCGCCGCTATCAAAAAGAACAAGCCAGCCGGGGCCAAAGGCACGTTCATCAAGAATGTGGTCATTACCTCGACCATGGGCCCGGGCATCAAAGTCGACGTGTCAAGGATATAAAGAAATCTCAGACTGTGGCTCGTGACGGGTCTGCACTCAAAATGACAGAGAGTGAAAAGAAGCGCTTCGGCGCTTCTTTCGATTCCGGCGAGATACCGGTCTTGACAGGCCGTGCCTTGCCCCGACCCTGCGCGGCCGCTAAGGTTTCCGTAGTTTATGCCCAAACTCATTCTTGGCTTGACCAGCATGCCAGGCGCCGGCAAAGGTACGGCCGCGAAGTACCTCAAAGACAAATACGGCGCCACAATCTTCGGCTTCAGCAGTCCTTTGGCCGATATCCTGACGCGCCTCAACCTCGAGAAAACTCGCCCCAATTTTCAGAAGCTATCTTTTATCCTCCGCCAAGGTTTTGGCGAAGACGTACTAGCCTATGCTATTGAGAATGATGCGGTCAACGCCGATTCCGATTTAGTCGTTATTGAAGGCATCCGCCGCATTGAGGATTTGGTCGCCCTCGAACCGCTTCCCTACTTCAAACTCCTCGCCATCCATGTTCCACCCGAGATACGTTTTGAGCGCATGAAGAAGCGCGGGGAGAAGGCCGGCGAGAATCAAATGACTTGGGAGCAGTTCCAGGCCCAAGATTCAGCCGAGACCGAACTCACCATCCCGGCGACCATGGCTCGGGCCTGGCGGACCATCGACAATACCGGTACTTTAGATGACCTGACGCGCCAACTCGACGTCATAATGGCCGAGCTCGGCGTGCCACCCAAAATATGAAAGTCCGCGTAACCCGCTTGCGGCCGGACGTGGAACTTCCCGTCTACAAAACTCCCGGTTCGGCCGGATTCGACCTAGCCGCGGCCGAGACACTGACCGTCGCACCCGGAGCGCATGCCTTCGTTCCGACCGGCCTCGTCATCCAAACTCCGGAACAACACGTCCTCTTCCTCACTGCCCGTTCCTCGCTCTTTACCAAGAAGGGGCTGGTGCTGGCCAACGGCATCGGCACCATCGACAGCGACTTCCGCGGCCCGAATGACGAGATAATGATCATCGTCCGCAACCCCGGGACCGCGCCAATCCAGATCGATAAGGGAGAACGGTTGGTCAACGCCATCATCCTGCCGTTCGTACACGCCGAATTCGAAGAAGGTGCGGCCGACGCCCCGGACCGCGGCGGTTTCGGCTCGACCGGCGGTTACGCGGCCCAAGTTTGACCTTTGACCAGGCCGGCATCTAAGATGCGGCGGGACCTTATCCACCCAAGAGACAAAAACGCGGAACAGCCGCGTTTTTCGCCACATATCCATCTGCAGGAGCGCTATGAAAGACAACACCCAGGCCGCCCGGCCCAAACTCAAATCGCTTGCCGACCCGACCGTCCGCCGCGTCTATTGGCTGAACTCCATGGAACGCGAGCTTGAGGACGGCACGCGCGTGACCCTGCGCCCCGCGCCCGAGGTGCTGGCCGTGGCCATCGCCAAGTGCTCGCGCTCAGACACGCCGTTCGACCAGAATGTCTACGAAGCGACCGAGGAATCGGCCGCTGCGTTCCACGAAAAGTGGGTTGTCGGCTTCGGTCACAGCTCGGTCGCCGAACATGCCGTAGCAAGCGTCGCTTTAGAGAACGTCTCGCAGGTTGTAATCAAAATCATCGAGGACGCACGTCTCGCCTCGTTCACCGAAAAAAGCTCACGCTATCAGGTGTTCTCGGCTCAACGTTACGTCATCCCACCGCGGGTCGCGCACAGTGCCCAAGCCCAAAGCTACCGCGACTACATGTCCGCACTCTACAGGCTGTACCAAGAAACAATCAATCGACTCGATCCGTACATGCGAGAGAAGTTTCCGAACGAGACCGGGATGAAGGAAGGCATTTACACTTCCGTCATCAAGGCGCGCTCCTGCGACGTAGCCCGTTACCTCCTGCCGGCCGCGGCCATGACCTCATTTGGCGTGACGGCCAATGCCCGCAACTGGGCGGCCATCATTACCAAGCTGTTGTCGAGCCCGCATCCCGAAGCCCAGGAGATCGGACGGGAACTCATCGAGGTACTGCATGGCGGACCCGACATGGATGACGAGAAGGCCATCAAGCGCAAGCCGTTCCGCACTCTGCTCAAATACACAGACTTTAACCCTTACCAAGCATCCCTGCATGACGACCTCGGAAAACTGGCCAAAGAAATCTCGTGTAACGCCACAGGCTGGTCAACCTTTCGTGCAACCTCCGAACGTCCGGTCGTGCTTTTGGACGATGATGCCGAAGCTGAACACCGCATCGCGGCCGCCTTGCTAACACGCCATTCGAACCTACCGATCGGCCATTACCTACACTACCTGCGCAAGATCGCCCCGGCCAACACCTCGCTTCGCGTAATCGAACAAGCTCTCGCTAAACGCGGACCGCACGATGCCCCGCCGCGCGAATTCGAACACGCGACCTTTAGTCATGAAATCCTCCTCGACTTCGGCGCCTGGCGTGATATCCAGCGCCACCGCATCTGCAGCCCGCTTAACCAAACCCTGGGTGTGCACGAAGGCTACGAATTTCCGCCCGAGCTGGCCGACATTGGGCTCGAGGATGATTTCCGCAAGACGATGCAACAGGCCGCCGACTTCCACGCCAGTCTGGTCCAGAACGGACTTGCTGCCGAAGCCGAATACGTAGTGCCCATGGCCTACCGCCGGCGTATGTTCGTGACCTGGAATCTGCGTGAGCTCTTCCACTTCATCGAGTTGCGCTCCGGCCCCAAAGGCCACCAGTCGTACCGTCGCATTGCCCAAGAGACCTGGCGCACCCTCGATGCGGCGCATCCTGACCTAGCCAAGCATATCCGCGTGGACCTGTCCGGCACTACCCTCTCGACTCTGGGTGCCAAGCCCAAGGGAATCTGATAGGATTAAGCCATGGCCAACGGAAAACTCATCGTCATCGACGGCACCGACGGCTCGGGCAAGACCGTCCAGGCCAACCGGCTCATCGAACGCCTACGCGCCGAAGGCCGCGCCGCCCAACCGCTCGATTTCCCCCGGTACGGCAAGCCGTCGGCGTATTTCGTCGAGAAATACCTGAAGGGTGAATACGGCAGGTTAAATGAAGTGGGGCCGAAAGTCGCCTCCGTCTTCTTTGCCCTGGACCGGTACGACGCCGCGCAAGGCATCCGCCAGCTCCTAGCCGAAGGTACCATCCTAGTTTCCAACCGCTACGTCTCGGCCAATAAAGGCCACCAGATGGCCAAGCTAACCGACCCGGACGAACAAGTGGAATTCCTAGATTGGCTGAACGCCTTTGAGTACGGCCTCATGGGCGTCCCCAAACCCGACCTGACTTTACTCCTGCATGTCACGGCCGAGATCGGCTTCGAACTCTCCCGTTCACGTGACGGCGACAAGCACGATATCCACCAAAAAAGCCTGGACCACCTGAAGGCGGCCGAGCGGGCCTACTTGCGCTTGCCGCAGATAGACAAAACCGAGAACTGGCAGGTCGTCGAATGTGTGGAACAAGGCAGATTAATGTCCATCGAGCTCATTCATGAGCACGTCTGGCGACACGTCAAGGAACTACTCTGACGCCAGGCGAACCGCATTCCGAAAGAAATTAATGTATGCGTCCATAGCTTACGGCAACCTTAGAGAAATTTTGAGTCGAGAATTGAGTAAAAGCCACCAGCATCGCCGGTGGTTTTTATCATGCGGACTACGTCCGCCTCAATACTTTGTCGATAAGCGAGAACTGTTTCAGTTCTGAGTGGTGCAGATGCTGGTTGTCGACGAGCGTTTTTTAGCTTCGTATAACTAACCATTGCTCAGTCTAAAATCACCTCCTTTCGGAGGTATTTTAGTGCACAGACGACGTGCGTTGCGTTAAACGCACACACCCGGCTGACGCCGGGGGTTTTGGGGGGTAAAAAACAGGACCGTCAAGATGACGGTCCCCTTTACGACACGACGCGTCGGTTGGCGACGCTCAAACGGAGTTTACGCAGCTTGGAGCCACGCCGCGACGCGTTATGGAAACTAATAGAGGAGATCCGCAACCTCCATCGGGACGCTGCGCTCGCGCAGGAGCGCCTTGTCCTCCGCGGTCAGCGGATAGTGGAGGTCGAGCACGTCGTCCGAGATGCGGTAGCGGGCTTGCGCTAGGCCGGTGCGCTTCATGAAGAGTGTGAAGTCGCGCCACATGACGTAAGCCTCGGTACCGACCGGCGACTGGACCGCGATGCCGCAGATGCTAGCCGCGCCTTCGGGCCAGAAGGTCACGAGCCCGACCGGCGCGCCGTCGCCCGGTAGCTCCAGGTCACGCTCCTCGCCGTCCGGATCGCGGACGCGGACGTGCGTGTCGTCGAGCTTGGTCGCCCGGACGAGGAACGTCTTGGACTCACAGAAGATCGTGGCGCCGACCGGCTGGTTCTCGAATGGCAGGCGCAGTGTGATGGCGCGACCCATGTCGGCGTCCGACTTGGCGTTCTGGGCGAAGAGGACGTACGTGCCCGGCGTCGCGCAGCCGGACAGAAAGAACGGCAAAAGGAACAGAAAAGCCACGATCAGGACGGCGAGCAGGCAAGACTGGACAGGCCGCTCGCGCCCCCATTGGTAAAAACGGAAAAATATCTGGTACATCAGTCCTCCTTTAGTGAAAGGGCGATAGGACAACTAACCACAAAACATCCCTTTGGTCAAAGCGGGGTAAGAAAATGCCCCGGTCTAGATGACCGGGGCCTGTAGCATAGCCTGCATCAGAATGCATGACGCCGCAGAACGCGACCCAACATAACTGCACTGAACCGTGCTGGACGCCGTAGGCAAAAACAACCACATTTCACCCAACGGGTCAAGGATAATAAAGGCGGTCCGGTGGGCACCGGACCGCCTTTCATCTCGAATCGACGCCTTATTGCCCCATGCTCTTCTCGCAGACGCTGGCCTCCTTGGCGCCTTGCTGGATCAGGTATTGCGGCACTTTATAGGTCTTGATGCCGGCCGACGGTTTGGTCACGTCCAGGTAGCCGTAGCTCATTTCCCATAAATTAGCGCAGGGTCCGGGAGAATTGTCGGTATTCGGGAAGAGGACGAGCTTATTCCCATCCATTCCCACTACCTCATAGCCCGTCAGATAGAAGTTGCCGTCGGTTGAGGTCAAGTCCTGGGTGAACAAGACCGTGAGGCGCTTCGTCTTGAAGTTGTAGGAGCTAATCCGCATGCGGTACAGCATGTCGCCAATTTTTTGGTTGGTCGCAAAATAAACGACATTGCGGTTCCGCGAATTCACGGCTACGGAATCGGAATATTCATGCAAGCCGCCGTTCCTCTCGATGGCTTGCCTCGCGGCATCACTGAACAAGCGAATCGTGTCCGAAGACGCGAAATATCCGAGCGAGCTCTTTGCCGGAGAGCCGTGCGTGCCTTCGAAGACGCGGCTGGCGCCGACGAACTTAGTGGCCGCGGCGGCCGGCTGGACCGAAAAAACCAGCGAGGCGACCAGGGCTAAAGCCGAAATTGATGTAGATATACGCATATTTATTGGATTAATGTTAGGATTATACACTGTTTGAAACGGGTTGGGAACGCGCGGATTACATCGGGTGGCGGTCCGGTGTCCACCGGACCGCTTTTTCATTTGATTTTGCGTCTTACTTGATGCTCGAAGCGATCTGGAAAGCCTCTTGGCTTAAGTCGAGGGCGTTCTGCTGGATTATGACGATGTATGTCGCCTTGTTCTTTTTGACCTCCATGATGATCTCGTGCTTATTCGTGTCGCATCCCGGGCCGGTCCGATTTCCCTTTTCGTCGATGCATCCGCGGTAGAACAGCAATGCCCAGTGTCCGTTCAAGGTGAAATGAGTTTGGTGCTGATTGTCGGCGGCACCGTAGGCGTCGTATTCATGGATCTATCCCTTGGCCAAGGGTAATTCTTTTTTTATGTAGACCATGAATTGGCCCTGGGAAACGCTATTGCTGTTGTCCACGACATAACGCCCCGCGGTATAAAGATTATCCGTCGTGCCGTCGTCCGGAAATTCGAAGTAATACGGAATTTGCTTGCCCAACATATACCTGGACGGTGACCACGGGATCTAAAAGGTGATGCCGGTCTTGGACTTGACCGTCTTTCATTCGGGTACGGCGTCCATCTTCACCGCGTTCTTGAACAAAATCTCCGCGATGTTCGCCGTGGTTCCGTACTGCGCCATGACGGCTTCCGTCACCGCGTCGCTCGGATGATACATCTCATTCTGGAGACTTTTCATGTCGGCGTCAGTGATGACGTCGGCGCGGGCCAGAGAGGGCACGAGCGAAACGCAAGCTGCGAGCAAGAGAAAAGGCGCGGATTCCGCGCCTTTTCTGTATATTCCAATTCGACTTTTACTTCGCCGGCTTCTTAGCCCGGCCTTCGATGATGGCGGCCTGGATGTTCTGCGGAGTCTCGGCGTAGTGATGGAACTCCATGGAGTACGACGCGCGGCCCTGGGTCATGGAGCGCAGGCTCGTGGCATAGCCAAACATCTCGGCGAGCGGAACATAGGCCTGGATGACCTTGGCGCCGGCGCGGTCCGTCATCTCGTTGATCTGACCACGCTTTGAGTTGAGGTCGCCGATGACATCGCCCATATATTGCTCCGGGGTCACGACCTCGATCGACATGATCGGCTCAAGGATGGCGACTCCGCCCTTGCGACAGGCTTCTTGGAACGCCATGGAGGCCGCGATTTTGAAGGCCGCTTCGGACGAATCGACCTCGTGGTACGAACCATCGAAGACCGTGACCTTGACGTCGATGAATGGATAACCTGCGACCACGCCGCGGGACAGTGCTTCCTGCACGCCCTTATTGATCGGCTGAATGTACTCGCGTGGGATGACGCCGCCTTTAATTTCGTCGACAAACTCATAGCCCTTGCCGCGTTCCAGTGGCTCGACACGTAGCCAACAATCGCCGTATTGACCGCGGCCACCCGACTGACGTATGAACTTGCCCTGAGCCTCAGCCACCTTCTTAAGCGTTTCTTTATACGAGACCATAGGCTTGCCGACATTGGCCTCGACTTTGAATTCGCGCTTCATACGGTCGACAATGATCTCGAGATGCAATTCGCCCATGCCGGCAATGAGGGTCTGGAGCGTCTCCTCGTCGGTGCGGACACGGAACGACGGATCCTCTTCGGCCAGCTTCTGCAACGCCATACTCATCTTCTCCTGATCGGCCTTGGTCTTGGGCTCGATGGCGATCTCGATGACCGGTTCAGGCACGGCGATAGATTCAAGGACGATCGGATGGTTCTCGTCGCACAGCGTGTGGCCGGTGAAGGTGTCCTTGAGGCCGACCGCAGCGGCAATCTCTCCGGCGTAGACGTGGTCGACTTCCTCGCGCGAGTTGGCATGCATGCGGACGATACGGCTGATGCGCTCGCGTTCGCCGGTCTTGGTGTTCAGGACATAAGAGCCGGAAGCCAAATTGCCGGAATAAACGCGGAAGTAAACCAGGCGCCCCACGAATGGATCAGACACGACCTTGAAGGCCAGGGCCGCGAACGGACCGTTGTCGTCGGCCGGGCGCTCCTCGATTTTTTCCTCATCGTCAGGCAAGTGGCCCTTGATAGCCGGGATGTCAAGCGGCGACGGCAGGTAGTAAACAACTGCATCAAGCAGGAACTGCACGCCCTTGTTCTTAAGCGCCGAACCGCACAAAATCGGAAAGAGATCGCGAGCGATGACCGCCTTGCGCAGCGCTTTCCGGATTTCATCGACGGACAGCTCCTCGCCGGCCAAATATTTATTCATCAAAGCCTCATCTGTCTCGGCCAGCGCCTCCAGAAACTCGCCGCGCAGCTTCTTGGCTTTATCGAGTAATTCCGCCGGAATCTCTATTTCTTCGATCTGCTGGCCCAAGTCATCCTTGTAGATCTCGGCCTTCATGGTGATGAGGTCGATGATGCCCTTAAAGTCGGCCTCGGTGCCGATATTGAGCTGGATGGGGTAAGCGCGCTTGTTCAGACGGTTACGGATGGATTCCACATCCTTGTCGAAGTCAGCGCCCATGCGGTCGAGCTTGTTGACGAAGCAGATGCGCGGCACGTTGTATTTGTCGGCCTGGCGCCAAACCGTCTCGGACTGCGGCTCCACGCCGGCCACGCCGTCAAAGACGACGACCGCACCGTCAAGCACACGCAACGAGCGCTGCACCTCGATGGTGAAGTCGATATGTCCAGGGGTATCAATCAGATTGAGGCGGGTCCCCTTCCAAAAGCAGGTCGTGGCGGCCGAGGTGATGGTGATGCCGCGCTCTTTCTCCTGCTCCATCCAGTCCATGGTGGCTTCGCCTTCGTGGACCTCACCGATCCTGTGTTTGCGGCCGGTGTAAAAAAGCACGCGCTCGGAGACAGTCGTCTTGCCGGCGTCGATGTGGGCGATGATCCCGAAGTTTCGGGTGTTCTCGAGGGAATATTCTCTAGGCATAGCGGTTACTGATTGGAGGTTTTGGTTTCCTGTTATTGAATGGCGCGGTTCTTAGAATAATTTTCATCTCTGATCGAATTTTTATCTCACGTCGTAGACGACTATTTACGGCGAAGTTAATTCCATACACCCCGCGTCGAGTAGCGGCAATAGTACGGTAGTCAAACAAACGACAAGCCTGAACCAAAGAGACGCGATTGAGCGCGTCTCAATGCTGAATCTGGATTTGGGTTCCCGGTCTGAGCCGTCATCCATATCCGAATGACGGTTAGCGCGCGAAGTGCGCGAAGGCGCGGTTGGCCTCGGCCATGCGCTGGACGTCCTGCTTCTTCTTCACGGCGTCGCCCTGGTTCTCGGCGGCGGCCAGGAGTTCGTTGGAAAGCTTGATAGCCATGGGCTTGCCCTTCTTAGAGCGGGCGGCGGCCAGAATCCAGCGGAATGCCAACTGCATGCGACGTTCGGCGCGGACCTGAATCGGAATCTGGTAGTTGGCACCACCGACGCGCTTAGAGCGGACTTCCAACAGCGGCGAGACATTCTTGATAGCCTCGTTGAACACGTCGACCGCCGACTTCTTCGCCTTATCTTCCACGATTTTGAAAGCTGCGTACACAACCTTTTGAGCCTTCGACTTCTTGCCTTTCTTCATCACGTAATTGACAAATTTAGCCACGAGCGGCGAGCCGTACTTCGGGTCAGGCAAGATCTTCCGTTTGGGCGCTTGTTTCTTTCCACGCATAGTATTAGTTCTGGGATCTAGAAGCTAGAAGTCTAGAAGTTAGGAGCTGGATTATTTCTTAGCTTCTTTCGGCTTCTTGGCGCCATAGATTGAACGGCTGCGCTTGCGGTCCTTGACGCCCTGGGTATCATAGACGCCGCGAATGACGTGATAGCGCACGCCCGGCAAATCCTTGACGCGGCCGCCGCGCAGCAGGACGATCGAGTGTTCCTGTAAATTATGGCCTTCGCCCGGGATATAGGCCGTGACTTCCATGCCGTTCGACAGGCGGACGCGACAAATCTTCCGAATGGCGGAGTTTGGCTTCTTCGGGGTCATGGTCGTCACCTTGGTGCAGACGCCGCGCTTAAAGGGTGCACCCCGGGAAAGTTCCGTGCGCTTGCGGTGCAGCGTATCCATGGTGAACTGCATGGCCGGACTTTTGGACTTGACCTTCTGGGCCCGGCGGCTATGTTTGATGAGCTGGTTAATCGTTGGCATGTGTTTAGTAAAAATGTGCGCAAAATATAACAATAATCACCTATAACCGTCAAGCCCTAAACCTATTGTCTGAGAAAAACGCGTTTCTTGCGTCTATCCAGCGGGATTTACACAGGGTAAGGCGGCTTTCAGAAAGACCGCCACATAACCGGCCAGATCAGCGCCAGGATGGCGATGGTCATAAGCAGAAGTAAGATTGGCAAAAACCTAAAGCGGACGAACCACTCGTCGCGCCAGCCGATCACGACTTGACCTGCGGCTGCCAAGACGCCAAAACCCCAAATCGCCGGTTGGCGCAAAATCGCAAGCGCCAAGAGCATGATGCCGGACGGCAGGAATGCCCAAACGGCATGAGACTCGGAAACCTTATCTAAGCAACGCAATAACATAAGACCAGCAGCGAGCAGAGCGGCGGAGACAATTGCGGACATTTGCCAGGGCATGATCGCGAAACCGCGAAGACCAAACGCCAAACCGGAGAAACCTAAAGCCAACGCCATGAGTAACTGCGCGCCGGCGTTCGAGATCACGGCCGTGCCCCAAGCCAAGCCACGACGGGAACGCATCCAGGCCGCGCCTTCAGCGAAAATGAAACCTACAAGCACAGTCCAGCCGAGAAGCAAGGCGCCGAAAAAAGCTAGGCCAGCCAAAACCAGTTCGAGGAATTCGATCTCATGCGCCGCGACCGCGCCGGACGGCAAGGGAAGATGCGGCCGTTCCAGCTCGTCTTCCGGTAGATTCTCGAAATCCTGTCTGAGCCGTTCGCGCCACGTCCAGGCTATGGCCGCAACCGCGAAGATAAGGAACGAAAACCAGTAGGTGTAGGAATGGTCGGCGGAGCCGAGTACCGTGCCGACGCCGAGTCCGATCCCGGCCGTGAACAAGATTGGTAAGCTCTCCATGGTGAGGAGACGCTTGGCGAGCTTAAGGAAATACGTTCTCGATGCCGCAAGCGCGAGTAGGATGGCGCAAGTGAGCAGGAACCAAACGGCGGATTGGGACGCGGCCAGGCCAGTTTCGGCTTGGCGGCCGAGCGGCGCGGCGAAACGTTCACTCTGGCTAGCGATCCAGTATCCCCCGCTTTGGGCCGAGACCAGCAGGCGGAACATGTCACTCAAGTCATCAAACGACGTTTTCCTGACGAGCGATAGCAAAACAGCAATCCATGATAGTGCATGGACAGAAAAAGCTAGTATCAAATACGCAACGCCGGCGGCCAAGGCGACACGGATCGGCATCAGCTTAAATGGCCGCGCGCGCCAAATTATCCCGAGCGCGACTAACAGCGGCCAAAAGCGAATAAGCGCGGTTGGTCCGGAACGAAAAGGCACCAGGCACAAGGTCAAAATCGAAAATAAGGCGTCGCTAGGCCGCAGGACGAGATATGCAGAACCATCATTCCACCAACCTGACAGGTCGAGCAGGAGTGAAGTGACGCCGGCACTCAGCAGAATCGGCAGGACCGCAGCTAAAACGCTCTCTGGACGGAGACGACCGATGACGACCAGCGCCGCGGCGGATACCACGGCCGACAATAGGATGAGCGCCGCGTTGCCGAAGACGATTTCGGACAGGCGCGGCCAACCAGCGGCGGACAGCAGGCCAGACAGGAGCGGCAAACCACATGCCAAGACGATCCAGACGTAAAACGCCGCAAGCAAGTTGCTGTTCCGGCGTATCTCGGGGAAGAGCTTCATAGAAAAAAAGTTGGGACGGGGAGAATATAAGCGATCAGATTCCAGACGAAATGGATGTAGCCTGAAAGAAGACCGAGTTGCAGGAGCGAGTCGGCGACGATAAAAAGCAGAAGCAGTGCCGGTCCGCGCGTCTCGATAAACTCGCGCGTGGCCGCGTACTTTGGATGTTCGAGCATGGCCAGAAGCGCTTTCGAACCGTCGAGCGGCGGCAGCGGAATGAGGTTAAAGGCCAGAAGCGCTACGTTGAGCTGGGCGCTGACCACGAGGAAAATCGTCAGCAAATTGTTGTATCCGAGGTACGGACCGATCACTCCTAGCAGCAGGAGCGAGAGGGCGGCGAAGACGAAATTGCTCAACGGACCAGCGAACGCCACCATGACCGGACCCCATTTAGGATATTTCAGGTTATATGGATTAAACGGCACCGGTTTACCCCAGCCGAAACCGATGAAGAACACGGCCAAAAGCCCTATGAAATCAATATGCGCGACCGGATTCAGGGTCAGCCGGCCCATGCGGCGCGACGTGTTGTCGCCCTGCAGGGCAGCGGCCCAGGCATGTGAGAACTCGTGCACCGACAGCGCGATGAGGAAGGCCAAAACCCAGGTGAAGAAGACCAGCGGCTCGTTCAGGAAGAGTGTCAGCATAAAGACTTGCCAAGAATACCTTATTCGTATAACATCCCGCCATACCTAATATCACGTATGTCCCGCATTGACCAACTCACGGGCCGCGGCGCCAATTTCGGCCATTCCCGCAGCCACTCCAACATCGCCAGCAAGCGGCGGCAAAACCTCAACCTACAAACGATCAAAATTGACGGTAAGCGCATCCGCGTCTCGGCCCGAACCCTAAAGACAATTAAGCGGCTAGCTAAAACGGCTAAAGGTGAGTTGCCGACTCTAAAACAAAAGAAAGCGGCCAAACGCGCCGAACTCGCGGCCAAAAAAACCACGAAATAACTTCAAATTAAAACCCCCTCGGCAGGAATGCGGAGGGAGTTTTGTTTTAAGGACCGAGGCTCCAGCCGTCACTTTACGCTTTTGGCTATCGCCTGATGCAAACCCTTGTCAAACATAGACGGGATAATCTTGTTAGGCGTGGGCTTCTTGATAAAGCCGGCCAAAGCCGCGGCAGCGCGGAGTTTAATCCTGTCATCGACTTTCTTTACGCCCTTGTCCAGCATCCCGCGGAAGAGCCCAGGATAAACGAGCGCGTTGTTAAGTTGGTTCGGGAAATCGCTGCGGCCGCTGGCTACAACAGCGGCGCCGGCGGCCAAAGCCTCTTCGGGCATAATCTCGGGGACGGGATTGGCCAAAGCGAAGACAATGGCTTTGGACGCCATAGAACGCACCATGTCGGGGGTAATGGTGCGCGGGCCGGAAACGCCGATGACGGCATCCGCGCCACGGAGGACGTCGGACAACGCGCCTGACTCCCCGTCGGGGTTTGTGACCTTCGCCAGCTCGAGCTTAGACGGATTGAGCCCGGGGCGATTGCGCTGGATCGCGCCCTCGCGGTCGCAAACCACCACGCGCTTGAAGCCAGCGACGATGAGGAGCCGCGCGATGGCGGAACCGGCCGCACCGGCGCCGTTGATGACAATCTTGGTTTTTACCTTCGAGGTGCGACCCGTCGCCTGCATAGCGTTCATGATGCCGGCCAAGGCCACGATGGCCGTGCCATGTTGGTCGTCGTGCATGACCGGAACGAACAGGGATTCGGAAAGACGTTTTTCGATCTCGAAGCAGCGCGGCGCCGAGATATCCTCGAGCTGGATGGCGCCGAACGACGGCGCGATAGCCTGGACCGCGGACACGACCGCATCAGGTTCCTGGGTCGCGAGCACGATGGGCACGGCGTCGATGCCGGCGAACTCCTTGAAGATGGCACACTTCCCTTCCATGACCGGCAACGCGGCCAAGGGCCCGATATTGCCCAGGCCCAAGACGGCGGAGCCGTCGGACACAACCGCGACCGCGTTCTTGCGCCAGGTCAGCTTGTCGGCGAGGCGCGAATCATTGGCGATGGCCGATGAGACTGTGCCGACGCCAGGCGTATAAATTAGCGACAGATCATGGCGGCACTTGATTTTCTTTTTGCTCATGATGACAATCTTGCCGCGGAGTTTGGCGTGCAAGGCCAGAGACTCTTTCCCGATGTCAGGTTTTTTCATAGACGATAATAAAATGGCCAGGCTCAACACTCAGCCGGTATGTTTCAAATCTTAGCCGAACTGGCGTTCGTTCGTCTTTTCAATGATGGCCAGCGCCTCTTCGGCCGTATCCACCATCTGCATTATTTTGAGGTCGGGCTTCTCGATAAAATGCCATTCCTTAAACATTTTATCCTCCATCCAGTCCTTGAGCGGCTTCCAGAATTCGCTCCCCACCAGGATGATTGGCACCTCGGCCGGAATCTTGCCGGTTTGTACGAGCAGAGTCATCTCCATCATCTCATCCAGCGTGCCGAAACCGCCCGGGAAAAAAATGTATGCCTGCGACGACGCCGAGAGCATGAATTTGCGGGTGAAAAAATAGTGGAAGCCGATACCCTTCTTGACGTAGCGGTTGCTGCGCTGTTCGCGCGGCAACTCGATGTTCAGCCCGGCCGATTCGGCGCCGGCCTCGTAGGCCCCGCGGTTGCCGGCCTCCATGATGCCCGGTCCCCCGCCGGTGATGATGGTGTAGCCCTGCTTGCCGAGCTTGAATGCCAGGTCGCGGGCGATTTTATAGTACGGATTATCCTCGGCGACGCGCGCACTGCCGAAGAACGTCACTTCCTTCTTAAGCTTGGACAAGAACTCAAAACCTTCGATGAACTCGGCCATGATGCGGAATACTTTCCAGTTGATGTTCTCGACAAAGGTCGGCGGGTCGGACGGCACGCAGCGGTTGCCCGGCGCGCACAGCCAGTGGAGATAGCGCTTCTCCCCGTTCGGGGAGATCTGTACAGTCACTTTGCGTTTGAGGTCGGTTTTGCCTTTGGATTTTTTGGTTGTCATAGTCATCTTACTTCTTCTAAGAGATGCGGATCGTTGAGGCAGGCTTCGATGGAGCGCATAAAACCCTCGAGTTTGTTGCGCTGCCAGCAGGGACCGAGCGAGATCCGGTCGGGCTTGACATTGATCCGCCGGAACTCGACGGACTCGAAACCGCGTTCCAGGTTGAACCCCTGGTGGATATAAAGCACGGCCTCGAGTTCGTTCAAGGGATAGAGTTTGCGTCGACTAAAAAAAGACCGGTACTCGATGGCGTGGTCAACGAGGCGGAGTTTCTCAGTCACGCTGTCGAGGAGATAGATCCAACAAGCCAAGCCGAGCAGTACCAGGATGCCGCGCTGGGCATTCGTCACCTGCGGCAACTCGAACGCCATTATCGCCAAGAGCGATAACGTAATACACACGCTCAAGATAATCGCGCCGCCCAAGGAGATGAATTGAGCATGCACCTCACGGAGGCACTCGGACTGATCCTCAATCCGGCGCCGGCGCGGAGCGAAAGCCCCGATGACTTCGGCCATATTATCTCAGCAGATAATATATAAGAAAAGCGCCTTAAATAAAAGTAGGGTGGCGGGTTTAAAACCCGCCACCTCCTAATAAAAACAATTTTTGGATTATAGCACCGCTTCCTTGGCAGCCTTGGCCAAGCGGAATTTGACCTTGGTCTTAGCCGGAATAGTAATAGTCTGACCGGTCGCCGGATTGCGGCCCTGACGTTCCTTAGTGCGAACCTTAACCATCTTTCCGAAACCCGGTACCAAAAATTCACCGACGCTCTTGACTTGCTTGTAAGCCAAATTAGCGAGTAAGTCGAGAATCGCCTCAATGTCCTTCTTGGCCTGTCCGGACTTATCGGCGAGTTCGCGGATAATTTGGGCTTTAGTCATCTTAGCCATAAAGCTGTATAAAATGGGGGTTTTAGGCGCATCCAGCACATCCAACGAATGGCGGCCGAATGCCGAAAAACCTATGATATGAATTATTAACGACAAGGCAAAGAATAGCCCGATTTCCTAAGGTAAACAAGCAAGAACCATCCACATGTCAAGACCTGCCCTTGAGGAAACCAGCCGGATGAGCTACATTCCCCGCACGACGGCAACGGGCTATAGCGCAGTTGGCTAGCGCGCTTGCATGGGGTGCAAGAGGTCGTGGGTTCAAGTCCCACTAGCCCGACCACAAGAAAATCCCGCCTTATAAAGCGGGATTCTTTTGTGATCGTAATTGCTGAACGAAGTTCGAATCTTTTTTGAACGGAATTGACCCGCCCCGCGGCTCCGCCCGCATGACGGCGGCGCAATGCAAAACATTTTAGTAATTACTCCGAAACGTAACCAAAGTAGATATGAATAAGCAACTCTAGGGTGTTCTCGTTGCGGTGATTATACCGCCATTCCATCTCTTTCAGGTAGACGGGAAAGTTGGCTCGGAGACGCCGCGGTAGTTGTACATGCGGTGCTTGGTGAACGACCAGAACCCCTCGATACCGTTGAGGTGGGCGCGGCGGGTGGCG
>Ga0209018_1000447_pt1 | contig 38165 bp, 34 predicted proteins | sample YNPBryBLVA2012_FD_185814 | JGI IMG/M metagenome (GOLD analysis project Ga0209018, IMG submission 185814) | Anoxygenic and chlorotrophic microbial mat microbial communities from Yellowstone National Park, USA - YNP Bryant BLVA 2012 (SPAdes)... ...
GACAACGGCGGCTGGACCGATACCTGGTTCGCCGGCCATGGCAAGGTCTTCAACATTGGCGTCTACCCCTATGCCGAGGTGCAGATCGAGGTCCGTCCCGCCGACCAGCAGGAGGAGCGCATCGTCATCTACGCTGAGAACTTCGGCGAGCGGTACGCCGTGCACCCCGAACGGCACGGCTGGGACCGCCATCCGCTGCTGGAGGCGGCCATCGAGCGCATGCAGGTGCCGACGAACCTGGCCTTCCAGGTGACCATCTTCTCCGAAGCCCCGGCTGGCGCTTCCACCGGCACCTCGGCGGCGGTGTCGGTGGCGCTTATCGGCGCACTGGACTGCCTGACGCCGGGCCGTATGACCCCCCATGAGGTCGCCCTGACCGCCCAGTCCATCGAGACGGACATGCTCAAGCAGCAGTGCGGCATCCAGGATCAACTCTGCTCCGCCTACGGAGGCATCAACTACATCGAGATGTACCAGTATCCGCACGCCTCTGTCTCCCAGATTCATGTGCCCAACGCCATCTGGTGGGAACTGGAGCGGCGTCTGGTGCTGATCTACCTGGGTCGCTCGCACAGTTCCTCGGCGGTGCACGAGCGGGTCATTCACGACCTGGAGGATGCCGGGCCGGGCTGCAAGCCGCTGAACGACCTGCGCGTGACCGCGGAGAAGTCGCGCGACGCGCTCTACGCAGGGGACTTCGAGGCCCTGGGGCGGGCGATGATCGAGAACACCGAGGCCCAGGCCCGCCTCCACCCGTCGCTGGTCAGCGCGGACGCCTGGCGGGTCATCGAGATCGCCCGCGAGCACGGAGCGGTGGGTTGGAAGGTGAACGGCGCGGGGGGGGAGGGCGGTTCACTCACCCTGCTCTGCGGCCCCCTCTCTCACGTCAAGCGGGCCATGATCCGCGAGATCGAGCAAGAGAACCCTCTGTTCAAGAACATCCCTATTTACCTCAGCCGGTACGGGCTGCGGGTGTGGGAACGGTAGGAGGAGGAAATGGAGAAATACGGCTATCGCTTCTCGTTCGGCCCGTGGAACATCCACGAGGGGGCCGATCCCTTTGGGCCGCCGGTGCGCCCGACACGCTCTTTCAGTGAGAAACTCCCGCTCTACAAAGAACTGGGCTTCGACGCGGTGCAGTTCCACGACGACGACGCTGTGCCGGGACTGGATGACCTCTCGCCAGCGCAGATGCGCGCCCAGGCCCAGGAGGTACGGCGCGCGCTGGACGACCACGGCCTGGTGGCCGAGTTCGTCGCGCCGCGGCTGTGGGAAAGCCCGATGACCGTGGACGGCGCGTTCACCGCCAACGACCCGCGCTGTCGCGCCTACGCCATCGAACGGGCAAAGAAGGCTGCGGACATCGCCCACGAACTGGGTACCGACCTGATGGTCTTGTGGCTGGCCCGCGAGGGGACGTACATGCGCGAGGCCAAGGATGCCCGCCGCGCCACCGGTCAGTTGCTGGAGGCAATCAACACCATCCTGGACTACGCCCCCTTCCTGCGCATCGCCATCGAACCCAAACCCAACGAGCCGATGGACCTGGCCTACATCCCGACGATGGGCCATGCCCTGGCACTGGGTTTCCAGACCCGCGACCCGGCCCGCGTGGGCGTGCTGATGGAGTCGGCGCACTCCATCCTGGCCGGCCTCGACCCCGCCGACGAGATCGCCTTCGCGATGGCTTTCGGGAAACTGTGGAGCGTCCACCTGAACGACCAGAATGGCCTCAAGTTCGACCAGGACCGCTCGTTCGGCGCGGTGGACCTGCGGCGGGCCTTCAACCAGGTGCGCGTGCTGGACGAGGGCCGCTATTGGGAGATCGGCATCGTGGGCCTGGACGTGAAGGCCATCCGCACCCAGCCAGCCGACCTGGCTACCAAGCACCTGCGCAACAGTCTGCAGATGTTCCTGCGCCTGGTGGCGCTCAGCCGTTCGCTCGACCGCGAGCGGGTGCACGCGTTGATCGCCGCACGCGACTACGAGGAACTGGACTGGTTGATCCTCAGCCATCTGATGGGGATGGCTTAAGCGGGGGCGCAGCAGCGCTGCGCCCCTACAGCCGCCCCTACAGGTCACACCGTAGGGGCAGGCCAGGGGGCGCAGCTCCGCTGCGCCCCTACAGGTCACACCGTAGGGGCGGGCCAGGGGGCGCAGCATAGCTGCGCCCCTACAGCCGCCCCTACAGGTCACACCTCGCGCTCACGTACTCCCCCCTCGTCTCCTGTGCTATAATACAGCAACGCGCGCTATCCGCCGACAGGAGCGACAAGGTATGGAAACCACCCCAACCGACGGGCCAGCGCAGGCCGCGCGCCTGCCGCCGCTGCGCGTGGATGTCTCCTACGCCCTGGTCACCCTCGGCAGCACCGCCATCTGGTCCGTCCTCAGCGGCTGGCTGCTCTACTTCTACCTTCCGCCGGAGGGAGAGGGCATGGCGCGCGTCCCGGCGGCGCTCCTGAGCGGCGTGCTGCTGGCTACCCGCGTCCTCAATGCCCTCATCGCTCCGCCCATCGGCCAACTCTCCGACCACACCCGCTCCCGTTGGGGGCGCCGTCTGCCCTACATGGCCCTCTCCGCCCTGCCGATGCTGGCGCTGTTCGTCCTGGTGTGGACCCCGCCCGTGCATGGCGAATCCCTCTGGAACCTCCTCTACCTGGCGGTGGTCTTCACGCTCTACAACGGCCTGCACACCCTCAACCAGGTGCCCTACACCGCGCTCCTGCCGGAGATCGCCGTCACCGACGCGCACCGGGTGCGCATCTCCGCCTGGACCTCTGCCTTCTTGCTCCTGGGGATGATCCTCAGTGCCCTGGCTGGCCCGCTCATCGCCCGTATCGGCTATGCCTGGACAGGGTTGTTCTATGCCGTGGTCTGCCTCCCCCTCTTCTACCTGCCGCTGTTCGTCCTGCGCGAACGGCGGGAGCGGCAGATTCCCCCTGAAGAGCGGCTCACGCTGTGGCAGGGGTTCGCGGCGATGGCGCGCAACCGGCCTTTCTGGATCTTGACCGTCGCTGGCGGCCTCTATTGGGTGACGACCACGCTGGTCCAGAGCGCCCTGCCGTTCATCGTCACCGAGATCTGCGGGTTGGATACGGCGGATACCCTCTACTTCTACCTGCCCTCGATCCTGGGGGCGCTGGCCTGCTATCCACTGGTGGCCTGGTTGGCCGGTCGGGTTGGCAAGTGGCGGGTCTTCACCGCCTCCCTGCTGGCCTCGGCGGCGATCCTCCCCGGCGTGGCGCTGATCGGCCGCTGGCTGCCGCTGAGCCTGACTGCCCAGGGCATCCTGTGGGTGACTTTACAGGCCATCGCGATGTCCGGGGCGATGATGCTGCCACCCGCCTTCGGGGCAGAGATCACTGACTACGACGCGACGCTGACCGGCCAGCGGCGGGAGGGGCTCTATTACGCCACATGGGGTCTACTCGACCAGGTGGGCAGCGGCGCGGCTGCGGCTCTGTTGCCGCTGCTTCTGCTCCTGGGGCGCAGCCGTTTCGACCCACACGGCCCGCTGGGCGTGCGCATGGTCGGCATCGTGAGCAGCCTGCTGATGCTGGTTGCCTTCCTGGTCTTCCTCCGCTACCCGCTACGGCCAGGGGCAGCACGGAAAGGAGAATGAGGGATATGGACAGTACACGGATCGCTGAACTGGAATGGGCCAACTACGCCGCCACCTCCGCTGTCGCCCGCGCCATCCCTGACTACCATATCACCATGCGCCCGGACCTCATCCTCAGCCTCAGCCGGGCCTTCCCCCTGCCCGACGTCAACCACGCCTGTCTGCTGCGCACCACCCCTGAGCGTGCGGATGGACTGATCGCCGAGGTCGTGGACGCCTTCCACTCGTACGGCCTGCCGGCCACGGTCTTCCTCTCCCCTGCCTGCACCCCGGCCGACCTGCCGGAGCGGCTCGAGGCGCGCGGCTTCGTCCGCCAGGAAGGGGCGGAGACCTGGCTGGTGGTGGAGAACCTGCAGGCGGTGCCGATCCCACCTCCCCGTCCCGATGTGGCCGTGCGACGGCTCAACGCGGATGAGGCTATCACCTTCGCCACCATTTTCCTGGCCGCCTTCGACCTGCCCACCGAACTGGCCCCCTACCTGGCGCAGATGCTGGCTCCTTCCATCGGCCTGCCCACCGTCCACCACTACGTCGCCCTCTCGGCCGGACAGCCGGTCGGGGTTTGCACGCTGCTCACCCACGAACGCTTCGGCGTGCTTGGCAGCGCCGGGGTGCTGCCGGCCCACCGCCTGGCCGGAGCCGCGCAGAACCTGGCCATCCAGAGCGCCGCCGACGCGCAGGCGCAGGGGGTACAGACACTGATGGTGCAGACGCAAGCCGACACCTGGATCGAACGACTGCTCACCGCTTACGGCTTCGTGCGGGCCTTCACCCGCGTCGGATACGTGCTAAAGCCATGACCGTCCTGGTCGAGATCAACCACCTGCACAAAATCTACCGCGTCGGCGACGTGACCTGCGAGGCGTTGCGGGGCATCTCCCTGGAAATCGAGGAGGGCGCCTTCGCCGCCGTGATGGGCCCGTCAGGAAGCGGCAAGTCCACGCTGCTGCATCTGGTGGGTGGGTTGGACCGCCCGACAGCGGGTATGGTGCGAGTGGGCGGTCACAACCTGTCGGCGATGGACGAGACCGCTCTGGCGCGCTTCCGGCGGACGAACATCGGCTTCGTCTTTCAGTTCTTCAACCTGGTGGACAACCTGACAATTCAGGCCAATGTCGAACTGCCGGCCCTGCTGGCTGGCGGGCGGGACCGCCAGGCAATCCGCCGCCGCGCTGACGAACTGCTCGCCCGGATGGGTATCGCCGACCAGGCCCACAAGCACCCGTGGGAACTCTCCGGCGGGCAGCAGCAGCGCGCTGCCATCGCCAGGGCGCTGATCAACCATCCCACCCTGCTGCTGGCCGACGAGCCAACCGGCAACCTCGACACCGCCAGCGGGCAGGAGGTGCTGAATATCCTGGAGGAGTTCAACCGACAGGGCCAGACCATCCTGATGGTCACCCACGACCCCTCAACCGCCGCCCGCGCCAGAGACGTGCTCTTTCTGCGTGACGGTCGCCTGATGGAGCGCGCGGCCGGTGGCGACGCCACGGCGATCGCCCAGCGCCTGACCAACCTGCGGAGCCTCTGACCGCCATGGGCGCCATCCTGCAGAAAATGAAGGCTGACCTTATCCACCGGCCGGTGGAGTCTGCCCTCATCGCTGTCACCGTCACCGCGGCGACGGCCCTGTTGACCCTGGCCCTGGCCACGCTGATGAACCTCAGCGCCCCTTACGACCGCTCCTTTGAGGACCTCAACGGCGCGCACCTCTGGCTCTACTTCAACCGGGAGCAGACCCGCCGTCGCGACATCGAGCGCATTGAAGCGCTGCCCGGCGTGGCCGAGAGCACCGGCCTGCAGGTCAGCCTGCTCTGCCGGGCGGACGTGGGCGGCACGCGGGTATGGGGCAGCCTGCGCGCGCTGCCCGAACAACCGCCGATAGTGAATCGGCTGTGGCTGCGCGAGGGCCGCTACCCCGCCCCCCACCAGGCCGAGGTGCTGGCCGGCGTCGAACTGCACGACGCCTACCGCCTGGCTGTCGGGGATACGGTCACCGTCACCACGCAGGGCGGGCGGAGAATGGCCCTGCGGGTGGTCGGCCTGGCCTACAACCCGATGTGGGATACCTACCGCAGCAGCCAACCACCGTACCTCTATGCCAACCGGGAGATCCTCCGCCGGCTGGCCCCCGACGAGTCGGCCTGGGACTGGTCGCTGGGCCTGCGCCTGACCGACCCACAGGCGGTCGAGGAGACAGTGGCGCAGGTGGAAGCGTCGCTGCACCGCGACGCGCTGACCGGCCATACCGACTGGCGGGACGTGCGTCAGTCGGCCATCTTCGGCGTGCAGCTCAACATGGTCTTCCTGGGCGCCTTCAGCCTCTTCGCCATCCTGGCCACCGTCCTGGTGGTGACCACCAGTATCGGCTCAGCGGTGCTCAACCAGTTTCGCCAGATCGGCATCCTCAAGGCCGTCGGTTTCACCGGCGGACAGGTGCTCGCTCTCTACACCGGCCAGTACCTGGCTCTGGGCCTGGTTGCCTGTCCGGTGGGCTTGCTGCTGGGCGCATGGTTCTCCCCCCTGCCCTTGCAGAGCGCAGCGGCGTCACTGGGCACCACCTTCCGCCCGCCGCTCCACCCTCTGCTCATCATCCTGACCTGCGTGACCATCCTGGGGGTGATCGGATCGGCGACGCTGGGCGCAGCCCGTCGTGGCGCGCGGACCAACATCATCCGCGCCATCTCCACCGGCGCAGAAGCCCCACAGCGTCGCTCCCCCTGGGCCGTACGATGGGCCATCCGCCTGAGGTTGCCGATGACCGTGGTGCTGGGCCTGAACAACCTGTTCGCCCGCCCCTTCCGTTCGCTGCTGACCGGCCTGAACCTCACTCTGGGCGTGATGGGCATCCTGTTCGGCCTGGCGCTCCACGAGACGCTTGGCGTCTACCGCGCGGACCCCTCCCTCCTGGGCATCCCCTACGATGCGGTGGTGACGCGAGGGGTGAGCAGTCACCTCGAGGTACAGCACCTCCTGCGCCGCGCGCCAGGCGTGATCGGTTTCTACGCCGAACGGAGGCTGGAGGTCAAGACCCCTGACGGCCGCTTGTTTCAGGTGCGGGCGGTGGAAGGAGACCTTACCTCCTTCCCGCTGCGGCTCGGCGCCGGACGGCTCTTCCAACCGGACAGCCGCGAGGCCATCGCCGGCCAGGGGCTGTTGGACTGGTTGGGGCTTGCGGTCGGCGACGAATTGACCATAATCATGGGGGGAGAGGAGGAGCACCCCGTCACCCTGCGCATCGTCGGACAATACCTGGAGCCGGTCAACGCCGGAGAGATGTTGATGGCGAGTCTGCCCGCGTTGGCGCGAGAGGCAGGGACGGGTGATCCGCAGACCTACTACCTGGCCCTGGATTCCACCGCCGACCCAGCCCGGCTGGAGACGTACCTGGAGTCCCGCGCCGACGTGGATCTGACGGTCGTCGGCCAGGCGGTGCCAGACGCGGTCTTCTACCTGCAACTGGCAATCTTCGCCCTGGCGGCCATCCTCATCGGCATCGCTCTGGTCAACGTGTTCAACACCACGTTGCTCGCCATGCAGGAGCAGAAACGCATGGTGGGGATATTGAAGACCGTGGGGATGACCCCCACCCAGGTGATGGCGATGGTCGGCAACACTGCGGGCAGTCTGGGACTGATGGCAACAGCGCTGGGCATCCCGCTGGGGTTGGCCTTCACTCGTGGGCTTCTGGCGATGCTGGCAAGAATCTACGGCTTCGGCGAGGTGCACGTGACGGTGAATCCGCTCTTCATGCTGCTTCTGGCGCCGCTGATGGTGCTGGTGAGCGTCGCCGGCAGCCTGGTCCCGGCACGACAGGCGGCGCGGTCGCCGATCGTGGAGGTGCTGCGCCGTGAGTGAGGCCATCCGTCACGCCTGGTCGCGCTCGCGTCCCTTCCGCGTCTTCCTGGTGCTGGCGCTGCTCTACGCGCTGCTGCGGCTGGCGGTCCACGCCGTCTACCTGACAACGCTGCTGGCACCCGCGCCGGGGGACCTACCCGGCTGGGCGGACGAGGCCGCGCCCGCCGTGCCGGTGGACCTGCAGGTCTACCTGGACGGCGCCCGCCACTTCTTACAACACGAAGACCTGTACCTGACCACGCTGGAGCAGATCGAATACCACTACCCCTACCCGCCATCCTATGCTCTGGCCTTCGTCCCTTTCCTGTGGCTTCCCGCCGCCGCGGTCAGCATCCTGCACACGCTGCTGCACCTCTTCGCCTACGGGCTGTTCTACATATCTTGGGACCGGATCTTCCGGCGGCTGGGGATGACCCGCGCGGGCGATGCACTGGCCTACACCCTGCCGGTCTGGCTGGTCTTCTCCGGTTTCTGGGCGGACCTGGGATACCTGAACATCTACTTCATCTTGGCCCTGCTGGCCACCCTGCTCATAGAGGCCATCCTGCACGAACGGCTGGGTTGGGCCGTGTTATGGCTCTCGCTCATCCTGCAGACCAAGCCGCAGTGGGCCTTCGCAGCGCTCCTGCCGCTGCTGCTGGGCCGTTATCGCTTCTTCTTCCGGCTGATGGGGTTGGCGGCGTTGGCCTACGCCGCCGTCGTCGGGGTGACGGTGCTGGCTGCTGGCCCGGACTACGGCTGGGCACAATACGGAGCGTATGCCCGGCTGCTGGTGCGTCTCCAGGAGCAGTTCCCCTGGCGGGGGCCGGAAGCGGGCTTCCTGGGCTACAACCATTCGATCAAACAGATCGTCGTCTACCTGCTGGGCGTCTCGCCGGCCACGCTTCGCCTGGCGACGGGGGTCAAGGCCCTGTTGTTGATACCGCTGGCGGTGGTGTGCCTGCGGCAGGCGTTTCGCCCGGCTCGTCGTGCTGGCTGCCAGGCGCCGCAACTGGCGCTGGACCTGGCCTTCGCCCTCTACCTGGGGGCATTCATCTGGCTGGATATCGTCTGGGAGGTGTCGCTGGGTATCGCGCTGTTTGGCTACCTCCTGGCAACGGCCGGACGACGCTGGGAGCGCGTTCTGGCCTGGGTGGTCTTCCTGCCCTACGCGCTGGTGGACGTGGCACAGGTCTGTGGTTTTCTCGCCTTCGGCTTCGACGCCGTCCTGCCGGGGCCGTACATCATCACCGACCCGAGCATCTACCTCCCGCTGATCATGTTCGTCATCCTGGCCTTCTACGGACTGCTCATCCGGCGGTTGTGGCGCGAACGGGCCCCTCAGCCGGCCTATACTGGAGGTTAAGTTGGACCTGGATGAGTTTCGGCGGCTGCCGACAGAGGAGATTGCCCGGCTGGTGCGAGCGGCAGGGCCGCAGGTCTGCGTCTTCCCCATCAACGGCACCCGCCGGTGGTTCATACTAGAGCACGGTGCGGAGACCGGCGAGGACCCGCTCGTCACCTACCTGGAAGTGGCCGGAAGGCGGCACATCGAACTCTACCGCATGCTCTTCGACCACGGGCTGGGCACCCTGCTCACGCCGATCTTCGGCCCGGACATCCTGGCGCGGGGCAAAGGATACGAGCGGGTGATCCAGATAGGGCTGACCTGGTGGGCCGAGAGGCCGGAGTTTCTGGAGTTCTACGACCAAGCGGACGTGCGGGTGCGCGTCTACGGCGACGCCCGGCGCTGTCTGGAGGGCACCCCCTACGCCGGAGCGTTGGACATCTTTGACGAAGTGACCCGTCGGACTGCCGGGCACCGCAGCCGACGGCTCTTCTTCGGCGTCTGCGCCCAGGACGCCACGGAGACCGTCGCCGAGATTGCCGTGCGCTTCTATCAGGAACACAGCCGCCCACCGAACCGGCAGGAGATCGTGGAAGCCTACTACGGGGAGTACGTGGCGCCGGTGGACCTCTTCATCGGCATGGCGCCGCCGGCCGTGTTCGACATGCCCCTGCTGGCCACCGGCCGCGAGAACCTGTACTTCACAGTGGCGCCCTCGCCCTATCTGGACCGCGACACACTGCGGGTCATCCTGTACGACCACCTGTACGCGCGTCGGGTGGAGGACGAAGATTACAGCGATCTCCCGGCGGAAGAGTGGCAGAGGCTGGCCGGGTTCTACCGACGCCATCGGCATCAGGTGTTGGGTGTGGGCCGCATAGGCGGAGGCGGACGGCTCTGGTTGCCGCTGACCCAAACCGAGGCAGAGGGCGAACCTCCTGACAACTGCTGACAAGTTCTCGCCGGCCATATGAGGGAGAGACATCGTGGATCTCGAAGAAGAAACCCGTAACCTGCTTCGTCACCTGGACAGCCGCATGGGGCCCAGCATATACGACGCCGCCTGGATGGCCCGGTTGCCTGCCGCCAGCGGCGACGGCGCACGCTGGCCCAAACTGCTCGACTGGCTCCTCGAAAGGCAGCGGGAGGATGGCAGTTGGGGAGGCGAGATCCCCTATTACCATGACCGCATCCTGTGCACCCTGTCGGCGATCCTCGCCCTGCAAAAACATGGGGATGGCCAACACGTGCGCACGGCCATCGCCCGCGGTGAGCGGTACATCTGGCACAACCTGCACCGCCTGCGCCACGACCCCTATGAGTTGGTCGGTTTCGAACTGATCTTCCCCACCCTACTGACCGAGGCCCTGCGGCTGGATATGGACCTTCCCGTACACACCTGCGGCTACGGGCAGATTCGGCGGGAGAAACTGGCCCTCATCCCCCCCGCCATGCTCTACTCGCCGCGCGTGACCACGGTCCACTCGCTGGAGTTCCTGGGGAACCAGGGAGACGTGACGCGGCTCCAGCAGGCGCTGGCGACCAATGGCTCTCTGGGCAATTCACCCGCGACGACCGTCTACTATCTCCTCCTGGCCGGGTCGGACGGTCGCGCGATGGCCTATCTGGAGGATATGGTCGCCCGCAACGGGCATGTCGTCTACCTGTACCCCTGCCGCATCTTCCAGTTGACCTGGGCACTTTACCATCTTTCCTTCTGCCAGCCGCTGGAGACCCTGACCGATGTCTCGACCTGGAAGGGACAACTGCTGGATTGCCTCAGCGAGCGCGGCATCGGCCTGGACCCCACCTTCGGGATCGAGGACGGCGACATCACTTCGGTGACGACGTACCTCCTCGCCGCCGTCGGCAACCCTCCCGACCCGGCCATCCTGGCGCGGTTCGAAGACAGGGAGCGGCGCATCTTCCGCACCTATGAGTACGAGCGGAACGTCAGCATCAGCACCAACCTGCACGCCCTGGAGGCGATCAATCTGTTGCCCGACTACCCTGACCGCCGGGTGGTCATGGATCACGTCCTCGCCTTCCTGCTCGCCAGCCGCACCTATGACACGTATTGGACGGATAAGTGGAACGCCTCGCCCTACTACGTCACCGCTCACGTTCTGGCGGGGATGCTCAGGGTGGCGCCGCACATTGCCGAGGAGTGTCGCCACACAGTGGACTGGATCGTGCACACCCAGCGCGAGGACGGTTCGTGGGGCTTCTTCGATCGCGGCACGCTCGAAGAGACCGCCTACGCGCTGATCGGATTGCTCCACTACAACCGCCACAGTCCGGTGGACCGGACAGTACTGCAGAACGGCGCCCGCTTCCTGTATCGCAACTACGCGGGGAGGGAAACCCGTTGGCCGGAACTCTACATCGGGAAATGTCTCTTCGCCCCGGTGGACGTGCTGCATGCCACCGTGTTGGCCGCGATGATGCTGTATGAAGAGGATTTTGCCTGGCCGCCGTAATCTGCTTAATGTGCTCGATCCACTCAATCTGCTCAATCCGCTTAATCTGCTTAATCTGCTTAATCTGCTTAATCTGCTTAATCTGCTTAATCTGCTTAATCTGCTGATAGATTCCTGCGTGACACCCGTGGGAAGACGAACGGGGCAATGAGATCAGGAGCAAGAAATGGGAAAATCGTTGAGTAGACTGTTGGAGGTCGCCGTCACCGATCCCGAAGATGCACGTCGGAGGAAACTGCTCAACATCCTGCTGGCTGGCGTGGGCGCGATTGGGCTCCTGGCTTTGCTGGCCACTCTGGTCCTCAGCATGTTCGGTGCCGCCGGGCAACCCGGCGAGGTCAATCCCCTGCTGATCGCCTGCATCAGCCTCATCATCGGCGCGGTAGTCATCTACGTCATCAATCGTTTCTCAGGGTGGGTGGCCAGCACGCTGTTCCTGGCCCTGATCATCCTGATCGCCGTTTTAGCCGACCAACCCGTGCAGGTGGCCGAGGGGCGCAGCATCATGAACCTGGTCATTCCCATCATTGCTGCCAGCGTGCTTCTGCGTCCCGCGACCAGTTTCGTCGCCGCGACGGTGTGCAGCGTGGTGATCGCTTTCATATCGCTGTTTGTCCTGCACACCGTGCCCAACTTCCCGGCGATGTTCATCTTCTTCATCGTCGCCCTCATCGCATGGCTCTCTGCCCGCAGCCTGGAGAACGCCCTGGCCGACCTGCGCGCCATCAACCGCGAACTGGACCAGCGGGTGGCCCAGCGCACCCAGGAACTGGCTGAAGCGCTGGCCACCGTCCATGCCGAGGCCAGCAAGAGCAAGGCCATCCTGGAGGGCATCGCCGACGGGGTGATCGTCTTCGACACCGACGGCAAGGCCATTATTGCCAACCCTGCCGCCAGCAACCTGCTGGGCTACCCCACCGAGGAGATCATCGATCGGGACATCCAGGCGCTGATGGAGACGAAGGTCAGGAGCAGCGACCAGGAGGTCATCTCCTCCCTGCTGAGCGGACAGGAGATGCGCCAGCCCAGCGTGAAGGTCGGCTGGGGTGACAAAACCCTCTCGGTCAGCCTGGCCCGCGTCACGGACGCCAGTGGCAACCCGATCGGCACGGTGGCAGTCTTCCGCGACTTCACCCGTGAGGCGGAACTGGACCGCATGAAGAGCACCATCATCTCCATGACCTCGCACGAACTGCGCACCCCCGTCACCGCCATCCTTGGCTACGCCGACATGCTCAAGGAATCCGCCGTCGGCGCCCTGACCGACGAGCAGCATGGGGTGATCCAGCGGATCATCTTCAACTGTCAGCGGCTATCGAACCTGATCTCCAACCTGCTCGACCAGGCACAGATCGAAGCCGGAACGCTGAAACTCACCTACACCTACTTCACGCCTTCCAGCCTGATCGAAGAGATGGTCGCCACAGTTGGCCTGGCGGCGCAGGTGAAGGGGTTGGAACTCGTCACTGCCGTCACCGCCGATACGCCACCGCTGGTCTACGGCGACGCGCAACGAGTGTCACAGGTCCTGGTCAACCTGGTGAGCAACGCCATCAAGTACACCGACCAGGGAAGCGTGTTGGTCCGCATCTTCCGTCCCGACGAGGGACACTGGGGGTTCGAGGTTGCCGACACCGGCAGCGGCATCCCTCAAGAGGCGCAAGACTACATCTTCGAGCCCTTCCGCCGGGCGGATGACTCCCTCACACGCAAATCCAGCGGCGCCGGCCTGGGACTTTCTATCGTGAAGCAACTGGTCAACCTGATGAAGGGGGAGATCAGGCTGACCAGCACAGTTGGGAGTGGGAGCACCTTCACGGTGATCCTGCCGCTGAGCATCTGACAAGGAGGAGTGATGAGCAACCCGCTCGCGTTCGTCATAGAGGATGACGAGGACCTGGCCATCATCTTCGCTGGCGCGCTGAAGGCCGCCGGCCTCGACACGCGCATCCTCCGCTCCGGCGACATGGCCATGGCCCAACTGGCCGTCTCCACGCCCGACGTCGTCGTGCTGGACCTGCACCTTCCCAACGTGGCCGGTACGGACATCCTGCGGCACATTCGCAACGACCCCCGGCTGGCGCAGGCCCGCGTGATCGTCGCCACCGCCGATCCGCGCCTGGCGGATATGCTGCAGAGCCAGGCTGATCTGGTGCTGATCAAGCCGATCAGTTTCAGTCAGTTACGGGATCTGGCTGCCCGTCTGACCGGCACCACACCCACGAACGGGTCAGCGTAGGGGCCGGTTTCCAACCGGCCCCAGCGGCGGACGGCGTACGCCCTTATCCGCAGGCGCCCCCGCAGCCGCACGTCTGCGGCGAGACGCAGTCGCAGGCCTCGGCCACCGCCTCGATCTCCACCCGCGCGCCGAGCGGCAGCGCTGCCACCTGCACTGCCGAACGGGCCGGCGGGTCCTCAGCGAAGAACTCGGCATAGACCGCGTTGACCTGCGGCCAGTCGGCGATGTCCTGCAGGAACACCGTGACCTTGACCACGTGCCGCAGGCAGGAACCGGCCGCTTCCAGGATGGCCTTCAGGTTCTCCAGCGCCTGGCGCGTCTGAGCGGCGGCGTCCGGCCCGGCGAACTCCCGCGTCCCTGGCACCAGCCCCAACTGTCCGGCTGTGAAGACGAACGCCCCTGCGCGCACGGCCTGCGAGTACGGCCCCACGGCGGCGGGGGCCTTATCGGTGCTGATGATCTCCTTCACCATTCCTCCTCTGGTAGTCCCAACAGGGCCAGGTAGTGAATGACCGTCTCAATTCCGCGATAGAAGTTCGGCAGGTGCATCTTCTCGTTGGGGGCGTGGCCGTTGTCATCGGGCAGACCAAAGCCGATCATGACCACAGGCGCCCCCAAAGCCTGCTGCAACTCGTGGACGATGGGCAGCGAGCCACCACCGCGCTGATAGACCGGCGAGGCGCCGAACGCCCGCTCGTAGGCGCGGGCCGCGGCCTGCACGGCCGGCGCCCTTGGGTCCACCACTGCCGGGTGACTCCCGGCCTGCAGGCGCACCTCCAACCGCACCGTGGGCGGGGCGATGGAGTGCAGGTAGTCGCTGAACAGCCGGGCGATCTCCTGCGGCTCCTGGTCGGGCACCAGACGCATGCTCACCTTGGCCTGCCCGTGGGTCGGGATGACCGTCTTGTGGCCGGGCTGGGTGAAGCCGCCAATGATGCCGTTGATGTCCAGCGTGGGCCGGGTGCTCGTCCGTTCCCAGGTGGTGTACCCTTCCTCGCCCGCCAGCGCCGGCACCCCGGTGAGGGCCAGCGCCTCGGCGTCGCTCAGGGCGCGACGGGCCAGGAGCGCGCGCTCCTCGTCAGCGACCGGCCGCACGCGGTCGTAGAAGCCGGGAATGGTGACGCGATGAGTCACGGGGTCCTGCAGCGCCGCCAGCAGGCACACCAGCACGTTGAGGGGATTGTCCACCGCGCCGCCGAAAGTGCCGGAGTGCAGGTCAACGGTGGGACCGCTCACCTCCACTTCCATGTAGGCCATTCCACGCACGCCGGTGGTGATCACCGGTGTCTGCGCATCGGCCATCGCCTGATCGCAGATGAGCACCGCGTCAGCGGCCAGCCGCTCGCGGTGGCGCGCGATGAAATCGGCGATGTGGGGGCTCCCCTGCTCCTCCTCCCCCTCGAACAGCAGACGCAGGTTGATCGGCAGGCGACCCGATGTCTCCAGGTAGCAGCCCGCCGCAGCCAGGATGGCCAACAACTGGCTCTTGTCGTCCGAAGCGCCACGGGCGAACAGGTCATCCCCCCGAACCGTCGGCTCAAACGGCGGCGTGCGCCACTCTTCCAGCGGGTCCGCTGGTTGGACGTCGTAGTGGGCGTAGGCCAGCAGCGTGGGCGCGTCCACACCGGCCCCCAGCCACTCGGCGTAGACCGCTGGCGGACCGCCGGTGGGCAGGAGGGTCACGCCGTTCATCCCGATGTCCCGGAGCCATCCGGCCAACGTCGCTGCTGCCCGCTCGACATCCTGGTGATGCTCCGCCAGGGTGCCGACGCTGGGGATGCGCAGCAGGTCGCACAGCCACTCGAAATGACGTTGCTGCCGGGTGCGGGCGCGGATAAGCGCGGCTTCTAGCACAGACCACCTCCTTCTCCATTACCGAACTGCAATGAATTCGTGCAATTCGTGGCCGAAGCGTTACGGTTCGACCATCAACAGCAGGAAAGCCAGGAACGCTGCGCCAGCGGCAACGGCGAAGCCGGCCCCGCAGCCGTGGGCGCTGGCCAGCGCGCCGAGCGCCCAACTGCCCGCTCCCACCCCCAGGTCGAAGGCGGTATACTGTGCCGCCACCGCGCCCGCGCGCTGGTCGGGGGCGACCGCGTCTTGTACCTGGGCGTCCAACCCGGCGCGCATGGTGCACCAGCCCAGGCCGTAGAGCGTCGCCAGGCCCACCATCCCCCAGCGATTGCCGACGAAGGCCAGCCCCAGCGTCGCCAGCGTCGCCGCTATCGCGCCGGGCAGGATGGCCCATCTGCGTCCCAGCCGGTCGGACAGGCGGCCGGCCAGCGGGCCGCTGGCGGTGCAGGTGAGGGCGTAGGCGGCGAAGGCCCAGCCCGTGGAACCGAAGCCCCGTTCCTGTGCCAGGAGCGGCAGGAAGCCGATGAGCATGCCGAAGGGCAGGCCCATGAGCGCCATCTCGGCCGATACCACGCGTACCCGGCGATGGGCCAGCACCTGGCGCATGCCGCCGAGCGGGCTGCGCGTCTGCGGAGCGGGCGGGAGCGGTGGGAGAAGAACGGCCCCGCACGCAGCGACCAACCCCAAGCCACCCAGCACGACGAACAGCAGTGAGAAATTCCCCAGGGCCACCAGTCCTTCGCCGACCAGTGGCGCGACGGCCGTCGCTACGGTCGAGGCGGCGCTGGCCAGGCCCAGTCCCTCACCGCGGCGCTCCGGCGGGGAGAGCGCGACGGCCAGCGCCGTGTAGGTGACCGAGAAGAGCGCCATCCCTGCTCCGTGCGCCGCGCGAGCGGCCAACAGCGCTGGCACGGTGTGGCTCACCAGGTAGAGCAGCGGCGCGCCGCCGAAGAGCAGCGCGCCGGCCACCAGCATCAGACGGCCCCCCCGGCGGTCGGCCAGCGAGCCGGCGAAGGGGCGCACCAGGACGGAGGCCAGGGCAAAAGCCCATGTGGCCAGACCGTTGTCCGTGGCCGTCCCCCCGATCTGCAAGATGTAGAGCGGCAGGGTGGGAAAAAGCGCCTGCAGGCCGAAGAACAGCAGCAGCGTTGTGCCCAGCCCCAGGTAGAAGGCCAGAGGAAAGCGGGAGGGCCGGGTTGTCATTCCTGCCGCATCAACGCCAAAGAGGGGTTCTCCTGGAAGCGGAGGAACCAATCCAGCGCGTCCAGGATCATCTCGGCCAGCGCGCGCGCCCGGTCGGGGTCGGCCTGCACGAAGGCCCGCAGCAGCCGGTAGGTGTTGGCGCAGGCAGCGCGCTCCTCGTGCTCTGGCAACACCACCGTTCGCGCCGCATCCAGTACTGCCGTGAGTACCTCGTGCAGCGAGACGTTGCGCACGGTGGGGACTCTGGGCCCGCCCTGCAGCAGGCGGGGCCTGGCCACTTCGACTTCGAACCCCATCAGGCGGCGCACCGCCCGGTCCAGCGCCTGTTCGACCGTTAGCCCCAGGCCGGTCTGCGCCGCCAGCGCTCCCTCCAGGCTCAGTTCCTGCCCGTCCCACGGACGGGTCTCCAGCCAGTCCAATCCTCTCGCATCGGAGGCAGGACGCAATTCACAGTATCCTTGCTCCACCAGGTAGGCGATGGCGACGAAGAGCAACGCCGCCGCCTTGCGGCGGTTGTCCGGCGACGCACCGAACAGTTCCGCCAGCACCGTGCGCTGCTGCCCATCGTCGAAGAAGAAGCCCGGCAGGTAGAGCGCGACCACGCCGCTGGCTACCAGTTGGGCGCGCTGCTGGTCGGCGACCAGTTCCGCCACCTCCGGTCGCAGCCCGATCAACCGCCTGACCTCCTCACGGCTATCCGCCACCAGGGGTTGGCCGCAGTGACGACAGGTGGGTTGGTCATCTTCGGTGTACTGCTTGCAGTGGGCGCAGACCACCATGATCTTGCGGTCACACCATGGGCAACGGGAAGCGGGCACGGCGATCGGCCGCCCGCAGTGTCGGCAGACCAGCCCACCTTCGGCCATCGCTACTCCTCCAATTTGAGCACCGCCAGGAAAGCCTCCTGCGGGATGACCACCTGGCCGAACTGCTTCATGCGCTTCTTGCCGGCCTTTTGCTTTTCCAGGAGTTTGCGCTTGCGCGTCACGTCGCCGCCGTAGCACTTGGCCAGCACGTCCTTGCGCAGCGCCTTCACCGTGGCGCGGGCGATAACCCGCCCACCGATGGCTGCCTGGATGGGCACAACGAACAACTGGCGTGGGGTGACCTCTTTCATCTTGCGTACCAGGGCGGAGCCCTTCGCGTAAGCCTGGTCACGATGGACGATCAGCGCCAACGCGTCCACGGGTTGCTCGTTGACCAGGATGTCCATCTTCACCAGGTCCCCCGGCTGGTAGCCATCGAAGGCGTAGTCGAGCGAGGCGTACCCCCGGCTGAGCGATTTGAGGCGGTCGTGCAGGTCAACGATCATCTCCGCCAAAGGCATGCGGTAATGCAACACCACCCGGCGTGGGTCGAGGTACTCCGTCGTGCCCACCTCGGCGCGACGGCGGGTCATCAACTCCATGATCGGGCCAATGTACTCGGTGGGCGTGAAGATCTGCACGCGCATCCACGGCTCACGGATCTCGCGGATGACCGCCGGATCGGGTAGGTCCGCCGGGCTGGAGACCTCCACGACATCGCCCGTGGTGGTGACCACCTGGTAGGCGACGCTGGGCGCGGTGGCGATCAGGTCGAGGTCGTACTCCCGCTCCAACCGCTCCTGGACGATCTCCATATGGAACAGGCCGAGGAAGCCGCAGCGGAAGCCGAACTGCAGGGCCTGTGAGGTCTCCGGCTCGAAGGTGAGCGCGGCGTCGTTGAGTTGCAGTTTCTCCAGCGCGTCCCGCAGGTCGTTGTACCCTTCGGTCTCGGTGGGGTAGATGCCGGCGAAGACCATCGGCTTGGCCGGGCGGTAGCCGGGCAGGGGGGTGGGCGCTGGCGTGCGGGCGTCGGTGAGCGTGTCGCCGACGCGACACTCGCGCACGCTCTTGAGGCCCGTGGCGACATACCCCACATCCCCCGCCTCGAGCCGGCCGGTGGGCTGCATCTGTGGGGCGAAGATACCCACCTCGACCGGCTCTGTCTCCGCGCCCGAGGCCATCAGACGCAGCGGATGGCCTGTGTTGACGCTCCCATCCATGACCCGCACATAGGCCACAACCCCCTTGTAAGGGTCGTAGTGGGAGTCGAAGATGAGCGCGCGCAGCGGATCGTCGGCCCGGCCGGTCGGGGGCGGGATGCGCTGCACGATCGCCTCCAGCACCGCGGGGACGTTGGTGCCCTCCTTGGCCGAGACCCGCAGCACGTCCGTGGCGGGGACGCCCAGCAGGTCGGCCAGTTCGGCGGCGATCTCGTCGGGGCGGGCGGAAGCCAGGTCAATCTTGTTGACCAGCGGGATGATCTCCAGGTCGGCCTCGAGCGCCAGGTAGAGGTTGGCCAGCGTCTGCGCCTCGATGCCCTGCGTGGCGTCCACCACCAGCAGCGCTCCTTCGCAGGCGGCCAGCGCCCGACTGACCTCGTAGGAGAAGTCCACATGGCCGGGGGTGTCAATCAGGTTCAGTTCGTAGGCGAGGCCGTCGGCGGCCTGGTACATCATCCGCACCGCCGAGGCCTTGATGGTGACCCCCTTCTCCCGCTCCAGGTCCATCGTGTCCAGCACCTGCTCGGTCATTTCCCGCGCCGAGAGGGTGCCGGTGATCTCCAGCAGGCGGTCGGCCAGGGTGGACTTGCCGTGGTCCACGTGGGCGATAATGCAGAAGTTACGAATCCGTGCCGGCTCCACGGCCTTCATTCTAGCAGGGGCGGGAGGATTGTCAAGAAAGTGGGTGGTGGAGGTTGGAAGTTGGAAGTTGGAAGTTGGAGGTTGGAGGTTGGAGGTTGGATACTGGTGGCAGCCGCTCGTTGCTATTGGCGTGGTGCGTGGTGCGTGGTGCGTGTTGCGTGTTGCGTGGTCCGTGGTCTGTGGTCTGTGGTCCGTCGTCCGTGGTCCGTGGTCCGTCGTCCGTGCTCACTGCCCATGGTTCGTCGTCAGCAGGATGCGGTCGAGTTCCTCCTGGGGGACTTCGAAGCGGAAGACCAGGCTGCCAGCCAGGAAGAGCAGCGCGGAGGCCACGAAGAGCGTCATGAAGCCGGCACGGTCCATCGAGGCGAGGGTGAAGCCGAAGAAGAGGGCGGCCAGGGCCCCAGCCAGGCCGGTGGACAGGTTGAGATAGGCCATGTACTGCCCGGCCTCCTCCGGCGGGACCAGCCCGCTGGCCAGCGCCGGCACCACCGCCACCAACGGGCCGGTCGCTGCGGCGCGGAGCGCGGCCAGCACGAGGAACAGGGCGAAGTCGGACGTGAAGCCCATGGCCAGCGTCGTGACGGCGGAGAGGACCAGGCCGACGAGAATCAGCCGGCGACGGCCGACCCGGTCGGAGACCAGGCCACAGGCGACCGCGGAGAGCATGGTCCAGACCAGGCTGAGCAGGCCCATCAGCCGCAGTGCCCGATCGGGGTTGACGGCGGGGAAGTAGACCTCGAAGAAGAAGCGGGCGAAGAACTGCATGCTGGTCAGGCCCATGTTGCCCAGGAGCGCGCCGAAGACCACCCAGAAGAAGACCGTCACACGTGTGCGGACGTGGAACATCTCCTTCAGCAGCGTGCGCAGGCGAACGGGCTGGGGGGCCAGGGCCGGAAGGTCGTGGCCGCGGATGGTCAGGCTGGTGACCACACCCGTGGCGGCGAAGACCAGGCCGATCAGCCACAATGCCAGAGGGGTCTGGCCAATCTCGTTCAGCCAGGTCACCAACCCCATCCCCAGCGCTGCGCCAAGCAGGGTGAACAGGCCCTGCAGGCCGGAGGCCAGGCCGCGCTGCCCCTCGGGGACCACGTCAACCAGCAGTGGCCACCAGGCGCCGTTGCTCACGTTGGTGAAGAACTGCATGCCGATGAAACTGCCGACGATCACCGGCAGCGCCGGGGGATAGCAGAGAGCGGTCGAGACGATGACCGGCAGCCCCAGGAGCGCGCCGAAAAGGATGCCGGGAGTGCGCTTGCCCCAGCGGTGGGCCGTGCGGTCGCTGACCAGGCCTGCCAGGAGGCTCGTCACGATGCCGACCATGCTGCCCAGGAAACCGATCAGGCCGACAATCGGCCCCCGCCAGTCCGTGACAGCCCTTTCGACCAGCGCAGGGAGCAGGGCGTTGTTGTAGGAGACCCAGACGAAGTTCGCACCGAGCATGAGCGCGGAGAGGCCCAGCAGGAAGCCGAGAGACCTGGTGGTTGAAGAAGGTGTTTTCAATGGCGCACCCTCCCAGGTTCCAGATTGCCCCTGTCCGGCAGGGGTTGTTCATCGGGTTGTGGGCGCATCCCTCTCTGGCACGGGCTGAATCGTGCCACGCAGGACAGCCGGCTCCGCCGCATCCACCAGCAGGCGTGAGATGAAGGGACGGATGGGATGCAACGGCTTCTCACCTGGTGAAAAAGAACTCCCAGTCCCGCAATACCTCCCCCTCGTTGATGCGCTGGGCCAGCATGTACGCGTCAATCGCGTCAAACAGCGCCAGCAATGCGGAGGCCAGCAGCGGCAGGCTGCAGCATACGATCCCCACCCAGGCCAGGCCCATCTCGGGCAGGCCCGTCGGCACGTAAAACAGAAAACAGGCTAACAGGCCCAGCCCCAGGCGGACGACGATGAAGACGATGCCCTTGAGCGTCTGGCCATTGTAGATCGCCCCCAGGCCGAGCAGCAGGCTGAGGATAGCGGCCAGGATGGGTTCTTTGGCTTTCCTCTCCATTCTCCACGCTCCTTTCGTGATCACTGTACCCGGTTCGTTGCGAGCCCCCGAAGGGGACGAAACAATCTCCACAAGCCATTGCTGAATCTGCTCAATCTGCTGACCGATTCCTCGCTTTCGGCACCGCGAACCAGGAACAACACTCAAGAGGGAGACCAGATGACGACTGGGCAAATCCCCCAAGCCCCCCTTGCGCCCGCCGCGACTTGTGGTATCCTCTCCACTGGGAGACGAGAATGGATCTGAAAGAGACCAAGTTCTACGACACCGTGGGTTTTCTCTACCCCTATGACCTGCGCTACGACCCCGCCGACCGCGCGCACTGCAACCCTCTGCCCGACGGACGGGTGGAGTTCCGCCTGTGGACGCAGCACGGCTTCGCCTCTGCCACGCTGGTCTACAACGACGGCGACGTTCGCGGCGCGCCGCTCTCCCTCATCGCCCACGACCGCCGTTTCCTCTATTGGGAGACGGTCATCCGCCCTGCCCGGCCTCGCCTCACCTATTCCTTTGCCCTGAAGACCGAGGACGGGCGCATCGTTTATTTCTGCCGACACGGGGTGGACCACGCCGTCGAGCCGCTCGACCGCTGGAGCCTTGACCTGGAGAGCGCGTCGCCCTTCACCACGCCCGCCTGGATGCACGGCGCCGTGGTCTACCAGATCTTCCCGGAGCGCTTCGCCAACGGCGACCCCACCAACGACCCGCCGGGCACGGTCCCCTGGGGTTCGCCTCCCCACTGGCTCCAGTTTCAGGGCGGCGACCTGGCCGGCATCACCGCCCACCTCGACTACCTGCAGGACCTGGGGGTGGAGGTGCTCTACCTGAACCCCATCAACGCCTCTCCCTCCACCCACAAGTACGACGCGGTGGACTTCTACCACGTTGACCCCGCCTTCGGCGGGGACGCGGCGCTCCACGCCCTGGTCGAAGCACTGCACGAGCGCGGGATGCACCTTATCGTTGACGCCTCGTTCAATCACTGCCACCCGCGCTTCTTCGCCTTCCAGGATGTGCTCCAGCGCGGTCCGGCCTCTCCCTATTGGGACTGGTTCACCATCTACGAGTACCCGCTAAAGGTGCGCTACCGCCCCCATCGCGGGTCTGAGCAGACCCCGCGCGCCGCCCAGTACCGCCACTGGCTGGAGACCTTCCCCCAGGCGACCGGCATCCCCATCGAGATCGCGCATGACGAGGGACCGCTGCTGGAGCCCACCTACCTGGCCTGGTATGGCGTGCCGAACATGCCCAAACTGAACCAGCGCAATCCCGCCACCCGCGCCTACTTCCTCGACGTGGCCACCCACTGGCTGCGCGAGTTCCGCATTGACGGCTGGCGGATGGACGTGGCCCGTCACATCGAGCCGGACTTCTGGCAGGACTTCCGCCGCGTCTGCAAGACGGTCAACCCAGACTGCTACCTGCTGGCGGAGATCTGGGGCAACACCGCCCCCTGGCTTCAGGGAGACCAGTTCGACGCGACGATGAACTACATCCTGCGCGACCTCTGCGTGGCTTACTTCGCCCGAACGGAGATGGACACGCCGACCTTCCTGGACGGCGTCACGCGCATGCTCTTCCTCTACGCCCCGCAGGTGACCGCCGTGACGTACAACCTGGTCTCCAGCCACGATGTGGAACGGTTCCTCTTCCTGGCCGGGGAGGACGTCCGCCGCCTGCGGCTGGCGTTGCAATTCCTGCTCACCATTCCCGGGGCGCCGGCCATCTACTACGGGGATGAGATCGGCCTGAGCGGCGGCGCCGACCCCGATTGTCGCCGCGCTTTTCCGTGGCATCAGCCGGAGAGTTGGGACCGCGAGACGCTGGAGATGACCCGTGCGCTGATCCATCTCCGGCGCACTCATCCGGCGCTGCGGCATGGGGACTGGCGGGTGGTCTGGAGCGATGACGCGGCTTTCGCCGCCGAGCGGGTTGCTGAAGAGGAGCGACTGCTGGTGGTGATCAACCGTGGGGAAGATGTCGGCCGTGCAGTCCTGCCGCTGGCTCACACCACCCCCACCCTGCTGTGGGGCACAGCCAGCGTGCGGTCGGATGAAACCCACCTGGTAGTGGAAAACCTGCCCCCCTGGAGCATGACCCTCCTCGCCCTCTGACGCCATGTCATCGCGCCTCCACCTCCCCCAACGGCAGCACCACCACGAACCGGCTCCCTCGCCCCTGGACGCTCTCCGCCCACACCCGTCCACCGTGCTGTTCCACCAGTCCCTTGACCACTGAGAGGCCCAGCCCGACCCCGCCGTAGCGCCGCTTCATGTGTTCCTCCACCTGCTCGAAGGGCTGGAAGATGCGCTCCAACTGTTCCTGGGGGATACCGATGCCGGTATCCGCCACGGCGATCTGGGCCTGGTTACGGCGTTGGGTCACCGTCACCTGCACCCGCCCGTCCCAGGGGGTGAACTTGACGGCGTTGGAGAGCAGGTTGTCGAGCACCAGCCGCACCTTGTCCCGGTCGGCGCACAGGATCACCGGGCTGGCAGGCACCTGCATCTGGAGATGAACCCCATTGGCCTCGGCCAGTGAACGGTATCCCTCGCACGCCGCCTTCACCTCCTCGCGCAGGTCGAACGGCGTGCAGGCCAGTTCCACTTCCCCCGTCTCCAGGTAGCGCAGGTTGATCATCGTGTCAATGATCTGCCGCAGGCGCATCGCCGCCCGCAGCACGACATCCAGTTGCGGGCCTGTCTGGTCATCCAGCCGTTCGCGCAACAGGGCACTGTAGCCCAGGATCAGGCTGAGCGGCGTGCGCAGTTCGTGCGAGGCGATAGCGATGACGTCCGACTTCAGGCGGTCCAGTTGTCCCAACTGCTCGTAGGCAGCGCGCAGTTCTTCCACCAACCGGGCGTTCTCGATAGCGACGGCGGCCTGGGCGGCCAGCGCGGTCAGCACCTCCACGTCCTCCGCCGTGAACCCCCCGCTGCCGCGCTTGTTGACGGCTTCCAGGACCCCCACAGGGTGCTGCAGGATCTTCATCGGCACGGCCAGCAACGAGCGGGTCTCGAAGCCGATCTGCGTCCCCACAGCGCTGTAGTGACGGCGGTCACGGCGCACATCGGCGATGACCGCCGGCTCGCCGGAGCGGAGCACCGCGCCCGCGATGCTGCCTTCCACAGGCACTGGTATATCGCTCAACTGATTGCCGACATCGCTGCTGGCCGCGCGGAAGCGCAACTCGCCCGTGCGCTTGTCCAGCAACAGGATGGAGGCCGATTCGCTATCGGTGAGTTCGGCGCCGAGGGAGACGATGCGGTGCAACAGCGGTTCCAATGCCATCAGGCCGGTCAACTCGCGGCTGATCTCCAGGATACGCTCCATACGCCGGAGCGCGTCGCGCAGCCGCTCGTTCTCCTGCTGCAGTTCCGAAGAGTCTCTTGATGGTGCAGATGACCGATTGTCCATCAACGCTTTTCCACTTCCTTCAGGCAACCCAGGATGGTTGCCTCAGACGGCAGAGGCTCCCCCCCTCTCTGCCACCACCCCAGGAACTCGACATTGCCGGCGGGCCCGCGCAGCGGCGAGGCCATCAGCCCGCGCAAGGCCAACCCCAGGTTTGCTGCTATGTCCACGACCTGGTGCAGCACCGCGCTATGGACCGCCGGGTCGCGCACCACGCCGCCGCGGGCCACCTGTCGTCTGCCGGCCTCGAACTGTGGCTTCACCAGCGCCAGCACCTGCCCTTCAGGCTTGAGCCAGCCTACCGCCGCCCGCAAGATCAGCCCCAGCGAGATGAACGAGACGTCCGCCACCACCAGGTCCACTGGCTCCGCCAGGCGCTCCAGGTAGCGGGCGTTGGTGCGCTCCATCACCACCACGCGCGGGTCGTTGCGCAGCCGCCAGTCCAGTTGCCCGTACCCCACGTCGATCGCGTAGACGCGGGCGGCGCCGTGCTGCAACAGGCAGTCGGTGAAGCCGCCAGTGGAGGCCCCCACGTCCGCCGCCACCCACCCGCGCACGTCCACCGCGAAGCGCGCCAGCGCCGCGGCCAGTTTCTCCCCTCCACGGCTGACGAAACGCGGTCGTGCGGCCAGGGCCAGCGGAGCATCTGTGGCCACCATCCGGCCTGGCCGATCGCAGACCTGCCCGGCGATGGAGACCTGTCCGGCCATGATGAGCCGCTGCGCCTGGGCCCGGCTGGGGGCCAATCCCCGCCGTACCAGCAACTGGTCCAGCCGCTCCTTCTCCATCATGCTCAAGGATACTCTATCCCGTCAGTTTGGTCAAGCGGAGGGGTCTTCCCTTACCGTGTTGATCGAAGACTGCGCCCGAAAACGGCTGGAGAGAGTCAGCGGTTGAGCAGATGGAGTTGCCCAAATCTCTCCTTTCTGGTATCATCCTCCAGGTACAAAAGGAGAACCGCATGCTGCGCGACCTGATTCAGACGATGCGCCCCAAACAGTGGCTGAAAAACATCTTCGTCTTTGCCCCGCTGGTGTTCGACGTCAAGATCGGCAATCCCACCTACCTGCTACGCACCCTGGCCGGTTTCCTGCTGCTATGCCTGGCATCGGGCTGCGTCTATATCATGAACGACGCGATAGACGCGGAGAAGGATCGCCAGCACCCGCGCAAGCGACTGCGGCCCATCGCCGCCGGTCGGCTGCGGGTGGGGCCGGCGCTGACGGTCGCCATCCTGCTGGCGCTCCTCAGCCTGCTGGCTGGCTTCTGGCTGAGCCCCGGCTTCGCCGCGGTGCTGCTCGCCTACCTGATCCTGCAGATTGCCTACTCCTTCTGGCTCAAGCGCTGGGTCATTATTGACGTGATGGCCATCGCCGCCGGCTTCGTCCTGCGCGTGACGGCAGGCGTTCCCCTGGTGGACGCGGAGCGGTTCTCGCCGTGGATGTACGCCTGCATAGCGTTGCTGGCGCTGCTCATCGGCTTCAGCAAGCGACGGCATGAACTGACCCTGCTCAAGGAGACCGCCGACACGCACCGCGAGAGCCTCCAGGAGTACAACCTGCCGTTCCTCGACCAGTTGATCAACATCGTCACCGGGGCGACGTTGCTGGCCTACACGCTCTACACCGCCCTGGCGCCCAACCTGCCGGCCAACCATGCGATGATGCTGACCATCCCCTTCGTCCTCTACAGCCTGTTCCGTTACCTCTACCTGGTGCAGGTGAAGGGGCTGGGCGGCGAGCCGGAGGAGATCGTCCTGCGCGACCACCCCCTGCAGGCCGGCATCCTCCTCTGGGGCCTGACCGTGGTGCTCATCATGTACTTCCTGGGCTGAGGCCCCGACAAGGTCCGCGATGGTCAGCGCTTCCGCTCCCGGCAAGATCATCCTCTTCGGCGAGCACGCCGTCGTCTACGGGCGGCCGGGCATCGCCGTGCCCGTCTCTCAGGTGCGGGCCACCGCCCGCGTGGAGGCCACCCCACCGGGCAGCGGGCTGACGCTGCTGGCGCTGGACCTGGAGCGGAGCGTCCACCTGCGCGCAGCGACGATGACCGACCCGCTGGCGGCGATCGCCTTCCTGACCCTGGCCCACCTGGAGGCGGACGAGCCGGACGCGCTGCTCACCGTCACCTCGACGATTCCCATCGCCGGGGGACTGGGCAGCGGGGCCGCGGTCTCCACGGCCGTCGCCCGCGGTCTCGCCGCCTTCCTGGGCTGCGACCTGGCCCCCGCCGAGGTCAGCCGCCTGGTCTATGAGGTGGAGAAACTGCACCACGGCACCCCCAGCGGGATTGACAACACGGTCGTGGCCTATGAGCAGCCGGTCTACTTCGTGCGCGACCGGCGGATGGAGACCTTCACGCCCGGCGCGCCCTTCCGCTTCCTCATCGCCGACTCCGGCCTGCCCAGCGCCACCGGCGCGGTGGTGGCCGCCGTGCGTGCCGCCTGGCAGGCGGAGCCGGCCCGCTACGAGCGCCTGTTCGACCAGGTGGGCGCCCTCACCGACGCGGCGCGTCAGGCGCTGGAGGCTGGCGACGTCCGCTCCCTGGGACCGCTGATGGACCGCAATCAGGCACTGCTGGAGGAGATGGGGGTTTCAGCGCCGCTGCTCGACCGGCTGGTCGCAGCGGCGCGGGAGGCTGGCGCGTTGGGGGCCAAACTCAGCGGCGCAGGACGGGGCGGGAACGTCATCGCCCTGGTGGAAGAGGCGACCGCCGCCGCGGTAGAAGCCGGGTTGGCCGACGCTGGCGCGCGTCGCGTGATCTCGACCACGGTGGGGTAGGCTATGGAGGAGACGGTATTCCTGAAACTCGGCGGGTCGCTGATCACCGACAAGGCCCGCCCTGCCACCCCTCGCTACAGGGTCATCCGTCGGCTGGCCCGCGAGGTGGGCCTGGTGCTGCAGGAGGCGCCCGGCTTGCGGCTGCTGATCGGCCACGGCTCCGGCTCCTTCGGCCATCAGGTGGCGGCCCGCTTCGGCACGCGCCAGGGGGTGGAGACCCCCGCGCAGTGGCGCGGACTGGCGGAGGTGGCCGCCGCGGCGGCGCGCCTGAACCGCATCGTCGCCGACGCCTTCCTCCAGGCCGGCGTGCCCGTCCTCTGCCTGCCCCCCTCCGCATCCGCCCGCTGCCGGGACGGCGCACTGCTGCATCTGGAGACCCACCCCATCGAGGAGGCGCTGGCCCACGGACTGGTGCCGCTGGTCTACGGAGATGTGGCGCTGGACGAGGTGCGGGGGGGAACCATCGTCTCGACCGAGGAGGTCTTCGCCTATCTGGCAGCGGTGCTCCGCCCGACGCGCATCCTGCTGGCCGGGTCGGCCCCTGGCGTGCTCGACGCGGCCGGTCGGGTCATCCCGCACATCGCGCCGGAGGGATTGCCGGCGCTGCAGGGCGTGCTCAGCGGCGCGCGGGAGACCGACGTCACGGGCGGGATGGCGGACAAGGTGGCGCGGATGGCAGAACTGGTGAGGCGTCAGCCGGGGCTGAGGGTGGAGATCCTCTCCGGCCTGAGGCCGGGGCGCGTGTATCGCGCGCTGACCGAGCCAGGCGCAGCCATCAGCACGTGTATCGCCTAGACAGGTTCGCCCCCCTACCCCGCTAACGCCTGGTGCACCCGGGCCAGCCACTCCACAATGGCGATGGACTGCGGGCAGCGCTCCTCACACTCCCGACACTCGACGCAGCGGTCGGCCCGCTCCTCCTCCTTGAGCCAGCCGTAGAACATCCGCGCCGAGTCCATATCGCCGTACACCTGGCCGTCGTTGTAGATCTCGAAGATGCGTGGGATGCTCACCCCGTTCGGGCAGGGCTGGCAGTACTGACAGTCGGTGCAAGGGATGGGACGCAGGCGGCGATAGACATCCCGCACGCGGGCAATCAGCGCCAACTCGTCAGCGGTCAGCGTGCCCGGCCCGGAGCGCTCAGCGCTGGCCAGGTTCTGCACCACCTGCTCCATCGTGCTCATACCGCTGAGCAGCAGCGAGACCTCCGGCTGGTTCCACACCCACTGCAGCGCCCAGTCGGCGGGGGTGCGGCGACGCTCCGCGGAGTCCCACAGCGCCTGCACCTCCGGCGGCGGCGTGCGCGCCAGTTGTCCGCCGCGGATCGGCTCCATCACCACCACGGCCAGCCCCTTGCCGGCAGCGTACTCCAGCCCCCGCCGTCCGGCCTGATTCTCCTCGTCCATGTAGTTGTACTGGATCTGACAGAAGGTCCAGTCGAAACTGTCCACGATCTCCCGAAAGACCTCATAGGAGTCGTGGAAGGAGAAGCCCAGATAGTGGATGCGGCCATCGGCCAGCGCCCGTTCGGCCCGCTCAAGCAGCCGCAGTTCCTTCACCTTGCCCCAGGAACCCGCGTCCAGCGAGTGGAGAAGGTAGAAGTCCACGAAGTCCGTCTGCAACCGCTGCAACTGCTCGTCGAGGAAGCGGTCGAAGTCCTCCGGCTTCTCCACCAGCCAGACGGGCGACTTCGTCGCCAGCCGCACCCGCTGGCGGTAGCCGTCCTGCAGCGCCCGTCCCACGAAGGGTTCGCTGTTCCCGCGGTGGTAGAGGTAGGCGGTGTCCACGTAATTCACGCCGCCGTCAATGGCCGTGCGGAGCATGCGCGTCGCCTCCGCCTCGTCAATCTGGCCACTGTCCCCGCCGATCGTCGGCAGGCGCATACAGCCGAAGCCCAACGCTGAGGGGTGCCAGTCCAGCCGTCCGAAATGCCGGTATTGCATCATTCCTCCTTCCCGGCGGACGAGGGGCGGGAGAAGCCCACCCCGCCCAGCCGCTCACCCACCCGCCAGTAGGCGCTGTCGAAGAAGACGAAGGGGTTCAGCCGCGCCATCTCGACCTCGCCGCGGTCGTCGAGCAGCGTCTCGTCCACATGCACTGCCACCACCTCGCCGATGAACAGGTCATGGGTGCCGAGGGCGAGCCGCTCACGGACGCGGCACTCCAGGTTGACCGGGCATTCGGCGATGAGCGGCACCTGCACCTGCGAGGCGGGGGCAGGGGTGAAACCGCAGGCGGTCCACTTGTCTTTGCGCCGCCCGGAGGCCACGCCGCAGAGGTCCACCCAACGGGCCTGCTCCGCGCTGGCCAGGTTGACCACGAACTCGCCCTGGTCACGGATCAGGCGGTAGGAGTGCCGTTCCGGCCGCACGGAGATGCCCGCCATCGGCGGCTCGGAGCAGACCGTGCCCACCCAGGCCAGAGTGATGATGTTGGCCTGCTCCCCTGTCCCACAACTGACCAACACGGCTGGCAGGGGATAGAGCATCGTCGTCGGTTTTCGGAGCACTTTTCCCATTTTCGCCTCCCTGGATGACGCCTCGTGAACATTGACAGCGCGACCTCACCGCAGAGTCCGCTGAGGGCGCAGAGACAAGTGTACCACAGACGAGAGGGGAGTGCAAAACAGGGACAGGTCAACCGGCTCAGAGGGTCAGCGCACGCCCGCGGAAGTCGGCCAGGCAGCGGTAGCCGTGGCGCTGCATGTAGTCGCGCATCTCGGCGCAGACCGCGTCGAAGACCTCCATCCCCCGGTAGAAGACCGCCGAGCCGATGCCCACCGCCGTCGCGCCGACCAGCACCATCTCCACCGCATCCCGTCCGCACGTCACCCCGCCCACCGCCACCACCGGCACGTCCACCACGCGGCAGATGTCGCGCACGCAGCGCACGGCGATGGGGCGCATGGCCGGCCCGCTCACCCCGCCGGTGCCATGGGCCAGCACCGGACGGCAGGTCTCGATGTCGAGGATCAGCCCCGGCCCCAGGCTGTTGACCGCGGTGATGCCGTCGGCCCCGGCCTCCACCACCGCCTGCGCCACCGCCGTGATGTCGGTGACATTGGGGGAGAGTTTGACCAGCACCGGCTGGTCGCAGTTCTGCTTCACCCGCCGCGTGACCTGGGCGGAGACATAGGGGTCAGTGGCGAACATGCGCAGGTAACGGTCGCCGACGTTGGGGCAGGAGATATTGACCTCGATCAGGTCCGGTTGGACGGCGGAGACGCGACGGGCGACCTGGCCAAAGTCGTAGATGGTATCGGCGAAGATGCTGGCGATGACCGGGATGCCCAGCGGAGCCAGGACCTCCCGCGCGGCGCGCACCTCCTCGATCATCGCCTCCACGCCCGGGTTGGACAGGCCCACGGCGTTGATCAGCCCCGGCCCCCAGTCCAGCACCGTGGGGTTGGGGTGGCCGACGCGCGGGCTCAGGCTGATGGACTTGGTGGTCACCGCGCCGGCGCCGGCCTGCGCCACCCGCGCCATGACCTCGTGCGTCAGCCCCAGGATGCCGGAGGCCAGCACCGTGGGATTGGGCAGGCGGACCCCGCAGAGGTCGGTGGAGAGGTCGGGCTCGGTCATCCCGTGGACTCGGATCGGTTGCCGGGTTGCGTCTCTCGCAGATAGGCCGTGACTTCCGCGTGGCGAGCCGGAGCGATGCGGCCGGAATCCAGCAGGTCATCCAGCAACCGACGCAGGGTGAGCAGGGCATGGAGGCGGTAGCCGTGCATGGCCAGGTCGTCCGTCCCCCCCTGCTGACGGTCAATCAGCACCAGGACGTCCTGCACGCGCAGGCCAGCCTCTACCAGCGGGGCCAGCGCCTCGCGCTTGCTGTCCCCGCGGGTGATCACGTCGTCCACCAGCAGCGCTGTCTCCCCCGGCGCGAAAGTCCCCTCGATGAGGTGGCCAGTGCCGTGGGCTTTGGCCTGCTGGCGGGGGTAGATCAGCGGGCGGCCCATCTCCAGCGCCAGGGCCACGCCCAACGGCAGGCCGGCGTAGGGGATGGCGGCGATGCGGTCGAAGGAGAGGCCGCGGGCCACCTCCGCCATCCGGCGGGCGACGTCGCGCAGCAGCGCCGGGTGGCTCACTAACAGCCGCAGGTCCACGTAGATAGGCGAAGTCAGCCCCGACTTGAGCGTGAACGTGCCGAACTGCACGCAGCCGGCATCGAACAGGCGATCTGCCAGACTGTCCCGAACCGTCATCACGGACCTCCTTCCGCGAGTCGCAATGTGCGGATACGTTCGCGCATCTCCAGCGCCACGGCGCGGGCGGCAGCGGCGAAGTCAGGCCCCGGCGAGGCGTAGAGCACGGTGCGGGAGAGGTTGACCAGCGGGCCGACCCCGTCGGCGGTGGGGCCGTCGCGCACCGCTGCCACCAGGTCCCCGCCCTGCGCGCCCACGCCGGGGATGAGGAAAGGCAGTCGCACCGCTGACGCGCGCAGCCGGGCCAACTCTTCCGGGTAGGTCGCCCCGACCACCAGGCCGCAGCAGCCGGGCAGCAGGCTGTCCCACTCCACGGCCAGGCGGGCCACTTCTTCGTAGAGCCTGCGCCCGTCCACAGTCCAGTCCTGCAGGTGAGGCGCGGAGGGGTTGGAGGTACGCGCCAGGACGAAGGCCCCGCGCTCCTCCCGCTCCAGAAACGGGCGCACCCCGTCCAGCCCCAGGTAGGGGTTGACCGTGACGGCGTCGGCTCCGAGGCGGTCGAAGGCGAAGCGAGCGTAGGCCGCTGCGGTGTGGCCGATGTCCCCGAACTTGCCGTCGAGGATGACCGGCACATCTGGCGGCATATCCTTCATCAGGGATTCCAGTGCGACCAGTCCCTCCACGCCCTGGGCGAGCCAGAAGCCCAGGTTGGGCTTGTAGGCGCAGACCAGGTCGGCGGTGGCGGCGACGATGGTGCGGCAGAAGGCCAGCAGCGGCGACGGCTCGTCGCGCACCGCCTGCGGCAGCAACTCGGGTTGTGGGTCCAGCCCGACACACAACCAGGAGTCATTGCGCTGCTGCGCCTGTCGCAATCGGCTCAAGAAGGAACCCATCCTTCACCTCCTGGGACGTCTATTCAGACGGAAAAGGTCAGCGGATTGAGCGGACGAAGCGGATTCAACCCTGTACCTCCCGCAAATCTGCGCTCCCGCCGGGTCTGTACGGGCGGAACGGCGCTCCGCCCCGGCAGCGGTTCTCGCAGGGCGGCATCGGGATGCCGCCCTGCGAGGGGCACGGCCGGTTGGCTGTGATCCCCGGCCAGCGCGCTCCGCCCTGTTACAGAAAAAAAGGCCTTTGGACTTTCGTCCAAAGGCCTGGAAAGACAGAACCCCCTTGGGCGGCTCTGTGGGCCGCTCCTTGCTGAGACAGGTGTCGCAGCGCCCCAGCGTCCGGCTGACATCGCTGTAGAGTATAGCGCAAAGGTCGCTTCATGTCAAACGCGGTTTGACGAAACGGGGGGGTTGTGGTATGATAGCGGCCACTGTGGGGCCGTGGTGTAGTTGGTTAACATACCGGCCTGTCAAGCCGGAGATCGCGGGTTCAAGACCCGTCGGCCCCGCCACAGACGACTCTGCGCGACAGGGAGGTCCGTAGCCTGTCGCGCAGAGACATGAATGAAGCCCTGCCTCTTACTCCGCTCCCCACTCCTCCAGCCGAAAACCTTCGCCAAAGGGGTTGACGAAGAGTATCCCCTCCGTGACCTGTCCGGTGTTGAAATCCTCGCTGAGGACGATCGGGATCTGATTGAGCCGCGCCGTGGCCCAGATTTGGGCATCCCAGAAGTTGAAGTGGTGAACACTTACGCCCCGGGCGGCCTCCAAGACAACCATGCCGGTGACGTCGAGCACTTCCCAGCTTTGCAGATAGTTGTGCACCCGTTCATATCCTTCCTCAGGGGATAGCGGAGCGGGAATCTTGCGGGTCACGGCGACGAAGAACTCGGCCAGCACCTGTGTGCTGAGGACGCCCGTCCGGCTCACCGCCAGGCGGTCAAGCACCTCCAGAGCCCGGCGCTGTTTCTCCGGCTCCGAGCGGTCGTAGGCGTAGACCAGCAGGTTGGTGTCCACAAGCGCCTTACCGTTCATGCAGCTCCTCCCGCCGCCACATCCGCTTGCCAGGGAGGGGGCCTTGCTCAATCCGGCGTTGGATAAAGGCACGCTCTGCTTCCCACGCTACCAGATCCCGACGGGGAAAGAACAGCGCGAGGGCATGCCGGTCTATGGCTTTGCGGATGATTTCTGCCTCGGTCACGCCCTCGTCCTTCGCCAGGCGCTTGAGGATCATTTCCTGATAGGGCTCTATGTAGACTTGCTTGCGCATCTTGGTCGCCATTCGCTCCATCTCCTGCCACCCAACGGCTATACATCACATTATACATCAACGGGAGGCGAATTCAAGTGGCTAACAGACCGGGCAGCCCATCGCAGAGCGCTCTGACGGGGAGGTTACACCCAAACCTGTTCTCACCCTGCGGGAGGATGATGCTCCCCGCAGTTTTCGGACAGGCCCTGAGCCTTCCCCCCGACCGAGGCGGTTCTCTACCCCTCACCCTGCGGGCCGGCGCCGGCCCGCCGCCAGCAGAAGCGCGGCTCCCTCCAGGAACGCCAACACCAGCACCGCGCCTCTGCCGAAGGGTCGAATACCGGCCAGAACGGTTCGGGGAGCGCATGCCAGTCCCCCTCCTCGACCCTCATGGCCTCTGTGTAGGTGTCCACAAACAGAAGACGGCTCCCGGCGTGGCCCGCCGCGTAATCCAGAAGCGCTGCCATGGCTTTGCCGGTGTAGGTGGTCTCCAGGGGTAACCCTTCAGCCTGGCCCACCCGCTCCACGGCCTGCTGAGCCTTGGGGGTGGGATGAGCATACCCGGCCCCCAGGTAGCCGTCCAGCAACTCCACCTCTTGCGCCGTGATCTGCACCGGCGGAACCGTCGGGTCGCGGCGACGCAGGTACTTCGCCGCCCGATTGACCATCCGGGCGATCTTCGGCCGGTTGGCCACGTCCTCCTCGATGACCCGCACGCCCACGACCCGCCCGCTCCATCCCGCCAACCGCGCCCCCAGCAGAAGGCCGGCAAAGGTCCCGCAGGAGCCAACCGCCACAAAGGTCACCTCCGGCTCCGGCAACCCCATCTGCCTCCACTGCGCCCTGAGTTCGAACGCGGCGTTGACATACCCCAGCACCCCCAACGTCCCCGGCGCGCCGGGATAGATGAAGTACACCGGACGCCCCGAGCGCACCGTCCACCGTATCGCCTGCCACAGAAACGAAAGGGTCAGCCCCAGGTAGTCCCCGCAAAAGTGGGCCTCGATGCCCAGCGGAGGACTGGCCCGCAGGTTGCGTTGCACCTGGGCGGTGACCGGCTGACAGTAGTAGGAGCAGACCGGCTGCATCCCGAACTGGCGCGCGACCACCGCGGTGGCCAGGGTGTGATGAGACCCCAGGCCGCCGCCGGTCAGCACCACCCTGGCCCCTCGACGCAGCGCGTCCCCGAAGACAAACTCGAACTTGCGCATCTTGTTCCCGCCGTAGACGGGGTGGGAGAGGCCGTCCCGCTTCACCCAGATGTCGGCGCCGACCTCGGCGGACAGGCGGTCCATGCGGGTCAGCGGCGTCGGAAGGTCGGCCACCGGGACGAAGGGCACCCGCCCCTGCAGGGCCGGAAACGCCTCGAAGAGCGCTCGAGAAGGCTGTTGGCTCATCTTCCCTCCAACTGATGACTGGCGCACCGGTAGACCGGCTCCGGCCAGCCCGAAGTGAGATACTCGGGGCAGTTCTGCCCCCAGGTGATGCCGCCGGTGCAGAAGAACGAGAGGTTAGCCCGACCGGAGAGCAAGGGGATGACGGTGGAATTGCGGCAGACCGACATGTCCGCCAGGGTGCGGGAGATGACGGCGTCGAACCCGGCAGTCACCAGACCGCTGCGGAAGAGCCAGTGGGTGAACGCCTGCCAGCGGCCGCTGCGACTCAGCGTCGCCAGCACCCGGTTCACCCCGCCGATCCACCTGCTGCGGGAGGGCGTCCTCTCCTCCGCCAGCAGGGGGAGCGCCGAGCGGTCCAGGCGGCCCCGATGGCCCTCCCACATCTGCGCCGGCCCCGCCGCTGCCACCATCGCCCGCAGCCGGTCCACCTCGCCCCGCACGATGACCACCTCTGGCGGGTCGGGAAACTCCGCCAGCGGGCCGAGCAACAGCCCGATCACCGGGAAGGGCAGACGGGGGGCCAGTGCCCGCTCGAAGCGCCCCTCGGGAGGTTTGAGCCCCAGGACCACTGGCGACCACCGGCAGACCTGAATCGAGCCGGGCAGAACCCGCAGCAGTTTCCCCTCCCCCGCCCGGCGCACCGCGTCACAGTAGGACACGCCCCGGTACACCGGCGCGTCCGAATGCGCCTCTGCCGAAGAGAGCCGTGCCACAGCGACGGGTGCGGCCATCCATTGTCGAGCCGGGATCTCTGAGGTTGACATAGGACCGAAAACGTCAGCAGCCAACCGGACCGGTCAGATCGCCGCCCTGGGGTCGGGCTCCACCGGCAGGTCCGGCAGCCAGAACCGTTCTGAACTGAGCAAGCGCGGGAACTGGCGGCGCACGGTCCCCAGGACAAACTGCCAGGCCAGCGCCCCCTGGCGCCGTCGGGGGGTCTCGCCGATGGCCCACTGCAGCAGTTCCAGCAGGTGGATCACCGGCCGGCGGTTCGGGTCAACGAAGCGGCTCACGGACATCATCTCCAGGCAGCCAGCGCAGTAGACACAGGTGGCATCGCCGGGCACCCGCCGGTGGTCGCGGGAAGTCGCCCGCGCGGAGGCCAGCAACCGCAGCGGGTGGTAGGCCGAGGCGTGTGAGAAGCCGCCGCCAATGCCGCAGCAGAGTTGCTGCTCCCGGCTGTGCGGCGCCTCGCGCACCCGCACCCCGATCGCCTCCAGCACCTGGCGCGGCAGGTCGGCAAAGCGCGTCCCCAGCGAGCGCGCATGACAGGAATCCTGCACCGTCACCGTCCACTGCAACGGGCGGACCACCGTCAGATCGCCGCCCCGCAGCCGCTCCAGAATCACCGCCAGATAGGGCCGGAACTCGATCCCCGAGAAGTCGGCCCCGAACTGGGGGAGCACATTCTGAAGCATGTTGAGCCCGGCGGTGCACACCAGGTAGACCCGTTTCGCGCCCAGGCTGCGGAACCAGTGCGTGAGCCGTCGGGCCACCTGCTCTACGGCCTCATACAGCCCCATCCGGAACAGCATCTCGCCGCAACAGAAGTCCAGCCCGCCCCGAATCTCGACCCCGCTGAAGGCGGAAGAGAAGGTCAGGTAGGGCGCCGTGGTCAGGTTACAGCCGGCGTAGAGGAACTCCTCAACCGGGTCCGACCTGCGCCAGCGGGCCACCGTCGCCCGCTCGTCCGGCGGAAGCCGGGCCAGGATGTCGGTGCGGAAGTTCGGGCGGGCATGGGGCAGGAAGTAGCGGGCGCGAGCCGGCAGCCCCTCCCGCAGGTACGCCTCGTGCCAGCGGTCCAGGATCAGGTTGGCCGGCTGCGCGGCTGTCGGGCAGAAGAGGTTACAGGCCAGACAGGAGGTGCAGGCCCGCAGGACGAACGAGTCCTCTCCCTCCAGGAGCCTCCTCATCTCCCGCTGGGCCCGATCCAGCGATAGGTGAAGCACCGGGCAGCGGTGCAGGCACTCCCCACACAGGGTACAGCGGGTCGGGTCAAAGGGTTTGCGTTCGTACATCGGAAACCTGCTCCCGTGACGATGGATGACGCGCGACCATGCGGATGGCCCCTTCCGGACAGGCGTCGAGGCACCGTCCGCAGCCGAAGCAGGGGGCCACCAGGCGGGCCTGCCCCTCCACCACCGCGCGGGCGCCGAAGGGACACGCGGTCACACAGGCTCCGTGCCCCAGACAGCGCTCCGGGTCGGTGTGGGAGACGAAGTCCCCAGGCAGAAGCCGGTAGCGTCGCTGGCCCAACTCGCGGTTCAGGATGTAGGGCACACAACCACAGGTGCAGCAGTTGCAGATGACGTACTCGTTGGCCTGGTTCACCGGGCAGTGGATGAAGACCATGTGCCACATCCCGAGGCGGTGACACCGGGCGACGATCTCCCCTGCCTCCTCCTTGCTGATCGGTCGGTAGTCGCCGGGGAACGCCGCGGTCCAGGCCTCCACTCCGGTGCGGATGACGATGTCGGTCTCCAGGGGGTGTGAACATGCCCTGTGGGCGGACCGACAACGGCACGGCCCGACCGCGATGGGGCCGTCCAGGCGCTCCAGCATCTCCAGCACCTGGCGATACGGGACGGGACGGGCGGTGTCCCCCAGATAGCCGAACGGAGCAGCCACGCCCCAGCCCAGGACCGCTCGCACCAGGCGGCGGTCCCCCCAGCGTTTCCACCGTCCGCGCAGCAGGCGGTAACTCCAGCCCAGCAGCGGCAATTCTATGTAGCGGGCGAAGAGGTACAGGCTCCAACGCCGCAGGCGGCTGTGTTCATCGGTGAGGATGTGAACTCCGGGCATGCCTTCTCTCTCGACGAGTCTGTCTCCTGGCGCCTGTCCGAACAACCGCAGGGCGCGGCCCCGGCGGTTGTCGCGGTTTGACACATTGTTCCGGTAACTGCTCGGCCATCCACCACCTGGCGACCGAAGCGGGGCGGCATAGGGATGCCGCCCCCACGGGCGTTCGGAAGGTTCTGTTCCGTAGCCAGCGCATCCCATGCGCTGGCGCATCCCTATGCGCTGGCGGGGCGGCATAG
>Ga0209018_1000448_pt1 | contig 38128 bp, 29 predicted proteins | sample YNPBryBLVA2012_FD_185814 | JGI IMG/M metagenome (GOLD analysis project Ga0209018, IMG submission 185814) | Anoxygenic and chlorotrophic microbial mat microbial communities from Yellowstone National Park, USA - YNP Bryant BLVA 2012 (SPAdes)... ...
CCTGAAACCCTCCAACCCGAAACCCTGCAACCTGAAACCTTTCTCTTGGAGATCCTCACCGAGGAACTCCCCTCCGGCGACCTCGATGACGCGCTGGCGCAGTTGAGAGAGAGGGTGCCGACGCTATTAGAGGAGGAGCGTCTGGATTGCGAGCGGCTGCGTGTGCTGGGCACGCCCCGCCGGCTGGTGGTCCTGGCTGAGGGACTGGCTCCCCGTCAGCGGCCGCTGGAAGAGGTGGTGAAGGGGCCTCCGGCCCGCGCCGCCTTCGATGCCGCCGGCCAGCCGACACCGGCCGCGCAGGGCTTCGCCCGCCGTCAGGGGGTGGAGGTGGGTGACCTGGAGGTGCGCTCGCTCGATGGCGGTGAGTACGTCGTGGCTGTGCGGCGTGTCGAGGGCCGCCCCACCGCCGAAGTGCTGGCCGGACGGCTGCCCGACCTGGTGGCCGGCCTGCGCTTCGGCAAGAGCATGCGCTGGAACAGCAGCGGCTTCGCTTTCTCCCGTCCCATCCGCGGCCTGCTGGCCCTGCTGGGCGACGCGGTCATCCCCTTCACCGTCGCCGGTCTGGTCAGCGGCCGCCGCACCCGCGGCCCGCGCCCCGCCGGCTCCCCAACCCTCGAGGTCCCCAGCGCCGATGCCTACCTCTCGCTGCTGGAGGAGCAGCACATCCTGGTAGACCCCAACCGGCGGCGTGAGGTCATCGCAGAGCAGGTGGCGCGGCTGGCGCAGACCGTGGGCGGGCATATTCCTGATGACCCTGACCTGCTGGCGGAGGTCGCCAACCTGGTCGAACAGCCTACCGCCTTCCTCGGCGAGTTCGACCCGGCCTACCTGGCGTTGCCCTCTACGGTCCTCATCACGGTGATGAAGAAACACCAACGATACTTCCCGGTGATAGCGGGGGGCGCGGAGAGGTCTCCGCAGCCCCACGCCGCCGCCCTTCTCCCTCACTTTATCGCCGTGCGCAACGGCGGTGAGGAGCATCTGGATGTGGTGCGGCGAGGTAATGAGGAGGTCATTCGCGCTCGCTTCGCCGACGCCGACTACTTCTACCGCGAGGACACCCGCCAGCCGTTGGAGTCCTACCTGCCACGCCTGGACACTCTGATCTTCCAGGAACGGTTGGGTTCGGTGCTGGACAAGACCCGGCGACTGGAGCGACTGGTGCCGGCATTGGCCCCGCGCCTGGGGCTAAGCGACGAGGAGGCCGCCACCGCCCTGCGTGCGGCTCATCTATGCAAGGCCGACCTGGCGACGCACATGGTGGTCGAGTTCACCAGCCTGCAGGGGGTGATGGGGCGCGAGTATGCCCTCCGCTCCGGCGAGCCGCCAGCGGTGGCCGAGGCCATCTTCGAGCACTACCTGCCGCGCTTCGCCGGAGACGGGTTGCCGCAGAGCCGGGCCGGGCTGGTCGTCGGGTTGGCCGACCGGCTGGACAGCCTGGCCGGGCTGTTCGCCGTGGGGTTGGTCCCCACCGGTTCCGCTGACCCGTATGGGCTGCGTCGGGACGCGCTGGGGTTGGTACAGAACCTCATCGCCGCCCGGTTGCCGTTCTCCGTGCGCGAGGGGTTGAGCGCCGCCGCGCAACTGCTGCCGGTGGCTGTGGACCCACAGGCGCTGGAGGAAGCCCGCACCTTTGTTGTTGGCCGCCTGCGGGTCCTCCTGCGGGAACAGGGCTTCCGCTACGACGTGGTCGAAGCCGTCCTGGCTGCGCGCGGCGATGACCCCTTCCGCGCGCGCGTGGCGGCGGAGGAGTTGAGCCGCTGGGTTGAACGGGAGGACTGGCCGCGCATTCTCGACAACTATGCTCGCTGCGTGCGCATCACCCGCGAGTTCACCGACCGCTTCCCGCTCGACCCCGCCCGTTTCGTCCAGCCGGTCGAGAAAGAACTGTACACCGCTTATCTGCGCTGCCGGGCGCGGGTGGACGAGGAGAGCAGCGTGGACGAGTTTCTTACCGCCTTTGCGCCGCTGGTGCGGGTCATTGACCGCTTCTTTGCCAGGGAGTCCGGGGTGATGGTGATGGCCGATGACCCGGCGTTGCGGGAGAACCGCCTGGCGCTCCTGCAACACATCGCCGCGTTGGCCGAGGGCATCGTGGACCTGAGCCACCTGGAGGGGTTCTGAAGTTTGTTCAGGGGCTTGACAATCCCTGTAGAATATGCTATGCTCTAGCACGTTATACCCTTCTACGATAGGCCAAGGCACCCGCGGCCAGTTTCCCCCTTTGTCGCGGGCTGTAGGAGGAAAAACTTTCCCATCTGGCAGGCATTCCACTGAGGCAAGGAGGTGATGCCACCCGGAGCGGTTGAAAGAATACCAAAGAGGCCCTCGCGTGATTGAGACGCCCGGCCAGCGTCTCCCCAGTTCGATTCCCGAAGAGGAGGAGAAAAGATGCGAAGGTATGTTTCTGTGGTGTTCGCTCTGCTCATCGTCAGCGCTCTGGCGCTTGCGGGCTGCCGACCGGCCGCTCCTGCGTTCCAGTGCACCGATGCCATCGGCTGTGTAGACATCGCTCCGGGTGCCCCCATCCACATCGCCTACCTGCTGGTCGTGGCCGGCCCCAACGAGACCCTGGGCGTGGACTCGCGCAACGGCATTGAGATCGCCATTGACGACCTGGGCGGCGAGATCCTCGGCCACCCGATCCAGTTCGACGGCCAGGACGGCGGCTGCAGCGCCGAGGGCGGCCAGGCGGCCGGCACGGCGCTGGCAGCGGATTCCTCGATCGTCGCTGTGATCGGCACCTCCTGTTCCAGCGAGGCGCGCGTGGCCGTGCCCCTGCTCTCGCAGGCCGGTTTCGTCATCGTCTCGCCCTCCAACACCGCGCCGGACCTGACCGAGGCGGGCAATCCCAACAACCATCCTGGCTACCTGCGCACGGCGCACAACGACCTCATCCAGGGCGCCCGCGCGGCCCAGTTCGCCATGGAGTACCTCGGGGCTGATGTGGCCGCCACGATCCACGATGGCAGCCTCTATGCCGATAAACTGCAACAGGTCTTCGCCGAGGAGTTCCAGGCCGCTGGTGGGACGATCACCAACCAGGAGGCGGTCGCTCCAGAGGCGACGGACATGAGCCCGGTGCTCACCCGCATCGCCGCTGGTCATCCCGACATGATTTACTACCCGATCTTCCTGCCCGCCGGCTGCTTCATCACCATGCAGGCGCGGGCGAACCCCGACCTGGCGAACGTGGCGCTGATGGGCGCGGACGGTCTGTTCTCGCCGGACGTCGTGGAAGCGTGCGGTGACGCCGTCGAGGGCTTCTACGTCTCCAGCCCGATCATCAGCGGCGCGGCCTATGACGAGTTCGTCGCCAAGTACCAGGAGAAGTTCGGGACCACGCCGATCAGCATCTTCCACGCTCACGCCTACGACGCGATGATGATGATCGCCGCAGCCATCCAGAAGGTGGCGGTGCAGGATGCCGACGGCACGTTGCACATCGGCCGGCAGGCGCTGCGCGACGCAATGTACGCCACGGAGAACTTCCAGGGGCTGACCGGCGTCCTGACCTGCACGCCGACCGGCGACTGCGCCAACCCGACGATCGGTGTCTACCAGTACCACGTCGGGCAGTACCCGCCAGAGTTGATCTGGCAGCCCTCGGACTGACGTCACAACGGGTCAATGCAGTGAGGGGCGAGGGCGACCTCGCCCCTCAACGGAATTACATCCGGCGTCTCTGCCCAACCTATGTCATTTTGGCATCCAGTCTTCAACGTTCAAGGACAAAGGCGGTTCGTAGTGCGCGCTCCAGCCCCCTGCGGCGCTGAAGCGTCCACTACGAACCGTGTTGTTGTTTGCCCGGCACAAACCCGGCTTCGTAGTGTGCGCTTCAGCGCGCTGTTGAACGGCTGGCAAATCTCGAGGTAAGGAGCAGCGCTATGCTTCGTAAGTGGCTTCAGCGGATCACAGCCACCGACGTTGTGGTTTGGGGGATCGGGTTGGTCATCCTTGTGGCTGTTGTCTGGGGCTCGCTGATCACCCTTGGCCTGTCCCCCGCCTCTCCCTACGCCTTTCCGGGCAAGTACACCTGGGAGCAGTGGGCCGACCTGATCATCCGTGGCCTCGCCCTGGGTGGCATCTACGCCCTGATCGCCCTTGGCTACACCCTGGTGTACGGCATCCTGCGCATGATCAACTTCGCCCACAGCGAGGTCTTCATGAGCGGGCCGTTCACTGCCGCTTTTATCGCCATCGCCCTTGCCTCTTCCGGCTTCCTGGACCGCTACCCTCTCCCCTCCCTGCTGCTGATCACCCTGGTCTCAGCAGTGGTCTCTATGACGATCGCCATCCTGCTGGAGCGTATCGCCTACCGACCGTTGCGCAACGCTCCGCGTCTGGTACCGCTGATCACCGCCATCGGCGCCTCTTACTTCCTGCAGTACACCTTCCGCGGGCTGTACGGCTCTGGCGTGACGGCCTACCCCACCATCGCCGCCCTGCAGGGAGCGTGGACGGTCGGGCCGCTGCAGATCGGCAAGACGCAGGTGGTGATCATCATCAGCGCCCTGCTGATGATGCTGCTGTTGTACTATCTCACGCAGCGGACCAAGATGGGTAAGGCCATGCGCGCCGTCTCCGAAGACAAAGAAGTGGCTGCGCTGATGGGTGTAGATGTGGACCGCGTCATCGTGGCGACCTTTGCCATCGGCGGCGCTTCGGCTGGCGTGGCCGGCATCCTCTACGCGCTGATGTTCCCGGTGGTCAACTTCTACATGGGCTTCTACCCGGGGATCAAGGCCTTCACCGCGGCAGTGCTGGGAGGGATCGGCAACGTGCCCGGCGCCTGGTTAGGAGCCATGATCCTGGGTCTGCTCGAATCCCTCGGCCCGAACCTGTTCCTGGACGGCCTGGGTATCCCTGCTCCCTATCAGCTCAAGGACGCCATCGCTTTCATCATCCTGGTGTTCATCCTCATCTTCCGCCCCACGGGCATCCTGGGGGAGCGCATCACGCAGGCCAAGGTGTAAGGAGGCAGCATGTCAACCCGCTCTTCTACAGTCTGGAAGCAGGCCGTGCGTAACGGATTGATCGGCGGAGCCGTGGTCGTGCTCCTGTCGCTGGTCGGTATGGTCGTGGCTTTTAGCCAACGGTACATCGTCAGCGGCCTCTTCACAATGGGGCACGTCCTGCTCCTGGCGCCGCTGCTGCTGATGGGTTACAGCGCTGCCCGCCGGGCAGGGACCTCCTCCATCGGCATTCTGCTGCTTTCAGGGGCGCTGGCCGGGCTGGTAGGCGGAGTGGTGGTTGCCGCCCTGGTGTTCATCGGGCAGGTCGTCAACCTGCGCGCTGTTCTCGTCAGCGCCTCGCCTGAGCTCTACCGGACACTGGCCTTCGGGGTGCCGCTCCCCCTTGGTGCGTGCATCGCCCCGCTGGCAGGGCTGGTGGCCGGCGCAGCGGGCGGTGTGGTCTCACTGGTGCCGTCCAGATACCGAAACGTGATTCTCGAGCCGATCCTGATCGTCCTGCTGCTCGGCCTGTTGCGCGACCTGTTCGTGAACATGCTGCTGAACTGGGGATGGGTTGGCTTCCTGTTCCGCTGGCTGTTCGCTGCCACGGGCATGTCGGTGATCGGAGCCATCGTGGTCCTGGTGGTGGGCGGCGGGCTGACCTTCTGGCGCGAGTGGAGACGACAACAGGCCAAACGGCCGCCGCGCCCCCCGCAGCAACAGATGGTGATCCGGGTGGTCTCCATCATCATCCTCATCGTTGTCCTGATCTTTCTGCCCCGCATTCTGGGCACTTTCTTTAGCGAGATCCTGGACAACGTCGGCCTGTTCGTCCTGATGGGGTTGGGGTTGAATATCGTCGTTGGCCTGGCAGGGCTGCTCGATATGGGCTACGTGGCCTTCTACGCCATCGGCGCCTACGTGATGGGTGTGCTGACCTCGCCGGAACTGGGCTTTTTGGGCCTCTCCTACTGGGCGGCCGTGCCTATCGCCCTGGTGGGCGCGGCGCTGGCTGGCATCCTTCTCGGCCTGCCGGTGCTCAAGATGCGCGGCGACTATCTGGCCATCGTCACCCTGGGCTTCGGCGAGATCGTCCGCCTGGTGGTCGGTTCCGACTGGCTGCGCCCATACCTGGGCGGCAGCCAGGGCATCCAGCTGATCGCTCAGCCCCGCATCGGTCCTATCGTGTTGAACACCCAGCAGGAACTCTACTATCTGATCCTGATCGGCTGCCTGTTGGCGGCGTTCATCGCCTGGCGGCTGAAGGACTCCCGCATCGGGCGCGCCTGGATGGCGGTCCGGGAGGATGAAGATGTCGCCCAGGCGATGGGCATTAACACCGTCACCACCAAGCTGATGGCCTTCGCTATGGGCGCGCTGTTCGCCGGTCTGAGTGGGACGATCTTCGCCGCCAAGTTGCAGTCCACCTACCCCCACAGTTTCAACGTGCTGGTCTCGATCAACGTGCTCAGTCTGGTCATCATCGGCGGGATGGGCAGCATGCCGGGTGTCGTCGTCGGTGCGCTGGCGCTGATGGGTCTACCTGACCTGCTGCGCGAGTTCGCCGAGTTCCGCTACCTCGTCTACGGGGCGCTGTTGGTGACGATGATGCTGGTGCGCCCAGAGGGGCTGTGGCCAGAAGCAAGACGGAGACTCGAACTGCGCGAGGAATAGCCTCTTTCGTCCTTCCGCAGGTCCAGAAGGAGCATAGAAATGTACGTTCTGGAAACCCGAAAACTGACCAAACGCTTTGGTGGCCTCGAGGCGCTCAAGGAGGTGGACCTGCAGGTCAAAGAGGGGGCGATCCACAGCATCATCGGGCCGAACGGTGCTGGCAAGACCACCCTCTTCAACTGCGTGACCGGCTTCTACCAGCCGGAAGAAGGGGACATCCTGCTGAAGGGGCGGTTGTTGAACGGCCTCTCACCTGACCGCGTCGCGCGTCGGGGTGTCGCCCGCACCTACCAGAACATCCGCCTCTTCAAGAACATGACCACGGTGGAGAATATTCTGGTCGGCATGCACTGCCACCTCAAGTCGGGGTTGCTCAACGGGATCATACGCGATCCCGGCACCATGCGTGAGGAAAGGGAAGCGGTGGCCGAAGCCTTGCGTCTGCTCCGCTTCATGGGCCTGGAGGGCATGGGGGACATGCTGGCGAAGAACCTGCCCTACGGCAGTCAGCGCCGGCTGGAGATCGCCCGCGCCCTGGCCAGCAAGCCTTTTCTCCTGCTCCTCGATGAGCCGACCGCGGGCATGAACCCCAGCGAGACGCAGGACATGGTGAACCTCATCCGCCGCCTGCGCGACGAACTGGGTATCACCATCCTGCTCATCGAGCACCAGATGCGCGTGGTGATGAGTATCTCCGAGACGATCACCGTGCTGGACTACGGGGCGAAAATCTGCGAAGGGCCGCCAGCCGCAGTCCAGTGCGACGCCAGAGTGATCGAGGCCTACCTGGGGAAAGGCTCCGTCCGTGACGCCCTGGCGGCTGCCTCACTCCAGGCGGCTGCCCTATCTCAGGCCGAGCCAGCCGCCGGCCCGGCGAGTTGACGGAGGGCCCCATGCCTCTTCTCGAACTGGAAAACGTACACGCGTACTATGGTTACATCCACGCTCTGAAGGGCATCTCGCTCTCTGTGGATGAGGCCGAGATCGTGACCCTGATCGGGGCGAATGGCGCCGGCAAGACCACCACGTTGAGGACGATCAGCGGCACCCTCCCGGTGCGTGAGGGCGCCGTCCGCCTGGCTGGCGAGAGCCTGCACACCTACCGGCCCCACGAGATCGTCGCCAAGGGCGTCGTCCAGGTTCCTGAAGGCCGGCGCGTCTTCTTCCGCATGACGGTGACGGAGAACCTCGAAATGGGGGCGTTCACTGCCACTGACCGGCGACAGATTGCGGAAAACATGGAGCGGGTGTTTGCCCTGTTCCCGCGCCTCAAGGAGCGTCGCCGTCAGCTGGCCGGCACGTTAAGCGGCGGCGAGCAGCAGATGTTGGCCACTGGCCGGGCCCTGATGTCCAACCCGCGCGTGTTATTGCTGGACGAGCCCTCAATGGGCCTGGCCCCGGTGCTTGTGGACAGCATCTTCGAGACGATCCAGGAACTCCACCGCGCCGGGACGACCATCCTGCTGGTCGAGCAGAACGCGCGCATGGCCCTCCAGGTGGCCGACCGGGGCTACGTGCTTCAGACCGGAGAGATCGTGCTCAGCGGTACGGCAGAGGAACTGCGCACCAACGAGATGGTCCAGCGGGCTTACCTGGGCCTCACATAGAGTGCAAAGGGGCCCCTGGCGGGTCTGTGACCCGCCGAACGCCGGTCACAGACCGGATTTGAGGGGAAAGATGTGGGGGTTTGGGGCGAGCGGCGAAGCCGCCTGCCCCAAGCCCCCACAGTTCTCCCTCCCCTCTCCCGCCGTCGCAGGCGAGGAGGAGAGGGGAGGGATCAGAGGGTGGGGCGAGGGAATCTCCCTGTGCGTAAACCTCCTGCGCGTATCTGCGGAGAGGTGCCGCGCGCTCCTACACCACGTTGTACTCCCTGTTCCCTTCTTCCATCTGAAAGCGGTCAATGTACAGCGAGGTAATGTCCAGCGTGTGCGCCCTGCCGTCCAGTATCTCCTCCGCCAACAGCAGGCCACAGACGGGGCCGTGCATGAAGCCGTGGCCGCTGAAACCGCCGACGCAGTAGAACCCCTCCACCTGTGGAATGCGGCCCAGGATGGGGTGCGCGTCGGGCGAGACCTCGTACAGGCCGGCCCAGTGGCTGGCCAGCCCCGCGCGCTCCAGAATCGGCAGCCGCTTCATCGCCGCCTCCAGGTGTACTAACTCCCATTCCGGGTCTACTGACTGATCGAAACCCACCGGTTCGTTGGGGTTCGACATCCCGGTCAGGATGCCCGGTCCCTCGCGGTGAAAGTAGAGGGATTGGGCAAAGTCAATGACGAAGGGAAAGTCGCGAGGAATCTCCGGCAGCGGGCCGGTGACGACGATCTGGCGGCGCACGGGCACGACGGGGATCTCCACTCCAGCCATCCGTCCCACCACCCCCAGCCACGGCCCCGCCGCATTGACCACAACCGGCGTCGCCACTTCGCCGCGATCGGTGAGGACGCCGCGCACCCGCCCTCCTTCGACACGGATGCCCGTCACCTCCACCTCATTCAGCAACTTCGCCCCCAGCCGCCGCGCACCGGAAACGTACCCCTGCACCACCCCGCTGGGGTCGGCCAGGCCGTCGCCAGCGTGGAAGGTTGCCCCCAACACCCCCTCCATGTTGAGCAGTGGCACACGCTCGGCGACCTGGGCCGGTTCCAACCACTCTGTCTTCACCCCCAGCCGGTTCTGCATCGCCACGTTGCGCCGGAAAGCGGCTACATCCTCATCAGTAGTCAGCAGGAACATGTAGCCACAGATGCGCAGGTCAATCGGCTGCCCCAGTTCCTCCTCGAAGCGATGGAGCATCGGCAGGCTCAGCAGCGAGAGCCGCACGTTGATCTCGGTGCTGAACTGGTAGCGGATGCCGCCAGCGCAGCGACCGGTCGCCTGCGTGCCGAAAAACGGTTCCCTCTCCAGCAGGAGAACGTTCCGACAACCCTTGAGCGCCAGATGGTAAGCGGTGCTGGCCCCCATCACCCCACCGCCAATGATCACGACATCCGCTGTTTTGGGTAGTTCCATGTCTCCTCCCCGAGGAATGACCAATGAACAATGACCAATGAACAATGACCAATGAACAATGACCAATGAACAATCATAGGTCATTGTTCATTGTTCATTCTTAGCAAGCCTACTGCCGCCAACACCATTCCCGTGCCAAGGATCTGCAACCCCTCCAGTCGCTCATGCAGGAAGGCCCAGCCCAGCAGCGAGGCGATGACCGGCTCCAGCGAGGCGACGACGCTGACGTTGCTGGCCGGCACCCGGCGCAGAGCGGCGTTGAAGGCCACGCCGCTGGCCAGCGTCGGCACCAGCCCCAGCGCCAGCAACCCGATCAGGATCGCTGGAGTCGTCAACGCACGGGCCAGTTCGGGCAATGACTGGAAGGGGAGCATAAAGAGCGCACCCAGCCCCAGGCCGTAGGCCAGCGTGACCCAGGCGCTGTGACGGCGCTGGGCAACCTTGCTGAACAGGGTGTACAGCCCGTAGGTGAGACCCGCACCCAGGCCGGCCAGGATGCCGGGCAGGTTGACGCGCATGCTCGTCGGATCGTAGACACGGCCCACCAGGGCGCAGCCCCCGATGGCCAGCGCGACCGCTGCCACCTTGACCCCGTTGAGCCGTTCGCCCAGCAGCGGCACGCTGAGCAGGGTGACCCAGGCCGGGGCGGTGTACATCAGCACCGCCGCCATCCCCATCCCGGTCAGGTTGATGGCGTAGATGTAGACGATGTAAAACGCTGCCACCCCGAACAGGCCGAAAGCGGCGAAGAACAGCCCGTCCCGCCACGTCAGCCGCAGGGAGGCCGGCTGCCGCCACCGCAGGGCCACCAGCAGGACCGCCGCAGCGATGAGGGCGCGGAAAAAGACGATGGTGATCGCCGACAGGCCGTATGCGGCCAGGGCGCGGTAGAAGAGACCGAGCGTGGCCCACAGGCTGGCGGCGATCAGGGCCAGCCCGTAGCCGCGCAACCGCTCCGTCCGCACTACAGCGTCACCTCAGTCCCCAGGCCGGCCTGCCGCGCCGCTTCCAGCACCGCGCCGGCGGCTGCAGCGTCCTGCACGGCCACGCCCACCGACTTGAAGAGGGTAATCTCCTCCGGCGAGGCCCTTCCAGGCCGGGTCCCGGCAACGATCTCCCCCAGTTCGGCATGGATGTGCGCCTCGGTGATCAGCCCCTGGCGTAGCGGAATCAGCAGATCGCCCGCCTCGGCCAGGCTGGCCTGATGGTGGTCAATCACCACACGGGCGCGCGCGACGGTCTCGGCCGGCACCTCTTGCATCTGGGGCGTGTATGCACCGATAGCGTTGATGTGCGTGCCCGGGCGGACATCGGCGTCGGCGAAAACGGGGGTGGACGAGGTGGTCGCCGTGCAGATGATGTGGGCTGGGCGCGTCGCCTGCTCCGGTGAGTCAGCGACCCATACCGGCAACATCAGGCGCGCGCTCATCTCTACGGCAAACTCCTCGGCCCGCTCCCGCTGTGGGTCGTAGACCCAGGCCTGACGGATGGGCCGCACGGTGCAGACCGCCTCCAGTTGTGTCCGTCCCTGCACGCCGGCGCCGAAGATGGCGGCGATCTCGGCATCGGGACGGGCGAGCAGGTCCGTCGCCGCACCAGAGGCCGCGCCGGTGCGCAGCGCCGTCAGGTAGGTCCCGTCCATCACCGCCGCTGGCTCCCCTGTGGTCGCGTCCAGCACCACCACCAGCGCGTGGATGAGCGGCAACCCACGGGCCGGATTGTCGTTGAAGACAGAGACGATCTTGACCGCCAGCCGATCATCCCCGGAAAGGTACGCTGGCATGAAGAAGGCGATGCCATTGTGAGGGGGAATATGCACCGAGAGCCGCAGCGGCGCATCCGCCTGGCCACTGGAGAGCTGAGCGAAGGCGGACTTCATCACCGTGATGGCGTGAACCATCGGCAGCGCCTGTCGGACCTCTTCACGACTGAGCACACGGATCATAACGGGCTTCTCCTGAGGTAGTTCTGTAAAAGAGGTGCCTGGCCGCATCAGGGGCACATTGTAACGAAGAGCAGAGGTTTGTCAAATGTACCCTTGAAATCCGCCCCATTTTGTGCTATCATTCAGCCCATCCTGAACAACCGGGGGCCCGGATGTACCCTGACAGCGAAATCCTCTTCCCGTCCCGTTGTATCCCCCAGCTGCGCAATCTGCGCGGCGAGAAATGGGCACAACTGATTGACCGCCTGACCAGCCTGCCCGACCCGCACGAGGAGGTCCTGGGCTTTTCGCTGATGATGATCAAGCTGGGGAGTTGCCTGACCTGCGACCTGGACAGTTACCGGGCGTCGTTGGGCTGTTGTGTCTGCGCCCGCCGTACCATCTCTGGCTACAAGGGGTCAGACGACGACCTGATTGGGCTCTTCCGCGAGGCGGTGGCGGAGACGCGGCAGCGTCTTGCCCGCCAGGATCTGCCCCCTGGGGTGGCGGCGCTGATCCAGAAGGAACCGGCCCACAGCGGCAGGAAATGAGCCGCATTACGCGCGCCGCCCTGCGGGCATTCTCCTTGCTGGCCCTTCTCTTGCAGGTTGGGTGTGCGGTCTCCCCGTCCGCGCTGCTGTTCAACCTGACCGGCGAGGAGGAGGCAGCCGGCCAGGTGCGCGGCCTTCTTATGCTGGCCGGCAACCTGCGTCACGTCCAACCCCGCACCGCCCCGTACGCGCCGGTGGCCCACACCGGTCTCAACCCCTTCGGCATCAACGTCTTCCTCGAGCAGGAAGTGGAAGCCTGGAAACGGGAAAAGACGGTGCGCATGGTCGCCGAGGCCGGCTTCCACTGGATCCGCCAGGGCTTCCCCTGGGAGGACATCGAGATCCACGGCCGGGGAGACTACGAAGACCGCCGCCACGAGCCGCACCGCTCCGCCTGGGAGAAGTACGACCAGATCGTGAGCCTGGCCAATGAGTACGGCCTGGAGATCATCGCCCGCCTGAGCAACCCTCCGGACTGGTCCCGCGCCGACGGCGACGCCCGCGGCCCGATGGCTCCCCCCGATGACCTGTCCGACTTCGGCAACTACGTCTATGCCGTCGTCTCTCGTTACCGTGGCCACATCCGCTACTACCAGATCTGGAACGAGCCGAACATCTACCCGGAGTGGGGAGAACAGGCGGTGGATCCCGAAGGCTACACGCGCCTGCTGTGCGAGGCCTACCGGCGGGCGAAGGAGGCGGATCCGGACGCGGTGATCATCAGCGGCGCGCTGGCGCAGACCATCGCCCTGGGGGAGCGGGACCTGAGTGACCTGGTCTTCCTGCAGCGCATGTACGACGCCGGCGCTGCCGATTGCTTCGATGTCCTGGCGGTCAACGACTATTTGCTGTGGTCGGCTCCCACCGATCGTCGCCTCAGTCCCTTGCTCTATGTTGACTATCCCCGCCCGGTCTACCTGCGTGACATCATGGTCGCCAACGGGGACGCCAGCACGCCCATCTGGCTCAGCGAGATGAACGCCAACGCCGTCCCCGATGACCCCTCTATCCAGGGTTGGGGCGCTTACGGCCAGGTGACGCTGGAGCAGCAGGCCCGCTACGCGCCGCTGGCCTATCAGCGAGCGATGGAGGAGTGGCCCTGGGTCGGGGTGGTCAGCTTCTGGTTCTTCAGGCGGGCATCGGACGAGGAGCGCAACCAGTCGTGGTATTACTTCCGCATGGTGGAACCTGACTTCACGCCGCTGCCGGTGTACGAAGCCATGCGCCAGTACATCGCCAGCGTGACACCCACGCTGTACCCAGGAACACACCAGGAGGGACACTGGGGGTTGGCTTACGAGGGGGCGTGGGAAAGCGTGGAGGATGAGCGGGCCGTGTTGGGAGCCTACCGTCGCTCGACACAGGGGGGCGCGACGGTGGCGTTCTCGTTCGTCGGCAACAGCCTGAGCCTGACCCCCGGCCCCGGCAGGGGGGAGGCGGAGGTCGTGGTGGACGACCGTCCGGCCCGCCGCGTGAGGTTGACCGGGGCGCCGCTGCGTCTCTTCTGGGGATGGACGGAAGCCCGTCACCAGGCGCGCATCACTGTGGTGGCAGGCGAGGTAGGCGTGGATAGCCTCACTGTAGGCGCGCCAGAGTGGCACGTCTGGGTCGGCCGCGTTGCGCTCGGCGGGGTGGGGGCCGCTTTCGTGTGGTTCGCCCTCCGTCGCCGCTCGCGCCGGCCTAGTGCAGCCGCCGGATGACCATCATCACTTTGCCGCGCACCTCAACCTGCGTCGGATCGTCAATGTAGATGGGGCCCATCGTGGGGTTGGCCGGCTGCAGGCGCACGCGGTTCCCCTCCCAGTAGACCCGCTTGAGCGTTGTCTCCTCGCGGTCGCGCAGCCAGACCGCCGCCATCTCGCCGTTCTCCACCCGCTCCACGTGGCGCATGATGACGATGTCCCCATCGTGGATCAGCGCGTCCACCATCGAATCTCCCTGCACCCGCAGCGCGTAGAGGTCGCGCGCGTCGGGCAGAATCCCTTGCGCCAGTTCCACCATCTCGTCGGGACCGGTGAGAGCGAAGTCGGAGGAGGGGATGGGCACCGGCTCGCCGGCAACGATGACGCCCAGGAAGGGAACAGCAACCACCCCGCCGGAGGTCTCGACGCTCGAGAAGAGCGCCAGGGCGCGGTCGGAGAGGCGCAACCCACGGGAATAGCGACGTTCCCTTTCCAGCAACCCCTTGCTCTCCAGTCGCTCAAGGTTGTAGTTGACCACAGAGGTGGAGGTGACGCCGACGGCCCGGCCGATCTCCCGCAGGGAGGGGGGATAGCCGCGGCTCTGGGAGAACTGCCAGATGTAGCGCAGCATGCGCTGTTGCCGCTCAGTCAGCTGATACTCCAGGCCTTCCATACCCACCTCCTCCTATGGCTTCCGAACCGCCAGTCTACCCTGTCACGCTGCCCTGATGGGCGCGACGGGGCCGGTCCAGCAGCATCTTCGCCGGGACGGTGAGGATCAAGACGACCGTGGAGAGGACCAGCAGGGCTGGTTGCCCCATGCGCCACATCAGGAAGACCAACAGGCCAATGCCGATGCTGGCGCTCAGGTCGGAGTGACGGGTGACGAGATACAGCAGTCCGTAGACCGTCAGGCCGATGAGGGTCTGCGTGGGGGCCAGCACCAGCAACCCTCCCAGAGTGGTCGCCAACCCTTGCCCGCCGCGGAAGCCGGCGAAGATGGGAAAGTCGTGGCCGAGCACCGCGCAGAAGGCGGTGGCGATACGCCACCCCAGGCTCAGATCGAGCGTCTGCGCCAATAGCACAGGCAGGACACCCTTGCCGACGTCAGCCAGGGCCACGGCGATGCCGGGCTTCCAGCCCAGCGTGCGCTTGACGTTCCGTGCGCCCATGTTCCCGTCCCCCAACTGACGGATGTCCACGCCCGCCGCCAGCCGGGAGACGATCAGCGCAGAAGGGATAGAGCCAAGAACGTAGGCTAACACCAGGCAGGCCACGGCGACCATTTTCCACCCCCTGTTGCTGGTTCGCGGAAACGGCGTCTGCTCATAGCCTCATTATACTGAACATCAGTTCTATGTCAAGCGGTCAGGAGGCCGGGGTGTCCCAAAACTGTCGGGAGCCAGTGTAGGACAACTGCGGGCAGTTGTCCTACAAAGCCGTCGGGTGCCGCATCACATCCTTGTGGGCAGAGGCCTGTTACCGTGCGGTGCCGTAGGCCAGTTCGTCCACCCGCCGCTGCACGTCGGCAGGCAGCGGTTCCGGCTGGTAGCTCTCCAGGATCTCCTCCACCCGCTCCCGCGCCCGCTGGCGCAGCGTCTTGCCGCCAGCGGCCAGCCAGGTCTCGTAGCCGCTGCGGTCGAGCAGGCGGGGATACCAGTCCTCCTTGAAGTGGCTGCGGGTGTGCTTTGTACCCAGGAAGTCCCCGTGCGGTCCCACCTGGTCAATCAGGTCGAGGGCCAGGGTCTCGTCGTTGATCTCCAGGCCGGCCATGAAGCGCTTGACGAAGGCGATCAGTTCGTCGCAGATGACGATCTGCTCGACGGAGTTGGTGCGCCCACCCTCCAGGTAGCCCACGTCGTGGACCATCTGCGCGCCGGCCATCGCCTCCAGGATCAGGGAGAAGGCCGCCTCGGCGGCTGCCTGCTCGTCGGGCAGTTTGGCGTCGCTGCAACCGGCCAGCCCGAAGATGGGCAGGCCGTACCGGTGGGCCAGTTCGACGAGCATGACCCGGTTCTCCGGCGCGGCGTAGATGTCCAGCGTGCTGCGCATGTCCAGCATGTCGTTCACCCCGCCGGTCAGGATGACCGGCGTGCCCTGACGCTTCAACTGCGCCAGCACCAGGCCGACCAGCTCACCGGCGTTGGCCAGAGCCAGCGCCCCGGCGAGGGTGACCGGGCCGTTGACGCCGCGCAGCACGACCGGCGTGTAGGTGGTGGGCAGCCCCTTCTCGGCCATGAACAGCAGTTTCTGCAGCGCCTCGCTGTTGTGGCGCAGCGGGCCGGTGACGTTGATGTAACAGGCGCACAGGGGGTTGCGCCGCAGCTCCTCCTCCCCGCCGGCGACCGCCTCGGCCATCGCCACCGCCTCCACGCAGCCCTCAAAGCCGGTGGTGACGAAGAGGATCGGCTTCGTGCTGTTCATCAGCATCGCCCGCATCTGGAAGCGGTCGGCGGTCTCCTGATCCAGATCGGAGGCGATGCAGATGGACATCAGGAAGTCAATGTTGGGCAGCGCATCGCAGACGCGAATGGTCTCCTCGATGTCGCGCAGGGTGCCGGGGCGCCGCTCACCGGTGCGGTGGTCGAGCACGTTGGGGCAGTCGGAGCCAGGGCCGAAGAAGACGTTGTTCCGCTCCAGCGGCATCACCCGCCGCCCGTGACGGTCACACAGGACGACCCGTTTGGGGGCGACGGAGAGCGCCCACTCGACCAGCCCGGGCGGGATGCGCACGCGGTTCCCCTCGGTCGGTTTGACCCCCGCCTTCTGCAGCAGATCGAGGCACTCCTGGTCGTACAGACAGACACCGGTGCGGTCCAGGATCTCCAGGCTGGCGCAGTGGAGATGCTCGACCTGGTCGGGAGAGAGTTTGCGGAACTGCGGGGTGGCGTATTGGATGTAATTGCTTTGCAAGGTCATGCTCTTCTTCCTCCTGGGTTGTGATGAATCGCGCTCTATCGGTTCATACGGATGCGCTGCAACACGCGTTCGGCGGTGGCGGGAATCTCACGGATGCGCACGCCGATGGCCCGCGAGAGGCCGTTGATGATCGCCGGCGTCGAGGGCAGGATGGGCGCCTCCCCCAGTCCCTTGGCCCCCAGCGGCCCGTACCGGCTGGGCACTTCGATCAGCAGCACCTCGATCTGCGGCATCGCGTCGGCCATTGGCAGGCAGTACTCGCGCAGGCTGATGGTGCGGCCCGGCACGTACTCCTCGGATAGCGCCGCGCCCAACCCCATCAGCACCGACCCCTCGATCTGCCCCTGCGCGCCCAGCGGGTTGATCGCCCGGCCCACGTCGTGAGCGGCCACCACGCGCGGCACCCGCACCTGGCCGGTCTCCGTATCCACCACTACCTCGGCCAGGTGCGCGCCGGTGACAAAGTGTGGGGTGTAGTCGTGGCCGTGGTGGTTGGGGAAGAGCCAACTCATGTCGAACTGGCCGGTCACGCACCGCGTGCGGCCCATGCGGTCGAAAGCGCGGGCCACTTCGACCAGCGGCAGCGTGCGCCCTGACCCGTCCCGGACGGAGAAATGGCCCTCCGCCAGCACGAGCGCGTCGGGGGGGCAGTCGAGCATCTCCGCCGCCACGGTGCGCATCAGCGTTTCCAGGTTGCGCACTGCCGCGCAGACGGCGTTTCCTGTCCAGTAGGTGGCTCGGGACGCGCCGGGGATGTCGCTGTCGGGGGTGGAGGCGGTATCCGCGTTCACCAGGCGGACCCGTTGTCGGCTCACCCCCAGCGTCTCCGCCGCCAGTTGCGTCATCACCGTCGAGATGCCCTGGCCGTAGTCGGGCGCGGAGCAGTAGACGACGAAGTAGCCATCCTCGGCCAGTTCCGCGCGCGCCTCCACCCGCAGCACGCCGTACTTGCCGAAGCGATACCACATCCCGGCCAGGCCCACTCCCTTGCGCAGCGGGTAACTGTCGGCGCGGGCGTTGAAGTCGGCGGCCTCTTCCAGGAACTGGCGGTAGCGCGGGCGGAGCGCCTCCAACACCTCGGCGTACCCCAATGTCTCAGCCACCGGGTAGCCGAGGAAGGTGATGTCCTCCTGGCCCAGCCGATTCTGCAGGCGGAACTCCAGCGGGTCAACCTCCAGCCGCTGGCAGAGTTCATCCAGCGTGCACTCCAGGGCGAAGGCGGACTGCGGCGTGCCGTAGCCGCGCATCTGGCCGGCGCGCGGGCCGTTGGTGTAGACGACCTTTGCCTGGGCGTCGGCGGCCAGCCAGCGGTAGCCCCCGCCGCCGGTGACAATGGCGTAGTCGGGAATCCAGTAACCGCCGGAGTCGTAGGCGCCGGTGTTGGCGACGATGCGCAGTTCGAAGGCGGTCAGCCTCCCGCTGCGCGTGGCCCCCACCCGATAGCGGATGTCGTAGGGGTGGCGCTTGGGCGAGGCCAGGAAGGACTCGGCGCGCGAGAAGGACAGGCGCACCGGCCGGCGGGTCAGATGGACCAGCAGCGCTGTCGCCACCAGCGGCCAGGGGTCCTGCCGCGCGCCGAAGGAGCCGCCGGTGGGCGGCATCACCACCCGCACCTGATCTCGCTCCAGACCCAGCACCGGGGCGATGAAGCCCTGGTTCCAGTGCGGCTCGTGGGTCCCACCGACCACCGTCACCCGCCCGTCTTCGTCAATGTAGCCCAGCACCGTCTCTCGCTCCAGCGTGGCGTGCTCCAGGTAGGTGGTGCGGTAATGGGTCTCGATGACCACCTCCGAACTCGCCAGCGTCGCGGCAGCGTCGCCGAAGGTGACGGTGCGGCAGTTGAGGAGGTTGCCGTCGGTATGGATGGGGGGCGCCTCTTCTTGCAGCGCCTCCAGCGGATCGGTGACGACCGGCAGGGGCTCGAAGCGGGCGACGATGGCTGCTGCTGCAGCCCGGGCGCTCTCGGCAGAGGTCGCTGCCACCAGCGCCACCGGGTCGCCGCGCATCTTCGCCGTCCCGCCGATGGGCACCAACACCGGCTCGTCCAGGCTGTAACCGGGGAAGCCGTTCTGTCCGGGGATGTCGGCGGCGGTGACCACCCGTACCACGCCGTCCATCCGCTGTGCTGGCGTGACGTCCAGCCCTACCAGGCGGGCATGGTCGTGTGGGCTGCGCAGCACGGCGGCGTACAGCAACCCTGGCATGGTGATATCGCCCGCGTAACGGGTGCGGCCGGTGACCTTGTTCTGCGCGTCGCTGCGGGTCTGGTCGCCGCCGACGGGCCGGCGGTCGGTCTCAGTCGAAGCGTTCATTGAGTTCAGATTCCTTTCACGGAGTGCTGAGTTTGGGCGCTGAACCACTTGACCTGGAGGGCATCTGGTGATAAAATATCAGTAAGTGGAATTATATTCCATTTTTCAGAATGGACAACCCCTCTTCTGTCAAGACGATTGACCGCCTGGTCACCATTCTCGACTGCTTCTCCGCTGACCACCCAACCTGGTCACTGGGGGAGTTGAGCGAGCATCTGCGTCTGCCCAAGAGCACCCTGCACCGTTTCCTCATCGCCCTCGAGTCCTACGGCGTCCTGTACCGTGCCCCTGATGATCGCCGCTGGCGGCTGGGGTATCGCCTCTTCGCCTGGGGCAGCCTGGCGGCGGAGAGCACCGACCTGCGCCGCCTGGCTCACCCCGTCGTGCGTGACCTGTCGGTGGCCACGGGGGAGACAGCGGTGCTGACCGTCTACCGGGACGGCGAGGTTGTTTGTCTGGACAAGGTGGAGACCAACCAGCCGGTACGCGTGGCGCTGGAGGTGGGCAGTCGCCACCCCCCGCATGCCGGCGCTTCCTCAAAAGTGCTGATGGCCTTTCTCCCAGATGAGGAGACTCAGAGAATCATCCACCAGAGAGGGCTGCCACCGTTGTGCCGTAACACCATCACCGATCCCGAAGCCCTGCGTGCGGAACTGGCCCGCATCCGCCTGCAGGGGTATGCCGAGAGCCAGGAGGAAACCGACCTGGGGGCCTGGGGCGTGGCCACACCTGTCCGCGACGGCGCAGGGGAGGTGATCGCGGCCATTGGCATCGCTGCACCCACGTCGCGCCACTCGGCGGAGCGGGCGCAGATGTACATCTCCCTCTGTCAGCAGGCGGCGGAGCGCATCACGGGGTTGATACGGCCGGGAGGGCGCGGGGACAGGGAGACGCAGAGACGCGGAGAAAATTGAGCAGGAGGTGCTGATGAACGACTTCAAGGGCATGGACATCCTCGACGGCGGGCAGTTCAGCCGCGAGGAGATCGAGCACATCATGGCGACGGCGGCAGATTTCGAGCGACGGCTGCAACAGCAGCGCGGCCTGGACCTGCTGCGCGGCTACGTCCTGGCCACCCTCTTCTTCGAGCCCAGCACGCGCACCCGCCTCTCCTTCGAGACGGCGATGCATCGCCTGGGCGGCGCGGTGGTCGGCTTCTCCTCCGCTGAGTCTACCTCGGTGTCCAAAGGAGAAAGCCTGGCCGATACCATCCGCACGGTGGATCAGTACGTGGACGTCATCGCCATGCGCCACCCGCAGGTCGGTTCGGCGCGGGAGGCGGCGGCGGTGGCGGAGGCGCCGGTCATCAACGGCGGTGACGGCGCCGGGCAACACCCCACCCAGGCGCTGCTCGACCTGTACACCATCCGCGCCGAGCGCGGGCGGGTGGACGGCACCACCATCGTCCTGTGCGGCGACCTGAAGTACGGGCGCACGGTGCACGCCGGCGTGGAACTCTACAAGCACTACGGCTGCCGGTTGATCCTGGTCGCCCCGGAGCCGTTGCGGATGCCGCCGGAGGTCACCGCCCGGCTGCGCCAGCAGGGCTTGACGGTGGAAGAGACCCCTAACCTGGAGGAGGCGCTGGCTCAGGCGGACGTGCTGTACATGACGCGCATCCAGAAGGAGCGGTTTGCCGACCCCGCGGAGTACGAGCGGTTGAAGGGCAGTTACATCCTGACGCGGGAGATGATCGAGCGGCTGCGGCCCGACGTGACGGTCCTCCATCCTCTGCCGCGGGTCAACGAGATCGCCACGGACGTGGACGACCTCTCCAACGCCGCCTACTTCCGCCAGGCGCGCAACGGCGTCTACGTGCGCATGGCCCTCCTGGCCCTGGTCACGGGTCGGGCCTGACGTAAGACGTATGATGGAGGTCGGATGAGCGATCCACAGCAGTTCAGCATACTGGGTCGGGTCACCCCGCGCAAGGACGGCATCGCCCGGGTGACGGGGCAGGAGCAGTACGCCAGCGACATCATCCTCCCGCGGATGCTCCACGGGCGCGTCCTCTCCAGCCCCTACGCCCACGCCTGCGTCAAGAGCATAGACGTGAGCGGCGCCGAGGCGTTGGGCGCGGTCGTCATCACCTGGGACGATATCCCCCACGTCTCCTACAACGAGCGCATCATCACCATCCCGCAGGCGCTGCACCGCGACCACTACGTGCTGGCCGACAAGGTGCGGCGGATGGGCGAGGCGGTGGCGGCAGTGGCCGCTGAGACCGAAGCGCTGGCCGAGCAGGCGGTGCGCGCCATCAGGGTGGAATACGACGTGCTGCCGGTGCTCACCGACCCAATAGAGGCGATGCAGCCGGGCGCGGTGCCGATTTACGACACCGTCTTTCTGGGCGACAAAGAGATCCGCATCGAGAACAACATCGCCTGCACCCGCAGCGTGGAGGAGGGAGACGTAGATCGCGCCTTCGCCGAGGCGGATGTGATCGTCGAGGGCACCTTCAAGACCCCCAAGATTTACCACATGCAGTTGGAGCCCAAGACCGCCGTCTGCCGCCCTGAGCCGGATGGCGGCCTCACCGTCTGGGCGACCACGCAGTCCATCCACAACGTGCGCATCCTGCTGGGGCGCATCTTCGACATCCCGCTGAGCAAGGTCAACGTCATCCGCGTGCCGGTCGGCGGCACCTTTGGCTCCAGCATCCAGATGAACCCGCCCATCCCCATCTGCGCCGCCCTGGCGCTCAAGGCCCGCCGCCCGGTGCGGCTGAGCCTGACGCGCGAGGAGGACATGCACGACCACACCAAGTACCCGCTGCAGGCCCATCTCAAACTGGCGGCCAGGCGGGATGGCACCCTGCTGGGGGCGCAGATGGAGGTGGTGGTGGACATCGGCGCGCACAACATCCAGGCCTACTCCTTCCTGGGCGTCTGCGTCGGCTGGATGGTCTCCCTCTACCGCCTGCCCAATGTCCGCTATCGCGGTACTGCCGTCTACACCAACAAAGTGCCCTCCTGCGCGATGCAGGGCTTCGGCAACCCTCAGGTCACCTTCGCCGTCGAGTCGTTGATGGACGAACTGGCGCTGAAGTTGGGGATGGACCCCATCGAACTGCGGCTGAAGAACTACGTCGGGCTGGGGGATACCTTCTGGGGGCAGGGGCCGCAGGTGCGTTCCATCGTCCAGAGCGATGGGGTGCCCCAGTTGCTGCGGCGGGGGGCAGAACTGATCGGCTGGGAGAGACGTACTTCCCAGCCAGCGATTCAGCAGCGGACCGGCCGATTCGTCCGCGGGATCGGCATGGCGCGCGGCTTTCACACCTCCAGCGCTGGCGCGCCCCAGCCAGGAGACGTGATTGACTTCTCCGGGGCGATGGTCAAAGTGAACCAGGATGGCTCAGTGGACGTCGTCACCGCGCTGATGGACCATGGCGGAGGGACGCTGGAGGCGGTGGCGAAACTGGTGGCTGAGGCGCTGTGTGTGCCACTGGACAAGGTGAACGTAGCCCCTGGCGAGACCTGCTCCACCGTCTACGACGTGGTCACCCACGCCACGCGCGGCGTCTACGCGGGCGGCGGCGCAGCGGTGAAGGCGGCGCAGAAGGTGCGCCAGGAACTGCTGGAGACCGCCGCTCACTATCTCAACGTCCGCCCGGAGGGATTGACGCTGCGCCTCGACGAAGCGCTGGGCCAGGGCGTCGTCTTCGCCCCAGCCATCCCTGAGCGGCGCATGACTATCGGCGAGATCGCCACCCGCTGCTGGACCGAGTCATGGAAGACCATCGCCGCGGTGGAGAGTTACCGCCCGGTCAGCTGCCCGCCGGCCTACGTCAGCGTCTTCGTCGAGGTGGAGGTGGACACCTGGACCGGTCAGGTGCGCACGGTGCGGGCGGTGATGGGCAGCGACTGCGGCACAGTCGTCAACCCGGATCTGGCCGCCGGCCAGTTGGAGGGCGGGCTGAACAAGGGGGCGGGCTTCGCCCTGTACGAGGACAACCGTTGGGACGCTCAGGGACAGGTGCTCTCGCGCGGCTACATCATAGATGCCAAGATCCCTGGCATCCACGAGTCGCCGCGCCTGGAGGACATCGCCATCCATTTCGCCGACACGTATGAACCCACCGGCCCGTTCGGGGCCAAGGGGATCGGCGAGGCGGCGACCAACCCCGTCGCAGCGGCCTACGCCAACGCCATAGCCAACGCCATCGGAGTCCGCTTCTACGAATTGCCGATCACGCCAGAGCGGGTTCTCGAGGCGCTCAGGCGGAGCGCAGTGACGCGGGGGCGCGGGGACGCGGAGGAACAGCAAATGAGCGGGGGTGCCCAGTGACCCACTTACCCGTTTCCCAACCTACCAATTCGCATATTCTGGTGCATGATTTCGACTATGTGGAGCCGGCCACCCTGGCCGAGGCGGTGGAACTGCTGGAGCGGCATGGCGAACGGGCGCGGGTGCTGGCCGGCGGCACCGACCTGATCGTGCAGATGAAGATGGAGCGGTTGGCCCCCGAGGTCCTGATCTCCATCGGGCGGATTCCTGGTCTGGACGGGATCGCTCCGGAGGACGGCGGGCTTCGTCTGGGGACGCGGGCGACGATCGCTGCGTTGCGTCGTGCCGCGCCGGTGGTGATGCGCTACCCGATGCTGGCTGAGGCATGCGCCGCCTTCAGCACGACGCAGGTGCAGGTAATGGGCACCGTCGGTGGGAACCTGTGCAACGGCTCGCCCGCTTCCGACACCGCGCCAGCGCTGATCGCCTACGGGGCGGAGGTGGAGATCATCGGCCCCGAAGGGCCGCGCCGCCTGCCGCTGGAGGCGTTCTTCCTCGGCCCTGGCAAGACGGCGCTGCGCCGTGGTGAGCTGCTCACCGCCGTCCACCTGCCCCCGCCTGCGCCGGGGACGGGCGGCGCCTTTCTCAAGGTCTCCCGCGTCGCCGCCGACATCGCCAAGGTCAACGCCGCTGTGCTCCTGGTGCGCGACGGTGACCGCGTGGCCGACGCCCGGCTGGTCTTCGGCGCGGTCGCGCCAACTCCCCTGCGGGCGCGGAAGGCGGAGGCCGTGCTTGTCGGGCAGCGTTTGGGCGAGGATGTGGTCGCCGAGGCGGCGCGGATCGCTTCGGAAGAAGCCTCTCCCATTGACGATGTCCGTTCCACGGCCTGGTATCGGCGGGAGGCGGTGCGCGTCCTGGCCCACGACGGCCTGCTGCGGGCGTGGGAGCGGGCTGCCCAACCGGCCAGGGGAACCGGCAACGGGAGCGGCGCCGATGCATCCTCCACGCCACGGGCTTCACGGGAGACGTTCAGCCTGCCCCGCTCCACTCCTCACGAGATTGAGGTGATCGTCAACGGCGTGCGCCGTCGGCTGTGGGTGCGGCCCAACGACCTGTTGCTCAACGTCGTGCGCGAACAACTGCAACTGACCGGCAGCAAGTACGGCTGCGGCATCGGCGAGTGCGGCGCCTGCACAGTGCTGTTGGACGGTCAGCCCGTCCTGGCCTGCCTGGTCCTGGCCGTCTCCGCCGCCGGGCGGGAAGTGGTCACGGTGGAGGGCCTGCAGGGACCGGACGGCGAACTCAACCCGCTGCAACAGGCGTTCATTGATCACGCTGCCTTCCAATGCGGCTTCTGCACTCCCGGCATGCTGATGACTGCTACCAGCCTGCTGAGGGAGAACCCCGCCCCCACAGAGGACGAGGTGCGCGACTATCTGAAAGGCAACCTCTGCCGCTGCACGGGCTACGCCAGTATCGTCCGTGCTGTCATGAGCGTCGGCTCCGCCGCGGAGCGGTGACCTGGCTCAAGGAGGAGTCCCATGCTGCCCGAATTCGAACTTCTAATGCCCCGGTCGCTGCCGGAGGCGCTGGAGATGCTGGCCGGCAGCGCCCCCGATGTGCTCCCCATCGCCGGGGGCACCAACCTGATCCCCGACATGCGCGGCGGCCGCTACCGGCCGGGCCTGCTGCTGAATGTGGCGGGCCTGCCCGAACTCTGCGCCATCCGTCGGGAGGAGGAGTGGCTGGTCATCGGCGGCGGGGTGACCATCGCCGACCTGCTGGACGATCCGCTCGTCGCCCAACATGCTCCGGTGCTCCGGGAGGCGGCCAGGATGCTGGCCAGCCCCCTGGTCCGCAACCGGGCCACCGTCGCCGGGAACCTGGCCAATGCCTCCCCTGCTGCCGACACGGCGCCCCCGCTCCTGGTGCTGGACGCGGAGGTGGAGCTGGCAAGCCGGGGCGAAAGCCGTCGCGTCCCCCTGCGAGAGTTCTTTGTCCACGTCCGACGGACGGTGCGGCGCCCCGACGAACTGATCACGACGATCCGCATCCCTTTGCCGCCAGCCGGCTCTTCGGCGCGCTTCTTCAAGGTGGCTCTGCGAAATGCCGACGCCATCGCCGTCGTCAACGGCGCGGTGCGGGTGGACCGGGATGGGGCGGGCCGTTGTCAGGGAGCGCGCATTGCCCTGGGCGCGGTCGCCCCCACGCCGATTCGCGTCCCGGAGGCGGAGGCTGCGCTCGAGGGACAGTGGCTCACCCCCGAGGTCATCGCCAGGGCCGCGCGCCTGGCAGCCGAGGCTGCCCGCCCGATAGACGACCTGCGCGGCTCGGCCGCCTATCGGCAACACGTGACCGCGGTCATGGTGCGCCGGGCGCTGGCGGAACACGGAACACGGAACACGGAGTAGAAACATGGAACCCCGACCCATTATTCTGACGGTCAACGGTCGTACCCACCAGGTGGCGCTGAAGCCCAATGTGACACTTCTCCACGCTCTGCGGGACCTGGGCTACACGGACGTGAAGAACGGTTGCGAGAAGGGGGACTGTGGCGCCTGCACGGTGCTGCTGAACGGCAAAGCGGTCAACTCCTGTCTGGTGCTGGCCTGGCAGGCCGACGGAGCGCAGATCACTACCGCTGCCGGCCTGGGCACCGTTGACCACCCGCACCCCATCCAGGAAGCGCTGGCGGATAGCGGCGGGATCCAGTGCGGTTTCTGCACCCCGGGCATCGTTGTCGCGGCCAAGGCGCTGTTGGACCGTAACCCCGATCCTACCGAAGAAGAGATCCGCGAGGCGATCTCTGGCAATCTGTGCCGGTGCACCGGCTACAGCCTGATCATCGAAGGGATCAAGGCGGCAGCGGCGCGACTGGCGGGAGGTGAGCGATGAGTCAGGGAGAGTCGCCGGAACTGCGCACCGTCGGAAAGCCGGTGCGTCGCTTTGACGCGCTCAGCAAGGCTATCGGCGCCACCGTCTATGCAGATGATTTCAAGATGCCAGGGATGCTCTATGGCAAAGCCCTGCGCAGCCCCTATCCGTCGGCCCGCATCGTGCGCATCCACACCGACCGCGCCCGTGCTCTCCCCGGCGTCGCCTGTGTCCTCACTGCCGCGGACATCGGCTACGCCAAGATGATCGCCGATATCCCCGGCCAGACCGGACAGCGGGAACGGCGAGGCTCCGAGACCCCCGTCCTGGCGTGGGACCGCGTGCGCTACAAGGGCGAGGCCGTGGCGCTCGTGGCTGCCGAGAGCGAAGAACTGGCCGAAAGGGCGCTGGAACTCATCCACGTGGAGTACGAACCCCTGCCTGGCGTCTTCAACCCTGTGGAAGCGATGAAACCAGGCGCGCCGGTCGTCTTCGAGCCGGACAACGTCGTCGCCCGCTGGAAGATCCGCAAGGGTGACGTGAAGGCCGGCTTCGCCGCCGCCGACCTGATCGTGGAGAACACCTATCGGGTACCGTTCGTGGAGCATGCCTACCTGGAGCCAGAGTCCGGCGTGGCCTGGGTGGACGAGCGCGGCGTCATCAACATTCGCGTCTCCACCCAGGTGATGGAGCACTTCCGCACCATCGCCAGGACCCTTGGCGTGCCCCAGAACAGGGTGCGCGTCCAGGGTGCTTTCGTCGGCGGGGGGTTCGGCGGCAAGGAGGACATCACCACCGAACTGTTCCTGGCCCTGCTGGCCCAGCACACCCGCCGCCCTGTGCGTCTGGTCTACACCCGCGAGGAGTCCATCCTGGCCCACTCCAAGCGGCACCCCTACATCATTCATCACCGCATCGGTGTCAAGAAGAGCGGCCGCATCACCGCCGTCCAGATCGAACTGATCGCCGATTCTGGCGCCTACCCTTACCTCACCCCCTACGTCCTGCTCTACTCCACGGTGATGGCGACGGGGCCCTACCGGGTGGACAACGTCTGGGTGGACGCGGTGGCGGCGGCGACGAACAACCCGTTCACCAGCGCCTTCCGCGGCTTCGGCGGCCCCCAGCCCTGCTTCGCCTACGAGAGCCAGATGGACGAGATCGCCCGCGCGCTGGGAAAGGATCCTCTGGAAGTGCGGCGGGTCAATTACCTGCAGGCCGGGGACACCACGGGCACCGGGCAGGTCATCCGCCACCCGCCTCTGTTGGAGGAGACCGCCCGGCGGGCGCTGGAGGCGCTGGGGGAGAAAACCCCCGATCACGGGCCGGTCAGGGTGGGGCGCGGTTTCGCCTCCTACTTCCAGAGTTACGGCCGCCTGATGTGGCTCCACGACACGTCGCAGGCGTGGGTGGGGATGGAGATGGATGGCACGGTGGTCGTCCGCTGCGGCGCGCCGGATCACGGCGGCGGCCAGCTCTCCAGCCTGTGCCAGATCGCCAGCGAAGTGCTGGGCGTGCCGATGGCCAACGTCGTCGCCTACACCCCCGACACGGCGCTCACCCCTCTGGCCGGCACCACCACCGCCACCCGCCAACTCTACATGTCCGGCAACGCCGTCTTCCAGGCCGCCACCGCCGTGCGTCGGGTGCTTCTGGACCGCGCCTCCAAGCATTTCGAGGAAGACCCCGAAAATCTGGATCTGGCCGACAGCCGGGTCTTCGTCAAGAGCGATCCCGACCGCTCGCTGCCGCTGGTGGACCTGGTGCGCATGTGCGCGGCAGAGGGGCTTCCGCTCTCCAACCTGGCCCTCTTCAAGGCCCCCTTCCGTGACCCGATAGACCTGGAGACCGGCCAGGGGGATGTCTTCCCCGACTTCACCTTCGGCACGTTCGCCGTGGAGGTCGGCGTGGACACGGAGACGGGGCAGGTTACCGTGCTCAAGAACGTCGCCTGCCACGACGTGGGACGGGCCATCAACCCCGCCGCCGTCATCGGCCAGATTCAGGGGGGGAGCTACCAGGGGTTGGGCTACGCCCTGATGGAGAACCTCATCGTGGAGAACGGGGAGATCAAGACCCCCTCGCTCTCCGAGTACCTGGTCCCCACTGCCGTGGATTACCCGACGACGCAGGTGATCCTCCTGGAATCGGGCACGGGGGTGGGGCCGTTCGGGGCGAAGGGCATCGGCGAGCCAGCGCTCACGCCCGCCGCGCCAGCGGTGGCCAACGCCGTCGCCGACGCGCTGGGTGTGCGTATCTACGAACTGCCGCTGACGCCGGAACGGGTGTTGGCGGCCCTGGAGCGAGCCGGGGATCGTTCCTGAACAGGATGTAGGACATGGGACTGGCGGCGGCGCTGGGCGTAAGGGCCGGGGAGACCGTCGCTCTGGTCGGCGCGGGTGGCAAGACGACGGCCGCCTGGCGCCTGCTGAGAGAGTTGTCCGCCAGCGGCCAGCAGGTCGTCTTCACCACCACCACCCGCATTTTCTGCCCGCGGGAAACGCGGCTGCTTCTGGCTGCCCGCCCCGACCCGATAGAGATAGCGCGATGGCTGGCGGAGGAGCCGGCTCTGGTGTTGGCTGCGGCCCACGGCGAGCGCGGCGACGCCGATCACGCCGCCCGCTGCCCCTATCCCGCCGACCCGGTCAAACTGGTGGGGCTGGAGCCAGAGGTCGTGGGCGACCTGGCCCGCGCCCTGCCAGGAGTCACCTGGCTGGTCGAGGCGGACGGGGCGAAGGGGCGGCTGCTCAAGGCTCCGGCGGAGCACGAGCCGGTGGTGCCGGTCACGGCAGACCGCGCCATCATCGTCGCCGGGCTGGGGGCGCTTGGCGCGCCGCTCGACGAGCGGACCGTCCACCGGCCCGAACGGGCCGCCTGGCTGCTCGGCGTGCCGGCGGGTACGCCCATCACTCCTGCGCTCGTCGCCCGGCTGATCGCCCATCCCGCTGGCGGGCTGAAGGGACTGCCGCCCCGCGCCGCGGTCGTCGTCCTGCTCGCCCGCTGGGACGGCCCGCCGCGCGACGAGGAGGCCGCTGAAGTTGCCCGGCACCTGTTGAGCGAGACGCGCATCGCCAGCGTGGTCCAGGCCAACCTGCGCGCTGGTGAGGCTGTGGTCTTGATGAGGAGGTAGAGCATGTTCGAAGAAATCGAGCGGGTATACGCCGCTGCCCTGGAGGCCATCCGTCAGGGCGAGCCGGCCGCCCTGGCTACGGTGATCGAGACCCACGGCGCAACCCCTCGCGGCGCTTCCGCCAAGATGCTCATCTACGCCGACGGGCGCACCGTGGGCACTGTGGGCGGGGGCGGCGTAGAGGCGCGTGTCATCGAGGAGGCGAAGGCCGCCATCGCCGAGGGCCAGTCCCGACTGCTGGAGTACCGATTGGTGGACGAGCAACGCGGCGACCCCGGCATCTGCGGCGGGGACATGCGGTTGTTCGTCGAGGTGCTGGCTGCTCGCCCATTGCTCCTGATCATCGGTGGGGGACACATCGGCCAGGCCGTGGCCGAACTGGGGGCTTTCCTCGGCTACCGCATCGCTGTGGTGGACGAGCGACCGGAGATGGTCACGCCGGAACGTTTCCCGTGGGCCGAGGCGCGTCTGACCGGCGATCCGTTGCAGCAGGTGGCGGACTTCCCGCTCACGCCGCAGACCTACGTGGTGATGGTCACCCCCCACCACACGATGGACGAGCAGATGCTGAAGGTGCTGGACGGCCGCCCCTGCGCCTACATCGGCCTGATCGGCAGTCGGCGCCGCACCGCCCACACCTTCGGGCAGGCCCGCGCGTTGGGCGTGTCGGAGGAGTTGCTGCAGCGCGTGCACACCCCCATCGGTCTGGACATCGGCGCCGAAAGCCCACGGGAGATCGCCGTCAGCATCCTGGCCGAGGTTATCGCCGTGCAGCGGGGGCGAGGATGACCGCCGGGCAGCGTGTGGTGGTGAAGGGAGGCGGCGACCTGGGCACGGGCGTCGCCTGGCGGCTGCACCGTTGTGGCTTCCGCGTGCTCGTCACCGAGACCGCCCAGCCCACCGTCATCCGCCGCACGGTGGCTTTCGCCTCGGCGGTGATGGAGGGCACGATCACTGTGGACGGGGTCACTGCCCGTCGTGTGGGAGGCGATGCCGCCATCGCTGCGGCCTGGGCCGCCGACGAGGTGCCGGTGCTGGTGGACCCCGAGGCGACGGTCGTGTCGCGGCTACGCCCTGACGCCGTGGTGGACGCGATCCTCGCCAAGCGCAACCTGGGCACGCGCATCACCGACGCGCCGGTGGTGGTGGCCCTGGGGCCGGGCTTCACCGCCGGGGTGGACTGTCACGCCGTGGTGGAAACATTGCGCGGCCACGACCTGGGACGGGTGCTGCTCAGCGGGAGCGCCGCGCCGAACACCGGCGTGCCGGGCGAGGTGGGCGGCGAGAGCGCGCGGCGGGTCGTGCGCGCCCCCGTTGCCGGGACCTTCCGCGGCGTGCGGGCCATCGGCGACCTTGTGCGGACTGGCGACGTGGTGGCCCTCGTGGATGAGACGCCGGTGCTCTCCCCGCTGGATGGTGTCCTGCGCGGCCTGTTGTACGACGGGCTGCCCGTCCATGAAGGTATGAAGGTGGGGGACGTGGACCCCCGCGGTGTTGTTGCCCATTGCTTCACCATCTCCGACAAGGCGCTGGCGGTCGGCGGCGGGGTGGTGGAGGCCATTCTGTTCCTGTCCGGCAGGAGGAAGGAGAGCGAATGATGGAGTTCGATCTGTTGTTGACTGGCGGCATTGTGGTAACCGGGCGGGGGATGCAACGGGCGGACGTGGGGGTGCGCGGCGAGACTATCGCCGCTGTCGAGCCCCATCTGCCCACAGATGCCGCCCGCGAAGTCCTGGACGTTACCGGCCGGTACGTCTTCCCCGGCATCATTGACGCCCACGTCCACCCGGTCTACCTGGACAACGTGGAGGACTGTTCCCGCGTCGCCGCCTATGGCGGCACCACCACCCTGTTGCACTTCGCCTACGCCCGCACCGGTGAGAGCCTGTTGCAGAAGGTGGAGGAGATGCTGGCTGACGGTGTGGCCCACTCGCGGCTGGATTTCGGCCTGCATGGCGGGCTGTTCGAGGCTCCGCGGCAGGTGCCGGAGATTCCCCGCGTGATGGACCTGGGGGTGCGCACCTTCAAGTTCTTCCTGACCTACGTCAAGCAGGGCTGGTACACCGACGACTACCACCTCATCAAGGCGATGGACATCCTGGCTGAACGCGGCGGGATGGCTATGGTGCATGCCGAGAACGGCGGGGGCATTGACTACCTGGAGGACAAGTACCTCAAAGGGCCAAACGCCTCGGCCCGCTACTTCAATGCCACCCACCCGCCAGCGCTGGAGGAGGAGGCCATCTTCCGCGCCATCTGCCTGGCCGAGGTGGTGGACTGCCCGCTCTACGTGGCTCACGTCACCACCGCGCGCTCCCTGCGACCACTCCGCCGCGCCCGTGCGGAGGGGCGGCGGGTCTTCGCGGAGACCTGTCCCCATTACCTCACGCTGACTCAGGAGATCATCGCCCAGCGGGGGGCACTGGCTAAGGTAGGACCGCCCATCCGCGATGCGGAGGACGGCGCAGCGCTGTGGGAGGCGCTGCGCGACGGCACGCTGGACAGCGTGGCCTCTGACCATGCCCCCAAGGCCAAGGACGTCCACGGCGACTTCCTGGAGCAGGGCTTCGGCTCGCCGCAGGTGGAGACGGTGTTGCCGCTGACCTACGACGAGGGAGTCAACCGGGGTCGCATCAGCGTGGTGCGGCTGGTGCAGGTGTTGTGCGAGAATCCGGCGCGCATCTTCGGCCTGTACCCGCGCAAGGGCACGGTCGCCGTCGGCTCCGACGCTGACCTGGTGGTCTTCGACCCCGCGCGCGAGTTCACCATCCGCGCGGAGAACCAGCACTCGAACGTGGGCTACACGCTCTATGAGGGACGCACGGTGTTGGGCTGGCCGGAGATGTCGTTCCAGCGGGGCCGTCGGGTGCTGTGGCACGGGGAATTGGTGGCCGAGACGGGGCAGGGGCGTTTCCTACCTACCCTTGAGACGCAACCGAGCCGTGTCTGAACGCCGCCGGCCAGGCGAAGTCAGGAGGGAAGAAAGGAGTATCCATTGCGCAAACTGATGACCGGCAACGAGGCTGTGGCGCTGGGGGCGCTGCACGCAGGGGCCACGGTGGTCACAGGCTACCCTGGCACGCCGTCCACCGGGGCCATCGAGAGCCTGCTGGCGCTGGACCCGCCCGGCGTCCACGTGGAATGGAGCACCAACGAGAAGGTGGCGTTGGAAATCGCCGCTGGCGCGGCCTGGGCCGGCCGCCTGGCATTATGCACGATGAAAATGTCGGGCCTGAACGTGGCCTACGACTCGCTCATCTCCATCGCCTACTCCGGCGTCATTGGGGGTCTGGTCGTCTACGTGGCTGACGACCCCGGCGTGAGCGCCGGGATGTGCGAGCAGGACTCGCGCGGCTTCGCCCTGATGTCGGACATGCCGCTGCTGGACCCCGCGTCGGTGGCCGAGGCCTACGGGTTGACCCGGCGGGCCTTCGAGATTTCCTGGCAGGTCGGCACGCCGGTCTTTGTGCGGCTGGTGACGGCGGTGGCCCACACCATCGCTCCGGTGGAGGTGGAGGAGCCGCTCCCCGCGCCAGCGCAGGAGCCGCTCCTGCTGCGGGACATCGCCCGCTTCACCAAGGCTGGTGCGGCCATCTGTACCCGGCAGCACCGCGACCTCATCGCCCGTCTGGAGCGGGCCGGTCAGGTCATCGCCGGGATGGGGCTGAACCGGCTGGAGTTGTCCCCGCAACCGGGGGGACTGGGCATCATCGCCTGCGGGGTGACGGCATCCTACCTGCAGGAAGGGTTTGTCGCGGCTGGCCTGGACCCCGACCTCCTCTCGGTGCTGCGCGTCAGTGCGCCGCACCCCTTCCCCGCCCAGCCGGTACGTGACCTGCTGCGTCACTGCGGGACGATCCTGGTTTTGGAGGAACTGGAGCCCTACGTCGAGCGGGAAGTGATCATCGAAGCGCGCCGGGTGGGGTTCGCCGGGCGCATCGTGGGCAAGATGGACGGCACCCTCGACCGGGTGGGCGAGTATGGGGTCGCTCAGGTGACCCGCGGCATTGCCGTCGCGCTGGGACATGAGCCACAGCCTGTCATCGCCCTTCCCCAGCCTGACGCCCCCCAGCCGGCGGCCCGCCCCATCACCGTCTGCGCTGGCTGCCCCCACCGGGGTACCTTCATCGCCATCAACCAGGCCATCCGTAAGGCTGGCTACAAGAAGGACCAGGTGATGGTCACCGGGGACATCGGCTGCACGATCCTGGGCATGAACCCGCCGTTCCACACCGTGTGGAGCGAGGTCTCGATGGGGGCCAGCATCGGCCTGGCGCAGGGCTACGTCCACGCCGGCACGCCGACGCCGGTCATCGCCACCATCGGCGACTCCACCCTCTTCCACGCCGGTATCCCCGCGCTGGTTAACGCGGTCCAGCATCAGGTGCCCCTGACGGTGGTGGTGATGGACAACGGCTGGACGAGCATGACCGGCATGCAGGTCAACCCTGGCACGGACGAGGCCTTCCAGCCGCCCGGCAGCCGACGGGTGGACATCGCTCGACTGATCCCTGCGCTGGGGGTGGAGCATTTCTTCATCGTTGACCCGTTCCACCTGGACGAGATGACCGAGGTCATCTCCCGGGCCCTGGCGCTGCCGGGGGTCAAGGTGGTGCTGGCGCGTCAGGAGTGCGCCATCCAGGCGCAGCGACGGGGCCGGCGAGCCGGGCGGACTCGTGTCCTGGAGGAGAAATGTACCCTGTGCAAGCGTTGCATCCTCGTTACCGGCTGCCCTGCCCTGAGCATCGGTGAGCGGTCGGTGGTGATTGACCCCGCCCTCTGTTACGGCTGCGGCCTGTGCGCCCAGTCCTGCAAACTGGGGGCGATGGAGTGGGAGGAGAACGCATGACCACATCCCAGGAACCGCAGGCCACGTTCGACGTGCTCCTGGTGGGAGTTGGCGGACAGGGGGTGTTGACCATCGGCGAACTGCTGACCGAAGCGGCCTTCCGCCAGGGAATACCGGTCAGTTTTTACCCCAGCAAGGGCATGGCTCAACGCGGTGGCTTCGTCAAGGCGCAGTTGCGGTTGGGACGGGAAGGGAGCGGGCCGAACATCCCCCTGCAGGGGGCAGACCTGGTCATTGCCACCGAGGTCTCCGAGGCGCTCAAGGGGCTGCCATTTCTGCGCCCTGGGGGGGACTTCGTGCTCTTCGCCTACGTGTGGGCGCCCACGGAGGTGATGCTGGGCAAGGCCCCCTACCCGGCCCTGGAGGAGGTGGTGGAGGCGGCGCGCCGGACCGGGGCCAACGTGCATATCATCTCCCCCGACAGCCTGCCCGTCCATGAAGGGGTCCCGGTTCCAGCGAACGTCTACCTGCTGGGCTTCGTCGTGGCGCGTACGGGCCTGAGCCGCGTGCTGGAGCCGGAGACGGTCGCCCAGGCGATAGCGGCGCGCTGGCCGAAGGGCGCCGACCGCAACCTCTTCGCCTTCCAGTCTCCGTGTCTCCCCCTCTCCGCGTCTCCCCATCACCCCGTCACGGACCCCTCATGAACGCCTTCCATTCCCTTTTCAATCCCCGCGGCGTCGCGATAGTCGGGTCCGCTGCCCCCGGCAAAATCGCCTACCATCTGCTCCGGCAGGTGACCGAAGGAGGCTATGAGCCGGTCTACGCCGTCAACCCCAAGGCGCAGGGGGCGTTCGGCGTGTCGGGCTTCCCCTCGGTGGCCGAGATCGGCCAGCCGGTGGACCTGGCGGTGGTCGCCGCGCCGCCGCAGAGCATGCCGCAGGTTCTGGCGGACTGTCACCAGGCTGGCGTCTCCGTCGTCGTGGTCATCACCGCTGGCTTCGCGGAGACCGGCAACGTCGCTGGCGAGCGGGAACTGGTCCGCCTGGCCGGGGAGTATGGCATCCGCGTGGTCGGCCCGAACTGCGCGGGTATCGTCAACACTCACCACCGGCTGTTCGCCACCCTCGAGGTGCAACCGCCGGCAGGCGGGGTGAGCATGATCGCCCAGAGCGGGGCGCTGGGCGGGGTGCTGCTGGCCTGGGCGAAGGAGCACGGTCTGGGCATCGCCAAGTTCGTCAGTTACGGCAACCGCGCCGACCTGAACGAGATGGACTTCCTGCGCTATTTGGCGGAGGACGCGGAGACGGCGGTGGTGGCGCTGTACATCGAGAGCGTTGGCGATGGGCGGGAGTTCATGCGGGCGGTGGAGGCGTGCACCCGCCGCAAGCCTGTCGTGGTCATCAAGGCGGGGCGCAGCGGCTCGGGCCGCCGGGCGACCCTCTCCCATACCGGCTCGCTGGCCGGCGCGGATGCGGTGTACGACGCCGCGCTGCGTCAGTGCGGTGCCCTGCGCGTGGCCTCGATGGAGGAGATGTTTGACCTGTGCAAGGCCTTCACCACCGTCCCGCCGCTGCGCGGGCGACGTGTGGCCATCGTCACCAACTCCGGCGGGCCAGGGGTGCTGGCCGCCGACCGGGCGGAGGAGGTGGGACTGAGCGTCGCCGAGCTCAGCCCGGAACTGAAGGAGCACCTGTCGGCCTTCCTGCCCGCCCACTGCGCGCTGGGCAATCCGATTGACCTGACGGTGGAGGGGACGGAGGAGGGATACCGTCGCACATTGGAGGCAGTGGCCCCGGAGTATGACGCAGTGCTGGCGCTGAACATCGCCCCGGCCTACCTCGATTCGCTACCGCTGGCGCGGGGGGTCTGCGCGGCCGCACAGGGGAGCCCCTCGCCCATCGTCGCCGCTTTCCTGCCGGGGCCGATCGTCGCCGCGGCGGTGGCCTACCTGGAGGCCCATGGCGTGCCCAACTTCGCCACCGGCGAGCGGGCGCTGGCCGCGCTGGCCCTGCTGGCCGAGGATTCCGCCCGCCGCCCCATGGTACGCCTCTTGCCCGACCCGCCTGGTGGGACGCACTCTCTGCCCGGCGCCGGACCGCTCCTGGAGCCGCAGGGGATGGCCTGGCTGAAGGAGAACGGCTTGCCTGTGCCGGAGTTCCGCCTGGCCGCCGATGAGGAAGAAGCAGTGCAGGCGGCACACGAGATCGGCTACCCGGTGGTCATGAAGGTCGTCTCACCGACCATTCTCCACAAGTCCGACCGCGGCGGGGTGGTGGTGGACCTCCGTGACGACGCGGCGGTGCGGGCGGCCTTCGCCCGCATCCGGCAGGCCGCCGGCCGCGACCTCCAGGGCGCCATCCTCTACCCGATGATCCGAGATGCCCAGGAGGTGCTGGTTGGCCTCTCCCGCGACCCACAGTTCGGCCCCGTCGTCACCTTCGGCCTGGGCGGCATCTACACCGAGGTCTGGCGGGACGTGGCCCTGCGCGTCGCTCCGGTGGACAAGGCTGAGGCGTTGGAGATGATCCGCCAGATCCGCGCCTTCCCGCTGCTGGCGGGAGCCAGAGGTCGCCCGGCAGGCGATCTCGACCGGCTGGCGGAACTGCTCGTCCGCGTTTCCCATCTGCCCTTCGAGTACCCCGATCTGGCCGAGATGGACCTGAACCCCGTGTTCGTGCTGCCTGATGGGGTGTGGGTGGGAGATGTGCGTGTGATCCCTGGCATGGCTCCATAGCCACGAATTTCACGAAAGACACGAACAATCCTGTCAAGGAGCAAAATGACCTGCATCAAACCGCAACGGGGTCTGGACGAGATCGAGCCCTACGTACCCGGCAAGCCCATCGAGGAGGTGCAGCGGGAGTACGGCCTGCGGGATGTGATCAAACTGGCGTCGAACGAGAACCCGCTGGGGCCGTCCCCCCGCGCGGTGGAGGCCATGCGTGAGGCGCTGGTGCGGGTCAACATGTATCCCGACGGGCAATCCTACTACCTCCGCCAGGCGCTTGCCCGCCACCTGGACCTCGACGCCGAACAGGTGACTGTGGGCAACGGCGCTGACGGGATCATCGTGGAGATCTGCCTGGCGTATCTCCAGGAGGGGGATGAGGTCGTCGTCAGCCGTTCCTCCTTCCCGGTCTATGACGTCTACACCCGCGTCATGCGCGCGACCCTGATCAAGACGCCGCTCAGGGAGTATGGGATAGACCTGGAGGCCATGGCGCGGGCGGTCAATGGGTGCACCAAGATCATCTTCGTCTGCAACCCCAACAACCCCACCGGCACAGTTGTGACAGCGCCGGAGGTGGAAGAGTTCCTGGCCGCCGTGCCGGACCACGTCCTGGTGGTGTTCGACGAGGCGTACTACGAGTTTGTGGACACAGAGGATTTCCCCGATACCCTGCGTTATGTCCGCCAGGGGCGGCAGAACGTGCTGACCATGCGCACCTTCTCGAAGGTCTACGGCCTGGCCGGCATCCGCCTGGGGTATGCAGCGGCGGTCCCCCAGGTGCTGGCGCCGCTGAACGTGGTGCGCGAACCGTTTGCGGTCAACCTGCTGGCGCAGGCAGCGGGGCTGGCGGTGCTTGAGGATGAGGAGTTCCTGCGCGCTACGGTGGCGGCTAACCGCGCCGGGCGGCACTTCCTGTACCGGGAGTTCGAGCGGCTGGGGTTGTTCTTCATCAGAAGCCACACCAACTTCGTGCTGGTGCGCGTCGGCCCGCAGGCCGGGCAGGTGGCGCGAGCGTTGCTGGAACGGGGCATCATCGTGCGCCCGTGTGGCGCTTATGACCTGGAGGAGTTCCTGCGCGTGACTGTCGGGAGCGCGGAGCAGAACGCCCGTCTGATTGCTGCGCTGGAGGAAATCCTGCGCTGATTTTGGATTGCGGCGACGGAGTCGCCGCTTTGCAAGCGCCGACTTCGTCGGCGCAGTCCAAACTGTGGATTGCGGCGGCACGTCGCCGCTTTGAAAGCGCCGACACGCCGCCGCTCCGAAAGCGCCGACCCGTCGGCGCAGTCCAAACTGTGGATTGCGGCGACACGTCGCCGCTCTGAAAGCGCCGACGCATCGGCGCAGTCCAAAC
>Ga0209018_1000451_pt1 | contig 37975 bp, 28 predicted proteins | sample YNPBryBLVA2012_FD_185814 | JGI IMG/M metagenome (GOLD analysis project Ga0209018, IMG submission 185814) | Anoxygenic and chlorotrophic microbial mat microbial communities from Yellowstone National Park, USA - YNP Bryant BLVA 2012 (SPAdes)... ...
GAGCGGAGTCGAAGGGCGGCTCGCAATGACCAGAGGGTGAGCCGTTACGACCGTTGCTCACATGGGTCGGAGTAGACCGATGCCTGGCAAGCCACACTTCATCAGGGCGGTGCTACTGACGCTGCTTGGGGCGCTCCTGCTGGGACTGGTGCGCTACTTCCTGCCCGAGCGGCCTGTGGACGCCACAGGGATTCGCGCCCTGCTGGACGCGGTCTTTGCGCTGGGGTTGCTCGCCTTCCTTCTCCTGCTGGCCGCCGGGACGGGGCTTCGCCTGCTGCGCTGGCTGCGGCTGGAGGGGCCGGGCAGCCTGGAACGGGCGCTCTTCGCCGTGCCGCTGGGACTGGGCGTCCTGGCCTACGGCGTGCTGGCGCTGGGGCTGGTCGGCCTGCTCCGACCGTGGGCCATCCTCCTGTGGCTGTTGTTGGTCGCCGCGCTGACCTGGCGGGAGTGGGGGGGCGTCGTCGCCGGCCTGCGCGCCTGGCTCTCCCGCCAGCCGCGTGCCTGGGCAGGCCTGTCGGCCATGCGGAAGGCGATGCTGCTATTGGCCGGCGCGATCCTGTTCCTGGCCCTGCTTCAGGCACTGTCTCCGCCCAACGACTACGATGGGCTGATGTACCACCTGCAGGGACCACGTCTGTTCCTGGAGCGAGGTCGGCTCTTTCTCCTGCCAGACCTGTGGCAGGCGAACGGCCCGTTCACTGTGGAGATGCTCTTCACCGTGGGGTTGGCCTTCGGCAGCGACACCTTCGCCCGCCTGCTCCACCTGGCCTATGCCGTGCTGCTCATCCTGGCTGTCTTCGCCGCCGGGCGGCGCTACCTGGGGGAGCGCGGCGGCTGGCTTGCCGCGGGGGTGCTGCTGGGCGTCCCGGTCCTGCCGTTGTGGGCCAGCACGACCTATGCCGATACCGCCTGGGCGTTGATGGAGTTCCTGGCGCTGCTGGCGCTGGATGGCGCGGTGCTGCCTGTCGGCGAGAACGGCGCGGCGAAGTCGGCTCCCATTCCAAAGTGCACCCTTCTGGCTGGCCTGCTGGCGGGTCTGGCATTGGGCATGCGGCTGCTGGCCCTGGGCGGCGTGGCCGCGCTGGTGCTTGTGCTGCTGTGGCGCGGGCGTGCCTGCGGCTGGCGGCCGGCACTGCGGCAGGCTCTCCTCTTCAGCGGGGTCGGCTTGCTGGCGGCTCTCCCCTGGTACCTCAAGAACCTCCTGTGGGCTGGCAACCCGTTCTACCCGCTCTTCTTCGGTGGGCCGGAGTGGCCGCCATTCCGGTTGACCTGGCTGATGACCTACCTGCAGAGTTTCGGCGTGGGGCGGAGTCCCCTGGATTTCCTCCTGCTGCCCTGGAACCTCTATGCCCACCATGACCGCTTTGCGACCTTCTTCTGGAGCACCGAAGCGCCCAGCCTGATCTTCCCGCTGGCCATCTTCTACCTGCTGACCCGGCGGAGAGACCACCGGCTGGACGGTGTGGCCCTCTTCGCCCTGCTCCGCTTCGCCGTCTGGGCTGTCGGCTCGCAGCAGACCCGTTTCCTGTTGCCCACCTTCCCCGCCCTCAGCCTGCTGGTTGCCCACGTCCTGTTGCGCCTGGCCGACCTGCCTGCCCTGCCGCGCGTCGGTCGGATGGTGAGCATCGCCCTCGTCGCCGGGACGGTGTGTACGACGCTGTTCTACGCTTTCGCCAGCGCCGCGCAGACCGGCCCCCTTTCCGTTGTCGTGGGGGCGGAGTCGAAGGAGGCTTTCCTGCGCCGCACGGTCCACGACTACGCGGCCATGCGCTTCATTCAGGAAGAACTGCCCCCCACGGCCCGCGTGATGATGTTGTGGGACGGGCAGGGGTACTACTGCGATGCCCGCTGTTTGCCCGACGCCGACCAGTCCCGCTGGGTGCAGCTGGTCGGCAGCGATCCTGACCCTGCTGAGGTCGCCAGCCGGCTGCGAGAGTCGGGGGTGACGCACCTGCTCTTCAGCGACGGGGACGCTGCGTTCATCATCAGCCAGCACGATCCCACCGGGCAGCATCGTGCTGCGGCGGCGTTCCTCCTGCGTGACTTCCTCCCCGCTCACGCCCGTCAGGTCTACGCGGATGAGAGGGTCCATGTCTACGAACTCCGCTGAACCCATCCCGCAACCTGAAACTCTCCTGAAACCTGAAACCCTGAAACCCGAAACCCTATTCCCTTCCGCCCCTGCCCTCATCGCCCTTCTCGTCTTCTGGATGGCTTTGCTCTACGGCCCGCGGATGATGAACATGGACGGCGACCTGGGCCGTCATCTCACCATAGGCCGTGTCATTCTGGAGAGCGGGCGCATTCCCACCCGTGACCTCTTCTCGCACACGATGGCCGGCGAGCCGCTGGTGCCGCATGAGTGGTTGAGCCAGGTGCTCTTCGCCCTGGTCCACCGCCTGGCCGGGCTGGATGGCGTGGTCTGGCTGACGGCGGCGGTGCTGGCGGCTGCCTATGGCCTGCTCACGGCGGGGATGCGCAGCGCAGGCGTGCGGGCGCCAGTGCCGTTGTTCGCGGGCCTCATCGCCGCTGTGGTGGGCAGCCTCCACTGGCTCACCCGTCCGCACATCTTCACCCTGCTCCTCTTCGCCGCTTTCATCGTCCTTCTGGAGCGATACCGCCGCGAGGGGCGGTTGCGCCTGCTGTTTCCTCTTCTGCCGCTGATGGCTCTTTGGGCCAACCTCCACGGGGCGTTCATCTCCGGCCTGGTTCTGGTCGCTGTCTACGCCGCTGGCGCGGCGCTGGAGAGGCGTCGTAAAGCGGCCTTGCTCCTGTGGGGGCTGCTGGCGGGGCTCGTGCTGGCCTCAGCGCTGAATCCGGTGGGATTTCGTCTCCTGCCGCACAGTTTCCAGTACCTGGGCCAGCGTTTTCTGGTGGACATCACCCAGGAGTACCAGAGCCCCGACTTCCACAACGTGGGCACCTGGCCTTTCGCCGCGCTGTTACTGGGTTCTTTGGCGCTGGGCTGGCTGGCCCGCCGGCGGCTGGCATGGACGCCGCTACTGCTCCTGGCCGTCTGGTCGGCGATGGCCCTCTATTCCGCCCGGAACATCCCGCTCTATGCCCTGGTCGCCGTGCCCATCCTGGCCCGCGCGGTGGATGAGGAGGTGCGGGAGGGATGGCCCGCCCTCTCTGTCCGCTTTTCCCGCCTGGAGCAGGTGGAGCGCAGGGCGTGGGGCTGGCTGTGGACGGCAGCAGCGGTCATCATCGGTGTGGCACTGGAGGCGACCGGCACGCCGCTGGACGCGCTCCAGGCTGGCAACCGCTTCGACCCGCAGGTTTTCCCGGTGCAGGCCATAGACAGTCTGGGCGGCCTGCCCGAAGGCCCTGTCTTCAACGAACTCTTCTGGGGGGGCTACCTGCTCTACCGGGACTGGCCCCACACGCGGGTGTTCATTGACGGACAGACCGACTTCTACGGCGAGCCGCTCAGCCGCGAGTACTGGCAGGTGCTTCAGGGGCAGGAGGGTTGGGCGGAGGTGTTGGAGCGGTATGATGTGCGTTGGGTCATTTTGCCCCCCAGCCGTCCGCTGGCGGCGGCGTTGGATGCCTCCCCGGGGTGGCAGCGACTCTACGCCGACGAGACCGCCGTCATCTGGCAGCGACGATGAAACGCATCTCCCTGGCGACGGCTCACCGCAGAGGCGCAGAGAGCGCTGACCAACGGCTCTTTCTGTTTTCATTCTTGCTGGCCTTTGCGCTGCGGATGGTTCGCGTTGGCGCTCGCGCCCTGTGGTATGACGAGGCTTTCGCTGTCCTTTACGCGTCGCTCAGCCCGGCGCAGATGATCTACGGGACCGTGACGCCTGCGGGCGGAAGCGGCGCTGCCGACGTACATCCCTTGTTGTATTACTTCCTCCTCCATGGCTGGATGAAACTCGCCGGCCACTCCCCCCTGGCGGCCCGTTTTCTCTCTGTCCTCTTGGGAGTGCTCACGGTTGCCCTGCTGACCCGGCTGGCAGTCTGGTGCTTCGACCGACGCACCGGTCTGGTGGTTGGGTTGCTGGGAGCGCTGAACCCGTTCCACATCGCCTACTCGCAGGAAGCACGGATGTATGCCCTGCTGGGACTGGCGACGGTCACGGCGGCCTGGGGGCTTCTGCGGGCGCTGGGGAACGAAGAGGCGCGGAGAGACGAAGCCACGGAGAGTTGTTCATTGCCCATTGTCCATTGGTCATTGTACGTTGTATCCGCCGCCCTCACCCTCTACGCTCATAACCTGGGCGCGCCAGTGCTGCTTGCGCTCAACCTGCTGGCTGTGACTCGTCGCCGTTGGTGGCGACACCTGCCGAGGTTGCTGCTGGCTGACCTGCTGGCGCTCATCCTGTTCGGCCCCTGGCTCGTCGCTGTGCTGCCGGGACAGGTAGGCTTCGTGGGGCGTGGCTACTGGCTGACCCCGCCGGGCCCGGCGGAGTTGCTCCGCGCCGTGATGCAGCCGGTCCTGACGCTCTACGAGCCTGCCCCGATGTGGGTGTTGACGGTGGGGCTGTTCGGCGGGCTTCTGCTTCTGGCGCTGTTGGTCCTGCGTGCCTGGCGGACCCGCTCGCGAGCAGGCTGGTTTCTCTTGCTCTGGGCGATGCCGATAGCCACCCTCCTGTTGCTCTCGCTCTGGCGACCGCTCTTTCTGGAGCGGGCGTTGCTGCCTTCAGCCCTCTTCTACCTGGTAGCGACGGGGTGGTTGCTGGCCCGTGGCGGACTACCGCGTCTCCTGCGCTACGGGTTGGCCACGCTGCTGACCGCGGCGATGATAGGGTCGCTGGTCACACACTATACTTACGCTGGCTTCCCCCGTCCGCCCTTCGCGGCGGTGGCAGACTATCTGCACGAGCACGTTGGGCCCGACGATGTCGTTGTGCACACCAACAAGCTGACATACTTCCCCCTGTACACCTACGCCCCCGAACTGCCCGCTGCCTTCCTGGCCGACCGGCCTGGCTCGCCGCAGGATACGCTGGCCTATCCGACCCAGCAGGCGCTGGGCCTCTTCGCCAGCCAGACCATCACCGCTGCCGTGGGACCTGCGGAACGGGTCTGGCTGATCTACTTTCCACGTGAAGTCGAGGAACGGGGCGGCGCGCACCCGGCCATGACCTGGCTGGAGGCCCATTTTGTCCTGGTTCGTCAGCAACCGTTCAGTGACCTGGTCGTAGCGCTCTACCGCAGGGAGAGGCCCTGATGGGACGGATCACGCGGCAGGAGTGGGCCTGGGCGCTGACCGTGGCGGCGTTGACGGTGGTTCTCTCCTCCATCCCCTGTGTTGTCGGCTACCTCTCCCAAACCCCTGAGCGCCTCTTCGTTGGCGCTGTGTACGATTGGGAGGACTACTACAGTTACCTGGCGAAGATGCAGCAGGGGATGCAGGGGGAGTGGGAGTTCCGTCTCCTCTTCACGCCGGAGGATCATGCCGGTGCGCCGATCTACACGTTCCACATCGCTCTGGGTCACCTGAGCAGGGCGCTTGGCCTGTCACCGCTGCCCGTCTACCACGCCGCGCGGCTGGTGTGTGGCATGCTCTTGCTGGTTACCATCTATGGGTTCATCGCCGCTTTCATCCCGGCGAGGGGGGATAGACTCCCCGTGCCATCAGCCGAGATGGACAGTGCCCTGTTCAGACGCCGTGTGGCCTATGTGTTGGCCTGCTTCTCTTCCGGCTTGGGCTGGCTGGTGCTGCTCGTGAGCCGTTCCACCACGCTGGGGGGGATCACGCCAATGGATTTCTGGTTTATCGAGATGAGCACCTTCTTCACCGTCCTGACCTTCCCCCACACCTGTCTGGCTGTGGCGGCCCACCTGGCTGCTTTCGCCTGGATGATCCGCTGCCTGCTGGGAGTCGGGGGTTGGCGGGATTGGCTGGCTGCCGGTGGGGCTGCCCTGGTCCTGGCGGCCGTTCACCCCCACAGCCTGCTGCCGCTGGACCTGGCGCTGGTCCTCTACGGCCTGTTCCGGCTGATCCGCAAAGGCCGGGCTGCGGTGCGGCCGCTCATGCTTCTGGGCGGCTTCGTGTTGCTGCCGGTGCCTCTGGTGTTTCTCCAGTATTACACCATCACCGCCAATCCGGTGTTCATGGCCTGGCAGGCGCAGAACCTCACTCTCTCCCCTCCGCCACTGCACTACGTGCTGGGGTACGGGTTGGTGTTGCTCTTTGCCGTCTGGGGAGCAGTGCAGGCTTTGCGGGCGCGAGATGAGAGGTTGCTGCCGCTCCTGCTGTGGCCGCTGGTTGTCGCGCCGCTGCTATACGCCCCCATCGCCTTCAACCTGCAACGACGGATGATTGACGGGCTGCAGGTCCCGCTGTCGGTGCTGGCGACGGTGGGGTTGGTGGATGGGTTGCTGCCCGCCGTGCGGCGGTCGCGGCTGGCCGGCTGGCTGGCCCAGCGTGGCTATGACCGGATGCGCTTGGGGCGATTTGTCACCCTCCTGGCCCTGGCCTTGACAACGCCTTCCACCTGGTATCTGCTGCTCAGCCTGACTCTGGGCGCGGCTGCGGGGTACAGGCCGCTCTACTACAGCCAGGCCGAGGTGGAAGCCATACGCTGGCTGGGTGAGCACAGCATGCCTCAAGACACCGTGCTTTCGTCTTATGAGGTCGGCGGCATCATCCCGGCCTGGACCGGCCATCGCGTCTTCTGGGGGCACTGGGCGGAGACCATCCACCTCTCCCAGAAGCGAGCCGAGGCGGAGGCGTTCTACTCCGCTGATGAAGCGTTCGACCGCGCTGGCTTCCTGCACCGTTACGGTGTTGCCTACGTCTTCTACGGGCCGCGTGAACGCGAGATGGGTGGATTCGACCCGGCGGTGGCTCCCTATCTGGAAGCCGTGTTCCGGGTGGGCGATGTGACGATCTACCGCGTCATTCAGCAGGAGGCGCCGTGAGCGCAAGGACAAGGGACGAGGCTGCCCTCTTCGTGCTCGCTCTGCTCGCGCGGCTGACTGTCGCCAGCCTCGTCTCGCAGCCAGGCTATATGGACGCCGCCTACTACACTGCCGGGGGAATCAACCTGGCGCAGGGTGGGGGGCTGAATGAGCCCTTCATCTGGAACTACCTCGATAACCCGGCGGGCATTCCCCACATCGGTTTTGTCTACTGGATGCCGCTTCCGGCGCTCCTGGTCGCTCCGTTCGCAGCGCTCTTCCCTGGCTCTTTCTTCGCCTTGCAGATACCGTTTGCCTTTTTCTCTGCCCTGCTCCCTGTTGTTGCCTATAGTGTGGCCTGGGGGCTTACCGCCCGGCGCTCCTCTGCCTGGCTGGCTGGTCTTCTCACCCTGTTCAGCGGTTTCTTCTTCCCCTATTGGAGCCTGCCGGAGACTTTTGCCCCCTTCGCCCTGTTCGGCAGCCTGGCGCTGTGGCTCTCGACCCGTCCTTCGTCTCCTGCGTCGCGCCTGTCCCCTCTGGCGGCTGGCCTGCTGGTCGGCCTGGCCCACCTCACCCGCGCCGACGGCGTCTTGCTCTTGCCGGTGGTCGCTCTGGGGTTGCTGATGCGTCCTCCGCGCCCCCGCGTTTCCGTGTCTTCTCTTTTCTTCCTCGTCCTCGGCTACCTGCTGGTGATGGGACCGTGGTTCGTCCGCAACCTGGTCTTCATCGGCGCTCCCCTCTCGCCGTCCGGCACGCGCACCCTCTGGCTGCGCACCTATGATGACCTGTACTGCTACGGCTGCGACCTCTCGCTGCGCACCTACCTGGGCTGGGGATGGGCGGGCATCCTGCGCTCTAAACTGTGGGCTTTGGGGGTCAATCTGGCGCGCTTTATGGCCGAGAACTGCATGGTGTTCCTGTTCCCTCTGGTGCTGGCAGGCCTGTATCGCCTGCGCCGTCAGCCGGTGATCGCGGTAGCCGTGCTCTACCTGCTGCTGGTCTATCTGGCGCACTCCCTGGCATTCACCTTCCCCGGCCCACGCGGCGGGTTCTTCCATACCGGTGCTGCACTGTTGCCCTTTCTGCATCCTGCGGCGGCGGAGGGGCTCGACGTAGCGGTCGGTTGGGCGGCGCGCCGGCGAAGGTGGAACCACAGGCAGGCCCGGGCTGTCTTCACCGTCGCGGCTGTCGCCTTCGCCCTTCTGCTCAGCCTGTACGCCGTGGCCGGGAAGATTCCCCAGTGGCGCCAGGCGGGCCAGACCTACGCGGCGGTGGATCGGTGGCTGGAGCAGCACCAGGCAGAAGGGACAATCATGGTGGGGGACCCGCCATCCTTCTGGTACTTCACCCGGCGGCCCTGTGTGGTCGTCCCCAACGGGGATGTGGAGACGGTGCTGGCGGTGGCCCGACGGTATCGTGTCACCTATCTGCTACTGGATGAGAACCGCCCGATCCCGCTGGCCCGCTTCTACGCGGGGGCGGAGAGGGACATGCGGCTGACGCCGGCTGTCCGGATCGGTGCGGCGATCGTCTATCGGGTGCAGGAATGACGCGCTTGCTCGTCTACGAGAGAGGAAGGGCCGTCCGGCAGCGGCTGGCGGCGGCGGGCTTTCTGGGCCTGTTCCTCGTTGTCACCCTGTACACCTTTTTCGGCGCACTGCCCGCTTTTGGCATCTACCGCTGGCCCGCGCGGGCCTTCTTCCATGCCCTCGTCGGGCTGACGTTGGCTGGCTGGCTGGGGTGGAAATGGGCCACCCGCCGCGACCTGCCGGCTACTCCTCTCGACCGGCCGGTCCTGGCCTTGCTGGCCGCCGTCGCCCTCTCCACCCTGCTCTCCACCGACCCCCGTCTCAGCCTCCAGGGCTGGCTCACCGCGGTAGCCTACGCTCTGGCTTTCTACCTCTTGCTCGATCTCCTGCGTCATCCCACAGCCGGCCCTCGGCTGCTCGGCGCGGTCCTGGTGATGATGGCCGTGGTCTGCGTGTTCGGTTTCACCCAGTTAGGCCAGTGGTACAGCAGCCTCCCGGGCGTCGCCAGAGAGGGAGTGTGGCGCTCGACGGTCACTCCATTGCGTCCGCCCTCTGTGTTCGAGAACACCAACTTCCTGGCCGCCTACCTGGTGCTCTTGCTCCCATTGGCTGCGTACCGTTGGTTGGGAGCGCAGACGCGGCCGGCCCGATTTCTCTCCGCTCTGGGGCTCCTTCTCGTTCTTATGCTCCTGCTGCTCACCGCTTCGCGCGGCGGACTGTTGGGGCTGGCCGCTGAGGGGCTCATTGCCCTGGGGTACTGGCTCTTTCGGCGGCGGCGCGCTGGCCAGCGGCTGGGGTTTCTTGTGGTGATAGGGGCCTTGCTGCTGGGCGCGGCCGGCGCAGCCGTTCTGGCACGACGAGGCTTCAGCCTGTCGGAAGCCCCCACCCAGGATCGGATCGCCCTGTGGCGCGCGGCCCTGCTGATGGCGCGTGACCGCCCCCTGTGGGGTGTTGGTCCCCTGACCTTCGCCACCCAACTGCCGCGTTACGTCTCCCCCCTGGCGCTGACCCGCACCTTCAACCACGCCCACAGCCTTTACCTGCACCTGCTGGCTGAGACGGGGGCATTGGGCATCCTGGCGGCCCTGTGGGCGGCTGTCGCGCTGATCGTCCTGTTCCTGCGCCACGGCCACACTCCGGGCCGCTTCAGCCTCGCCACCGCCGGCTTCATCGGCCTGGTGGGCTTTGCTGTGCATGGGGCTGTGGATTCCTTCTTCAACAGCCCGGCGCTGATCCTCCACGCCCTGCTGTTGGCCGCAGCGGTGGCCTCCGCCTGTCCCGCCTCCTCTCGCCCGGGCCTCCCCGTCCGGCGCATCGTCGCTACCGGGCTCTTGCTGCTTCTCAGCGCCGCCACCGTCTGGACCGATCGTGGCTATGCGCTGCTGTACGACGCCCAGGTCGCGGCGCGGGCGGGAGATTGGCAGGGGGCCGTCCGGTCGCTGGAGACCGCTGTGCGTCTTGACCCTGGTGTCTGGTTCTACCGCCAGGAGCGTGCCCTTGCCTACGGCTACCTGGCCTGCCGGGACCCCGCTTGCCTGGCGCCAGCGCTTGCCGCTTACCAGGACTCATTGCGAGCCTTCGACGACTGGGCGCTGGACCACGCCAACGCGGCTGTGCTGTACGGCCTGGCCGGCCAGGAGGATGCCGCGATTGCGGAGATGCGCCACGCCCGCGCCCTGCGCCCCGCTGAACCGCTCTATGCCTGCCATCTGGGCCGTCTGCTGGAGGCCGCGGGCCAGATAGAGGGGGCGCGCTCAGCCTATGCCGACTGTCTGATGCTGGCGCCCGACCTGTTCACCGCCACCTTCTGGCAGGAGACCCCCTGGCGGGCTGCTGCTCTGCCGCAGGTTGCCCGGCAGGCGGAAGAGGCTCTTTCCGCCCCCGATGAACGGCTCGCCCGCGCCGCCCTGCGCGCCCATCTGGGCGACCTGAGCGGCGCGTTGGCCGACGTGCGCCAGTTTCAGCGCCAACACCCTTCCGCTATCGGCGGGAGGGTGGAGGAGGCGCGCCTCCTGGCGCTGATGGGCCAGGAACAGGCTGCGCTCGAACGGCTGGACCGCCTGCTGGCCCGTTCGCCGGCTGCTGCTGATGCGCTGCTGCTGCGTGGACAGATTCACCTGTGGCGAGGGGATCTCACGCAGGCCGCCGCCGATCTGCGTGACAGTGCGGCGCTGGTTTCTTCCCCTCAGTCTGCCTGGTGGCTGGGACGGCTGGCCGAAGTTCAGGGAGATGACGGGCGGGCTATGCGCTACTATCGGGAGGCGGCGGTCACAGCCCTGCGCCAGCATACCAGCGAGTTCGCCTCGCTCATCGTCTACCGTTTCCCGCTGGCCAGTGAGCCGTTGCCCTGTCTCACCACGCCGCGTCCCTATGAGACGTTCGCCGCGCCCGCGATGGCTCTGGCCCGACTGCTGGCGGCGCACGGCCGTTGCCGCGAGGCGGAAAACGTCTACCGGGTCGTCGCCGCCGAGGAGCCTGGCCTTGCCCGGGTATGGGAAAGCATGGGGCGTCCGCCCTGTCCGGAGGGAAGATGAGCGCGAGGAGCGAGCCGGGACGATGGCTGTGGCCAGCCGTGGTGGGGGGCGCGGCTTTGGGGCTGGTCCTCTATTTGGGGTTGGCCCGTGACGCCGGACACATCGGTTTCCCGTTGGACGATGCCTGGATCCACCAGACTTACGCCCGTAACCTGGCGGAAAGGGGGGAATGGGCCTTCGTGCCGGGTCAACCCAGCGCTGGCTCCACCGCTCCGCTGTGGACCCTGCTCCTGGCCCTGGGGTATGCGTTCCACCTGCCCTTCCGCGTCTGGACTTACGCGCTGGGCGGCCTTTCCCTGGTGGGGACGGCGCTGCTTGTCGCCCGGCTGACCGGGCGGCTCTTCCCCGACCAGCGCTGGGCGCCGCTGCTGGCAGGGTTGACCGGGGCGCTGGAATGGCACCTGGTCTGGGCTGCTGCCTCAGGGATGGAGACGCTGCTGTTTGCCCTGCTGGCGCTGGCGGTATGGACGCGGGTCGTCGCCGGGCCGCCGAGGCGGATGTTCCTCACCGGACTGCTGTGCGGCGCGCTGCTGCTCACCCGCCCGGAGGGGATCACTGCAGCGGCCTGGGCGGCGCTCGCCCTTCTTGGAGACGCGGTGGCACAGCGCCGTTGGCGGCAGGGATGGGCGGGGGTAGCAGCGCTGGCCCTGGGCACGGCGCTGACGCTGGCCCCCTATGTGGCGCTGAACCTGCGCCTGAGTGGCACCCCCTGGCCCAACACCTTCTACGCCAAACAGGCCGAATACGCCGTCCTGCGGCTGGTCCCGCTCCCGTTGCGGTTGTGGTCCGTGGCGACCGTGCCGCTGATCGGTGCGCAGGCCTTGCTGGTGCCCGGCCTGCTGTGGGGGCTGCGGCGTGGCTGGGAGCCGCTCAGAAGCCTCCTCGGCTGGCGGCAGCCGGCGGCGGACAGCGCTGCGTGGTCGCTGCGCAGCCTGGCCCCGCTGGCCTGGGCGGCGACCACCGTGGCGATCTACGCGTTGCGGTTGCCGGTCACCTACCAGCATGGCCGCTACCTCATTCCTATCCTGCCGGTGGTGCTGACCTACGGCGTGGGTGGCACGCTCGACCTGCTGCGCTCCGCGCATTGGCATATGCTCCCCCGCCTGCTCAGCCGCGCTCTGCTGGCCGCGACGGTGGTGCTTCTGCCGATTTTCCTGTTTCTGGGGGCGCAGGCCTATGCCAGGGATGTCGCCTTTATCGAGGAAGAGATGGTCACCGTGGCGCAGTGGCTGAACGCACACACCCCGGTGGACGCACGGATCGCCACGCACGACATCGGGGCCATCGGCTACTTCACCCGGCGGCCCCTGCTCGACCTGGCCGGGCTGGTCAATCCCGAGATCATCCCCTTCATCCGGGATGAGGCAGCGTTGCTGGCCTGGATGCGCCAGAACGAGGCCGACTACCTGGTCACCTTTCCTTCCTGGTACCCTGTGCTCACTGCCGACCCGGGCATGGAGGAGGTTTTCCGCGCCCGCGCGGTCGGGGGGGGCGGCGCTGGCGACGAGCCGATGGTGGTTTACAGGCTGCGCCGCCCATAGGTGACCTGCACTTGCGCTGACCTCGTGGCTTGTGGTATACTGTTGACAGCACAGGATGGTGGGTACCGAAGGCGGGCGGGCCGAGTCGCTGACACCCTCCGTGCTGCGGCCGATAACCGTTCCCAAAAGGAATGACGGGAGGGAGCCACGATGAGCATTCGCGTGATCATCGTTGACGATCACCCCTTCTTCCGCGAGGGGTTGCAGCGGGTCCTCGCGGCTGAGGAGGGGGTGACCGTGCTGGGTGAAGCGCTCGATGGCGAAGACGCTGTCGAGCAGACCCGTGCGCTGCAGCCCGATGTGGTGTTGATGGACATCAACCTGCCGCGCCTGAACGGCCTGGAGGCTACTCAACGCATCAAGGGGCTCTTTCCCAAGATCAATGTGGTCTTGCTCACCGCCTACGACGACGAGGAGCAGATCTATCACGCCATCCGGGCGGGCGCTTCGGCTTATCACGCCAAAGACGTCGCTCCCCAGCAGTTGCTGCAGACCATCCGCGAGGTCAGCCGTGGCCGCTACGTCATTGGGGGCAAGGTGCTTGAGGAGCGGCAGGTCTGGAAGTGGCTGCTGGAGAAGTACCAGCAGTTCGGCGGGGAACTGGCGTTGGATGGGGATCGCTTTCTCTCGCCGCTCTCCCAGCGGGAGATGGAGATCCTGCGGCTGATCGTGAGTGGGTTAAGCAATAAGGAAATCGCGTATCAGTTGGGCATCAGCCACCAGACGGTGAAGAACCACATCACCACCATTCTGGGCAAGTTGGGCGTGGCAGATCGGACGCAGGCGGCCGTTTACGCGTTACGCCGTGGCTGGGTGCCGCTGCGTTCCTGAGGTGTGATGGAGGCGAGAGAGCATGGTTACTGCACAGTCAGCGGTATCCCCTTTTCAGCAGTTCCTGGAGGAAGGCCGCAAGGAGTACGAGCAGGTTCAGGCTGAACTGAAGGAAATTGACATGCTGATCCAGCAGACCACCGCGGAGGTGGACCGTCTGGCACAGCGGCACGCGCAGCACGCCAACCGGCTGCGTCAGGTTGAAGCCATCTTCGACAGCGTCCCACGCGAGGACATCCACGAGGCCTACACCGCTGTGCAGGAGGCGCAACAGCGTCTCTTCACGATGCGCGGGCAGTTGGAGAAGTTGCAGTCCGACCAGAAACATCTCGACCGGTATGCCCGGCTGCTGCGGCGGCTACTGGACCTGGGTCGTCTTGACGAGATCACGCTTCAAGGGGCGATGGAGGACGAGGAGGGAGAGAGCACACCGCCGGTTGTGCGCGTCATTGAAGCGCAGGAGCAGGAACGACAACGTCTGGCCCGACAGATGCACGACGGTCCGGCGCAGGCGCTGACCAACCTGGTGCTTCAGGCGGAGATCTGCGAGCGGCTCTTCGACGTGGACAGTGAGCGGGCGAGGGTTGAACTGGCTAACCTGAAGGCGGCAGTAGGCAGCACCTTTCAACGGGTGAAGGGGTTCATCACCAACCTGCGCCCGATGATGCTGGACGATCTGGGGTTGATCCCCACCCTGCGGCGGTATGTGGAGGATTTCAAGGAGAACAGCGGCATCAGCGTCAATTTGACGGTCACCGGGCGCGAGCGGCGGTTCGCCAGTTATAAGGAGGTCACCATCTTCCGGGCGGTGCAGGAACTGCTCAACGTCGCTCGCGAGCTGTCCCATGCCACAAACGTGCAGGTGACGGTGGATCTGGGAGACGATCGGGTGTTGGCGGCGGTGGAGGACAACGGCAGTGGCTTCGACATCGCCGAAGTGCTGAGCGGCCCGGCGGCTGAGCAGAGCGGCCTGGCGGTGCTGCGCGAACGGGTGGAGATGCTGGAGGGGCACTTCCAGATCGAGAGCAATCTGGGCCGGGGCACGCGCGTGGCGCTAGAGATCCCTCTGCCGTGAACAAGTGGTCGTTTTAGTACTGACTTCCTATTGTAACCTTCCCCTTTTCGTGCTATTATAGGCGCAGACGACTGGGAGAAACAAGTGACGCCAGCGTCAGCATCCAAATCTTCAGAAAGGGGGTGAACGAGATGTTGTATCTGCCACGGGAAGAGGGCCAGGGCCTGGTCGAGTATGCGTTGATCATCGTGCTGATCGCCATTGTGGTGCTTGTTGCCATCCGCCTGTTGGGCCCCATCATCGGCAACGTCTTCTCCAGCATCGCCGACGCACTCTCCGGCGTCTAGTACCTTCTCACGCACAAGGACCACAGGTGGAGCCCCATCTTGCATGGGGCTCCAGCCTTATTACGTAACAGCCACCCTCGTTCAACGCCAGGAAAGCGGATAGAAGAGAGGCCGTCATCCCACAGAAAGGAGGTGAGGCAGGTGCTCTTCTTGCCGCACGAGGGCGGTCAGGGCCTGGTCGAGTATGCATTGCTGATCGTGTTGATTGCGGTTGTCGTGCTTATCGCTGTCCGTCTCTTAGGTCCGCTGCTCGGCAACCTCTTCTCTAACATCGGTGCCATGCTCAGCAACCCCTGACCGCGACGGTGGGGGCGGGAGAGACACAGGGAGCCGTGTCTCTCGTCGTGCGCCCCCACCGTTCTTCCTGGCGCCTGTCCGAATGACCGCAGGGCGCATCCCCATGCCGCCCGCCCCCCCCCCATCGGGATGCCCTGGCTACGGAGTTGTTGCGGCAGGCTCTTGATCCCCTGCTGGCTCTTGAGCCAGCACCGCCTCTAGGGCCCGGATGGCCACCTCTACCATCCCGTCATCTGGCTCCCGCGTGGTCAGTCGCTGTAGCGCCAGGCCAGGCCGCACCAACCAGCGCAGCCACGGCCGCTCCCCGTAGCGGGCGCTGAAGCGCATGAACTCGTAAGAGAGGCCGATGATCAGCGGCAGCAGCACCAGCCGGCTGGTCACCCGCCAGACCAGCGCCGGTCGCCCCAGCGGTGCCAGAACGAGCATCGCCACGACCACCACCGTCAACAGGAAAGCCGTGCCGCAGCGGGTGTGCGCTGTCGAGTATTCCTGCACCCGTTCGACCGTCAGTGGAGCGCCGTCTTCGTAGGCGTTGATGGTCTTGTGCTCCGCTCCGTGATACGCGAAGACCCGCTGTATGTCGGGCATGCGGCCCACTCCCCACAGGTAGCCCAGGATCAACGCCAGCCGTACCAGCGCCTCGAGCAGGTTGTCCACCACCGCCGGCAGCGCGAACGGCAGCAGGCCCACCAGGAACGAGGGCAAGGCCATGAAGAGAAGCAACCCCAGTCCCACGCCGAGCAGCCCAACCACCCAGCCCAGTCCGCCCCGGAAAGCCTCACCAGCCTCCCCTGCGGCTACCTCCGCTGACCACATGAGCGCTTTCATCCCCAACCCCAACGTGTCCCACAGCAGCGGCAGGCCGCGCAGCAGCGGGATGCGCGTCAGCCGACCAGCGTAGAGCGCGGGGTTGAGCGGTTCGGTACGCAGGCGGATGTTCCCCTCGGGTGCGCGCACGGCCACCGCCAGGCCGCGGCTGCCACGCATCATCACCCCTTCCATGACTGCCTGACCGCCATAGTTCAGGTGTTCGCCCATTTTGCCTCCCGCAAACCCTGAGATTGTACATCGCCGTCAGAGATTTGACAATCTCACAGGCGGATGCTACACTGCCGCCAAACCACAGGAGGGGAGAAGCGATGATCGTCACCCGCCAGGCGTACGAGGAACTGGAAGCGCAGATGCTGGCTCCCTACGGCTGTCGCAGCCGGGACTCGCGGGGGCGGGCCGTGATGGAGGAGGAGCACCCTTACCGCACCGCCTTCCAGCGCGACAGGGACCGTATCCTCCACACCACCGCCTTCCGCCGTCTGGAGTACAAGACGCAGGTCTTCGTCACCTATGAGGGGGATTACTACCGCACTCGCCTGACTCACACGTTAGAGGTGACGCAGATCGGCCGCACGCTGGCCCGCAGCCTGGGGGTCAACGAGGACCTGGTGGAGGCGATCTGCCTGGCGCACGACCTGGGCCATCCGCCGTTCGGCCATGCCGGGGAAGAGATTCTGAATCGGCTGATGACCGGGCACGGCGGCTTCAACCACAACGCCCAGAGCCTGCGCACGGTGGATTTCCTGGAACGCCGTTTCCCCGATTTCCTGGGCTTGAACCTGACCTACGAGGTGCGGGAGGGGATCGTCAAGCACGAGACGGAGTACGATGTCTCTGACGCGACCGGCTTCGAACCGGAAAAGCGCGGCACGCTGGAGGCACAACTGGCCAACCCTGCTGACGAGATCGCCTACAACGCCCACGATCTTGACGACGGGCTGCGCTCTGGCCTGCTCGACCCACGGGATTTGCGGGGGATCGCCTGGTGGGAGCGGCTGCGGGCGTCGGTGGGTTGGGAGGAGGAGGAGTTCGGCGAGTTGCTGCGCCACCGGCTGATCCGCCGGATGATCGGCCTCAGTGTGACTGACCTGCTGGAAGAGACGGCCCGTCGCCTGGAAGCGGCAGCACCGGCGTCGGTGGAGGCGGTGCGGATGCACCCGCACAACCTGGTGGCTTTCTCCCCCGAGGTGGAGGGGATGAACCGGGAACTGAAGCGGTTTCTCTTCGAGCGGCTGTATCGCCACCCGCGGGTGATCCGGATGCAGAAGAAAGCCGAGAGGGTTCTTTCCCAGCTGTTCGAGGCCTACGTCACTGAGCCGGCGCAGTTGCCCCTGGAGACGCAGATCCGCTTGAGGGAAGTGGGGGATGTGTACCGCGTGGTCTGTGACTATATCGCCGGCATGACCGACCGCTTTGCGCTGGAGGAGTACGCCAAACTGTTCGACCCGAACGAGCGGGTCTGAGCCAGTGGCAGGGGGGCTGGGCGCGGTCGGAGACCGCGCCCAGTGTCGTCTCTCATTTCTCCCGTTGCGGCTGCAGCACCCCGTCAATGATGCCGTACTCGACGGCCTTTTCCGCAGTCATGTAGAAGTCGCGGTCGGTGAAGCGCTCGATTTGCTCCTCCGAGAGGCCGGTGTGCTTCATGAGCAGGCCGTTGAGCAGGGCACGCATACGCAGGATCTCCTTGGCGGCGATCTCGATGTCCGCGGCCTGCCCTTCCACCCCACCCATAGGTTGGTGCAGGTGGATGGTGGCATGGGGCAGGGCGAAGCGACGGCCTTTCGCGCCCGCGGTGAGCAAGACCGTGCCCATGCTGGCGGTCATCCCCACGGCGATGGTCGAGATCGGCGCGCGCAGCAGTTCCATCGTGTCGTAGATCGCCAGGCCGGCGGCAATGGAGCCGCCGGGACTGTTGATGTAGAGCGAGATCTCCCGCTCCGAGTCCTCGCCGTCGAGAAAGAGCAGCTGGGCCACGATCAGATTGGCGACCTGGTCGGTGATGGGGGTGCCCAGGAACACAATGCGTCGCCGCAGGAGGAGGGAGAAGATGTCGTAGGCTCGTTCCCCCCTGCCTGTGGACTCAATCACCATTGGGATCAGATCGTGCAGTTCCATCTATGCCTCCGCTGATTGCTCTGTTGACATGGCTGCCCCTCGGACGATGGCGGCGATACGCTGCAGGGCTTTTTCGACGAGTATCTCACTTTCGACCATCTGCCGCCCTTCTTCCGATTCCATCACGGCGCGCATCTCCTCGGCGCGAATGCCGAAAACCTGGCTTTTGGCAGTGATGCGCTCCGCTATCTCCTTTTCGCTGACTGTCAGTCCCTCCCTGTCGATCAGGTGACGCAGCACCAGATGGCGCCGCGCGCGAGCCTCGGCTTCTGGCTTCATGTTCTCTCTGAGGTCCTTCTCAGTGCGCCCCATCGCCTTGAGGTAATCGGACAGGCTCATGTGATACTGGTTCTGCACGAGCTGTTCAAAGCGACGCACCATGCGCTCCAATTCCTCCTCCAGCACTACTGGCGGGAAGGCGATGTTAGCCTGGGCTGTCAGGGTCTCCAGGGCGAGATTGGCGAACTCCTGTTCAGCCTCACTCTGCTTGTGGGCCAGGATTTCCGCGCGGAGGTGTTCGCGCAGTGCCTCCAGGCTGTCGAAGTCGCCGGTTGCCCGCGCCAGGTCATCGTCCAGGGCGGGCAGGAGATGCTCGAACAGCCCGCGGACGTTCACGGTGAACTCGGCTTCTGGCGAGGGTTGGCCATTGGGCATGGCCAGGCGGAAGGTGCGCGCTTCACCTGGCTGTGCTCCCACCAGTTGCTGGTAGAAGCCTGGCGCCGGGGAATCTGCGTCGAGATCCAGCGTCACCTCGGCCTCTTCGTCTCTGAGGAAAAGTGTGCCTTCGTCCGTCACGCCGCGCACGTCCAGGAGGAGCACATCCCCTGGCTGCGCGCCGCGGCCCTCAATCGGTTTCAGTATCGCCTGTTGCTGGCGGACCTCCTCCAGTGCGCTCTGCAGTTCCGCCTCGGTCACCTCCACGGCAGGAGGCTCGAGCCGCAGCGCACGATAGTCCCCCAGGTCAACCTCTGGCTCCAGGGGAATGAGGAAGATGGCCCGCAGGGGCTGCAGTTCCAGGGTGTCCAGTTCGCCAGCGGCGTAGGGGTTGATGTTCTCCCGCTCCAACGCCTCTTTGTAGACCTTCTTGATGAGTTCATCGGCGGCTTCCCCGCGGATGGTCTTCTCACCGAACCGTTGGATGATCACCTCGTAGGGGGCTTTGCCCTTGCGGAAACCAGGGATGTTGTAGTCATTGGCGATGCGCCGGGCGACCTCACGCATGGCCGCACGTACCCGTTCCTCTGGCACCTCGACGGTCATCCGTAACTGGCACGGAGCGACCGGCTCCGTCGCGATCTGCAGGTTGGATGGATCTTCCACGTGACAGGCTCCTTCCACGAATGGGTTCAAACACAAAACGCGGGGGCATCACCGCCCCTGCTGATGGGGAAGGCGGGACTCGAACCCGCACGGGGTATCCCACGTGATCCTAAGTCACGCTCGTCTGCCTATTCCGACACTTCCCCGGGCAGGGGTATTATAAACCGGAGGGGGGTTTCCTGCAAGGCGTACTTTCCCAGACCTCCGCTGCCCCTCGAGAGGCCGGAGGTCTGGGAAAGGTCAGACGGACTGGGCGATCTCGCGGAAATCGTCGAAGGGGATGGCGGTGAGCGTCTCGGTGGTCACACGACCGAAGACATTCGCCAGCAGGGCCACCTTGGCCGCTGCGCGCGCGTCGGGTGCCTCGAAGATGTGCAGGAAGTCGTAGGCCCCCAGCAGGGCGTAACTGGCGATGCGGCGCACCTCGGGGCACTCCTCTTGCAACCGCCGGTCGAAGTCCCTGTCCATCTCGGCCAATGCCCTGACCTCTCCAGGGCTGCGCAGGGAGATTTTGGAGAGCAGGATAAACGTCACCATCTTGCACCTCCTTACTGGACGACGGACCACGGACGACAGACCACCGGCGACGACGGACGATGGGCCACGGACCACGCAACACGCAACACCGGTAGTGGTCTGTGGTCTGCAGTCAGTGGTCCCTGTTCAGCGCCGTCCGAACTCGCGGGCCAGTTGCTCCACGCTGAGGCGGATCATGGTGGGGCGGCCATGAGGGCAGGTGCGTGGACTGGCGGTCCCTTCCAGCGCTCGCACCAGCCCCTCCATCTCCTCGCGGGTGAGCACCTGTCCGGCCTTGACCGCGGCCCGCTTGCAGACCGCGCGAATGATCGCCTGTTCTACCTCCTGAGTCGCTCGGGCGTGGGTCTCCTCCAGCGCTCCTGCCACCTCGATGAGCATCTCTGAGGGGCGGGAAGCGGCCAGCAGCGCTGGCACGCTGCGCAGCAGAAAGGTGTTCCCACCGAACGGCTCGACCTCGAAGCCGAGGCTGCGCAGCAGGTCGAGGCTCTCCTCCACCCGCGCTGCGGCCTGTGGCGGCACTTCCACCACGACTGGCTCCAGCAGTCGCTGAAGGGGGAACGATTCTCCCTGGCGGTTCATCATCTGCTCGTAGAGCACCCGCTCGTGAGCCGCGTGCTGGTCAATCAGGTACAGCCCGTCCGGCCCCTCGGCCACGATATAAGCGGCGCTGACCTGGCCCACGACACGCAGCGGCGGCAGTCCGCCCGGCGTGGGGGCTTGCAGCGGTGTCTGGAGCCAGGTGGAAGGGGACGGGGTTGCTGGAGGGGCGGTCCAGGCAGGAGGTGGGGTGGGGCGGCTGACCCATGCTGCCCGACCGTCGCTGCTCAGGCCCATAGTCGGTACGGGGGCCTCGTTGAGCACTGTCCTTCGCACCGCGCGCTGCACGGCCCGGAAGACCGCGTCTGCGTCGCGGAAGCGCACCTCCACCTTGGCCGGGTGGACGTTGACATCCACCTCCTCCGGCGGCAGGTCTATTCGCAGCACGGCCAGCGGGTAACGACCCGTGGGCAGCAGGGTGTGGTAGGCTTCGACCACGGCGTAGGTCAGGCGGCCGTCCTGTACCCAGCGGCCGTTGACGAAGAGGGTGATCTCGCTGCGGTCGGCGCGGTGGAGGGCGGGAGGGCTGACGAAGCCGGAGACCTGTATGGGGCGCTCCTGGCCGCCTTCGGGCAGCACCTCCAGCAGACTCGCGCCCGCCTGGGGGCCATAGACCGCCACCAGCACGTCGCGCAACACGCCGTTGCCCGGCGAGCGGAAGGTCTCTTTCCCCTCGCTGAGCAGGGTGAGGCGGAGGTGAGGATAGGCCAGCGCGTAGCGTACCGTCCAGGCGTCTACGTGACGACGCTCGGTCAGGTCGGAACGGAGGAACTTGCGGCGTGCCGGCACGTTGAAGAAGAGATCCTCCACCGTGACCGAGGTACCGGGTGGGCGGCCGCTGGGCTGCTGTTCAGTCACCCGCCCGCCTTCCAGGCGGATGAGCGTGCCGACCGGCTCGTCGGCGGTGCGGGTGATGAGGGTGACACGGCTGACGGCGGCGATGCTCGCCAGCGCCTCACCGCGGAAGCCCAGGGTGAGGATGCGCTCCAGATCGGCGGCGGTGGCCAGTTTGCTGGTGGCGTGGCGGGCGAAGGCCAGTTCGACCTCCGCGGCGGGGATGCCGCAGCCGTCGTCGCTGACGCGGACGAAGGTCTTGCCGCCCTGCTGTATCTCGATGCGGACGTCGCGCGCGCCGGCGTCAATGGCGTTCTCGACCAGTTCCTTCACGACCGAGGAGGGGCGTTCGACCACCTCCCCTGCGGCGATCTGCGAGGCCACATCGGGCGGGAGCAGACGTATCGTCATGGGGCGCCTCCGCTCCCTTATGGGAAGATCTTCCCCGGGTTCAGGATGCCGTTCGGATCGAACGCGGCTTTGATGCGGCGCATGATCTCGATCTGTGCCGGGTCGAGCGCCAGCGGCAGATAGCGACGGCGGGTCGCCCCGACGCCATGCTCGCCGGTGATGGTCCCGCCCAGCGAGAGGGTCAGCCGGTAGATCTGCTCTTCGACGGTCTGCACCAACCCTTCCCACTGCTCCATCGGCAGGTCGTCCTTGAGCACGTTGACGTGCACGTTCCCGTCGCCAGCGTGGCCGAAACAGACGATGCGCACGTCGTGCCGGGCGGCGATCTCCTTGATCCCCCGCAGCAGCGCGGGGATGTGGGCGCGGGGGACGACCACGTCCTCCATGTGGTTGATCGGGCTGGCGTGCTTGAGCGACTCGATGATCAGCCGTCGCGCTTCCCACAGCCGGTCGCGCGTGTGGCGGTCTTTGGCCACGAACACTTCGCGCGCGCCGTGTCGCAGGCACAATTCGCCGACCGTCTCGAAGTCCGCCTCCACCGCCTCGGGCCGGTTGCCGTCGAGTTGGATGAGCAGGTGGGCTGCCGCGTCGCGGTGGGGGACGGTCTTGCCGCTGTGCTCCTCGACCGCCAGGACGCTGTCCCGTTCCATGAACTCGATGGTTGTGGGCAGGATACGGTGGGCGATGATGTCGGAGACGGTGTCGGCGGCGGCCTGGAAGTCGTCGTAGGGGACCAGCAGGTCAATCTGCACCTTGGGCAGGGGGATCAGCCGCAGGATGATGCGGGTAACGATCGCCAGCGTCCCCTCCGAGCCGATCAGCAACTGGATCAGGTTGTAACCGGTGACGTCCTTGACCCGCTTACCGCCGCAGGTGATGATGTCGCCGGAGGGGAGCACCGCTTCCAGGCCGCAGACGTAGTCCTTGGTCGTGCCGTACTTGACCGCGCGCGGGCCGCCGGCCCCCTCGGCGATGTTCCCGCCAATGGTACAGGAATCGAGGCTGGCCGGATCGGGCGGGTAGAACAGCCCTTCCGCCTCGACGGCGCGGTGGATGTCGCCGGTGATCACCCCTGGCTCGACGGTGACCATCAGGTTCTGGCGGTCAATCTCCAGGATGCGGTTCATCTTCTCGGTGGAGAGGACGATGCCGCCACAGACCGGCACCGCGCCGCCGCTGAGGCCGTAGCCGGCGCCGCGCGGCGTGACCGGCACGCGCTCCCGCTGCGCCAGCCGCATGATGGCGGCGATCTGGTCGGCGCTGGTGGCCCTCACCACGACCGCAGGCTCGGCGCGCAACCCCACCGTCTCGTCGTGACTGTAGGGCTCCAGCCGCTCGGCGTCGAGCAGCACGTTCTCGGCGCCAACAATCTGCCTCAAGCCAGCCACAATCTCATCGTTCATCGCCTATCACTTATTGCGTGGTGCGGGGTGCGTGAACGGAACACGCAATACGCAACACGGAACACGTTTTGCGTTTTACGTTTCACGCCTCACGTCAGCGCCGCCTGTGCTGCCGCCAGCCCCGCGCCGGGGGAGAAACGATAGCCGGCCTGGGCCAGTCCCTGCTCGATGGCCCCGACCGTGGCCAGGATGTCGGAGGGAGTCACCGCGCCCATGTGGCCGACACGGAAGTAGCGGTCCTTGATCGCCGGGTGCAGCCCGCCGGCGACGATGGCGCCTGCAGTGGAGATATGCCCCAACAGCCGGCTGTCCACACCATCGGGGTAATAGACGGCGGTGAGGGTGTGGGCAGCGCGCTCGGCGCTGACCGGCACCTGGCGCAGGCCGAGCGCCGCCATCGCGGCCTTGAACGCCGCGCTGAGCAGGCGATGACGGGCGAAGCGCGCCTCCAACCCCTCGGCCAGGATCTGTCCCAGGCTGACGTCGAGCGCCCAGATCAGGTTGACCGGCGGCGTGCCGAAGTAGGATGGGCGGCGGGCCTCGTAGGCCTCCATGATCGGCAGCCAGTGCGTCCAGTCGGCGTAGTAGGAGCCAACAGGAGTGCGGCGCTGGCGGAAGGCCTCCATCGCCCGCGGCCCGACCACCAGCAGCGCCAATCCCGGCGGCACGCCGACCGCCTTCTGCGAGGCGGTGAGGGCCAGGTCAATGCCCCACTCCTCCTGACGCATCTCTTCACCGGCCACCGCGCAGACGCCGTCCACCACCACCAGCGTGCCGGCGGCGCGGCCCAACGCGGCCAACCCCTTCACGTCTACCCCCACGGCGGTGGAGGTATCCACGTGGGTGATGGTCATCAGTTTGTAGTCGGCCTGGCGCAACGCGGATTCGACCTCGTCCAGCGGCGGGGCGTCGCCGATGGCCGGGGCGCGCACCTGCGTCACCGTCGCCCCGTACCGCTCCAGGATCGAGGCGAAGCGGTCGCCGAAGACGCCCGTGTTCACCACCAGCGCCCGGTCGCCCGGCTCGACCAGGTTGGCGGCAGCGGAGTCCATCGCCAGCGTGCCCGATCCGGCCAGCACGAAGGGCTGTCCAGACAGGCACAGGAACACCTGTCGCAGCCGCTCCAGCGCTCGCCCGAAGACCTCGATGAAGTTGGGAGCGACGTGGCTGGTCGTGGGCATGCCCATCGCGCGCAGCACATCGGGGGTGAACTCGACCGGGCCGGGGATCATGAGCAGTTTCCTGTCCTTCATGCGCACCTCCACACCTTCGAGATCTGAGTATAGCGCATTTGACACAGGGAGGCAAGAGGTCGTATTCACTCACGTATCATGTCACCGAAGGTCGTCGTTTCTTTCAAATGACCAGGACTTGCGCGGCTGGCAGATAAACCTTTGAAATTCGCCACGAATTTCACGAATGGACACGAATTTCGTTTCTCTCCACCCGTGAAATTCGTGCAATTCGTGGCGAAAAATCAACTGCGTAACGTAACTGCTCACCCCCCGCAGGTTTGGGTGCCATTTGCGAATCGCACTTCACTGGCCACTCCGATTCGTTGCTTGGTAACTTCCGAACCTGCGGGAGGGTGAGCCGAGCAGTTACCATTGCACTAGAATTCGCACCTTGCACCCCGGCGGCTCTGGGGTATAATCTCTACACCTATGGAGGAGAAGCATCCCGAACACCCGGCCCTGCTGTGGCGCAGCGTCAGCAGCGCGCGGAAGGTGGTGCGCTGTCTGAACTGTGCGCGTCGTTGCGTTCTCCAACCTGATGAGGTCGGCTGGTGCCGTACGCGCCAGAATCGTGATGGCACGCTGGTCACGCTGACCTATGGGGTGGTCTCATCCCTGTCCGTCAACCCCATTGAGAAGAAGCCGCTTTACCACTTCTACCCCGGCTCCGTTGCCCTTACCTCTGGCTCCTGGTCCTGCAACTTCGCCTGTCCCTGGTGCCAGAACTGGGGGCTGTCCAAGCGCCCACCTGACGGGGGACGGTTCTTCTCCCCGGCCCGCTTTGTGGCCGAGGCGATCAATCGGCGCTGTCAGGGGGTCTCCCTGAGCCTCAACGAACCGACGCTGAGCCTGGAGTGGGCCCTCGAGGTCTTCCGGCTGGCCCGCCAGGCGGGGCTCTACAACACATTTGTCACCAACGGCTACATGACCCCTATGGCGCTGGAGCGGCTGAAGGAGGCCGGGCTGGACGGAATGAACGTGGACGTGAAGGGCAACGAGGAGGTGGTGCGCACCTACTGCGACGCTGACGTGAAGATGGTGTGGCACAACCTCCGCCTGGCGCAGGAGTTGGGGATATGGGTCGAGGTGACGACCCTGATCATCCCCGGCGTGAATGACGACGCCGGGATGTTAGCCGGCATCGCCCATACCCTGCTCGACCGTCTGGGGCCGCACACTCCCTGGCACGTGACCGGCTATCGGCCCGCTTACCGGTTCACCGCTCCGGAGACGCCACTGCGCACCCTGGAGACAGCGCGCGCCATCGGGCGGCAGGTCGGGCTGCGCTACGTCTACATCGGCAACGTCCCCGGTCACTTCGGGGAGAACACCTACTGCCCACAGTGCGGGCGAATGCTCGTGCAGCGGTGGGGCCTGGTCTCGGTGATCAACCACGTCACCGATGACGGCCGCTGCCCGGAGTGCGGGGAGTTGATCTCCGGCAAGGGCTGGGACTGGAGGAAGCGCCAGTGACATCGGCTGCCCAGGGCTTGCTCGACCGGTGGATCAGGAGTTTCGACCGTCGCCAGCGGCGACGGCTGGGCATCTGGGAGTTCTCCTCTGACCCTCAGTGTATCTTGCGGTTGGGGCGGACCCGCGCGCGCGTCGGGGCGCGACTGTCGGACGGCACGGTGGTGCAGCCGGGGGAAACCATCGGCGTCATCCACTTCTGGAATGAGCGTATCCCTCCCATTCCGGAGAGTGGCGCTGACCTCGCCTGGGCGCGGGAGTTCTCACGCTTGCTGGACTACTCATTGCACCTGCTGGGTCAGTACCTGGTGGAGGAGCAGGCCATGACCGACATCTCCGCCTTTGGCGGAGAACTGCCGCTGGTCTACACCCCGGCCACGTTGCGGTTCCTGCGCCGGGTGGGGTTCGAGGTGTTCGACCCCATTCCACCGCGGGGTTTGGTGGTGCGGGTGGTGGATCTGGTGTCCCGCATCTGGGTTCTGCTGATGCGCCGAGCCTTCAACCCGGCGAGCGTGCGCGGTGTGGGGCTGAAAGAACTGCGCCGTCGGCCGGTGTGGATCAGTCGCCAGGCGCTGGTTGCCCGCTACGGGCCGGCGCCCGCTGGCTCATCGGATCTTTTGTCAGGAGACGCGAGATGAAAGCAATCACTCTGCCAGCCCCTCGAGTGCAGGGAGAACGGTCGTTGGAAGAGGTGCTCGCCGCGCGACGTTCGGTGCGCGCCTTCCGTCCCGACCCGCTCACCACAGCGGAGGTTGGCCAGTTACTCTGGGCGGCCCAGGGGGTGACGGGGGATCGTCCGGTGCTGCGCGCCGCCCCGTCTGCCGGGGCCTGCTGCCCGCTGGAACTCTACCTCTGCCGCGCCGACGGGGTGTGGCACTATGAGCCTGTTCCTCATCGTTTGGCTCTCCAGATGGAGGATGACGTGCGCGGAGCGCTGGCTACGGCGGCATGGGGACAGGGGGCTATCGCCCAGGCGCCGGCGGTCTTTGTGGTCAGCGCGGTGTTCGGGCGCACCACCGCGCGCTACGGCGAGCGGGGGCGCCTGCGCTATGTGCCGATGGATGCGGGCCACGCGGCGGAGAATCTGCTCCTGCAGGCGGTGGCGTTGGGCCTGGGCGGCGTGGCGATCGGCGCCTTCGACGACACGGCCGTGGCGCGCGTCCTGCACCTGCCGGTTGACCAGGAGCCGCTCTATCTCCTGCCCGTGGGCCGGCCAGCGGCCCGGTGATGGGGAACGACGCTCAACCTTTCGGTCGGTACGTGGTCATCCCGCGGACGCTCTGCTTCATCACCTGCGGCGAGCGGGTGCTGCTGCTGCGTCGTGCGCCAGACAGGGACCTGTGGCCCAATCGCGTCAACGGCATCGGCGGCCACGTCGAGGCTGGGGAGGACGTCCGTTCGGCGGCGCTGCGGGAGATCGCCGAGGAGACGGGGTTGGCGGTGACCGACTTGCGGTTGCGCGGGGTGGTCCACATCTGCGCCGACCCGCAGCGCCCCGGTGTGTTGCTGTTCCTCTTCACGGCCCGCGCCCTGACGGATGAGGTGCGTCCCTCTCCTGAGGGTGACCTGATCTGGGTTCACCCAGAGCGATTAGAAGGGCTGGAAGTGATGGATGACCTGCCGGCGCTCCTGTCTCGCGTCCTGGGGATGGGCGATGACGACCCGCCCTTTTTCGCTCGCCATGACCGGGGGTAGTCTCCCGCTGACGTGTTGATGGCAAATCGCTTTCGAGGCAACCGGAGAAGGTCAGCGGATTCAGCAGATTGAGCGGACCTATGCCCCCCGCTGGGTGCGGTCTCCTGACCGCGCCTGCGCCTACATCTTCTGCCGAATGGTCTCCCACAACGCTTCGGCCTCCCGCGCCATCTCTGGCTCGTCAGGGCGCAACCGGGCCTGCATGCGCTTGAAGGCGAACTCGGCGCAGAGTTGGTGCAGCCGCCGCGCCTTTCGCCAGGCCCTGACCCCGCCCTGCCGCAGCGCCTGCCACTGCGCACGGCTGCGCCCGCCGGGCGCGGTCATCGCGCGGTAGAGCGGGTCGGGCAGCAGGCCCGAGAGTTCGGTAGCCAGCACACGTCGCTGACGGGCCAACGCCCAGCCAACCACCAGTCCCATCAGCACCAGCCCGATCCCCGTCGTCAGCACAGTGAGCACGTTCAGCCCCAGGAGGCTGCGGGCCAGGAGACCATGCAGGCCGTGCGCGGCCACGGCGAGCAGGAAACCGACCAGCGGCAGCGTCCAGCGTTGTCGGGGGGATCGCGCCAGGCGTGCCAGACCGAGCGCTGCGCCGAAGATGCCGCTGTAGAGCGCGTGGTTGAGGGCGTGGATGGTGCCCCTGATGAAGGTCGTTGCATCCAGGCCAGCGAAGCCCCACAGGGCAAAACTGCTGACGTAACTGAGCAGGTTGCCGGTCATAGCGAAGCCGAAACCGACCATGCCGCCGTAGATGATGCCGTCGAGGGTGTCGTCGAACTCCCGTCGGTAGCGGAAGGCGATGAAGAGCACCACCGCGCCTTTCAGCGTCTCCTCGGCCAGGGGCGCGAACACGCCCAGGCGCACCGCCTCCAGCGCCTGGGGACCGACCAGGTTGGGGGGCAGGCGGAAGAACAGTTCGGCCACCCCGGCCACGGCCAGCGCCGGAAGCGCGCCCCAGGCGAAGGCGGCCGCCAGCAGACGCTTCGGCTCCTTCTCGTAGCGGTCGGCCCAGTAGAGCAGCCCCACGTAGATCGCGGTGGGCACCACGGCCCCCAGCAGGGCGATGAGCAGGCCCGTGGTGATCAGGTGGGCGGGGAGGACGCCGGCGACCCAGACCATATCGGGCGCGTCCCAGGTGGCGGAGACGACGGTGGCCGCTGACGGCTCCACCTGTCGGTCGCCCCGCTTCACGTCGTGGACGGCGAGGTGCGCTGTGCCGCCGGGGCTCAGGGTCAGGGTCGCCTGCCCCGACTCGGAGAAGCGCACGCCTTTGAAGCGCAGCCGCGTCACCTGGCCGGCGGCGCGGTCGGGCCAGGTGGCGACGATGTCCCAGCGCGTCTCCGGCGGAACGCTGATGCTGGCCACCACTGAAGTGCCGGTCGGCGGGTCGCTGTGCCACAGGGCCAGGTTGCCCAGTTCCTCCACCGCCGGCAACGGCCGGCCCTCTCCGTCGCTCAGTCGCACGCGGCAGCGTTCGGGCGGCGCGCCGACGACCTCCACGCGCAGGCGATGCTCGTACCAGGTGTTGATGTCGAGCGGCTGTGCCATCCCCCAGGCATAGGGCTGCTCCCACTGCACCCCCTTGTCTGCCGGGCCATAGGGGCCGCTGAAGTCCCCTTGCAGGCCCCCCTGTCCCCAGCGGCCCTGGAAGGGCAGCCACTCCGCCCCGGGCCAGGCGTCCGAGTGGACTGCTAACTCCTCCCGCTCAGGCAGCAGCACGACCTCGGGCACAGTGCGGTCGAAGTCGCCGGTGCGGTCCATGATCTCCACGCGGGCGCGCCCGATCTGTTGCCCGTTGGGGTAGACTTCGTTGCCGACGAAGTAGTTGGCGTGCGAGCCGAGGGCGACGTAGGCCACGGGGTGCGTCTCCTCTTCGACCGGGGCGGCGGCCCACGGGCGGCGCGTCCCGCCGTGGTGCTGGCTGAGGATGACCCACTCCGGCTCGCCCGCAGCGCTCAGCACCACCTCGACCATCTCCCAGTCCCCCTCGTGCTTGTTGAACCAGTCGTTGTAGAAGTAGGAGGCCCAGTACTGGATGGTGATGTGGTCGGGGTCCTCGTCGCGCACGACGTGGGCATAGACAGTGGGCGACGGGCCGCCGACGGCAGGGCTGAGGAGCGCCTGATAGTAGGCGCGGTGGGCGGAGTAGTTGGTGCTGGCGGAACTCCCCTCATCGCCGTACCAGACGTCGAGAAAGGTGTTGCTGTCACTGGGCAGGGTGAGCAGGTCGCGCACCTGCGGGCTGAGCAGCAGGTTGATGTCGAACCACAGGCGGCGGCTCTCCCGCAGGCGCGCCTGTTCGACGATCACCTCCACCGGTTGGGGACGGAAGAGTTCAGCCGGGTGGAAGTAGAACACGGGCGCGTATCGCTGGGCCAGTGTGGCGTCGTCGCCCGGCGGCGGCGGTTCCGCAGCATCCGCCTGCGTCCCGACCAGCAGTACCATCCCCAGCGCTATCCATAGCCCTCTCATCCACCATCTCGTTTCCCTCTTCATCGCTCCACCCCCTCTCCGCGCCTCTTACTCCACCCGGTAGATGAAGATCGAATACCCGATCACCGCGTCCGGCTGACGGGCCCGGAACCAGGCGTACAGGTTGGGGTCCGGCAGCACCGCTCCCACCAGGTTGCTGACGCTGATGGCATACACTCCTGGCTCGGGGTTTTCGGGATCGAAGGGCGGGTCGGGCCACAGGGGGAAGCCATAGGGCACGCCGGGCAGCAGGTCGTAGGAGATGCCGTAGTACTCCGGCCGCGCGCTGCCGAACCAGGCCAGCCGCACCCGCTCCACATCCTCCCGCTCCATCCAGTCCCGCAGGCCGGGCATATCCTGCCCCCAGTCAATGTTCGAATCCGCCAGCACCCGCCAGCCGCCTTCCGGCCCGCCACCGATGGGGTTGAAGTAGGCCAGGAAGTGGGGGAAGACGCGGGCGGTGGCGAGGAGGAGCACCAGGGCGAGGAGGGCAGGACTGGCGCGGACGAGGGCAGGGCGCGCACAACGAGCCGATGGCACCAGCCGGCCCAGGTGGACGAAGACGAAGGGCAGGATGGGCAGCAGGTGGCGGTAGCCCAGGTTGAGCCGGGCGACGGTGGAGATGGCGAAGAAGAGGACCGGCGGGAGGAGCAGCACCAGGTCCTGGCGGGTGGGGCGGCGCAGCGCGATGACGGTGGCGGCGAGCAGTCCGATCAGCGTCGCCAGCGGCGTCTTGACGGCGAAGGCGACCGGGAAGTAGTACCACCACCCTGCGGTGCTGACCTGGCCCAGCAGGTAGCCGGATCGCCCGCCACTGGCGAAGTCGAGCACCGCCAGCACGCCACGCAGGTAGGGTGGGGCCGGCACGACGGGGCCGCCCTCCGTCAACGGCCCGACCTGGAAGCGGTAGGTGGCCCACACCACCAGCAGCGCCACGACGCCCCCGCCGGCCAGGAACGCCACGCGGCCCAGCAGGCGACGCAGCCGGCCCGGCCCACCCGGCAGGCTGTCCAGCAGGGCGACCAGCGCCAGCAGCGGGCCGAACAGCAGGGCCGAGATCTTGGCAGCGAAGGCCAACCCCAGCGCCAGGCCGAACCCCAAAGCCGACAGGGGTTGGCGGGGCCGGCGGAGGGCGCGCCAGAGGGCGTAGGCGGCCAGGAACGAGAAGAACGCGCCGCCCAGGTCGGTCGTCGAGAGGTGCGCGTGGGCCAGGATGTTGGGGTCCAGCGCACAGAAGGTCGCGGCCAGCACTCCCCCCCAGGGGCCAAAACGATCCCTGGCCCAGCGCTGGACCAGGGCGATCAACAGTAACCCCAGGCCCATGATCGGCAGGCGGGCCAGGAAGGTGATCTGTCCGGCATCCGTGTTGAACTCCCAGAGAAAGAGGTCGGCGAAGTGGTACCACTCGCCGGTTTCCCACCAGACCGTGTCCAGCGGCAGGTGGGGGTGAAGCAGGACGTGGACCGGCAGTGCGCTGAGCAGGTTGACCAGCGGCGGGTGCTCGACGCTGAGGCGCGGGTCGCCGGTGCCCAGATAGGCGGCGCCGCGGGCGATGTGGTTCTGCTCGTCCATCGTGGGGGATTCACCCTTCGCGGCGGCGAGCATCAGGGCGAAGGCCAGCAGGAGCAGCAGCACGGTGAGGAACTGCGGCAGATGGCGTCTCATGGCAACCTCACCGTGGTCAGCAGCAGCGCGTCGCCCAGGGGCGTGCCATCGGCGGCGGTGACGGGAAGGCGACGTCCGTCGCCCAGCAGGTACATCCCCACCCACAAGGGCGCTTCTCCCGCGGGAGCGTCGGCGACGATGGGGAGCCAGTGGTCGTCCCGCACCAGATGGCCCGGCTCCCAGCGCGTGGTGGGCCAGAGACCGCAACCGGGGGCGCTGTCGTGCTGGCCGAGCATTCTGTCGCTGTAGAGATGGGTGAAGACCTGGTAACTGGTGCGCAGCGGGGCCAGGGGCTCCCAGTAGAGCGTCAGTCGGAGGAGACCGCCGGGGTGGGCGTCGCGGGTGTCCAACCGGTAGCCGACCAGCCGGATCTGTCCGCCCAGCAGCGCGCCCACCGGGGTGATGTCGGTGGGAGGGTGGGGGAGGAGTTGCTGAGGGGTCAGGTTCAGGGCAAGGTGGCCCGCATCCACTGTCACCGGCTCACCGGTGGCCGGCCCCGGCCGGTACAGCCGCAGGCGCGGCTCGTCGTCCACCGTGACCACGCCGGCCAGGTGGTAGTTCGCCATCAGGTCTGTCGCGTCCACCGGCATCTCGTCCTGCACCCGTTCGGCGATCAGGTAGGCGTCGGGGCCTGGGCAGTAGGTGCGCTCGCCGTTCTGCGTGTACCAGCGGGTCACCTCTTCTTCTTCGTTGCTGCCGTAGACCCCCAGGGATTCGCCCGGCGCCAGTAGCGCTCCCAGCGCCCGCCAGCCAGCCTGGTGGGGAAAGCCGAACAGCCCGTAGCGTGGCAGTTCGTCGTAGGGGGTCCAGTAGAGCGCGCTACGGTGCTGCGGCCAGGTGCGTTGGATTTCGGGCGTGTGGTCCACGAAGAGCATCCACGGGTAGTAGCCGCACACGAGGAACACCAGGACAGCACATACGACCCCAACGGCCCCGTAGGGGTGCGATGGATCGCGCTTCGATTCACCGTGCCTCAACACGCCGTCCACCGTCACCGCCGCCAGAAGCGACGCAGCGGGGAAGATGTTGAGGACGTGGGTGCGCGGGTCCCAGACCAGGAAGTAGTAGAACAGGAAAGGAGCGGCGAACCACAGCCACGCAGCGCGCATGCCCGGCGGAGTGCGGCGGGAGAGAAGCGGCACGGCCAGCCCTACCGCGCAGACGGGCCCCACCAGCAGCGGTTGCCAGCGCAGCGCGGCGACCAGCGCCCCCAGGCAGACGACAGGGAATATCCAGCCCCAGCGGCGGAACGGACGCAGCGCGGCGATCAGGAGCAGCAGCGCGATCAGGCCGATGTAGCAGGTCGAGTTATAGAGTGTGGTCAGTGGGAGAGTGGTGAGCAGGTTGTTGTGGAGCGGGCCGCCGGTGCCCACCCGTTCCGCGCGCAGGTAGGCCAGGGTCTTGGCGAAGTTGGGGTGCAAGGCGAAGGGGAGGTAGAAGAGGGCCAGCACGATCAGCGCCACTGCTGCTGCCGCGGCATACCACCCATAACGACGTGATTTGTCACGCCCTGCCCCTGTCATACCCCGCCATACCACGTACGCCGCCGCCGGCAGGACCAGCGCGGCGTCGTAGTGCGCCAGCAGGCCGCCGGCCAACAGCGCGCTGCCGGCCAGCAGCCAGCGCGCCTGGCCGCGCTCCCGCCACAGCCACAGCGCCAGCAGTCCCGTTCCGGTCAGCGCCAGCACCAGGCTCTGGTACTGGACGATGCGGGCGAAGGCGACGAAGTAGCCGTTGATCGCCAGGATCAGCCCGCCCAGCAGGCCCACACGACGGTTGAACAGCCGGGTTCCCAGGAGCGCGACGGCCCCGACTCCCAACAAACTGGCCAGGGCGAAGGGCAGTCGGGCCTGCGGTTCATTGATGGTGCCGCTGAGCGACCAGGTCGCGGTGGGCAGCAGCACCTCCAGCGGCCCCTTCTGGTGCAGGAAGAGCGTGTCACTGTTGCCGGTGAGGATGGCCGCCGCGCGCAGCATGATCACTCCCTCGTCCCCCTGGAACTCGCTGTAGCCCAGGTTGACCAGGCGCAGCGGCGCGGCGACGAGCAGCAGCACCAGGAGGGCCAGGACAGGCGCCAGGGAGAGAGACGGCAGCGGTTCGTGCCGGGCTCCCGCCGACCAGGCCAGCCCGACGATGGTCAGGTTCGTCGCCACCGCCAGGCCCCACCCGGTGAAGGGGCCAGGAAGGTAGGAGAGCAGCAGGGCCAGCAGGGCGGTGGTCGTGAGGCCCAACCCCAGGCCGGCCAGCGTCTCCTCCGCCCGTGGCCACCGCCCGTCCGCCAGCCGCAGCGACCAGGCCAGGCCGGGCAGCAGCCAGAGCAGGCAGACCGCGCCGGTGTAGCGCAGCGGCGGGGCGAGCAGTGCCAGGTCGGCCAGCAGGGTCAGCGCCGTCAGGAGTAGCGCCGGAGAGCGCCAGCGGTTCACCGTGCCCGATGTCCTATCCCGCGCAGCGCGGCGATGCCGTACATCACCCCGCCGACCAGCCCTGCGGCGGCGGAGACGGCGTACATGCTCAGCGACATCGCTGCGGCGGTGTTGCTGTCTACCCCGGCCGGGCCGAACAGCGCCACCACCGTCCAGTCACGCACGCCCACGCCGCCGACCGATAGGGGCACCATCAGGGTGATCGAGATCAGCGGCGCGGTGATCATGAAGTAGCCCAGATCAAGGCGGATGCCGACCGCGCGCCCGCAGAGGAAGTTGATGAGGATGTTGATCACGTTGAAGACGAGGGAAATCGCCAGCGCCTGGCCCACTGCTCGCCAGCCACAGCCGGTGACGGCGGCGTAGGTGCGGCCGATCAGGCCGGAGCCGGCGGGCGAGAGCCGTTCTGGCAGCCAGGCGGTGATGCGGCGCAGCAGGCGCCCCTCCAGCAACAGCCCGCCGACCAGCAGTCCGCCCCCTGCCACACCGACCAGCAGCCAGACCAGCCAGGGGGCCAGGTAGGAGGCGCTGAAGGGCAACGCCGCCAGGCCCATGGCCATCAGCACCAGCAACCCGGTCATCCGGTCCACCACCACCGTGCCGACGGCAGCGGGCGGCGGTGTGTCCTGGGTCAGTTCCAGCGCCCGTACCACGTCCCCGCCGAAGCCGGTGGGCAGGAAACTGTTGAAGAAAGTGCCCACGAAGTACAGGTAGACGAGCCGCCAGAAGGGCACCGGCAGGTTCAGGGCGCGTAGCAGCACCGCCCAGCGTCCCGCGCGCACCAGCAGGCTGACCAGGAACAGCAGCAGCGCCAGCGCCAGCAGGCGCAGGTCGGCGGCGCGCAGCACGTCCAGCGTCTCCCCCAGGCCGATCTTCCAGAACAGGAAGCCCAGCGCCCCCACGCTGACGAGGACACGGGCCAGGTTGAGCCATTGCTTACGGGTCATCGTCCCTCCACGATGAGGGTAGTCAGCAGCAGCCGGTCGCTACCGGCGACAGGCAGGCGGGGGCCGTCAGGCGGACGGTACAGCCCCACCTGGAGCGGGTACAGCCCGGGCGCCAGGTCAGCGCGCAGGTGCAGCGAGTGAGACAGGATGACCACGTCTCCCTCCTCCAGCCCGTCAGTGGCCACGGGCCAGCCGTCCCACTGCGCCACCGGCAGCCCATCCTCTCCCAGCAGGTGGACGAAGACGGCCAGCGGTGGGGCCAGCGGCCCGGCGATGCGCCAGCAGGTGGTGACAGTCACGGTCTCGCCAGGGGTGACCCGCTCTGCCGAGACCATCCATCCCGCCAGCAGCGGCCCGTCCTGAAACGCGGCGGGCAGGCTCACTGCCGTCCCGTCGGGCGAGGTAGGGGTGTCGGAGATGGGAATCTGGGCCAGGAGCGGCCGGGCGTCGGCCAGCGGGCCGTTGACCAGCAGAGCGGAGATGAGAGGGGAGTCGGCTGGCGCGGCGGAGATGAGGTAACGGGCCGGGCCGCCGGCAGCCAGGACGAAAGCCCCGCTTCCGGCCCACTTCGTCACCAGGCGGTGGCCGGGCTGTAGCCCCAACTCCTCCGGCGTCAGGCTCGACACCTCCGGGCCGACCACTACCGCGCGCTCCACCGTTGTCCCCGGTGGGTAGTCCACGTGGTAGATGAGCAGGGAGCGCCCGACGCGGGCGTCGGGGGTGCGCTGGCGGAAGAAGGCGTAGAGGTCCTGTCGCCGGTAGACCAGCCCCAGGTGCAGGTTGGTGGCGCTGATGGCGTAGGTGCCGGGCGGCGGGGTGTAGGGGTTGAAGCCAGCGACCTCCGGCCCGGCCAACGCCCGGGAGAAGCCGGGGAGCAGGCGGGCCTGTACGCCGTAGGCGGCGGGGTAGGCGCTGCCGAAGTAGGCCAGGCGCAGGTCTTCATCCGGATGGGCCTGCTGGTAGCGGGCCAGCGCCACCAGCCCCTGTCCCCAGTCCACGTTCATATCGGCGAAGAGGCGCCAGCCGTTGTCCACCCCGCCGCCCAGTTCGTTGACGTAAGCGAGGCTGTCGGGCAGAGCCAGCGCGGCCTCCGCTCCCGCCCAGACCACCAGCAGGGCCAGTCCCAGGCGGGACCACCTGGCGCGTGGCCAGGTTCGCAGTGTCCCCGCCGCCAGGGGCAGGGCGAAGAGGAGCGCTGGCAGGATGTAGCGGTAGCCGATCTGCAGCGTGCTGGCCGAGGCGGCGGCGAAGTAGAGGCCGCCGGGGAGCCACCACAGCGCGCTCTCCCGCCAGCGCCGCACCCCGTACACCAGGCCGAGGCCCAGGAGCAGCAGCGTGGGCAGGGGCGTCTTCAGCGCGAAGACGATGAGGAAGTAGTCCCACCGCCCCGTCTCGCTGACCCGTCCCAGCAGGTAGGTGGGGGTGCCGCGGGCCACTCGCTGCCAGACGCGAGGCAGGCCGCGCAGGAAGGTGGGGGCAGGCAGGGCAAGCCCTCCATCGTGGAGGGGCCCGGTCTCGAAGCCGAAGACGGCCCACACGGCCAGCGCTGCCACGACCGCCATCCCCAGCAACGCCAGCAACCGCCGCCACAGAGGAAGCGTGTGCCCTTCGGGCGGGCGGTAGAACAGCACCAGCAGCAGGAAAATCGGGCCGAGCAGCAGCGCGGAGAGTTTGGTCGCCACGGCCAAGCCGGCGGCCAACCCGGCCAGGATCAGGTTGAGCGGGCTGGGGCGACGCAGGTAAGCCCCCAGCCGCCAGACCGCGACGAACATCAGCCCGGCCACCGGCAGGTCGTTGGTGATCAGCCGCCCGTTGGTGGTGATGTTGGGGTCGAGGACGAACAGGAGCAACCCCAGCCAGGCTGCCGGCTCGCCAGAGGTCTGGCGGAGCGCGGCGAAGAGGGCCAGGCCGAACAGCGCCGTCAGCAGCATCAGCGGCCAGCGGCCCGCCCAGACCAGTTCGGCGGCGTGGGGGGCGTTATCTTCCCACAGGTAGCCGTCCACGAATGCCTCGCCGTCCCCGGCCAGCCAGGCCGGGTCATCGGTGGGGAAGGGAGCCAGGTCCTGACGGGCCAGCAGGGGCAGTGCGGCCAGCACCTGGGCCAGGGGCGGGTGTTCCCACGAGAGGCGTGGGCTGCCCGTGCGCAGGTAGGCGTAGCCGGAGACCAGGTGGTAGGTCTCGTCGAAGGCGGCGGAACTGTTGGCGCTGCCGATGGCCATTTGAAGGAGGAGCAGCGCCAGGAGCAGGGCCAGGCCGATGATGCGCCACACGATCCGGCATGTGTTGCGGCTCATGGCTCCTCCACCACGATGGGGGGCAGAAGCAGCCGGTCGCTGCTGGCGACGGCCAGCCGCGGCCCTTCCGGCTGCCAGTAGAGGCCCACCTCGGGGGTGTACGTCCCCGGCTCCAGAGCGCTCAGGTCCAGCACGTGGAGTTGGAGCAGCAGGTCGCCGGGCGCCCAGCCCTGTGGGGGACTGCTCAGGCCGTCGTCCTGGGTGCGCAGTTGACCGCTGCTGTCGAGCAGGTGGAGGAAGACTTTCAGCGGCGCGTCCGGCGGGGTCTCGACCCGCCAGGCGGTGAGCAGGGTGATCTCTCCCCCGACGACCGGCTCTCCGCCGACCTCGACCGCTCCCACAAAGGCCAGGTGCCCGTCGAAGGAGGCCGGCAGGGGAATGGGCGTACCATCGGGCAGCGTGGCTGGTGCGCTGCGGAGGGCCTGTTCGACCGCCGCCGCGGGCGGCAGGCGGTACTCGGTGAACTCCGGGCTGGGGGCGGCGACCTCCTCCCCACCCCAGTCCAGCAACCGCTGGCGCAGGATGGGGTCGAAGGGCACCACCTGCGGCACGAGCAGACGCCCGCCACTTGCGGGTATCACCAGCGCTTCGCGCGTGTCGCAGAGGCGCACGTGGGAGGTCGGCCCGCGGGCGGCCAGAGTGATGCCCGGACGGTCCATCGTGTCCACTGACAGGCCGGCGACGACGACCGGCGTCTGCAGGCCCAGCGCGTCCACGCGGTGGGCGGCGGCGGTGAGGGCGGTCTGGTAGTCGAAGCGCACCACGTCGTCGGCTGGCCAGCGG
>Ga0209018_1000452_pt1 | contig 37937 bp, 39 predicted proteins | sample YNPBryBLVA2012_FD_185814 | JGI IMG/M metagenome (GOLD analysis project Ga0209018, IMG submission 185814) | Anoxygenic and chlorotrophic microbial mat microbial communities from Yellowstone National Park, USA - YNP Bryant BLVA 2012 (SPAdes)... ...
TTTGGAAGTCTTTTTCCATTTTAGCCGCGCGGTTTGCCCCGAAATGGGGCATAAATTTGCGGCTTTGCTCGAAAACGGCCTTTTTGCAGTAGAGTCATTCTTGTAATCGACCTTTTGGGGCTGCAGCGAAATTGACAGGCCCGGCGATGTACGGTTCATGATTTTCCTCCAGGCTGCCGGACCTGCTTGAAACGCAAATCGCCGGGCTTCCCGTTTTTGAGTAGCCCGACGAGGTGCAGTTACCGTTTAGTAGCGGGGCTAGGATTCGAACCTAGGACCTTTGGATGTGGGGTAGTGGCCTTTGGTGGCCAGGATGACGTGTTGGCGTTTGCCATTGGCCAGGGCTTGTCCGAGGATGCGTTCGGCTTCGCCGTGAGCGTAGAGATCGGCGCTGTCGAGCAGGTTGATGCCGGCGTCGAGGGCGCGGTGAACGATGCGGATGCAATCTGCGGGCGGGGTGGGGTCGGCAAAATTCCAGGTGCCGAGGGCGAGAGGAGCAATGCGCAGGCCGGTGCGGCCAAAGGGACGATAGTTCATCGTTCGAGACGGCGTTGCAGGGTGATCACACCGGCTGCCAGGGCAAGCAGGGTGGAGAGGAGCAGGGCAGCCGGGCGAGGATTGGCTGGCGGCGGGGCAGCCAAACGCAGGGGAAAGGCCGCGGCGTTGCCGGCTTCGAGCGTCACACCATCTGGCAAGACGCCGCGCTCGCGCAGGAAGAAGGCGGTCAGTTGCCAGTATTGTTCGTCTTCCAGATAGCCGGGCTTCCACCAGGGCATGGTGTCTTTGAGATAGTGATAGAGTTCGAGGGCGTTAGAAAAGCGCGCCAGCGTGCCTTCGCCAAACACCGGCGGGACAAACCGGGGAAAGGAGAAGCCATGCGGAGGGTGGTTGTTGCCGTGACATTCGGCCTCCCAGCAGTTCGAATCGTCACCGTTTTCGTCTTGCCATAGCTCACGCCAGGCGTCGGTCAAACCCTGACCCTGGTCACCATGACAGGCCATACATACCTGCCAATAGACGCGCTCGCCCAGGTCGGCCTGGGTGGGGGGATCGTTGACGATGGGGGGATCGAACGGATCGTGGGTGGGTGTTGGGGAGGGGGGAGGGGCTGAGGAGGAGCAGGCTGCCAGCAGCACGCTCAGCCAGAGAAGGATCACGCTCGAGCGCAGAGTTCTGTCCATGCGCCGATTGTACCAAAAATTGGCAGTCTCAGAAGAGCCGCCAATCGCCGCCTGCGCCTTCCTCCATCATCGAAAAATCCCACATTTCCATGCCCATTTCGATTTGCACCGGGCCTTGCAGCGCAGCTTCGGCTTTCTGGCGGGTGATTTCGAGCATAGCGGGAGCGTAGGGGCAGAAGGGGGTGGTGAGAATCATGACGATTTGGGCGTGATCGGGGTGCATGGTGACGTTTCGGATGAGACCAAGCTGGATGACGTTCATGCCCAGCTCGGGGTCCACCACTTCACGCAGGGCTTCTTTGAGGGGTTCGACGAGTTCAGGATGGGTGTTTTGAATGTCCCAGGTGGGCGGATTGGAGGGTTGTGCGCTCATGCGGGTTTCTCCGCTGGGGTAGAGACGATGTAGGTGCAATAGCTGTCGCCGTTGAGCAGGCACTTGACCTTTTCTGCGGGGACGGCCAGCAAGGCTGAGATCAGGGTTTGGTCTACCGAGCAGACTTCAGGGTGGTTTTGGCCGATGAAATAGTACGGGCAGCTCGTTTCGCGGATTTGGTACTGGTCGCCGTGCTTTTCCCACTCGATGGTGAAGCCTTCCTGCTTCAGCAGAGTCTTCATCTGTTCGAGGCGCTCTTCCATGGTGAGGTGGTCTACGTCGTCGGGGGTGAAATCTTGGGCCATACCTTCGGCCATGCGGGCGAAGAGTCGGCCCACCATGGGTTGAGGCATGGTCTCTTTGAGCTGTTCGAGCAGGCGCAAGGTCAGGCGCACGTAACGGGTGGGGAATTTTTCGACGCCCGCCTCGGTGAGAAAGTAAACCCGGCGGGGGCGTCCTACGCCGTGGCGCTCTTCGTCGCTATCCACCAGGCCTTCGGCTTCCAGACGATCAATGTGGTGGCGCACAGAAATCGGGTTGATGCCCACCGCTTCGGCCAGCTCATTGATGGTCATGCGCGGGTGAGCCAGCAAGGTTTTGAGCACGTGTTCGCGGGTGTTTGCCATGGTTTACCTTCGGCGATGTCCAAAGTATATCAGGGTTTGGGACTTCTGTCAATATTTGTGATAAATATAATAAATATTGACAGAAAGGCGGCGCTGTGCTATAATGCCGCTGTTGCCAAAGGCGGCTAGCCTGGGCCGCAAATTCTGAGACAGCAGTGGGCTTCGTGCCGCTGAGGAGAGATGATCTGTGTCTGAGCTGGTTATTCGCGATTTGCATGTCAGCATTGGGGACAAGGAAATTTTGAAAGGTGTTAACCTGACGGTAAAGCAGGGTGAGGTGCACGCCCTGATGGGGCCGAATGGCACCGGAAAATCTACGCTGGCCTACAGCCTGATGGGACATCCCGGCTATACCGTCACGCAAGGGGAGGTGTGTTTCCAGGGTCAGAACATTCTCGACCTTGAGCCTGACGAGCGCTCCCGCCTGGGCTTGTTCCTGGCGTTTCAATACCCTGTGGCCATACCTGGCGTTTCGGTGGCCAATTTCTTGCGCACCGCCATGAACGCCCACCGCAAGGCGCGCAACCCGGAAGACAAAGGTATCCCTATCCCTGAGTTCCGCAAACTGCTCAAAAGCACCATGGATATGCTCAAGATGGATTCGACCTTTGCCGGGCGCTACCTCAACGATGGCTTCTCTGGCGGCGAGAAGAAGCGCGCCGAGGTGTTGCAGATGGCCGTGCTCAAGCCGCAAATTGCCATTCTGGACGAGACCGACTCCGGCCTGGACATTGACGCTTTGCGCGTCGTCTCGGAGGGGGTCAATGCCCTGCGAGGGCCTGAGCTGGGCGTTTTGGTGATTACTCATTATCAGCGTATTCTCAACTACATCAAACCTGATTTCGTGCATATCTTCATGGATGGCCGCATTGCTATGTCGGGCGGCGCTGATCTGGCGCAACACCTGGAAGAGCACGGCTACGCCTGGCTGCGTGACCGAAACGGCGATGGCTCTGGCCTTTGACAATTTATCGGTAGGCAAGTTGGCCTAAGTTCGCCGGGGCTGTCTAAGAGCTTTCGCGTTGTTCGTGCTAAGGCGGTTCCGGCTGTGGAGGTCCTATGAGTGACACAGCGCTTCTTCAAGGAATTGGCGATTATAAATACGGTTTTAGCGACCCTGAAACGTATGTGTTCAAGTCCCGTAAGGGGCTGGACGCAGAAGTGGTCAAGCAAATTTCATACATGAAAGAGGAACCCCAATGGATGTTGGAGTTCCGCTTGCGGGCGCTGGAGCATTTCCAGAAGCGCCCCATTCCCACTTGGGGCGGCGACCTGTCCCGCTTGAATCTGGACGATATTTACTACTACGTCAAACCATCGGATCGTGAGGCTCGTTCGTGGGACGAGGTGCCTGAAACGATCAAGAGAACCTTCGACAAGTTGGGTATCCCCGAAGCCGAACGCAAATTCCTGGCGGGGGCCGGGGCGCAGTATGATTCCGAGATGGTCTACCACAAAATTCACGACAACCTGGCGCGGCAAGGGGTGATCTTCGTCAGCATCGAAGATGGCCTGCGGCAGTACCCTGACCTGTTCCGCCAGTATTTCAGCACGGTGATCCCCATCGAGGACAACAAATTCGCTGCGCTCAACAGCGCCGTATGGTCTGGCGGCTCGTTCATTTACGTCCCGCCGGGCGTCAAAATCGACTTGCCGCTGCAAGCCTACTTCCGCTTGAACGTCGCCAGCATTGGTCAGTTCGAGCGCACGCTGATTATTGCCGATGAAGGTGCCCAGATACACTACGTCGAGGGCTGTACAGCCCCTCAGTACACCACAGACTCCTTTCACTCTGGCGTCATCGAGATCGTCGTCAAGAAACATGCCCGTGTGCGTTACACCACCATCCAGAACTGGTCGAACAATGTGTATAATCTGGTCACCCAGCGCGCCCTTGTCGAAGAGGGCGGCACGATGGAATGGGTTGACTCCAATCTCGGCTCCAAACTCACCATGAAATACCCCAGCACCTACCTGCTAGGCCCCGGAGCGCACGGCGAAATCCTCTCCATGGCCTTCGCCGGCCCCGGTCAGCATCAGGATGCTGGCGGCAAGGCCGTTCATTTTGCCCCCTCCACCAGCAGCAAAATCACCTCCAAATCCATCAGCAAAGGCGGCGGGCGCACCTCGTATCGTGGCCTGCTCAAAGTTTACAAGGGCGCCCATGGCGTCAAATCTAATGTTGTCTGCGACGCTTTACTGCTCGACCCCCAATCTCGCTCAGACACTTACCCTTACATCGAAATTGACGAAGAAGATGTCACTATCGGCCATGAGGCCACCGTCTCCAAAGTTGGCGAGGAACAGCTCTTTTACCTGATGAGCCGCGGCCTCTCCGAAGAAGAAGCCACCACCATGGTCGTCTCCGGCTTCATCGAGCCGCTTGTCAAGGAACTGCCGATGGAATACGCCATCGAGATGAATCGTCTCATTCAACTCCAAATGGAAGGGTCAATAGGTTAACATGGCCGCTCCCACCGTTGTCACCCGCCGTCCTAAGGCGACTGCTGCTGAGCGGCGTGAATTTGCCTTCAGCCGCGAGATGATCCCGACCCTGCCAACAGCCGCGCCGGGCAGCGATGCACTCGCCAGTTACCGCCTGCGAGCGTGGGAGGCCTTCCAGCGCTTGCCCTTACCCACCCCTACCGACGAAGCCTGGCGTCGCACTGACTTGCGCGAATTGGCCGTGGACACCTTCCGCTTGCCCCAGCCGGGCAGCCCTTTCCCGCCCCCGCCGCGCCGTCTGCTCAAGCCCCTGGTTGGCAAGACCCATGGAGGGCAGATCGTCCTAACCCCTGGGGCGGCACGCAGCGAGTTGAGCGCCGCGTTGAGCGAGCAAGGCGTTATCTTCACCGATCTGCTCGCCGCCGAGCAGGATCATCCTGATCTCCTGGCCGACCTCATCGGCCGTATCGTGCGCCCCGAGGAGGGCAAATTCGCCGCCCTGGCCGCTGCCTTTGCCGAGAGCGGCATTCTCGTTTATGTCCCCCCCGGCGTGCACGTCGAACAGCCGCTGCACAGCGTCTTGTGGGGGCCGGGTCTCGGCCTGGCGCATCTCTCGCACATCCTGGTATGGTTGGACGAAGGCGCTTCGCTGACCTATGTTCACGAGGCAGCCTCGCCCGATGAAAACGACGGCCAGACGTTGCACGCCGGTATTGTCGAGTTGCGCGTCGGCGCTGGCGCCCATCTTACCTTCGTCGAACTTCAGTCGTGGGGCAACCATGTCTGGAATTTCAGCCATGAACGCGCCCAGGTGGAACGCGACGGCGAGCTGGATTGGATTTTTGGCGCTGTCGGCAGCCGCCTGACCAAAAATTTCTCCGACCTCAACCTGGTGGGCGAGGGCGCAACCGGACGCATGTCGGGGTTCTATTTCACCGATGGCGTCCAGCACCTCGATCACGATACCCAGCAAAACCATCTCGCCCCGCACACCACCAGCGACTTGCTGTTCAAAGGCGCCCTCACCGGCAGCAGCCGTTCCGTGTGGCAGGGCATGATCTACGTCGCCCCCGGTGCTGAGAAGACCGACGGCTACCAGGCCAACCGCAATCTGGTGCTTAGCCCTTCGGCGCACGCCGATTCCATCCCCGGCCTTGAGATTTGCGCCGACGATGTCCGCTGTACACACGGCGCAACGGTCGGCAAGATAGACCCTGAGCCTTTGTTCTACCTGGCCAGTCGCGGCATTCCCCACAACGAGGCGGTGCGCCTGGTGGTCGAAGGATTTTTCGACCCCATTATGCAACGTATCCCCTTCGATGGCGTCCGCTCGCGCTTTCAGCACGCCATCGGCGATAAAATGACTTCATTCTCGTGATATTTTCGAGGAGGTTTCGTGACAGAAGTACACTTTACCAGCGCTCCAGATACCCGCGAACCCTTCGAGGTTGGCGACCGCGTGGAGGTCTTGTGCGACCACAACCGGCGCGGCGAACGCGTCCACGACTGGCTGGAAGGCGTGGTGGTGCAGGTGGATGCGAAGATGCTGGCCGTCCAGTTCCGTGAGAATGTCTATTTGACCGACGGCTGGATGGTTCCCGATCATGTGTTGTGGTGCCCCAAGAATTCACCCACCATTCGCCGCCCTCAACCCAAGAAGCGCGCCCGCCCTGCTGAGGCAAGTAAACGCCAAGTGAAGACGATTGGCTGATGGAGAGATTATGACTGCCGCTGTGCCTGCCGTTTCCCCTCTCGATGTAGGCCGCATCCGGGCGGATTTCCCCGTCTTGCAGCGCATGACGCGCCCCGGTGTGCCGCTTGTTTACCTCGATTCGACCGCCACCAGCCAAAAACCGGCGGCAGTCATTCAGGCGATGGAGGATTTCTATCGTCGCTCCAACGCCAACATCCATCGCGGCATCCACACCCTGGCCGAGGAGTCTACGGCGGCCTACGAGTTGGCGCGTGAAAAAACGGCCCGTTTCATCGGCGCGCCGGCGGCTCGCCAAATCATCTTCACCCGCAATACCACCGAGTCCATCAACCTGGTGGCTTATGCCTGGGGACGCGCCAACCTGCGCTCTGGAGATGTGATCATCTTGACCGAGATGGAACATCATTCCAACCTGGTCCCCTGGCACATGCTGGCGGCGGAGAAGGCTCTGCGGCTTGAGTTCATCCCTGTGACCGAAGAGGGTCTGCTCGACCTGGATGAATATCGCCGCCTGCTGGAGCTTGGCCCCAAACTGGTGGCCTTTACCCACATGTCGAATGTGCTGGGGACGATCAACCCTGCCGAGACGATCATCCGTCTGGCGCACGAGGCTGGTGCGGTGACGTTGGTGGACGCGGCGCAATCGGCGCCTCATTTCCCCGTGGATGTGCAGACTCTCGACGCCGATTTCCTGGCCTTTTCCGCTCACAAGATGTGTGGTCCGACCGGTATCGGCGTGCTGTATGGTCGCCGAGAGCTGTTGGAGGCTATGCCGCCCTTCCTTGGCGGCGGCGATATGATCAAACGCGTCCATTTGCGCTCGTTTGCTCCCAATGACCTGCCGCATAAGTTCGAAGCCGGCACCCCTGCCATTGCCGAGGCCATTGGCCTGGGCGCAGCCCTCGATTACCTCTCGGCGGTGGGGATGGAGGCCGTGGCCGCCCACGAACACGCTCTGACCACCTATGCCCTCGACCGTTTGGCGGAGGTGCCGGGTGTGAGGGTCTTTGGCCCCTCTGCCGAACACAAGGGCGGGGTAGCGGCGTTCACTTTCCCTGGCGTTCATCCCCACGATGTTGCCCAAATCCTGGACGAGATGGGTGTGGCTGTGCGCGCCGGGCATCACTGCGCTCAACCGCTGCACGAAAAATTTGGCATTCCGGCGACCACCCGCGCCAGTTTCTATCTCTACACCACCACGGACGAGATTGACCGGCTGGTGGAGGGGTTGTACCGGGTGAAAGAAGTATTTGGCTAAGGCGTTTACAATGGACGATCTCTACCGAGAAATTATCATTGACCGCTACAAGAATCCGCAGTATCGCCGCACCCTCGTGCCGAGCGACATCTCTTTCGAGGATGACAACCCCTTGTGTGGCGATCACATTCGCATAGATCTGCGCTTGGGGCCGGATGGCCGCGTGGCCGAGGCGGGTTTCGACGGCCATGGGTGTGCCATCTCACAGGCCTCCGCCGATTTGTTGATGGAAGCTGTCCTGGGTAAGACGCTTGACGAACTCAAGGCGCTGACCCGAGACGACATCCTGGAGATGCTCGGCATCGAACTGGGGCCGGTGCGTTTGAAGTGCGCTTTACTGTCCCTCAAGGTGCTCAAGGCCGGTGTGTACGGCCTGGGCGAAGCTAACGATGAGTTGGTCGAATGACGGAAATCGAATTCATCCCTGTTGCTGAAGTGAGCGAACTGCCGCCCGGCGAGCGCTTGTTCTTGTCCATCGGCAATCAACCGGTAGTCGTTCTCAACATCGCCGGGGAGCTGTTTGCCATCGGTGATGTCTGTTCGCACGATAGTAACCCGTTGGACGATGCGCCGGTGGAGGGGGAGGCGATTGTTTGCCCGCGCCATGGGGCGCGTTTCGATCTGCGCAGCGGCAAAGCGCTTTGCTTGCCGGCGGTGGATGACATCCCCACTTATCCCGTGCGGGTGAAGGACGGCAAAATCGAGCTGGGCGTCCCCCTAAGCTGAAGGATAGGGCCTCGCCCAGCGGGGGCGTTTTTCAGGCGCTTGTGTTCCCATCGTGAGACGCCATCCATGTGCGGATGACGGCGCTCATCTCGTCTACGGTGTTGGCTGAGACCGTGAACCAGTGGATGGTCGGATCGTCGAGTTTGAACCAGTTGGCCTGACGGCGAATGAATTGGCGCGTCAGGCGTTTTATTTGCGTAATGGCCTCTGCGAGGCTGATTTGCCCTTGCAAGTAGGCGGCGATTTGCTGGTAGCCAATGGCTGAAAGGGTGGGTAATGCGGGGGAGTAACCGGCGTCGAGCAAACGGCGCACTTCAGCGACAAAACCTGCTTCTAGCATGGCCTGAAGACGTTCGTCGGCGCGGGCGTAAAGCTCCGGGCGGGGTCGCGTCAGCCCGAGGTTGAGCGTGCGATAGGGTGAGGGGCGGTGTTTTCTCTGCTCAGAGAAACGTTTACCGGTATGAAAGATCACTTCCAGGGCGCGCACCGTGCGGCGTATGTTTTGCGGTTCGATGCGGGCAGCCGCCGCCGGGTCGAGACTGGCCAGGCGGGCGTGTAAACCCAGCGGGCCGACGGCCTGTCCCCACAATTCCAGCGCTGCCCGCAGGCGCGGGTCTGCCTTCACCGCGGGGATGTCCCAACCTTCCACAATGGCTTTGATGTATTGCCCTGTTCCTCCCACCAGGAAGGGAAGTTTGCCGCGTTGCCAGATGTCGCCGATGGCGGCCTGGGCGCGGCGTTGGAAAAGCGCCAGGCTCCACACCTCATCTGGGTCAGCGACGTCAATCAGATGATGGGGCACGCCGGCGCGCTCAGCCAGGCTGGGTTTGGCGGTGCCGATGTCCATGCCGCGGTAGAACAAGCGTGAATCGGCTGAGACGATTTCGCCGTTTAGCCGTTGGGCAAGCTGGATGGCGATTTCGGTCTTGCCAACGGCGGTCGGCCCAAGGATGACAATCAGGGGGATTTCAGGGGAGGGCATTCTCGAAATGGATGATCTCAGCGGCTTGGCCGCGAGGTTGTCGAATGGCGACGACATCTATGCGCCAATCGCCGTCTAGCTCGGGGTGGGCCTGCAGATAGGCTTGGGCGGCGGCCAGCAGACGAGCCTGTTTGCGGCGGGTGACGGCGCTCTCTGGCAGGCCGAAACGCGGCGAGCGGCGCGTCTTGACCTCAACAAAGACGATTGCCGGCGGGTTTTCTTGTTGGACGATGAGGTCTACTTCGCCCTGCGGGGTGCGCCAATTGCGCTCGATCAGGCGGTATCCCTTGCGGCCAAGGTAGTCCACGGCTAGGGATTCTCCCCAGCGGCCAAGAGATTGGCGGTATTGGCTCATCCGCTCCACCGGTCTATCAAGCGGGTCAGGCGCGCCCGCAGGCTGGATTTCGGCCTGCGCGAGGCGGCAGCCAGGCGGCGGTAATGTCCCAGCACGGTTTGACAAGTTTGTTGGATATCATAGCGGCGCGCTTCTTTCTGCGCGGCTTTGCCCATCTGACGGCGCAGGTTTGCTTCGGCCACCAATCGCGCCAGCCGCGCCGTGAAGGCGGCTAGATCGTGCGATGCCAGGTAACCTGTGACGCCGTCCACAATGGTGTCACCCACGCCGGGCGAGGTAATGCCGACCACCGGCAGACCGGCGGCCATTGCCTCGATCACCGACAAGGGGTGAACTTCGCTGATCGAGGCCGTGGCGAAGATGTCGCCCAGGGCCAGGTAGGAGGGCAATTGTTCATAAGGCACCAGACCGGTGAAGTGCACGCGCTCGGCGATGCCCGAACGGGCGGCGCGGTCTTCCAGGTTTTCGCGCTCAGAGCCGTCGCCCACGAGCAAGAGATGGGCGTTCTCGAAAGTTTCGGCCAGACCGGCAAACGCTCGCAGCAGGAAGGGTAGATTCTTCTCGGGGCCCAAACGGCCCACGTAGATGACGACCACGTCTTTGTCACTCAGGCCAAATTCAGCGCGCGAGCGGGGCTGATTGGGGCGATAAAACAACGACAGGTCAACGCCGTTGGGGATGACCTCAATGGGGGAATCAACGCCAAACTCGCGCATGATTTGTCTCATGCCCGCAGAGGGCGCAATGACCAGATCGCAGGCACGGCAGAAGCGCGGCAGGTAGCTTTGCAGCATGGTCTCGCCAATCAGGTCGCCCAGCAGCGGCACGTAGATTTGGGCGTAGAGGTCGTAACGGCTGTGATTGGTGAAGACGATGGGGATGCCGCGCGGGCGGCAATAACGCAGGGCCAATTGTCCGCCCTGGAAAGGGTGATGGACATGCACCACGTCCATTGTGTAGAGCAGCCGACGCGCCGGGCGCGAATAGCTGAAATTGATGTAATAACCTGTTTCCATCAAGGGCAGGCCGCGTGAGCGGATGATGTTCGCTTCATCGTCCTGGAAGTCGGTATCGCCGAAGGTGAAGACGAAAACCTCGTGTCCCAAGCTTTCGAGTTGCTTTTTGTTCAGGGCGATGTAGTTGGTGACACCGCTGATGTAGGGCTTGTAGGCATCGGTTATCATGCCAATGCGCATAGGGCCTCCTGCGGGGAAGAGCGCTTGACTTGCTGGGTTGTGGTGACTTGTGGTTAAGCGATTATAATACGGCTATGGCTCAGTTCTACACACGAAAAGGCGATGATGGTTGCACCGGCTTGCTAGGTGAAGGCCGCTATCCCAAATACGATGAGCGGCTGGAGGCGGTCGGCGCATTGGATGAGGCCAGCGCGGCCTTGGGAGTGGGACGCTCGGTGGCGCGCTCGACGGCAACGGCTGAACTTCTGTTGACAATCCAGCGTGATTTATACAATCTGATGGCTGAGACGGCGGCTACGCCCGAGAACGCCGCCCGTTTCCGCAAGATTGACGCGGCCCGCGTGACCTGGCTCGAAGAGCAGTTGGACAATCTCAGCCAAAGGGTTGCTATCCCCTCGGAATTCATTGTGCCGGGTGATACGCCCGCTGGGGCGGCGCTCGACCTGGCGCGCACCATCGTCCGTCGCGCCGAGCGCCGCGTGGCTCGTCTGGTGCTGAGCGGCTATCTCGAAAACCCTCATCTCTTGCCTTATCTCAACCGTTTGTCGTCGTTGTGTTTTGTGCTGGAATTGCTCGAAAATGCCGAAGCGGGCCAGCAGCAACCTACTCTGGCCAAAAAGGCCTGACGAGACTGCCAGGCCTTTTTGGGCAGGGGGGCGCAGCTTACGGCTGAGCGGTTGCCAGGGCGGCTTCGATTGCCTCAGCAAAGCGCTCGAAAGGCTGCGCTCCGGTCAACAATTCGCCGTTGATGACAAAAGCGGGGGTGCCGGTAACGCCGGCAGCTTTGCCGTCCACCTGATCTTGTTGGACTTGTTCGAGGTATTTGTTGCTGTTCAGGCATTGCTTGAATTTGCCCAGGTCGAGATCGAGTTCATCGGCAAAAGCAATCAGCCGTTTTTCGGTGAAATCACCAACATTCTCACCGGTCTGGTTATAGAAAAGATAATCGTGATATTCCCAGAATTTGTTCTGATCGCCGGCGCAGTAAGCGGCCTGGCCTGCGGCGACTGATTCCGGCCCGATCCATTGCCCGAAAGTGCGGAAAACAAAGTACACCTTGCCGGTTTTGACATAGGTTTCGACGATTTTCATCTCGGTGCCATCGGTGAGAAAACGGGCGCAGTAAGGGCATTGGTAGTCAGAATATTCGATGATTTTCACCGGGGCGTTCGGGTCTCCCATGGCATTGGCCTGCGCCAGTGGGCGCACCTCGGGGGTGATTTGAACGATGTTGCCGACCGGGGTTAGGGCCGAAACAATGGAGGGAGCAGCCAGGATCAATACGGCCATCAATACCACTGCGCCGATGATTGCAAACGCCGTCAGCCGTTGACGGCGTTGCCGCTGGCGGCGGCGTTCTTGTAAGAGTTGTTTCTTGCTGCTGCTGGCGGCGGCACGTTCTTGTTTGTTAGAGATGGGGGTATTACTCATGAGAGAAGCTCCTGAAATGGGGTGAACAGATATGCATTGTGCCATGAATAAGAGTGTTTGTCCAGAGCCGTCAAGAGATAGGCAAGCGCTCATCCTGACCCGGCGAGATAATTTGTGGGCAAACCAGCATGTAGCCCACGCCAGGGCAGCGTTGAATCAAGCGGGGATGGGCGGGGTCATCTTCGATCTTTTGACGCAAATAGCGGATGTAGGCGCGCAGGTAGTCGAGATCGTTGCGGTATTCTTGTCCCCAAACGGCAGTCAGCAACTGTTCGTGTAACATCACTTGGTTGGCGTGAGTGGCCAGCTCGCGCAGCAAGCTGTACTCGGTGGGCGTCAGATGGATTTCCTGGCCGCGGCGGGTCACACGGCGGCGCGCCAGGTCAATTCTCAGGTCGCCGCAGACAATTTCTGCTTCGCCGGGGGCGGTAGGTTCGCCTTTCGAGCGTTTCATCACTGCTTGGATGCGTGCCAGCAGTTCTTTGGCGCTGAAAGGCTTGGTGATGTAATCGTCTGCGCCGGCTTCGAAACCTTGCAGCTTGTCGGCTTCACGCACTTTGGCTGTTAGCATGATGATGGGCACGTCGGAAAATTCGCGCACGCGCCGGGCGACCTCGTAGCCGTCCATTTGTGCCGAGAGAATCAGGTCGAGGACGATGAGATCGGGTTGTTCGATGGCGGTAGCCTGGATGGCGTGAGCGCCGTTGCAGGCTACAATGACCTCGTAGCCGGTAGCAGTGAGCACTTCATACAGCAGGCGCACCAGTTTGGGCTCATCGTCAACGATGAGAATGCGGCCTTTGCTCATACTTCCTCGCTGGCGAATTGACTCTTGGGCAGGGAGAAATACAACGTGGTGCCTTCCCCGACTTTGCTTTCGATCCAGATGCGTCCACCGTGGGCCTCCACAATCGCTCGGGCAACAGGCAACCCCAAACCGGTGCCAGAGATGTGGTAGCCGGCAGCCGCTCGGACGCGGAAATATTTCTCGAAGATGGGAATCAAGTCTTCGGGGGATATGCCAATCCCCTGATCAGCAATGCTGATGACGACATCTGTTTGACGGCTTTCCCCTCGCATGACGATGAGGCCGCCCTCCGGCGAGTAGCGGATGGCGTTCTCGATGATATTGCGAAAGACTTGCTTGAGCCAGTGCGGGTCTGCCTCCACTAAGGGGAGTTCTGGCGGGAAATCTACGACGATGCGGTGGATGCTCGTGCGCCGTTGGGCTTCCTGAGCGACTTCGTGCGCCAGTTTCCCCAGCCGCAAGGGTTGCTTTTCGAGAACGAGTTGCTCGACCTCGATGAGGGATGAATCGAGGATGTCTTTGAGCATGGCTTGCATATTGTCGCACTCGTCTTCGATCAGGCGCAGGAACTCGGCCTGTTTTTCGCGGCTCCACTCGATTTCGTCTAACAGCAGGGCGGATGAGTAGCCCTTGATGGCAGAGAGCGGCATGCGCAACTCGTGCGACAGGGTAGCCATGATCTCGGCGCGCAAGATTTCGGCGCGGCGCGCTTGGCGCACAGCATCGGCTTGGGCTTCAAGCCGGTCACGGTCTATGGCCAGGGCAATCAGGTCGGCCAGAGTCTGCACAAAGGGCAGGTCAGCCAGGGTGAAACGGGCGGCTTCGTTGAGAGATTCGAGGACGAGGACGCCGTATTTTTGTTTGCCTACCATAATGGGGGCTGCCAGGACGCAGTAGGGGGTGACGTTGGCCTTCACCGAGCGGACGAAGATTTCGCGGTTGTAGGGGCGCATATCGGCCATTGCCGCGGCGACTTCTTCGGGGGTGCAGAGCAGCTTTGCCTGCTGTTCGTCATAGACTTTGCCGGTGATCGATTCGCCGGCGCGCAACCCCATGTCTTTCAGGCTGTCCATGTCGAAGCCGAAGGCCGCCGCCGGACGGAAAAGCCCGGCAGATTGGTCCCACAACATAACCGTACCCACATCGGCTTGCTCGACTACGCCGATGATTCTCTTCATCACGGCGTCGAGCAATTCAGGCAGATCGAGGGGAGCGGTGAGCGTCTTGGCTACCTCGGTTAGGGCGTGTAACTCTTTTACGAGCCGTTCCTGGTCGTTAGGCTTAGGCGGCATGGCAATCGGAGCAAGAGGTGGCGAAAGTTGTTTGCACGATAATCATATCACGAATCGCTCGTTTGGATGTCCTGCGCGGCTGAGCAGAAATATACATTGCTTGAGCCCTTGTGGGTTGGGCGCCAGACGGGCTGTTTGCGAAGCCGCCAGGCCGCTCAGCTCTTCGAGCAAGAAAGCGTCCATCTGGCACAGAGCGGGGTGATCGGCAAGGATGGCGGCGTAGGGGCAGTGGGTGATGATGATGCGCGGTGCGCTGGCGTGAGCTTCCCAGCGTGCCCGATAGGACATTTGGTTCAAGCGGCTGACGGCCTGGGCAACCCTTTGGCTGAGATTGCCCTGCACGCTCCCATGTTGCCCAGCTAAACTGACGGCGATTGCTCGCATGAGGGCCGATGGCTCGCCTGGGGAGCTGCACGTGGCCAGTTGCTGCAACAACACATGCGCCAGTCGGTCGAAATTGTGTTGTGAATTCTGCGAGGTGGTCGTATAGAGCAGCGCTGGCCGGCCGCCGCCGGCAGGCTGTTGTTGCCCAATCACCTGTACAAGCCCTTGGGCCGAGAGGACAGCCAGATGGTGGCGGGCATTGGCCGCACTCATCTTCAGCGCCCGGCCGATCTCGGCGGCTGAGGCTACCTGTTTGTGCTGTAAATAATCCAGTAATCGCTGTCGGGCGGTTTTCTTGATGGCCATGTCTCGTCGGGGTGTGGTGAAACGGCGTTCTGTTGGAGTGTGAGGGCTTTTGTGGTTACCTGGGGTGACAGTATACTCCATAGCGCCAATAATGCAAATATATATTCGCGTTATTCCGATTGACAGGCCTGCCGATGGCGGTATAATCGGGTTCTGACAGTTTGGTGAAGCTTCTTCTTCGCGCTGACTGGCATTCATCCTGTGTGGAGGTTGCCCATGAGTGAAACCCTCGACTCGCCTGGTTATGACATCCCTGCCGAGTTGCAAAACCAGGTCAAAATCACCACCCTGGACAAGATTTACAACTGGGGTCGCCGTTCTTCGATTTGGCCGATGATGTTTGGTCTGGCGTGCTGCGCGATCGAGATGATCTGCACGGCGGCCAGCCGTTTCGATTTTGCCCGCTTCGGCATGGAAATCATGCGTCCCAGCCCCCGTCAGGTGGATTTGATGATTGTCTCTGGGACGGTAACGAAGAAAATGGCGCCCCAGGTTGTTCGCCTGTACAACCAGATGCCTGAACCCAAATATGTGATCGCCATGGGGGCGTGCGCCTCGGGCGGCGGGCCTTTCAAGGAGGGCTACAACGTCGTCCCAGGCATTGATCGCTACCTGCCGGTGGACGTGTACATCCCCGGCTGTCCCCCCACGCCGCAGGCGCTTTTGCACGGCTTCATCCGCCTGATGGAAAAGATAGACAAGGAAACGCTCAGCACCTCGCGCTGGTATCGCAAAGAGCCAATTCCGGCTATCCCGGTGCCTATCCTAGGGCCTGATATTTACGACCCCCGCCAGATAACTGCCATCCAGCAGTACACCCGCGATAAATTGGCCCAGCAACAGGCTGAAGCAGAGCCGCTCGCTGAGCAAAAGGCTGGATAAGACGGAGCGCCAGGTATGGAACAGACACCCACCCTCATCTCTGCTCTCGAAACCCGTTTCCCTGAAGCAGTGACGCCTGACCAGCGTAAAGGTTACAGCGGTTACCTTGTCCACCCGGAGAACTTGCTCGAGGTAGCTACCTTCATCCGAGACGAGTTAGGTTACGATTACCTGTCCTCGCTCACCGGTGTGGACTATTTGCCTGAAGGCAAAATGGAAGTGGTTTATCACGCTTACCAGAGCACAGGCGGCGGCGCGCTGGTCTTCAAAACCCAAACACCGCGCCAGAATCCCGAAGTCCCCTCGCTGGTCTCGGTTTATCCCGGCGCTGAATTGCAGGAGCGTGAAGCCTGGGATTTGCTCGGCATCCGCTTCCGCGGCCACCCCGACTTGCGCCGTATTCTGCTTTGGGAGGGTTTTGCCGGGCATCCCTTGCGCAAGGACTGGCGCGAACCCTTCTACGAAGACGAGGGCAAACCTTTCAAAAGCCGCTGGCCCGAAGGCCGGGCTTACCGCATTGAGGACAAAAACCCCTTCGGCAATAATGTGGATTACCCGGCGGGTTTCGACCCTGAAACCTGGCTGCCCGAAGGTGAGGCCGCCTTGTACGGCGCTCTGGCTCAGGCCGTGTACCCCGACGGCTCGCTGAAGACCGACACCATCATCGTCAACCTCGGCCCCCAGCACCCTTCCACCCATGGCGTCTTCCGCATGGCGGCCCGCCTGGATGGGGAAACCATCGTGGATTTGAAACCGGCCATAGGTTACTTGCACCGCAATCACGAGAAAATCGGCGAGCGCAATACCTTTCTCGGCAATATGCCCTTTACCGACCGGCTGGACTATCTCTCCTCCATGAGCAACAACTTTGGTTACGCCCTGGCTGTCGAAAAACTGATGGGCATCCGTCCGCCGGAACGCGCCGAGTACTTGCGCGTGATCATGGCCGAACTGACCCGTATCTCTAACCATCTGATGGCCATTGGCGCCTTGCTCAATGACTTGGGCGCCTATTTCACCCCCATGCTTTATGCCCTGGAAGAGCGCGAACTGATCCTGGACATCTTCGAGGCCGTTACAGGCTCGCGCATGATGTGCAACTATTTCCGCTTTGGCGGCGTGGCGCGCGATTTGCCTGAGGGTATCTTGCCCAAGATCCGCCAACTGGTCTATGACCGTTTGCCGCGCAAAATGGACGATTTGGACGTTTACATTACCCAAAGCGAGATCGTGCGCCATCGCTGTGAGGGGGTGGGCGTTCTCACCGCCGAGCAGGCGATTGCCCTCTCGATGGCAGGCCCTGTCTTGCGGGCTTCGGGTGTGCCCTACGACGTGCGCCGCGCCGACCCCTACAGCATCTACGATCGCTTCGATTTCGATGTCGCCGTGCGCTACCATGGCGATATCTACGACCGTTATCTCATCCGCATGGATGAAATTCGTCAATCGTGTCGCATCATTCAGCAGGCGGTGGACACCATCCCCGAAGGTCGTATCCAGGAAGGGAAGCCGCAATACCAGGTGCGTGTGCCGCCCGGCGAGGCCTACGGCCGCGTGGAAGGGCCCAAGGGCGAGCTGGGCTTTTACGTCGTTTCTAACGGGAAACCGAACCCCTGGCGTTATCACGTCCGCGCCCCTTCGTTCATCAACCTCACCGGTCTGGCGCCGATGTCCATCGGCAACAAAATCGCCGATGTGGTGGCAATCCTCGGCTCAATTGATATCGTCTTGGGTGAAACTGATCGCTAGGAGCGTGCTATGTACGGATTTGGCGTTATCAAAGGCTTGGGGGTGGCCTTCAAACATCTCATTGAAACCTACCTCGACGACATCCGCCTGTGGGGTCGGCGTTATCGCACCCCCGAGGGGATTGAATATCGCCGCAGCACTGAAACGCGGGGTGTCTTTACCGTCCAATACCCTGAGGAAAAGCTGCCCGTGCCGGAGGAATTCCGCTTCATCCCCTTCTTGCTTTACGAATTGGATGAAAACGGCAACAGGGTCGAGCGCTGCACTTCCTGCGGCATTTGCTCCAAAGTTTGCCCGCCGCAATGCATCTGGATCGTGCGTTCTACCGACCCCAAAACCGGCAAGCCTATCCCAGCCCCGGCTGAATTCTATATTGACGTGGATGTGTGCATGAATTGCGGCCTGTGCGCCGAATACTGTCCTTTCGACGCCATCAAAATGGACCATGATTACGAACTGGCAGTTTACGACCGGCAGAAGAGCAACCTGTTCAACAAAGAAAAGCTGCTCAAACCGGTTTCGTATTACGCTACCATTCGGCCGGTCAATTACGCCAACGAGACAGCCGCGCGGGCGGCCGCCGAAGCGGCGCGAGCGGCTAAAAAGGCCAACGAATAGCGCTGCCTGTTGCGGCTGTGGGTATTCATGTACAATCACGATACAGACCTGCTTTTCCCCCCGCGGCTCATCCCCGCCCTGCGTGACTTGCGCGGCCCGACCTGGCGTGAGCTGGTCGAGCGGGTCAGTACCCTGCCGCCAACAGCCCCTGACCGCTTGAGCTTTCTGCTATTGATGGTAAAACTGCATGGCTGCGCTGGCTGTCAGGCTGATTCTTACAAGGCCATGCATGGCTGTACGCAATGTGCCTTACAAACCCTGCGCCGCTTTCATGGCGACGATGATGAGCTTCTGACAATGTTCCAGGAAGCCCGGCGCGAAGTGACAAAATATTTGCAAAGAACTTGAAAGGTATCCCATGACAAAAGACCGTTTGACCGAACAGGCTGTTTTTGCAGCCCTCAGTAAGGTGCAAGAACCGGAATTGCACAAAGACCTTGTTTCACTGAACATGATTCGCGACGTGAAGATCGAGGCTGGCAAGGTCAGTTTTACCCTGGTTTTGACCACGCCGGCTTGCCCGCTCAAATCTCAGATCGAGCAGCAGGCGCGGGCTGCTGTGGCTGCCTTGCCGGGAGTGAGTGCGGTTGAGATAAAGATGGATGCCAGTGTCCCCAACGATGGGCGCACGCGCGGCTTGTTGCAATTGCCCATTCGCAACGCTATTGCGGTTGCCTCTGGCAAGGGCGGCGTGGGTAAAAGCACGGTGGCCGTCAATCTGGCTGTGGTGTTGGCGCAAAGCGGGGCGCGCGTTGGCCTGCTCGACGCCGATATCTATGGGCCTAATATTCCCATCATGATGGGCGTTGCCAATTTGCCCCCTCAGAGCGGCGAGAAGCTCACCCCGGCGGTGGCCCACGGCGTCGAGTTGATGTCCATCGGTTTCCTGGTCAAGCCTGGCCAGCCCTTGGTCTGGCGTGGGCCGATGTTGCATTCGGCTATCCGCCAGTTCCTCACCGATGTCACCTGGAGTGAGCTGGACTACCTGGTGATTGATCTGCCCCCCGGCACAGGTGATGCCGCTCTCAGCCTGGCTCAGTCGCTCCCGCTGAGCGGCGCTGTCATCGTCACTTTGCCTCAACAGGTTTCACTGGACGACGCCCGCCGCGGCCTGGAAATGTTCCGCATGTTGAACGTTCCCATCCTGGGTGTGATCGAGAACATGAGCTATCTCGAACTTCCCGATGGGACGCGCCTGGATGTCTTCGGCACAGGCGGCGGAGAACGTTTGGCGCGGGAGGCCGGTGTGCCGTTCATTGGCTCTGTTCCCATGGATGCTACCGTGCGCGTGGGCGGCGATCAGGGCTTGCCCGTTGTTGTATCTCAGCCGCAATCGTCTGTGGCTCGTGCCTTGCGCGCCATCGCAGAAGATGTCGCCGCCAAGGTGAGCGTGGCTGCTTTGCAACAGACGTATCTGCCTCCCATCAAAATCGTCGGCTAGCTGCTGCTAGAAGGATTTGATGCAACCTGTAATTGTGGGCGTCCGTTTCCAGAAGGGCGGTAAAATCTACCACTTCTCCGCCGGGGAAGTGGCCGACCTGCGGCCGATGGAGTATGTCGTGGTCGAGACCAGCCGCGGCCTTCAGGTGGGGCAGGTGACCCACTATATCGAGAATCCCACCCCCCCGCCGGACGGCGCTTGGAAAGCGGTACAACGCCGCGCCACACCGCGTGATCTGGTCACCCGCCAGCTCTGGCAGGAGAAAGAGGCGGCGGTGGTGGCGGCTTGCCGCCAGAAAGTGGCCGAACTCAAACTGGCTGACTTGAAAATCGTGGCTGCTGAATATAGCCTGGATGGCAGCCGCCTGACGGTGAGTTATTGCACCGAGGCTGGCGATAAACTCGACTTACGCCCCCTGCGCAAAGCCATTGCCCGCCTCTACCCTCAAACCCAGGTCGAGCTTCACCAAATCGGGCCGCGCGATGTGGCTAAAATGCTAGGCGGCATGGGCGCCTGCGGCCTGGAATGCCGCTGCTGCACCGCTTTCCTCACCGATTTCAGCCCCATTTCGATCAAGATGGCCAAAGACCAGAGCATCTCCCTCACCCCAACCGAAATTACCGGCATGTGCGGGCGCCTGCGCTGTTGCCTGGTCTACGAATACGAGCAGTATGCCGAAGGCCGCAAGAACCTCCCCAAGAAGGGCAAGCTGGTGATCACCTCGCTGGGTGAGGGCAAGATCGTAGAGGTTTTGCCGCTCAAAGGTGCCGTGCTTGTCGAACTGCCTAGCGGCGCCCGCCACGAATTCACCAAAGACGAATTCCAACTCAAAGGGGAGGAGACCCCTGCCCCAAAGCCGCAAGCCCCTCCTGCCAAGAAGACCGAAGCATCTCCGTCCATCCGTAAGAAGACCAAGTCATGACAACCGACATCCCTCAACCAGACGCCTGGCCCACGCCTCAGCGCATCCTGGTCATTCTTGCCCATCCCGACGACCCGGAGTTCTTCTGTGGCGCAACCATCGCTCGTTGGACGCATCTCGGCCACGACGTGCGCTATTGCTTGCTCACTTGCGGCGACAAGGGCACCAAAGACCGTTCCCTGGACAACGCCGCCTTGTGCCAGATTCGTCAGAACGAGCAGCGTGCCGCCGCCGCCGTCTTGGGCGTCCATCAGGTGCGTTTCTTGGGTTACGAAGATGGCTACCTTATCCCCGACTTGAACCTGCGCCGCGACATCACCCGCGTGATCCGTCAGGAGCGCCCGGATATCTTGGTCACCTGCGACCCAACCACCCTTTACCCCGACAACAGCCGCCTCAATCACCCCGACCACCGCGCCGCCGGACAGGCTGCCCTCGATGCCGCTTTCCCCGCCGCTCGCGACCACCTCTACTTCATCGAGCTTTGGCGCGATGAACGCCTCGAACCGCATATCGTGCGCGAAGTGTGGATTTGCGGCACGCAACAGCCCAACGTCACGTTGGACGTGACCGAATACTGGGAAAACAAAATCCTGGCTCTCTACGAGCACAAAAGCCAGATTGGCGATCCCCAACAGCTTGCTGAGCGTCTGCGTAACCGTCGCACAGCCGATAGTACGCCTGATGCGCCGCGTTACGAAGAGAAATTCAGGCGGCTGATACTGGCCTGATAGGTCTATCGTGAACCTCCCTTGCTTTTCTCTCAGGGTCGAAGGTCGTGAGCATAAGCTCCCCTTCGACCCTGTGACTTTGCCGGGGTTGGCGCAAGCCTCTCCTCTTGGTTGACGAACCTATGCCTCCTCGCAAACCTCTTTCTCCTTTTCGCCGTCGCTTGTTGTTGGTCTTCATGACCGTCGGTTGTTCTTATCTGACGGTTGTTGCGGCCGTAGGCATTGCCACCCACAACATGCTCGTGACCGCCATTAGCTTGGTGTCGCTGGTTTTGCTCATCGTGCTGGCGCTGTTGCTGAGCGCCTGGCTGTCTGCGCCGGTTGACGAAGCCAGCCGGCGCATTGCCGATCTGACCCTCCTGCAGAAAATCAGCACTCAGTTAGGCGCGGCGCGCAGCCCCCAGGAAGTGGCCGCCATTGTGGCAGACGGTGTCAAAAGGCTTAGCGGTGCCGAGGATGTCCGCGTCTTCGCTTACGATGCCGAACACGACGCCTTGACGCCTATCTGGGCCCACAGCCATAAGCGTTACGAAGCCTCTTTCGGCGTTCCACCTCGCCGCAATGGCCTCACCGCTCAGGCCGCCCGCAGCGGCCAGATTCTGGTGGTCAATGCCCCCGCTCAGCACCCTCTCTACCGCAACTATGTCGGCGATTGGCCCTTGCGGGCCATTGCCAGCGTGCCCTTCGTGCGCGCCGGGCGCACCCTGGCGGTGATGAACGTCGCCAGTGTAGCGGCCCCTCACCAATTTACCCCGCCTGAGATTAGCGCATTGCAAATCCTGGCCGAACAGGCCGCCCTGGCTTTGGAAAACGCTTATCTCTATCAGGACCTCGAAAAACGCATCGAAACCCGCACAGCCGAACTGGCGCGGCGCGTTGACCAACTCGATCTCATCAGCCATGTTGGCCGCTTCATCACCCTCTTGCGCACGCCAGAAAGCCTCTTACCCACCATTGCCGATCTCATCCGCGCCGCCTTCGATTTCTACGCCGTGCAAATCATGATGATTGACGCTGAATCCGGCGAACTTTGCCTGGTCGCCTTGTCCTCTGTCGAAACGAAGGCGCCATCTGCCCCGCTGGAGCGTTGGCCGCTGGGGAGAGGCCTTGCCGGGTGCGCTGCCAGCTCTGGCAAGGTGGTGGTCGTCAACGACGTTTCCAAGGACCCTCGTTACCTGCCCGACCCCGCTCTGCCGCAGACACGCTCCGAGATGTCTCTCCCCCTGCTCATTGCCGATCGCGTCATCGGCGTCCTTGACCTGGAAAGTGAACAGCCCGAAGCGTTCCGAACTGGCGACGAAAATGTCTTCCTCACCCTGGCCAATCAGATTGCGGTGGCCATTCACAACGCCGACCTGTTCCGCGCCGAGGCCGAAGCCCGCCGCGCCGCCGACAAACTGCGCGAGGTCGGCCAGATCGTCGGTTCAACTCTCGAACTCTCCGAGGTGCTCGAACGTATTTTGCATTCGCTCCAGGCGGTCCTGCGTTACGACAGCGCCTCTGTTCTTTTGCTCGAAGGCGATGCTCTCCAGGTCGAAGCTGTCCGTGGTTTTCCTGAACCCCAAAGGGTGCTGGGCTTCCGCATTCCCCTGACAGTTTTCCCCCTCGACCGCCAGATCATCGAGAGCGCCGCTCCCCTCATCCTGCGCGATGTTCACGATAGCCCCGAATGGCGTGCCCAAGATGTCCCCGGTACAGAGCAGATTCGCGGCTGGATGGGCATTCCGCTGATTGCCTCAGGCAAAGTGATTGGCTTGCTGGCGATAGACAGTTACCGCGTGGGGGAATACAACGCTTTGCATCTGCCCTTGGCCACAGCTTTTGCCAACCAGGTGAGCATTGCCGTCGAGAACGCCCGCCTCTTCGCTGAGCTGCGTCAGCGCGCTCAACAGTTGGCAACGCTCAATGAGTTGGGGCGCATTGTCTTCGGTGAACTGGATGCCGTCAACATCCTGCATACTTTGTGCAGGCAGTTGAAGTCGGTCGTGCCGCTGGATGCCTTCTATGCCTCCTTGTACCATGCTGACAGCGGACGTCTTTCGTTCCCGGTGCGCTACGAAGATGGCGTCTATCAGCCGCCTGATGAAGGGCCGCTCGAAAATTTCCCCTGGAGTGCCCGTGTGATTGCCTCCCGTCAGCCTTTGTGTGTGTTACGCAGCCAGGAGGAATTGGTCGAAGAGATCGAGCGCCGTCGTCGGGCAGGGGACGACCAGCCGGTATCTGCCTCGATGTTGTTTGCCCCTCTCCTGGTGGGGGCCGAGATTCTGGGGGTGATTTCTGTGCAGTCCAATACCCTCCAGGCTTATACCGACACTGACCTCAAACTGTTGGTGGGCACAGCCCAGCAGACCGCCATTGCCTTGCACAATGCTGAACTTTACCATCAAGCGCAGCTCGCCCGCGCCGAAGCCGAACAGGCCAACCGCCTCAAATCCGAATTCCTGGCAAACATGTCCCACGAGTTGCGCACCCCGCTCAATTCCATCATCAACTTTGCCTATCTGCTCAGCATGGGCAGTGAAGGCCCGCTCAACCCCGACCAGGAAGACCTCATCAACCGCATCGCCGAAGCAGGCCGCCATTTGCTCAACCTGATCAACGATTTTCTCGACCTGGCCAAAATCGAAGCCGGGCGGCTCGAGCTGTACATCGAGGAAGTTCATCTGCCGCCATTGATTGACGATGTGCTGTCCACGGCAGCGGGCCTGCTGCGAGGCAAACCTGTCGAGCTGCGCTGCGAGATTGCCCAGCCGCTTCCCTCCGTGCGCGCCGACCGAACCCGCATACGACAGGTGCTGCTCAATTTGCTCTCCAACGCGGCTAAATTTACCGAGAGCGGGCATATCACCCTGCGCGCCAGCGCTGGCAATGGCTGGGTCACCCTGAGCGTGGCCGATAGTGGCATTGGTATGGCCCCCGAAGATATTCCCCGCGCCTTTGCCGATTTCGTCCAGTTGGACGGCGGCTTGGCGCGCCGCGCCGGCGGCACCGGACTGGGTTTGCCCATCAGCAAGCGCTTCGTCGAAATGCACGGCGGGCGCATTTGGGCCGAAAGCCAGCCGGGACGCGGCTCCACCTTCTATTTCACCCTGCCCTGTTTCGAGGCATCGTCTACCCCCGCAGAAACCCCACCGCCTGCCGAGCAGCCAGATACGTCTCAAACCTCACCCCCCTGTGTGTTGATCATTGACGATGATCCTCAAGCCTGCGAAATGGTTGCGTCGCAGTTGACACACGGCTATAATGTTCTTGCCCTGAATGATAGCCGCTGCGCTGTAGAAAAAGTGCGCCAAATCCGCCCGGATGTGGTGGTTTTGGATGTCATGATGCCTCATCAGGACGGCTGGGAAGTGCTCAAAACCCTGAAATCCGACGCCGAGACGCAATCTGTCCCTGTCGTCATTTGCAGTGTTCTACGGGAGACCAGCTTAGCCATGTCTTTGGGCGCCAGTGATTATCTCGTCAAACCTGTAACCCCGCAGGACGTGCAACGCGTGATGAGCCGATACGCACCTGCCGGTGGACGAATCCTGGCTGTGGATGATGACCCCAATGCCCTGGACATCCTCCAACGCCTGCTGGGGGGTGCTGCTTACCAGGTCATCGCCGCCCAGAATGGCCAGGCCGGCTTGCAAGCTGCCCGCCGCCAATTGCCTGATGTCATCGTCTTGGACCTGATCATGCCCGACCTGAGCGGTTTCGATGTTTTGGCCGAACTCCGCCAGGACGAAAAACTGGCCGATGTACCGGTCGTTATTGTTACCGCCAAAGACCTTTCCCCGCAGGAACGTCAGCAATTGCAGGCCAGCGCCACGGTCTTGCTGCAAAAAGGTCAATATTCTTCCGAAGAAATCAACCAGACCATTCGCCGTGCCCTGGCCCGGAGACCTCTTGGAGGCGTCCATGACTGAATTACGCGTCACCTCCCCTCAACAGGCTCGCGTCTTGGTTGTTGAGGATGACCCCAACAACCGTTTGGTCATTACCCGCTTGCTCAGACTGGCCGGTTTGTCTGCTGAGAACATCTACGAAACAGACGGCGATGCGGCCAGCTTCATCCGCCAGCATAATCTCTCGGGGCTAGACCTGATTTTCCTCGATTTGCAATTGCCGCGCAAAGATGGTTATGCTGTCTTGCAGGAACTGCGCGCCGAACCGACCTGCGCCGCCACCCGCATTGTGGCCCTCACCGCCAACGTCATGCGCCAGGATGTCGAGCGCGCCCGCTCGGCCGGTTTCGATGGCTTCATCGGCAAGCCGATTGATGGCCGCCGTTTCTCAGACACCTTGAAGCGCCTTCTGGCAGGAGAGCCGGTGTGGATGATCGTGTGACGTTAACAGAGTTAACGCGCCTGAACGCCCTGGCCGAGGCCTTGACGGCGCTGGATGCCTCTCTGCCTCTCGAGGATGCCCTGCGCTTGATTGCCGCCCAGGGCCGGCGCCTTTTCAACGCCCGTTTGGCCGCCATCAGCGTGGTGTATGGCCTTGGCCAGGAAAGCCCTCTCACCGTCGTTGACCTGCAAAGACCTGTCGGCAACGAACGCGCCATTGCCCGCAGCCTGGAAAATTTCGGCATGGCCGTTCAGCTATATCAGCAAACCGCCGCCACACGCCTCAGCGGCGCTGAATTGTCCCAACGCCCGGCCTGGCATAACCTGGCGCAGCAACTCGGCACAGGCCAGTTACAAGCCGGCTGGCTGGCTGCCCCCCTGCGCCGCAGTGATGGACAATGCCTGGGCTACCTGCAACTGGTCGCCGGCGGCCTCCAGGATTTCACCCCCGCCGATGCCGCCTTGCTCACCGCTTACGTCGCCGCAGCGGCCTTGCTCATCGAAAACCAGTGGCTCAACCGCTCCGAACAACATGCTCGCCAGGCTGCCGAAACCTTGCGCGTGGCCAGCCTGGCCCTCACTCAGCAACTCGAGCTGGAAGATGTCCTCCAGGTTCTGCTCGATTACCTCAGTTGGATTGTCCCTTACGATTGCGCTAGCGTGATGTTGCTGGAGAACTCTCAATGCCTGGTGGTGCGCGCCATTCGCAGTTACGCCACGCAGCCCGCTCACACGCCCCAGAACGGCGATCTCTACGAGTTGCAGGACAATCCTGTGCTTCAAGAACTGCTTCTCAGCCGTAAGGCTCTGTACATCCCCGATGTGGCTTGCCAGCCCCGCTGGAAACAACAACGCGACAGCGCTAACCGCAGTTGGCTGGGCTTTCCCCTGGTGGCCGAAGACCGCGTCCTTGGCCTGTGCGCTCTCGAAAAGGCCGAACCGGGTTTCTTCAGCGAGACGCACCAACGCTTGGCTGAAGCGCTGGCGGCCCAGGCAGCAGTCGCTATCCAAAACGCCTCGCTCTTTCAGCGCTTGAGCCTCTCCGAAGAACGTTACCGCGCCGCCGCCGAACTGACCTCCGATTTCGCCTACGCTTTTCGCCTGGAAGCTGATGGCCGCCTGACTTGCGAGTGGGTCACCGACGCCTTCAGCCGCATTACCGGTTTTGCTCCCCACGAAGTGAGCGCCGAAAACGGCTGGGCCGCCCTGACGCATCCCGAAGACCGTTCCATCGCCGTCGAGCATTGTCACACCGTGCTGACAGGCAAGCCCTGCATCAGCGAATATCGCATCGTTACCAAAGAGGGGCAAATCCGTTGGCTGCAAAATTTCACCCGCCCCGTTTGGGACGCCGAACAACGCCGCCTGACGCGTTGCTTTGGCGCCGCCCGCGATATCACCGAAAGCCGCCAGCGTCAGCGTGAACTGGAAGCTGTGGCCGGCCTTGCCTCAGCCTTGCGCTCGGCTCCCCGGCGCAACGACATGCTCAATATCATCCTCGACCACATCGTCGCTCTCGTGCAGGCCGATGGCGCTGCCCTGGTCGCTCCGGATGCGGCTACCGGCGGCACGCTCGTCGAGGCCGGGTGCGGCCTGTGGGCCGGCTGGAGCGGCCTGCGCCAGGGGCGCGGCGAGGGCATCAGTGGCCAGGTGATCAACTCCGGTCTGGGCTATTTCAGCCATAAACCCGACCAAGACCCTTTGCGCTCGTCTGCCGAAGCTATTCAAGGCCCGCTTTCCGTGACCTGCATCCCGCTCGTCTCTCAAGAGACTGTTGTGGGGGCGCTGTGGGTTGGGCGGCACACCCCCCTTTTGGAAGCAGACCTTCGCCTGGTCAATGCGGTGGCCGATATCGCCGCCAATGCCTTGCAGCGGGCGGCTCTCTTCGAGCAGACCGAACGCCGCCTGCAGCGTCTCCTCGCCTTGCGTTCGGTTGACCGTGCCATCGCTTCCAGCCTGGATTTGCAAGTCGTCCTCAACATCTTGCTTGACCAGGTGACGACCCAGCTTGGCGTGCATGCCGCCGCCATTTACTTGTTCGATCCGGCGATCCAATTCGTGACCTTGCACGCCGTGCGCGGCTTTCGCTCCCCGGTGATCGGGCGCGTCTCCCTCCGCCTTGGCGAAGGCTACACGGGGCAGGCTGCCCTCGACCGCCGCATCGTGCGTTCCCCGGCGGCCAACGAGACAGAGCCTGCCTATCACCTCACCCCCTGGCTTTTGGGCGAAGGCTTTGTCGCCGGTTTCTCCGTTCCCCTGGTCGCTAAGGGCCAACTCGAAGGGGTTTTGGATGTCTTTCACCGCCATAGCCTCCAACCCGACCACGAATGGCTGGGCTTCCTGGAAACCCTTGCCGGCCAGGCGGCTATCGCCATCGAAAATGCCCAACTCTTCGACAGCTTACAACGCACCAATACCAAACTCACCCAGGCCTACGATGCCACCATCGAAGGCTGGTCGCGGGCGCTCGAACTGCGCGACAAGGAGACCGAAGGCCATTCCCAACGAGTTACAGAGATGACGCTGCAACTGGCGCGCGCCATGGGCATGAGCGAGACCGAACTGGTACACGTGCGCCGCGGCGCCTTGCTCCACGACATCGGCAAAATGGGCATCCCCGATGCTATCCTGTTGCGCCCGGGGCCGCTGGCCGAACCTGAATGGCAGATCATGCGCCTGCACCCCAAGTATGCCTATGATATGCTCTCCCCCATAGACTACCTGCGCCCGGCCCTCGACATCCCCTATTGTCATCACGAAAAGTGGGACGGCAGCGGCTACCCGCGTGGCCTGAAGGGTGAACAAATCCCACTGGCGGCGCGCATCTTTGCCATTGCCGATGTGTGGGATGCCCTCTCGTCCGATCGCCCCTACGGCCAGGCCTGGCCGCGTGAAAAGGCCTTGGCCTACATCCGTGAACAATCCGGCAAGTATTTCGACCCCAAGGTCGTCGAAACCTTCTTGCACTTGTTCGACGACACTCTCACCGAAAGGTAACTGCCCTCATGACCGATTGGCTCTCCCAAGCTCAACAGTTGTTCGACTATACCCAAGCTCTGCGCCGCGATTTTCACCGCCACCCAGAATTGGGCTTCGAGGAAGTGCGCACTGCCAGCGTGGTGGCGCGCGAATTGACTTCTCTCGGCCTTGAAGTGACCAGCGGCGTTGCCAAGACAGGCGTCATCGCTTTACTCGAAGGCGGACGCCCCGGCCCGGTAGTGCTGATGCGTTTCGACATGGATGCTCTGCCTATCCAGGAAGAGACCGGGGCCGAATACGCCTCGCAAAACCCCGGGGTGATGCACGCCTGCGGGCACGACGGCCATACCGCCATTGGCCTGACGGTAGCCAAAATGCTAGCTGCCCGCCGCGCCGAACTTCCTGGCACGCTCAAATTCGTCTTCCAGCCTGCCGAAGAAGGCTTGGGCGGCGCACAGAGCCTCGTCGCCGCAGGTGCGCTGGAAAACCCCCGCCCTCATATCTCGCTGGCGCTTCACTTGTGGAACGACCAGCCTCTTGGCTGGCTGGCTGCCAGCGTTGGCCCCACCATGGCAGCCTCCGAAGTTTTCAAAATCCGCCTGACGGGCAAAGGCGGCCACGGCGCCATGCCTCATCATGCCATTGACCCCGTCTTGGCCGCCGCGCACCTCGTCACGGCCTTGCAAAGCATCGTCTCGCGCAACATCCCTCCCTTGCAAGCGGCTGTGCTCAGCGTCACCCAGATTCACGCTGGCGAGACGTTCAACGTCATCCCGCCGCAGGTCGAACTGAGCGGCACGCTGCGTTCCTTCGAGCCGGAAGTGCGCCAGCGCCTGCTGACGCGTCTCAGACAGATCGTCCACAGCGTGGCTGCGGCCATGGAATGCCAGGCCGAAATCGAACTGATTGCCCTCACCCCGCCGGTGATCAACGACCCCCAGGTGGCTGCCAAAGTCCAACATGCGGCGCAGCGTATTTTGCCCGATAGCACGCTGGAGACCAATTTCTGCACCATGGGGTCTGAAGACATGGCCTACCTGATGCAAGATGTTCCCGGTTGTTTCTTCTTCGTTGGCTCGGCCAACCCGCAGAAAGGCCTCACTGCCGCTCACCATCACCCCCGCTTCGATTTCGACGAGGCCGCTTTGCCCCGCGCCGCGGCGTGGATGGCCGCCGCGGCTTTGGAATGCCTCGGAGCAGCGGTATGAGCGCCTGGGGCAACGGCCACAAAAAGGCGTTACACTTCGACCACCCGCCGCAGCGGATCGTCTCGCTGGTCCCCTCCATAACCGAAAGTCTCTTCGATTTGGGCTTCGGGGCGGCGGTAGTCGGCCGTACCGATTATTGCCTGCACCCGGCCGAGGCGTTGGCCTCTGTGCCCAGCGTGGGCGGACCGAAGACGCCGCGCCTGGACGACATCCTCGCCCTTCATCCCGACCTGGTGCTGGCCAACCAGGAGGAGAATCCCCGCCCGGCTGTGGAGGCCCTCGAAGCTGCCGGATTGCGTGTCTTGGTCACTTTCCCCCAAACGGTACGCCAGGCGCTGGATGTGCTTTGGATGCTGGTGTGGTTGTTCATGGATCGCCAGGCTGCCATGCGTTTGGAAACCCTGGAATTGACCGTCAGTTGGGCCGAAGACGCCTTGGCCGAACGCCCCCCGCTGCGTTATTTCTGCCCCATTTGGCAGGGGCGCAGCGGCCAAACCGATTGGTGGATGACGTTCAACCAGGAAACCTACGCCGCCGATGTGTTGCGGCTGATGGGCGGCGAAAATGTGTTCGCCGCCCGCACGCGGCGCTACCCCCTGGCGGCAGACCTCGACCAGCAGCCGCCTGAGCCTGTCGGCCAGCGCGACACCCGTTATCCACGCGTCACCCTCGACGAGATTCGCCGCGCCCAGCCGGATATCATCCTTTTGCCCAGCGAACCCTTTGCTTTCACTGAAACGCACAAGGCCGACCTGGCGCATTGGCTGGCAGACACACCAGCCGGGCAGCGAAACCGCTTGGTCTTGCTCGATGGCAGCCTGATCACCTGGCATGGTACGCGCTTGGCGCGCGCTTTGCAGGTGTTACCCACGCTGCTGGCCGACGCCTGAAGTCTCGCCCTCAGCGACTTCCCTTTTTATGGAGTTAAACCCCCTATGGAAGATACTACCCCCTCCTTAAAGGTCAAGCAACCGCCGGTATTGTTCGATAAAACACAAGCTTTGCTGGACAAGATTACGGAACTGCTTGGCGGCACATTCATCAGCTACTGGAACAATCCCAAAGGCTCGGTTTGCCACAACGATGTGGTAACCTTGTACGAGATGCTCGAAAGGCTGGGCCGCTGTGAGACCATTTACCTGTTCATCAAATCGGACGGCGGCAACGGCCAGGCCGCTTTGCGCTTGGTAAACCTGTTGCGCCAGTATTGCAACCGGTTGATCGCCCTTGTGCCGTTGGAATGCGCCTCGGCGGCCACCATGATTGCCCTGGGGGCAAACAAAATCCTGATGGGGCCAATGGCATATCTCACGGCTGTGGACACCTCCCTCACCCACAGCCTTTCACCCCTCGACCGGGACAACGATCGGGTGAGCGTCAGTCTGGATGAACTGACGCGCGTCATCCGCTTGTGGGAAAGCAAAGCTCAGCCGGGCGATGGCAATCCGTTCAAGGCGTTGTTTCAATATGTGCATCCACTGGTCATCGGGGCGGTGGATCGAGCCAGTTCGCTCTCGATCATGTTGTGCAAAGAGTTATTGGCGCATCACATGAGCGACGAAGCCGACCGCGATCGCATTGCCAACGCCCTCAATTCCAGTTACCCCTCGCACAATTACCCCATCCTGTTCGAGGAAGCGCAGCGAATCGGGTTGAAGGTAGACCACATGCCTGCCGACATCAACTCGCTGTTGCTCGAACTGAGCGCCCATTACAGCGAAATGGGGCAAAAGGCCACCACCGATTTCGACGAGATCCGCGCCCACAGCAACGAAATTCTCAATATCTGGGAAGCGCGAGGCATCCAGATTTATTTCCAGGAAGACAAAGATTGGTTCTACCGTCAGGAAGAAAGGCGCTGGATTACGCTCAACGACAACAGCGGCTGGCATCGCATCGTGCGCGAGGGCCGAAAGCAGGTCAAAACGCGCATGCACATCGGTTAGACCGGTCTACTTACAGCTCGACGCGATAGCCTAGTCCGGGCACGTCGGCAGCGATCAGCCAGCCGTCTTGCAGGCAGAAACCGGCCTGGGAGGGGTCACCCAACAGGTTGAGATGCCCGTCGAGATCGCCGTAATGCACGTTGGGACTGCTGAGGGCCAGGCTCAAACCGGCCGCCACCAGCAGCGCTGGCTCGATATAGCAACTGACCATGATGGCCAGGCGCGCCACGCGTGCGATGGCGTCTATTTGCCGTGCACCGTGCAGCCCGCCGCAACTGACCAGCTTGATGCTCAGACCGTCGGCGCAGCGGCCGCTGACCAGTTCCAACGCCGATTCCGGGCCGCCCAGGCTCTGATCGGCCAGGATGGGTATGGGGCTGAGCGCTTTCACCTGGCGCAGCGTCTGCAAGTCCTGAGCGGGCGTGGGCTGCTCGATCATCTCGACCAGGTTTTCTAGGGCGCGGGCCACGTCGAGCGCTTGCTGAGCGTTGTAGCCGCCATCGGCGTCTAGACGCAAGGTGTGATTGGGCAGGACGCGGTGCACCGCTTGCACGCGGCGCACGTCTTCATCGGGGTCCAGCCCCCCTTTGATTTTCAACATGCGAAAACCCAGCTCGGCAGCCTGGCAGGCCATGGCGACTGTTTCGTCCACGGGCGCAATGGGCACGGTCAAGGAGGTCTGGATCCTGTTGCGGTAGCCGCCCAGCAGGCGATAGAGCGGCATATCGGCGGCCAGGGCCAGCAAGTCGTGCAGCGCCAGGTCGAAGGCACACAAGGCCGCCGGCGATTTCTTGCCCAGCGGGGCCAGCAGGGCAAGCGAGTATTCGAGATTGGTTGGGTGCAGGTCAACCGCCAGCGCGGCCCCTTCGCGGCAGACGCGCAGCACATGGGCGGGTTTCTCGCCGGTCAGCTCGGCGTCGGCCACGGTACAGCCCCAGGCGACATGCCCCTGACGTGTCTCCAGGCGCACGAAGATGGCGGTGACGGCGGTGATTTCTGACATTCCAGCCATACGCACCGGCTGGCGCAATTTCAACTCGACCGGAACGACCTCAGCTTTGACGATTTGCATAGCATCCTCCTGACATGACACTGCGCTCGCAGACCGAGCGCGCTCGCAGACCGAGCGCGCTCACAGGCCGAGCGGCGGCAGACCATAGCTGGCGCGCGCCCGGTTGCAGCGTTCCAGTTCGCTTGGGCTGGCTTCGAGCGCGCCATTCTCCCACCGAATGCCAAACTCGCGGCATGGACTGGGGCGCTGCGGGTAGATGCGGCAGACAACCGTTTGCCCCACTTGCCCTTGCAGGGCCGCGCAGCGCGGCTGTGGGCTGTTAGTGCCTTTCATACAACGCAACAGCGGGGCGACGCGTTCGGTCATTTCGACCGGCACCACGCCGCCAAAATCAGGGTCGGCTTCACTCCAATAAAAAGAAACGCGCATACAGGCGCAACAAGCGCCGCACGACAGACACGGATTGCATTGGCCTTCCATACGCTCGCTCTCAAGGCTTCCCGCCTCCGTCGGGATGGTGTATCTTGCTGATGGCGCCCTCGAGACGCTCGAAAAAGTCGCACCGCGGCGAGCTGACACCGCGAGACGTCCTCCGCGGCGAGCCTGATTCTATCCGTTTTGCGGCCTTGTGGGGAGAGAACAAGCCGGCGGCTGCAGAGGATCGCCAACCTGGCTGGGACTCTCAGCCCGGGTAATTGCTGGGCGGCGAGACGTCGGTCTTGCGGCGTTCCTCGCCCAATTCCAGCCGTTCCCTGCACTCGCAGGGCAAGCCATCGCGGCAATCGGCGCAACAGTAGCGTCGTTTACCCTGCACCACCGGCGACCAAAGAATCTCTACCCCGCAGCCGTCACAACGAAGCATATCTTCGATGTTCAACATGGCATTTTCCTTGTCAGATTGTGGCTTTGCCTCTGCCGCGTGTGACCAGCACCGAGCAGGGGGCATAATGCACCAATTTGCGTGAGACGCTGCCTAGCAGCCAGCCGCTCACCGCGCCCAGGCCGCGCGAACCGCTCACGATCAGGTCAATGCCGTTAGATTTGACGTATTCGATGATTTGGGTGGCAGCATCGCCGCGCAGTAAAACCGTTTCGGGCGCCAAACCGGCTGATGAGAGCTGAGCGGCGTTCTGATCGAGCAGTGCCTGACCCTGTTCTTCCTCTTTCTCTTGCAGGTGACGCAGGCTTTCGGGATCGAATTGTTGCCGAGGGACGACCGGCAAGACTTCGGCGCCGGTTGGCCAGTTTTGCAAGGCAATTTCGAGGGGCTGCAGCGGCGGCAGGACGTGCATCAGCGTCAGGCGGGCTTCGGCGGGGAAGGGGAAGCGCGCCAGGTAATCGAGTGCCACTTGACTGGAGGGTGAGCCGTCGGTGACCAGCAAGATTTTCCTCAACTCGCAGCACGGCGCCCGCACCACCAGCACCGGCCAGCGGGCGTATTCGACGATTTGCTGGGCCACGCCGCCTAGCAGGATGCCCAGCGTGGCGCGCAAGCCGCGCGCACCGACCACGATCAGGTCAGGGGGATGGTCGTCGGCGTAATGGGTCAGGGTTTGGGCGGGACTGCCGTGGAGCAGGCCGGTATTGACCGTTGCTGTGCTGGTTTTCAGTAGGGCGGCGGTTCGTTCGAGCAAGGCCAAGAGGGTGGCGTGTCTTTCGGCGTGGCTGCCGGTCAACACGGCCAACACGGTGATGGCGCTGCCGGGCGGCAGAGGCAGGCTATGCACCAGCTTGGTGGCGGCTAGGGCGTGTTCCGAGCCGTCTACGGCCAGAATGATTTTTTGAGGTTCGGGCGGTCTTCGCGTAGCCATCATTTACCTCCGTTTTCAGGTAGCCTCCCGCGCCCACGACGGCGCGGGGTTGTCCAGACTTCCCCCTCGCGATAATGGCTTGCATGGCGCTTTTAATACAGTACAACAAAAAGCCGCGCAGGTCAAGAGGCCTTTCGCTTCGACTGAGAAGCCGCCCGCGCTCAGCTTATCGGCTCGACGCAGCGGGCGGCTGTTGGCGCACAAGCCGCGCTAGCGTGCTCAGGCTACCTTTTCAAATTTGTCGGGCGATGCGCCGCACACTGGGCATTTGTCGGTCATGGGGCCTTCGTGGGTGTAGCCGCAGAAGGGGCAAATGTAGTAGTCCACTTCGGGCAGAGTTTTGTCCAGGTTGCTGAGCGCTTGGCGGTACAGCGCTTCGTGAATCTTCTCGACTTCGTAGGCCCAGCGCAGGGTGCGCACCGCCTGGTTGTTTCCTTCGGCCTCGGCGTTTTGGATCATGGCCGGGTACATCGAGACGACCTCGTAGTTTTCGCCCTGGATGGCCGCTTGCAGGTTCTCGGCGGTGGACTTGATCTCGCCGAGGGCTTTGAAATGGTTGAGGGCGTGAACGGTTTCGGCGGCGGCGGCAGCGCGAAACAGCTTGGCGACCTGCGGAAAGCCGTCTTGTTCGGCCTTTTTGGCAAAGGCCAGGTATTTGCGGTTGGCTTGCGATTCGCCAGCGAATGCCGCTTTCAGATCATCGGTTACTTGTGACATGGTTTACCTCCTGAAGAATGAATGGACGGGTTACCCTAAAATTAAAACATATTCGGGAAGCCGATAGCGACCTCCCGAATCATGTTTTTATGGTGACTTTTGTCCTATTTTGCCTTTTCTTCTGGCCTGTCATCTCGCCCCGCCTCCGGCGGTCAGAGGCAGCAGCGCGCCAGGGGCTGGCGTTGACGGCGCTTGGGTCTAGGCAAGCTTGTAGCCAATCTGGCGCAGGAAGCCTTTGCGCCAGGCAATGCCCCGCTCGTCCTCGATGCCTCGCGGGGCAAAGCCGTCCACCACCCCCAGGATGCCACGTCCCTGGGGGGTTTCGGCGACAATGACTTCCACGGGGTTGGCCGTGGCGCAGAAGACGTGGCAGACTTCGGGGACGTTTTTGATGGCGTTGAGCACGTTGATGGGGTAGAACCCTGCACCGAGAAACAGGATGAAACTGTGGCCTGCGCCGATTGCCTGGGCGTTTTGCTGGGCCAGGGCGATCATGGCTGCATCGTTCCCGCTCCAGCGAATGAGGCATTCCCCCGACGCCTCACAGAATGCCAGCCCAAATTTGATGCCAGGGGCGGCCATAACCACGGCTTCGTGCAGGTCTTCGACCGTCTTGATGAAATGCGATTGACCGAGGATGAAATTGATGTCGTCCGGTTTGGTGATGGGGATGGTGAGCAGGTTCATAGCATCTCCTGATTGGGAATGGGGGGGTGTTAGGCTCAGCGGGGGATGTCGGCGACAAAGCTGTAATCTACCTCCCGCCCGTCAATGCGAAAACGGTAGCGCTCCAATTGCTCGATGGCTGGCTGTGCTTCGAGGAAGGCTTGCAGGGCGGCGCGCTCGTCGGCATCCAGCCAGGCAGGCAAATCAGAGGTGGCGCGAAAACCGGCAATCCAGGCCAGATCGCGGATGAGGGCGCGCTGGGAGGGCGTGAGCAGGTTGTAGCGGGTGCGGAAGTAAACCACGTCGGGGTCTATGTGCAGGAGAGGGCGCAGCCACAGACGGTTGAGCGAGGTGCGCAGAGCGTTGAGCGCGGCGGGGCCGGTCAGGTCATGGAGATGGATGGAGCGGTCGGAGTTGTCCCAAAATGGGGCTACATCGGGGCCGATGCGCATCCCATCGGCCAGGCCGAGCGAGGCCAGGATGGGCGAGCCGCATACCAGCAGGTAAACGTCGTTGCCCACTCCCTGGCGGATGGCTTCCAATCCCATGCGGTAGGCTTGTTCGGGGGGGAGGTCGAGCGTCCGTTTGCCGGGCAGGGCGGCGGCGTAGAGGAAATCTATCTTCTGGTAGCGGAAGCCGTGCCCGCTCAGGCGGTGCGCCAGGTGGCGCAGCCATTCCAGAACAGCAGGGTGGGTGGTGTCGAGGGCGTAGAATGTACCGCCCCAGTTCTGGCCGGCTGGGACAAGGTTACCATCGGCATCGCGCAGCAACCAATCGGCGTGGTCGTGGAACAGGCGGGCAGTTGGCTGGACGATGAAAGGCGCATACCAGATGCCGGGAACGAAACCGGCGTTGGCGATATCCAGCGCCAGCGAGGCAGTGCCTTCAGGAAAGCGCTCATTGGCGTCCCAATCGCCAATGGCGATTTGCCAGCCATCGTCCAATTGGAAGACATCGAAGGGCAAGCCGCGCAAACCGCTCAGGGTATCTCGGATGATGTCTACATTGATGTCGCCGTATAGACCATACCACGAACACCATACGCGCGGGGCCGGCTTGGGGGGGCGCTGGCCCAGCCGTTCGCCCAGGCGGGCAGCGTAGTGCCTGAAGACCTCTTCTTCGCGGCCGTAGGCCAGAAACCAGGGGATGGAGCTGGCGGCTTTGCCGCATAATTCGGCGCCGTTGGCCGTCAGGTGAGCGTCCAGCCCCAAGGCGCCGAGGAGCAGAACCTTGCCCGATGGCGCTTGCAGCGCGCCCACGCCGCTGCCGGTGAAGGGGTAATTCTCCAGCAGGGGCAAGGCGTCTATGTGCGGCCACATGGCTTGGACGGTAGGGGCAGGCAAGGGCTGATCGAGAGGCAGCCAGGCGCTGAGACTCCACGAGTGAAAGCCGTGCCGGTAGTATTGCGTGTTGCCAAAGCGGTGTGTGACGGCGATGCGTTCTCCCTCCAGCAAGTAACCGTCTTCGAGAGGCGTCCCGCCTTGGGCAGATATCGTCAGGTTCAGGTTGTCGAGAGAAATTTGCATAGGATTTTCACGGGATGTTGGGATGGGGGGATTATAGCATGATTGTAGGCTGATAGTCTGGTAGTCTGGGAGTCTGATAGTCTGAAGTCTGATAGTCTCGAAGGCTCTCAGCCCCGCTGTGGGCATGGAGCCGGGGCTAAAGCTCCCTTTCAGCCGAGCCGCCGGGGCCGCTGGGGCTAAAGTCCCTGCTGAGTGCGTGGAAGTCTGCTGATGAACTTTAAAAAATTAACCTAACTTTTGTGCAACTGGCGAGCGAATCGTGAAAAACGGCCTCAGATTGCAAGATTTTACACCTTACCAACCGAAGCCAGAAACGGCTAT